>Ga0154449_1177_pt1 | contig 16319 bp, 19 predicted proteins | sample RifGroC2_FD_105642 | JGI IMG/M metagenome (GOLD analysis project Ga0154449, IMG submission 105642) | Pelobacteraceae bacterium GWC2_58_13
TGCCATCCGGTCGCTTCAATAATGCATCCTTTTAAATCGAGGATGGCTGTTGCCATATGAGTTAAAAAATAAAAATCATCCATTATATCCTGTACTTCCTGGATATTCACTATGGATTTAAGATCAATTTCGTGAATCTTAATATCATCTATTTTGCAGGTTGATTTTTCAGTCATTCGACCAACCTCCTGCCAATAAACACAACCCCACATTATTTTTTGCTAAGTATACTATGGATTTGATTCAATGCACGTGCTCCCCGTTTCCACTCCACACCTTCCCACACCTTCCACTGGGCAGAGCACTCAGCGAGAGATTTCCCGGGAAAGTGCCGGAAAAATGACCAAGGCCTTTACAACCCGCTTCGCGGTGACTATATTTTGAGTCGTTGAAATTTCATTCTTTGCCACTTTAAACAAGGAGTCGGTCCCATGTTCAAACGTCTGTTCCTGCTTTTTATCGCCGCGACCATCGCCCTTCCCGCCCTATCCGGCTGCGGATACAACCAGATCCAGAAAAACGAGGAGGCGGTTTTTGCCGCCTGGGCCGACGTGGAGGCCACCTACCAGCGCCGCGCCGACCTGATCCCCAATCTGGTGGAGGTGGTCAAGGCCTACGCTTCCCATGAAAGGGAAACCCTGCAAGCCATCACCGAAGCCCGCGCCAAGGTCGGCCAGGTGAACATCAGCGCCAAGGATCTCGAGGACCCGGCCGCCATGCAGAAATTTCAGGCCGCCCAAGGCGAACTGTCCGGCGCCCTCTCCCGCCTGCTGGTGGTGGCGGAACGCTATCCCGACCTGAAGGCCAACCAGAATTTCCTCGACTTGCAGCATCAGCTCGAAGGGACGGAAAACCGCATCAATGTGGCCCGCCAGCGCTTCAACGAGTCGGTGCAGGTTTTCAACACCTCGATCCGCACCTTCCCCAACAGCCTGACCAACAACTGGCTGCTCAAACTGGAACGCAAAGAGCCGTTCAAGGCCGACGCCGGCGCCGAAGTCGCACCCAAAGTGACGTTCTAAGCGATGGCCCGGCTGCGCAATATTTTTCTGTCGGCGGCGGTGCTGCTGTTGCCGCTTTCCGCCGCCGCTCTCGACGTCCCGAAAGCCACCGGCTACGTCAACGACCAGGCCGGCCTGCTCTCCTCCGCCACCCGGCTCAAGGTCGAACATTTTCTTGAAGGATTCGAGAAAAGCGACTCGACCCAGCTCGCGGTGCTGACCATCCCCTCTCTCGAAGGGGAATCGCTGGAGGATTATGCCATCAGGGCTGCCGAGCAGTGGGGCATTGGCCAGAAGGGCAAGGACAACGGCGCCCTGCTGCTGATCGCCAAGGCCGAACGCAAGGTGCGCATCGAGGTCGGCTACGGCCTCGAAGGGCGCCTCACCGATTTGCTGTCCGGACGAATCATCGACTACGAGATCACTCCCCGGTTCAAACAGGGGGATTTCGACGGCGGCGTGGTCGCCGGGGTGACGGCCATGGCCGAGGCGGTGCGCGGCGAATATCAGGGAACCGGCCGCACCGGCGGCAAAAAGGAACGCAGCCCCTGGGGAATGCTCGCCCTGCTGCTGTTTCTCGGCCCCGGCCTGATGCTGCTCGGAGGTGGCGCGCGGAGTGGCCATCGCCGGCACGGCGGCTTCTGGATCGGCGGCCCGCCCTTCGGCGGCAGAGGTGGCGGCGGTGGTTTTGGTGGTTTCGGTGGCGGCGGTTTCGGCGGGGGTGGATCATCGGGAAGCTGGTGAATTCGTAGGGGCGATCCTTGTGATCGCCCTTGTTCCGGGCGAATACAAGATTCGCCCCTACCATTGAAAATATCATCCAACCTGAGCAACCAAAGGTTTTCCTATGCCCAGACTGACAGCAAAAACTTTGTTCACCGAAGCTGAAAGGCAACGCATCGAGGCCGCCGTGCGGACGGTGGAGGCACGCACCAGCGGCGAAATCGTGCCGATGGTGGTGGACGAATCCTACGACTACCCCCGGGCCGAGATCATCGGTTCCGGCTTTTTCTCTCTGGCGACCGCGGTCTTCGCCAGTTGGGCCTTCGGCCACTCTTCGGTGTGGATTTTTCTGCCCCTGTTCCTGCTCCTCTACTTTCCTTTCAAGTTCCTGATCCGGTCCCTGCCCAACCTCAAGCGCCGCCTGATCCACCCGGATGAAATCTCCGCCGAGGTCGAGGAAAAAGCCATGGTCTCATTCATCGAGCAGGGATTGCACCACACCCGCGACAAGACCGGCATCCTGATTCTCATCTCCCTCTTCGAACACCGGGTCTTCGTACTCGCCGACCAGGGGATCAACGACCGGGTGACGAAAGCGACCTGGGACGAAATCGTCCGCATGGTCACCGAAGGCATCCGTTCGGGGCGGACCGCCGATGCTCTCTGTGCCGCCGTCGCCCGCTGCGGCGAGTTGCTCGAACAGCACTTTCCGGTCAAAAAAGGCGATACCGACGAACTGCCCAATCTGATCGTGGGTTGATTTACCCCGGCGGTCGATATGGTATCCTGTTGCTAAAGGATAGTTCTTTCGAACCGGAGGTTAATCATGCGCCCACTGATCACAAATCTGATGTTGACCCTGCTGGTATTATCGGGGGTTTCGGCATCGGCGGAAACCTTTCAGGTTTATTCGGCAGCCAAGGGAGCTTACGTCATGACGGAAAAAATCAGCAAAACCGACGCGGAGTGGCGAGCCCAGCTCACCCCGGAGCAATACCATGTCACCCGCGAGGCCGGGACCGAAAAAGCCTACTCGGGCCCCTTGTGGAACAACCATGAACACGGGACTTATCAATGCGTCTGCTGTGGCCTCGACCTTTTTCGTTCCGAAGACAAGTACGAATCGGGAACCGGATGGCCCAGCTTCACCGCGCCGATTTCCACCCTGAATGTCGCCACCGCTCCGGACAACTCGCTGTTCATGCGCCGCACCGAAGTGCTCTGCGCCCGCTGCGCCGCTCACCTCGGCCATGTCTTTAACGATGGCCCGGCCCCGGCCGGACAACGCTATTGCATGAACTCGGCGGCGCTCCGTTTCACCCCTGCCGAGTGAGGTCGAATTAGCGTTTGACAAGGAGGATTTTGCGGCTAAACTTACCGTTCAATGCAAACTCCCCTGCCATAAGGAGACGCCGATGCAAATAAGAAAGGTAAAGCGCGAGGCCAACGGCCTGTGCAAATGCAGCAAATCCTGCCAGTAACCATGACCTGAAACTACCGAGCCGACAGCTAACCGTCGGCTCCATTTTTCTCGGACGACATGGCCATGACCAAAACTGATTTTGAGGATGATATCTGCCGCTATTTCTGCGCCTATTATCGGGCCGGCGACAAGGAAAAACAGGCCTGCCAGGGCGCGCTGGTGTTGGCCAGACTGGTCCGTCGGGGGCGCCTCGCCACCCAGGAGTTTCCCCGTGGCGCCTTCATGATTCCTCCCGCAAAGCACGATCCCCTGCTCGATGACGCCGTTTGCGCCGACTGCCCGTTTCGCGCCGCCGACTGCGATTTCCAGGCCGTGCCGTCGAGACCCGACAGTTCCCCCTGCGGCGGATATCGACTGCTCGCCTTACTGAGGCAACGTCACTTTCTCGCCGCCGACGACCTTCTTGCCGCCGCCCATGGCTGAACCGGCCTGGACCGACGGATATCTGCGTCTGTCCCCACAGGCCGCCCTCAAACTTCTCGAACAGACCTTCATCTACCACCGGGGCCGCGACGAGCTGTACGAGCTCGACGACGCGGCCCTTGCTTTTCTGTCCCGCTGCGACGGTTCCCGACTGGGGCATGACCTGACCGACGACGATGAATTCGTCCGGTTCTGCCTGGCCGAAGAACTTCTCCAAACGCTTTCCCACCCCATGCCAACCCCCGTACCCATCAGTAAAAGTCCCACTCCCTCGCTACGCTACCTTGAGCTGCAACTGCTGCACGACTGCAACCTGCGCTGCCGCCACTGCTACCTCGGCCCCCCGAACCCGACCCGCCTCAGTCTGCCGGAGGCCCTGTCCATCAGCGCTGAATTCGCCGACAAAGGCGGTCTCAAGCTGATGATTTCCGGGGGCGAACCCCTGCTCTACCCTGAATTGCAGTCGTTTATCGAACAGACCAGGGATTTGCCGGTCCGCCGGGTGCTGATCAGCAACGGCACCCTGCTTGACGAGGAAAACTGCGCCTGGCTGACCGTCGACGAAATTCAGGTCAGCCTCGACGGTTGGCGGGAGGGACACGATCTGCTACGGGGAGAGGGCAACTTCGATCTCTCCGTCGACGGCATTTTCGCGGCGCGCCACGCGGGCATCCCCGTGTCGCTGGCCACCGTGATCCATCGGGGAAACCTGCGGGAATTCGACCGGATGAAACGCTTTGCGGAAGAAATCGGCGCCATTTCCTGGGGGATCGATGTCCTCTGCGACGCCGGCAACCTGACCCGTAACCGCAGCCTGAACATTCCCTACGAACAAGCGGCGCCCCTGTTCGACTTCAGCTACGGAGGCGGTTACCACGGCCCGTCCGAGGGCTTCGCCTGCGGCCGCCACCTGCTGACCGTCCTCCCCGACGGCAAGGCGGTCAAATGCGGCTTCTATCGGGATGCCCCCCTGGGGGACGCCCGGGATGGTCTGCTCGACTGCTGGCTCCGGCTGGAGCACATTCCCCTTTCCTCCCTCGAATGCCACAGCTGCCCCGTCCTTGCCCAATGCGGCGGCGGCTGCCGCTTCCGGGCCCACCATCCCCTCGCCCCCGACCTCGCCATGTGCGCCCGCCACGGGATCGATTTGACCAAACACCACGGATAAATATTCAGCAATCCCTTCGAAGACTTTTTTTCTGCCGATAAATCCGCTATGGTGTTTTCGTTTGCACTCCCGCACCGAAATGGACCCGGATGTCTGCTCCCGTTTCCCGTACCGCCACCCTGTTCGTCGTCTGCACGGCTCACTTCCTCATGCCCTTCATGATGTCGGCGGTGGGCGTCGCCCTGCCAAGCATCGGCCGGGAATTCGCCGCCAGCGCCCTCCAGCTTGGGCTGATCGAGACCACTTACGTGCTGTCGGCCTCGATCTTTTTGTTGGCGATGGGACGTCTCGGCGACATCCACGGCCGAAAGCGCATCTTTCAGTACGGCATTGTCGTCTTCACTGTCGCCGGCGGCCTGCTCTCCCAGGCCTGGTCGGTCGAGGCGATGATCGCTCTGCGTTTTCTGCAGGGGATGGGTGGGGCCATGGTCATGGCCACGACCATGGCTATTGTGGTTTCGGTCTTTCCCCCGCAGGAACGGGGCAAGGCGCTGGGGATTGCCGTGGCCAGTGTCTATGCCGGCATTTCCTGCGGCCCGTTTTTCGGCGGCGCTCTGGTTACCACCCTCGGCTGGCGCTGGCTGTTCTACCTCTGCATCCCGCTGGGCATCCTGACCTTCCTGGTCTCCTGCGCCAAACTGCGCGGCGATTGGGCCGAGGCCAGGGGCGAACCCTTCGACCTGCGAGGAAGCCTGGTCTACGCGGCCGCCATTCTGCTGCTGATCAGCGGCGCCTCCAACGTCGATCAGGGCGCCTGGGCCTGGGGCCTGGCCATCTCGGGACTCTGCGGACTGGGATTTTTTGTCTGGCTGGAAGCCCGCACCGACTACCCGGTCCTGAACATCGCCTTGTTGCGCGAAAACCGGGTGTTCGCCTTTTCCAGCTTGGCCGCCCTGCTCAACTATGCGGCGACCTTCGGCGTCACCTTTTTCATGAGCCTTTACCTTCAGTACGTCAAGGGGATGAATGCCCACCAGGCCGGTATCATCCTGATTATCCAGCCGGTCATGCAGACCCTGTTTTCACCTTTTTGCGGAAAACTCGCCGACCGCTTCCCGGCAGCCCGGGTCGCCACCGTTGGCATGTTTTTGTGCGCCTTGGGGCTTGGCGTCGCCGCCACTCTGGCTGCCGACACTTCGCTGTTGGTGGTTGCGGTCATGCTGGTTTTTCTCGGCCTTGGGTTCGCCCTCTTCTCCTCCCCCAACACCAGCGTCATCATGGGGAGCGTTGCCCCCCGCTACCTCGGCGTTGCGTCCGGTCTCAATTCAACGATGCGCACCCTCGGCATGATGTCGAGCATGACCATCATCACCGTAATTTTTTCCGTGTTCATGGGAGGACAAGCGGTGACCGCGGCAACCCAGCCGGATTTTCTGCGCAGCATGCATACGGCGCTGCTGGTTTTCTGCATCCTGTGCCTGATCGGCATCTTCTGCTCGATGGCCCGGCTCGACAAATAAAACGGGGAACAGCCACCCGGCCGTCCCCCGTCGTTCCTTCGCTGTCAATCCCACAAATCAGGTACGCAACGCCGCAAAAAGCAATCCGTGCAACACCTCGGAAAGCTCTTTGTTGTCTCCTCCATTGCTGAACATCTCGGTCAGGTTGGCGAATACCCCGCAGTAATGGTTCACCAACCGCGGCTTGTCAGTGGCCAGGTTGAAGATCAGTTCGTCCTGCCCCTGCAGGCGCAACCGCCCATACTCCTTGGCATGATCCAGCTCGATCACCCCGTTTTCGTACCAGAGCCGGGTGGTCTTGTAGTTGCGGCCAAGCGTCCAGTTGGTGTCGATCATGCCGTATCCGGTGCGCCCATCCGCCTTGAACCGGAACAGGCCGAGACCCTGCACCTGGGCACATTGAATATCGGGGATGGATGTCATTCGGCCGTCGATGACCTGCATCTGCTCGGGATCGATCAACCGGGCCAGGATACTCAGGCTGCTGATGCCGCTGTCGAACCAGGAACCGGCTTTGCCGACCGCTCCCAGGGTCAGCTTGCCATTGAGATAGTAGGGATCGGAAAAACACGATTCAAATCCGATGAGCCTGCCGAGCTCGAAATTCTTCGTTTCGCGTTGTTCGAGCCACCACTCGACCTCGCGCCCGTAGGACGGGTGAAACGCCGTGTAGAGAGGGAGTTTCCGCGTGCGGGCCTCGGTCATCAGGGCATCCATCTTCTCTTGGCGGGTGCAGAGCGGTTTTTCGACGATGGCGATCCGGTTCGCCTCGATGATCTTCATGGCCACTTCGTAGTGGGTGCTGGTCGGAGTCGAAACCAGAAAAGCATCGGCGGTGGATTTTTTCAGAATCTTGTCCAGATTGTCGTGAAACAGGACACTACCGGGAAGTTCATCGGCCCGGGTCGAATCGAGATCGTGGGCATCGACCAGCTTGATTCCTTTGGTGTGGGTAATGGCCTGCATCTGGTAATTCGCGATCTTGCCAATTCCAATCAGTGCTATACGCATGGGTCCTCTCAGAAAACGGGTAAGTGAAACCAAGGGGGCTCGCCAGGTGATGCAAAATCGATATTTTAAGTATTAGTTGGTTTTGTGCCCGATTTGAATAAAAAAATGCATCCGCCGGAAAATCGGCCTGCCAAATCGCCCACGAAAGGTCTTTTCCCCACCCAATCCGTCATCCAAAATTTCGGCATACCGTCTTTACAGTACCGCCCCGGGTGCTACTCTTCAAGCAGAGGGGCACGGATCACGCTGGCAAAGGAGGATGCGATGACGTATGGCAAAGGCAGGACCTACAAAAAGGTCGAAGTGATCGGCGTTTCCGACAAAGGCATCGAAGCCGCTATCCAGGAAGCGATCGGCAAAGCCCAGAGCTCACTGGAAAAGCTCTCCTGGTTCGAGGTGCAGGATATCCGCGGACATATCGGAAACGATGGAAAAATCGGCGAATTTCAGGTCGTGCTGAAGGTCGCCTTTGAATTGAAGTAGGGGCGCCCGGGCCAAGGGCCGCGGCGGAAATTATTTGAGCGATTCCCGTTTCGGATTGAGGATGCAGGTCATCCGCGCTTCTTGGCCGATTTCGAGCGTCGCCTCGTCGTCCCACCACCAGAAGGTTACCTCCCCCCGGCTGTATTTGGCGCCATCGGCCGACGGCTGATGAACCAGAGTGACCGTGCGGTCGGGAAGGAACAAGTGGGCAACTTCCCCCTCGATCCGAACCAGAAACTCATAGTTTGCCCGACATTCGTAAACCTGGGCCACGCCATCGGCTGGAAGTTGCACTGACGCCGCTCGCGGGGGAACACAGGCCGTAACCATGACAACGGAGGTCAGCAGAATCGTCTTCAGAAAAATTCCTGGCGATACTTTCATGACGAAGCGGTCTCCTCTTTGGCGCCCGGGCTGATTGTTCAGAATATGGAGGCCAGACGGTCGAAGGATTTGCGCAGGCGGATCGAAAGGGTCAGCAGCACGCCCTTGAGCAACTTGATGCCGATTTCGGGATGATCAACCAGCAACTGGTCAAGTTTTTCCTTTGGCAGCAACAGCAGTTGGGCATCCTCCAGGCAGACGGCGGTCACCGCCCTGGGAAGGCCGTCAATCAGACTGAATTCGCCGATCACCGATCCCTGGGTGTAAACCCCGACCACGACCTGACGTCCTTCAAACTCCGTATTCTTCTTTTCTTCGATTTTCCCCGACATGACAAAAGCGGCAACCGTGGCCGGATCCCCCTCTGTCCAGAGAACATCGCCGGCCGAAGTCTGGCGGCATAGAAAATAGGGCGCGAGAATCGCCGTGTCCGCCTCGGAGAGAAAGCGAAAAAACCGCAGATCGTTTTTCATGCGGGCGCAAACATCAGCGGGAAGCCGGTTCATGGTTCCGTGGGCTTTCCATTGTTTCCATTTTTCTCAAGGTCGGCCAGTTTTTCCGACATCCGCGCCAGCAACCCGTCAAAGCCTTCATTCTTGAGGATCTCGCCGTAACTGCTCCGGTAATTGTTGACAAAGCTCACCGATTCGATGACCACATCGTAAACCATCCATTCGGCGCCTTTCTGCACCATCCGGTAGGAAATGGGAATTTCAGCGCTTTTGGTCATGATGAGGGTATCGACGGCGGCCCGGTTGCCCTGCACCCGTTCCTTGACGAAATCAATCTTCTCGTTGGTATAGGATTCGATGCGCCCGATATAGTTGCGTTCGAGCAGATCGGAAAAAAGCGCCACGAACCGATCGCGCTGCTGGTCGCTGGCGTTTTTCCAGTGGAGGGCGAGAATCCGCTGGGACATTTCGGCGAAATCGAAACGGGCGCGGATGGTGGCCGACAGCCGCTCGCGGCGTACCTGTTTTTCGAGATTGGACTCTTTCAAAATGGCCATGACCGCGTCTACCGTGGCGCGGGCCTGATCCAGCGGGCCGGGAGCGGCGACCGCGGCGGTCGACGCCAGCAGAACGACACCAGTGAACAATCCCAGAAAACGTTTCAAAAACAGCATGTGAATACCTCCGAAAATTTACTCTTTAACTTTTGCCTCGCGATGTTGGGCATAGGCATCGCGAACAAACAGGTAGGGGTCAATTTCGTGCTTGCGGATTCCCTCGTAAGTATCCTTGTCGAGAGACAGGGCGTTTTCCTGGTCCAGTGCCGAGAGGCCGATAAGTTCTTCCTGCTTGAGCGCATGGGGAAGCGGGTCGATGAAATAATCGCCGATCCGGCCGATGCCGTCGCGCAGACTGCTGGGGCCGAACACCGGCAACACCAGGTAAAATCCGGTGCCGGCGCCGTAATGGCCAAAGGTCTGGCCGAGATCCTCTTCTTTTTTCTCCAGCCCCCAGGAGGATGCGGGATCGAACAACCCGGCCAAACCGAAGGTGCTGTTAAGCAGTAGACGCGCCAGTTCACTGCCGGTATTGGCGATCTTGAGCTGGAACAGGTTATTGGCCACCCGAACCGGGGTGCCGAGGTTGGAAAAGAAATTCGATACCGACACCCGTGCCGGTTCGGGAATCACCCGCAAGCCCCGGGCCACCGGCTTGAGCAGGTAAACATACAGCTTGTCGTTGAACCAGAAAAATCCCCGGTTGACCGGTTCGAGGGGATCGGCGATCGATGCCGGTTCCGCTTCGGCAAAGGGATCTTCTTCGAAAACGAACTCATCGTCAGCGGCAAAAACCGTTCCGGCGGACAACCAGAGAACCAGCGACAGGAACAGAAATATTTTCTTCACCACGCCCTCCTATTTTTTCTCGAAGACATACTTGCTGACCAGCTCTTCGAGATTGATGGCCGACTCGGTTTCAAATATGCTCCCTCCGGCCTGGATGATTTCCTCGCTGCCACCGGGCGAAATGCTGACGTAGCGGTCGCCGATAATCCCGGAGGTACGGATCGAGGCGATGCTGTCCTCCTGTAGCTTGACCACCCGGTCAAGAGTCAGCTCGACCTCGGCTTCGTAGGTTTTTTCTTGCAGATGGATGCGGGAAACCTTGCCGATTTTGACTCCGGCGATTTCCACGGGAGCACCTTCCTTGAGTCCGGACACCGAACTGAAGTTCGCCTTGACGGTGTACTCGTTGCCGCCGAACAGGTCGACATTGCCAAGCTTGACCGACAACCAGGCAAAACAGAGAAACCCGGCCACCAGGAAGATTCCGACGGCGACCTCGACATTAAGCCGGTTCATAAAGAGCAGCCTCCTCTTTTGCACTCGAATAAATGGGACCCATGGTCTCCACGACGTAGCGCCGGATCAAGGGATGATCGGACAGCTGAAACGCCTCGGGCGACATGACACCCTGAATTTGGCCTTCGGCCAGAAGGGCCACGTAATCGGCCAACTTGAAAATCTTGGGAACATCGTGACTGACGATCACCGCCGTGTAGTTGAGCTGGCTTTGGGTTTTGTGAAACAGGCGATAGATTTCGTTGCTGCGACTGACGTCAAGACCCGTGGTTGGTTCGTCGAAAAACACCACCTTTGGATGGAGCACCAGCGCGCGGGCCAGTCCGACCCGTTTTTTCATGCCTCCGGAGAGCTGGGCCGGATACTTGCCGTCGGACTCGATCAGATCCATCAGGTCGAGTTTTTCCCGAACCTTGGCGCGGATCTCGGTTTCGGTCAGCTTGGTTCGTTCGCGCAGCGGCAGAGCGACGTTGTCGAACACGGTCATCGAATCGAACAGGGCGGCATTCTGAAACAGCACGCCAAACTGCATGCGAATCTGGTTCAGCTCTTTTTTGCCGGCTTTGGCCAGGTCCTGGCCGAACACTTTCACCGCCCCGCGGTCGGGTCGCACCAGGCCCAGCATGTGTTTGAGAATGACACTCTTGCCCTGGCCGCTGCCACCGACAATGACCGTGGTCTTGCCTGCGGCAATCGAGAGATTGACATTGCGCAAAACCTTCTGGCGGCCGAAAGTCTTCTCGACGCCCGTCAGCTCGATGGCAGCATCGGTCGGTATATCCTGTTGCACGGCTGCCTCCTATAGCATGATGGCGCTGATCAGGTAATCCCAGACCAGGATGGAAACCGAGGACAACACCACCGCATCGGTCGTCGTGCGGCTGACCCCTTCGGCGCCGAAGCCCCCCGTTTTTTCCAGGTGCAGGAAATACCCCTTGGCCGACGCGATCCAGATGATCAGCAATCCGAAAATCAGGGATTTAACGACCCCCATCTGAACATCCTGCCATTCGACACTGGCGTACATCCCCTGAAAAAAAGTTCCACCGTTGACATCGAGCATAACCACTCCGACCAGGTAACCGCCGAGAATGCCGACCACGTTGAAAATGCAGGTCAGCAGCGGGACGGCGATAACTCCGGCCAAGAACTTGGGCGCCAGCAGGTATTTGTACGGATCAATGGCCATGCACTCAAGGGCGTCGATCTGCTCCGAGTTGCGCATGATGCCGATTTCGGCGCAGATCGCCGACCCGGCCCGGCCGACCACCATCAGCGCGGTCATCACTGGCCCCAGTTCACGGATCAGACTGAGCGCCACCGCCGAGCCGAGCAACCCCTCGGAGCCGAACTTGTTCAGGGTGTAATAGCCCTGCAAGCCGAGCACCATCCCGGTAAAAGCCCCGGTGAAAAGGATGACGAACACCGAACGGACCCCGATGAAATGGGCTTGACGGATAACCGGAAATACCGGGTAAGGGGGTTTTACCAGGTTGTACAGGCAGGAAAAAAGAAAAATCCCCATCCGTCCGTACTGTTCCAGAAAAGACAGGCAACTGTCGCCAAGTTTTTCAAATGGTTTACCGATACCCAATTTCCGCCACCTTCCCCGCCTCGCCCGAAACGACATTTTTATTATCTTTGCAACAAATCATGGGATTGTAACAAGGAAAAGCAAAAAATAACAATGGAGATTATTAAAATTTTACCTCCAGCGCGATTCCATCCAACCCAATCAGTCGTGCCGGCTCATTCGAAATAGTCCCGGTTGCGGTTACCCGCGTCCCAGCATTGCATCAGCAGGGTGTAATTGCGGGTAGCCCGCAGTTCCAGTCGCAACATCCGTTCGGCCAGCAGCCATGTCTCGCCGCCGCGTCCGTAATGGTGCCGGAGCTGCGGGTTGACGCGGGAATAGTTGGCGATCAGGGGAATTCGCCGTCGTTTGCGGCTGGCGGCCAGGTAGGCGCGGCCCCGGTCGCTGCTGCCGAGCAAATGAAGATAAAGTGGGCCTGCGGAAAGAAACCCCTGCATCTCCTCCCGGCGTATTTCATTAAGAATATAGCAGAGAATACGCTGAACGCGAGTGCGGGTGAAATGACGCGACTTGACGGCATCGACCAGCGCCGCATAATCGCTGTGGCGGAGCGCGGCCTCGAACAGCCGATTTTCGATGCCGTCTTCAACCTGGTAGAGATCCTTTAACGACTCGGCGCCCCGGAGTATTCGAGCCAGCAGCAAATGGCAGAACCTGGATTGATCCAGCCGATGGCCGGCGGCCAGGGCACGGTCCAGGGGCATCCGGGACGGCATCGGGATGAACGCCGCGAACGACTCCCCGGCCTGCAGCATCCGGCGGATGCCGGTGGCGCTGGCCATTTCGTCGCGGGCCTCTTCCTCGTGGTAGCCGGCCCCGATGCGCCGGATGGTGTAGGGAACGATGGAACTGCCGGTCTGGCGCAACGCCTTGAGATATTCGATGCCGAGAATGTTGTTGGGCGAAGCGATCGACTCGGCCTCGACTCCACCGAGTTCAGCCAGGCAGCGCGCCCGGGCGGTCGGATAATTCACCCCCAGGCGCAACAGCTCGGCGGTGCGCCCGGCAACAGAAGATTCCTGCTCGACCAGCAATTCGGCACAACGTTGCAGCGGCGCCAAATCTCCCGCCTCGCTGCCAAAGCAGAGGGTGTCGATCCCCCCGAGGGCTTCTAATGCCAGCACCGCCCCGCGAGCAAAATGGGGAGCACTGTTGCAAGCCCAGGGGAAGGGCAGTTCGACCACCAGGTCGACTCCGGCGCGCAACGCCATCCCGGCCCGCACCCATTTGTCGACCAGAGCCGGTTCGCCGCGCTGGAGAAAATGGCCGCTCATCACCGCCACCGAGACCTCGGCGCCGGTCGCCCGCAAGCTCTCGCGCAGGTGGTGGAGATGGCCGTTGTGAAACGGGTTGTATTCGGTGATCAGGCCGACAGTGCGCATATTTCCCCGGAAAAGGAAAGCAAAGGCTGGCTTTAACGCAAGGACGCAAAGGAAAAACCTTAACCAAACAGGATTTTCTTAGGTTTCCCCTGCGCCTCTGCGCCTCTGCGTTGATCCCTTTGTTTTTGTTGGGTTATAAAGCCTTTAAAGAATGACCGGAATCCGCTCCCCGACCCGGTTTTCCGCCGGGCTGACGACGCTCCGGTAGGCCAGGGCTTCGACTCCGGCGGCGGTGACCTGGCGCAGCAGACGGCCGTAGGCGGGATCGATGGCGTCGGCGGGGGTGAAGGCCGTGGCTTCGCCGCGCTGGACCAGAAAGAAGATCACCGCCCGATATCCTTCCTGTTTCGCCCGCAGCAGTTCCCGCAGATGCTTCTGGCCGCGGATGGTAACGGCATCGGGAAAACAGGCCTGTTGAGGTTGGCAGCAGAGGGTGACGTTCTTCACTTCGACCAGCACCCGCCGATCTTCCTTCTCCAGCAGAAAATCGATGCGGCTGTCGTGGTAGCGGGATTCGGCCGTCACGCTGAAGCCGGCCAGTTCGGGAATCCACCCTTGGCGCAGCCCCTCTTCGACCACCCGGTTGGTGCGGTGGGTGTGGGTGTCGACCCAATGGCCGTTCACCTCGATCAGTTCAAGCGTGTAACACAGTTTACGGGCCGGGTTGTCGGCCGAACTGATCAGCACCCGGTAACCGGGCACGGCGCACTGCCGCATGCTGCCGGTATTGGGGGTGTGGGCGGTGACCATCGTGCCATCGGCCAGCTCGATATCGGTGAGAAAGCGCTGGTAACGGCGCAGCAGGCGCCCTTCGATGAGGGGGGACGGCAGCTTCACCCGGCGATCTCCGCCATTTCCCGCTCGGAGAGCCCGAGCAGGTAGAGGATCGAGTCGAGGTTCTGCTGGTTGATGTGAAAATCGGCCTGCTCGCGCACCCGCGCCTTGGCGTTGAAAGCGATCCCCAGACCGGCCTTGCCGAGCATCGGCAGGTCGTTGGCGCCGTCGCCGATAGCGATGGTCTGATCGAGGGTGATCCCTTCTTTTTCGGCGATCTCTTCGAGCAACCGGGCCTTGCGGGCGCCATCGACGATCGGGCCGAGCACGGCGCCGGTCACCATCCCATCGACGATTTCGAGCTGGTTGGCGTAGGCGTAGTCGAGACCGAGATCGGCCTTGAGCCGGTCGGTGAAAAACTTGAAGCCGCCGGAGATCACCGCAGTCTTGTAGCCGAGGCGCTTGAGGATGGTCACCAGGTTGCGGGCGCCGGGGGTCAGCGGAATGTTGCGATAGACCTGTTCGAGCGCTTCCGCCGGCAAACCCTTGAGCAGAGCGACCCGCTCGCGCAGCGATCCCTGAAAATCGAGTTCGCCGTTCATGGCCCGTTCGGTAATCCCGGCCACCTGTTCGCCGACCCCGGCGACCCGGGCCAGTTCGTCGATGACCTCGATCTGAATCAGGGTCGAATCCATATCCATCACCACTAGGCGCTTGGCCCGCCGGTAGAGGCTCTCTTTCTGCACCGCGATGTCGACGCCGAGACCGGCCCCGGCGTTCAGCAGCTTGCGGGTCATGACCTTGACGTCCAGATCGGGCGCGGTGGTGATGAGAAATTCGACGCAACGCAGTTGCCCCTGGGTCAGCTTGGAAATCCGTTCGATATTGACCGCGTGATCGGCCAGGATACCGGAAATCCGCGCCAGGGAGGCCGCATTCACCTCGCCGCCGAGGATGGTCACCACGTAGGCGTGGCGGGTGCTCTTGCGCCGATACTCGGCCTCGCCGATGACCTGAAAGTCGAGATCGAGCCCCAGTTCCTTAGCCAGAAACAGCAGTTCCTTGATCAGCGGCTTCTGGTCGCTCTCGCCGGTGGGAAAATCGATCAGCACCGACAGCGACAGCAGGGTGTGGGTAACGGTCTGCTCAATGTCGCGGATGCGGGCGCCGGCGGCGGCGATCTGGCCGGTGACCGCAGCGATGATGCCGGTGCGGTCCGGGCCGATCAGGGTGAGAAGAATCATCTTATGATCCAAAGGGGCAGCCTTTCGAAAGGAGAGTTGAGGGGGACATTCTAGCGGCATCAGACATTTCAGGCAAGGGGCGGAAAAATGCCAACCGATCTTCATCTCACCCCAACGCACAAAACAGCCGGTGAAGAATCCTTATCGGATTTCAATGACAACTCTCGAAGACCTCATCGGCATGGAGGGGTTGTAGGAATATGACCATTGCAAAGGTAAGCATATTCTGGTTTTGGGTGGAGTAACTTCCAGGACACTTTGAACTGAGCAGTGATTTGATACCCATCTTGTCGAAATCAGACCGGGCAAAACTTAATTCGTTTATCGACCATCAGCGTGTCGCTTTACTCTTGAAGCAAAGCAACATGGTCAAGCAGTGCGGCATTGCACCCATCGCGGTGATGCGTTTTATTTCAACTTCTGCCTGGTTTTCACCGGCAAGAATCTGTTCCGCGATTTGCAGGCCGATCCTGCCGGGAACGAAATCGGCAAGGACACCGTGTACCGATTTCTCAATTCGGTCAACGCCAACTGGCGCAAGTTCCTGCATCTGTTGAGCGCCGCGGTAATCCGCAAACAGATTCTGCCGCTGACCTCGGAGCAGACGCCCAAGGTTTTCATCGTCGATGACTCGCTCTACAACCGCAACCGCAGCAAAAAGGTGGAGCTTCTGGCCCGTGTTCACGATCATAACGAGAATCGCTACTACTGCGGGTTCCGGTTGCTGACGCTGGGCTGGTCCGATGGCTCCACCTGTGTGCCGGTATCGTTCAGCTTGCTGAGCTCCGCCAAGGAATTTCAGAGTCGCGGCTATGATGCGCTGGTCGCCCACACGACGATTGTTTTCGCCAGTTATATCATGCTGGAGTTCAAGG
>Ga0154449_1091_pt5 | contig 16253 bp, 17 predicted proteins | sample RifGroC2_FD_105642 | JGI IMG/M metagenome (GOLD analysis project Ga0154449, IMG submission 105642) | Pelobacteraceae bacterium GWC2_58_13
CCTCGACGGCCTGGACAAGCGCCTCTCCCCCGAAAAATTGCGCCGGATTCTGACCGTGCGCCGCGAGGGCTCGGCGATGCCCTCCTACGCCCACCTGACCGAACCCGAGCTGGCCGCCCTGCTGAACTACCTCAAAACCCTTTAGCCCGGGGTCGTTATTGAAAAAAACCGGCCGCTATGCTAGGTTGGCGGCCGATTATATCCCGCCGACAAAAGGACTCACGACATGACGCAAAGGGTGATCGAAATCACCTCGCCATTCTTTATTCCCCGGCAATGCCTGGAAGATGGCGCAAGCTTGAATGAATTGTTCGAAAAAAACCAGCCGCTGGCCCTGGAAATCGGCTGCGGCATCGGAGATTTTATCATCCAGCGGGCCGAGCAGCAGCCGGAGATTAATTTTCTGGCCATCGACATCTACAACAAGGGTTGCTACAAAACCTGCAACAGAATCGAAATGGCCGGATTGACCAACGTGCGGGTGATGCGGATCGAAGCCCGCTACCTGCTGACCCATTTCGTCGCCCCCGACAGCCTGACGGCGGTCTATATCAACTGCCCGGACCCCTGGCCGAAAAAGCGCCATCGCAGCCGGCGGCTGATCAACCGCGACTTCGTGCAGACGCTCCTGTATTACCTGAAACCCGGCGGAGACTTCTATTTCAGCACCGATTTCGACGACTACGGGGAGGCCGTCGCCGACCTCATGCCGACCGTAGAAGGGTATGGCAACGTCCTGGTGACCGGCTTCGCCCGCAACCTGCCCGACTACCCGCTATCCAAATACATGCGTCGGTTCCTGCAAAAAGGTCAGGATATCTACTTCGTTCACTACCGCAAGAAGGCCCGGGTCCGCCCCGAGGCTCTGCTGCGTCCCGCCATCGATCCGGGGTTTCGAGTCCGCTGGAGCCGGGCTGAAAATGAGTAGCTACCTGACCGCGACGGTGCCCGGGACCGGCGGAACCATCAAGGAGTCGCCGGAAGATTTTCTGGTTGAAGAAATCCCTCTCTACACCCCCTGCGGCGAAGGGGAGCACTTGTACGTTCAGGTGGAAAAAGAAGGGGTGACCACCCACGACCTGCTGCATCAGCTGTCCCGGGCTCTCAAGGTCAAGGAGCGGGAGATCGGCTACGCCGGCCTCAAGGATGCCCGGGCCCGCACTCGGCAGACCGTGTCGTTCTGTGGAGTCAGGCCGGAACAGGTCATGGCGCTCGAACTCGAGAACATCCGCATTCTCGATGCCCGCTTTCACCGCAACAAGCTGCGACTCGGCCATCTGGCCGGCAACCGTTTCACCATCCGCGTGCGCCAGGTCGTTGCGGGCGCCCTTGATCATGCCCGCGACACGCTGCGCCTCCTGCAACAGGTCGGAGTGCCCAACCGCTTTGGGGAACAGCGCTACGGTGTGCTGGGCAACTCCCACCTGGTCGGCCGAGCGCTTTTGCGGCGCGACTTCGCCGACGCCGTCCGCCTGATCATCGGCGATCCAACCCAGATTACCAACGAACGCTGGCGCGCGGCCGCCGAATGCTTTGTCGGTGGCGATCTCGAAGGAGCGCTGGCGGCCTTTCCCGGCCGCTTCCGCGACGAGCGGACGATGCTGCGCGCCCTGCTCGAAGGACGCAGCGCCGAGCAGGCGATCATGGGCTATCCCCGCAAAATGCTGCGGCTCTACCTTTCGGCCTGCCAGTCACACCTGTTCGATCGGATCGTCGCCCTGCGCCTCGCCTCACTGGACATCCTGTGGAACGGCGACCTGGCCTATAAACACGACAACGGCGCCTGCTTCATCGTGCAGGATGCCGCGGTCGAACAACCCCGGGCCGATCGTCTTGAGGTCAGCCCGTCCGGCCCGATGTTCGGCTACAAAATGACCGGCGCCCAAGGCCAGATGGGCATCCTTGAGCAGAACTTGCTCGACAAGGAGGGATTGACCCTGGAGAGCTTCCGTCTGCCGGACGGGCTGGGCATGGAAGGGGAACGCCGAGCCTTAAGGGTTCCGATCGGCCTGGCCGAAGCCCGCCAGGAAGAAAACGACCTGCTGCTCTCCTTCGCCCTGCCCCGGGGAAGTTATGCTACGTCGGTATTACGTGAGATCATGAAAACAGAGGATGCCTGCTGAGGTCTGACCGACGACGCGAATGGGACATCCAGATCCAGAGGAGAGGGACATGGCAAACGAGCCGCATTCACCCCATCGAACCAACCATAACTACCGTGTCAACTTCTTTCGGCCGCGTCCCGGTTTCATGCGCCAGAAAGTCAGGTACACCTGGATTCTACTGATCCTCTGGGCCTTTTTCACCTTCGGTTTCCAGTTTCTGCTGGTTCTGATGCAGGACACCCCGGCCGGCGACAGCCGGATCACCAACACCGTCATTTTCGGATTCCCCTTGCATTACTGGTTCAGCGGCCAATTCCTGATCGTCTGGTTCATACTGCTCTGCTTTCTATTCAACGTTTTCGTCGACAATCTCAACAAAATCCACCGGAAACGGAATTAGGAATGGCGCCCATGGAAGGAATCAAACTGACCCCGGCGCTGTTGCTTGCCGGCACCCTCGGCCTTTCGCTGCTGGTCGGCATGATAAGCCGAACGCAGAAGGGCCAATACTACCTGGTTTCGGGCCGTTCCATCGGACGCATGGGCATAGGCGCGGCGATCGCCTCCAACTGGATGAGCGCCGCCTCCTTTCTCGGCATCGCCGGTATTTTCTACCTGCAGGGGTACATGGCCTTCGCCTATGTGGTCGGCTGGACCGGCGGCTACGTGCTGCTGCTGATTCTGATGGCGTCCCAGCTCCGCCGCTTCGGCAAATTCACCGCCCCCGAGTTCGTCGACGCCCGTTACGACTCGCCGGTCGCCCGCTGCGTGTCGGCGGTGATCACCATCCTGATCACCCTGATCTACTGTGTCGCCCAGTACAAGGGGATCGCGCTGGTCTTTTCCTGGATTTTCGGCCTCGACTATACTTCCTCGCTTTTTCTCGGCACCCTGGTGGTCATCGGTTATCTGGTGCTGTCGGGAACCCTGGGCGCCTCGCGCAATCAGCAGTTTCAATACGGCATCCTGATCCTTTCGTTCATTGTTCCACTGATGGTCATCGCCAAACAACTCGGCTATTTCTGGGTCTTCCCCCAGCTCGGCTACGGCCGGGCGCTCTGCGACCTGGTCCATGTTTCCAACGGGCTATCCCTCGCCCCCTGGAGCTCCGGAAGCTCCTACCAATGGATCGCCCTGTGTTTTACCCTGATGGTCGGGACCGCCGGACTCCCTCACGTTCTGTCCCGCTTCTATACCGTTTCGAATCTGCGCGACGCCCGCTGGAGCGTGGTCTGGGGAATTTTCTTCATCGGCCTGCTGTACTGGAGCGCCCCGGTCTACGCCACCCTGGCCCGGATTTCCGAGGGGGCCAACGGTCCGGCGCTCGACCCGGAGGCGGCCCGCGCCCTGGCCGACATCATCGTCATCAAGGCGGGCGAGTGGGCCGGCCTCCCCTTCTGGCTGACCGGCATCATCTCGGCCGGCGCCATCATGGCCGCCTTCTCCACCGTCACCGGTCTTCTGTTAACCGGTGCCAGCGCTTTTTCCTACGACATTTACTACCGGCTGATTAATCCGGCCGCCAGCGATAAAAAGCGGGTTGCCGTGGCCAAGGGAGCCACCCTGGTTCTGGCCATCCTGGTGGTCGCCCTGGCGATCAACCCCCCCTGGTTGATCGCCCAGATTACCGCCGTGGCCTTCGCCCTGGCCGGCAATACTCTGTTTCCGGTCTTTCTGCTCGGCATCTGGTGGGACCGGACCAACAAGTACGGCGCCATCGCCGGCATGACGACCGGACTGGCCGTCACCTTCTGCGCGTTGTTGCTGGGGCCATCGGTACCGCTGATCGCCACCCTGCTCCCGGCCACCTCTTCGGCCCTGCTCGGCGCGCCGCTGGTGATTCTGGTCATGATCCTGGTCTCCCTCTTGACCCCGCCGCCACCGGAACGCATACGCCGATTCCTGGCCGAGGAAGTTCACGAATCCTGACGGTTCCGCCCCGGGTCACCGGAGTGCATGCACGGCCTTGCGGTTGGGCGCGACTCCATTTCATTAACCACGCAGATTTTTTATAACAACGCTTTATTTATCGGATGCAGAATGAAGTTGAGCCTGTCGGCGGGAAGTCTTTTCACGCTTCCAATGGATAAAATTTTTGAGATCGCCAGGGATACCGGGTTCGACGGTGTGGAGGTCATCATCAATTATGATTTTCAGTACCAGGACAACCTCGCCCTGGTCCGGGATCTCGCCCAAATCCTGCCGATTTTCTCTCTGCATGCGCCGTTTTTGGAACTGGACGGCTGGGGCAGCAAAATTCAGCAGACCACTCGAACCGCCGGACTTGCCCTGGAAGCAGGCATCCCGCTGATCAATTTCCATCCGCCATCATGGCTGGGGCTTGAATGGAAATTCTGGAAATGGCTCAATCGAATCGAGGATTTCCAGCGGGATATCGGCAGTAACCAGATCCATGTCACGATCGAAAACATGCCTTGGTCGGGGCCCTTTGGGACCAACCCCTACCTGCTCTGGCAAACCTCGAAAATGATCCAGTTCATGGAAGATCGCAATCTGTTCCTGACCTTCGACACCGCCCACATGGGCTCGTCGAAAGCCAACTTTCTTAATGACTTTCATCTGTTTTACAATACCGGGCGAATGCGCAATATCCATTTTTCCGATTTCGGCTATGGCCGTGAACACCTGCTGCCGGGCCACGGCGTTCTGCCGCTCACCCGATTCCTCAACCACCTGAGGGAAACCGGTTACAATAAGACCCTGACCCTGGAATTGTCGCCGCGGGAGTTTCCAAAGCATGAAGAAGGCATCCGGGAGAGCATGCTGGAAATCTTCGGCTATTTGCAGCAGGAAACCCGGTTCCGAGACCCCCCTGAACCGGGAGGGCAAGAGGATAAACGAGGGGGGAATCAAAAGAATCGTTCAGGGAAGGATCAGCGGACGATGTAGACGGAACAGCGAGCGTTCAGCGAGACCTTGGTGGAGACGCTGCCGAGAAAAGCGCGCTTGACCCGGCCGGTCCCCGAGGAGCCGATGACGATGACATCGATAGCCTCTTGTTCGCTAAAAGCCAAGATCTCCTCGGCGGCATCACCGTATACAACCTCGACGTTCAGCGGAACTTCGGCCTCGGCCGCCGCTTTTTCGACAACGTAAAAAATACGCTTGCATTTCTCTTCCCAGTCGGAGCGCTCGGTTGCTGGCGGAGAGGGGAAGAAGTCGGTAAACGAAGGCTCCCGCGCCCCGGGAAGCACAAGAATGGCATATACCTTGCTTTTGAACCGGGTGCCCGAGGCCCTGGCCAGCCGAATCGCCTCTTCGGCGGCTTTGTCGGATTGGGGTGAACCATCGATCGCCACCAGAATTTTTTTACTCAAGTTCAACATGGGCAAGCCTCAGGGAACGAAGTCATGGCGACAGCGTAGCCCAACCTTTTTAATCTGTCAACCGACGCAGCGTTTACCGGCCCCGGCCAGTTCCGGAAATCTCGGATTTCGAATTACCTGACGAATAGCATTGACAACCATAAAACACTATTTTATATTTTATCTCAACAACTATTCTACCGGATAAATGCACAGGACATCGCGGCTTTAAGGCCGAACCCAAAAAACATATTTCGCAATATTTTCCATAATGCTTGACATGTCTTGCGAAATTCATAATATGGGGTGATTTTGCGCTGAACCATATCCGGAGAGGGGAAGTCCCTAATGGCAAAAAAAGAAAAATCCGAATATATCATCCAGGCCGTTTCCCATGCTCTCGACCTGCTTGAGCAGTTTCACGGAGAGGTGGACGAACTGGGCGTAACCGAACTCAGCAAACGCCTCAAGCTGCATAAAAACAACGTCTTCCGCCTCCTGGCCACGCTGGAATCGCGCGGTTACATCGAGCAGAACAAGGCCACCGAAAACTACCGCCTCGGCCTCAAGTCCCTGGAACTGGGACAGACCTTCATCAAGCAGATGGGGTTGCTGCGCCAGGCCAAGCCGATTCTTGAACGACTGGTCGGCGATTGCAACGAAACCTCCTACGTCGCCATCTTCAAAGAAGGCCACGTGGTCTACCTCGACGTCGTCGAAACCGATCTGACCGTACGCGTCGTCTCCCGGGTGGGTTCCCGCCTGCCGGCCCATTGTACGGCGTCCGGCAAGGTCCATCTGGCCCACATGACCGAAGAAGAAATCCTCAATCTGCTCCCCACGAAAGAGCTGAAGAAATTCACCTCGACCACGATCATCGACCGCGACGCCCTGATGAAAGAACTGGCCGTCGTTGCCGAACAGGGCTACGCCATCGACAACGAAGAAATGGATCTGGGCGTCCGCTGCGTCGCCGCGCCCATTCGCGATTATACCCGCCGCATCGTCGGCGCGGTGAGCATCTCCGGGCCGTCCATGCGTTTCAGCGATGAGCGGATTGAAAAAGAACTGGTTCCGCTGGTCATGCAGGCCGGCGATGACCTTTCGACCCGTCTCGGGTTCCATAAATAGTCGACACCAGCGCCCCCGGAAACTCCGGCGGCGTGGTTTCATGCCCCTCCTGAAACATTGACACCGCATTCCGCGATGCTACAATTAATTCAAGAATTCCCCAATCAATCCAACCAATAAGACAAAATTCACGAGAGGTGCCCGTGGCCGGTTGCTCGCTGAAAAACATGGCGGTTCAACAAGCTACCGAACTCTTTTCCTCTTGCCCACCTCGCCAATTTTCGTTGCAGGACCAACCGGACAACCAGCCGTTTCTATTTGAACCCCGGCAACCGGCCCAAGCGGCGGTATTGCTGGTTCACGGCTTTACCGCAACCCCGTGGGAAATGCGTTCGCTCGGCACGGCCCTGGCCGAAGCCGGCTACCTGTCCATGGGAATCTGCCTGCCGGGTCACGGCACGACGTCCGCCGATCTCGTCAATTGTCGCTACGAGGACTGGCTGCAGGAGGTATGCAGAGGGTACCTGGAGCTTGCCGACCGCCACCGGCAGGTCTACGGGGTCGGCATGAGCACCGGCGCCCTGCTCCTGCTGGCCCTGGCCGAGCGAAAACCCATCACCGGGCTGGCCCTGCTTTCCCCGTTTCTTCGCCTGCGCCACCGCATGGCCCCGCTCGTCGGAGTGCTGCGCTTTTTCAAGCGCTACCAGCACAGAGAGGTGCCGGACAATCTAGCCGCTCACTACTACAAGGAGCGCCCACTCAACGGTATTTACCAGATTTACCGACTGATCCGGAACATCCGCTCGGGTTTGCAACGAATTTCGACGCCAACGCTGATTTTCAGCGCCAAGGGCGACGAAACGGTCGATGCCGCCAGCGCCCACGACCTGTTCCGTCAATTGGGCAGTCGACAGAAGCGGTTTCATCAATTCGGCCCGGAAATATCCCATGTCCTGGCCACCCGCGAGAACCCCCGCTGGCAGGAAACGCTGGACCAGACGCTGATGTTTTTCAGAGAACTGGATCGAGAGCGGGAAGGCGAGACTGAAGATGGACAAAAAGTTTCCTGACCTGGGCTTCGGTTTGCTGCAAAGTGCCCGAGTTGTCGATGATGTAATCGGCCCGGCGGATCTTTTCCGACAGAGGCATCTGGGAATTGATCCGGGCCCGAGCGGCGGGTTCGCCAATTTCGTCCCGGGCCATCAGGCGACGCACCTGCTGACGTTCGTCGGCGGTAACCACCAGCACGGCATCCACCCGCCCTTCGGCGCCCGCTTCAAACAGCAGTGGCGCTTCGTAGACCACCAGGCGTCGATCCCGGGCCAACGCCCGCAGCCGCTGTTCAGCCAGTTGGGCAATGGCCGGATGCATGATGCCGTTGAGATCGATCCTTGCTCGCGGATCGGCAAAGATGATTTCGGCCAGAGCCTTGCGGTTCAGGTTGCCGTCGGTCAACAAGACCGAGGGTCCGAAATGCTCGACCAGCTTTTGCAAGGCTGGCGCACCGGGAACGACAACTTCGCGGGCCAGCTCGTCGGCACTCACCACCAAGGCGCCGAGGACGCAAAATATATGAGTAACAAAACTTTTGCCTGTGGCGATTCCGCCGGTGACCCCAAGAACCATCACTACCCTCCGGATAGCAAAATGAATGACCGCCCCGGCATCCAATAACCGGGGCACGGAAAAAACAAATTTTAACAGGAGTTACCCGTTCTGGACGCATGATTTCGATCGGAGACCCCATGAATGACACCCTACCCCGCATGATCCTTGAGCAGGCCCGGCGCCTGCATCAGCATACCGTGCTACGACAGAAACACCAGGGGAAATATCAGGATATTTCCTGGGCCCGCCTCGATGAAACCATCCGCCTCTTTGCCCGAGGCCTGCTGGCCCTGAAGGTCGAACGGGGGCAACGGGTCGCCATCATGGCCCCCAATGGTCCCGACTGGGTTTACGCCGATGTCGGCGCCATGCTCTGTGGCGCCATCTCGGTGCCGGTCTACCACACCACCGGGCTCTCCGCCATCCGCCACATCGTGGAAGACTCCCGGTGCCAGGTGATTTTCGTTCATTCGCCGCTGGCGGCCAATCAGATCGTCGCCCACCGCAAGTCGATGCCCCACTTGCAACAGGTTATCCTGCTCGAAGGGCAAGGGGACGGCCCGGACATTGTCGACCGGACCACCTTCCTCGACAACGCCAAAACGGTCGATCCCAGGATTCTCGACACATTGTTGGATGAGGGCAGAGGTTCGGACCTGGCCAGTCTGGTCTACACCTCCGGGACCACCGGGTTGCCCAAAGGGGTCATGTTGACCCACGAAAACTTTCTATCCAACATCCGCGCCTGCGTCGAGCTGTTCAAACTTGACCAACAGGATCAATGCCTGTCCTTTCTGCCGCTGTCCCACGTCTTTGAACGCATGGCCGGATATTACCTGATGCTCTACCGTGGCACGGTCATCGCCTACGCCGAAAGCTTCGACACCATCCCGGCCAACCTCGCCGAGATCCGCCCAACCGTGGCGATCAGCGTACCGCGCCTGTACGAAAAAATGTACTCCCGGATCATGGAGCGGGTCCTGGACGGCTCCTGGCTACGCAAGCAGATTTTTTTCGGCGCTCTGAAGGTCTGCCGTTCGGTGGTCAACCGGGAGCTCGCCGGACAGCCACCGCAATTCCTGCCGAAACGGCTGGCCGATCTGGCTAAAAAAACCATCTTCTCCAAGCTCAGAGAGCACCTGGGCGGACGGCTGCGGTTCTTCGTTTCCGGCGGCGCCCCCCTGAGCAAGGAAATCGCCGAATTTTTCCTGGCGGCCGGCATCCCGATTTACGAAGGGTACGGCCTGACCGAAACGGCGCCGGTCATTGCGGCCAACTACCCCGGACACCTGCGTCCGGGCACGGTGGGGCCGACGATCCCCGGAACCGCCGTGCGCATTGCCGAGGACGGTGAAATCCTGGTCCGGGGCCCCGGAGTATTTCAGGGATACTGGAACCGTCCGGAAGAAACCGCCGAGGCCTTCGTCGAAGGCTGGTTCAAAACCGGCGACATCGGCACCCTTGACCAGGACGGCTACCTCTCCATTACCGACCGCAAAAAAGAGCTGATCGTGACGGCCGGCGGCGAGAACATTTCCCCCCAGTTCCTGGAGATTCTGCTCAAGTCCGACAAGTTCATCGCCAACGCCATGGTCTACGGGGACCGCAAACCTTACCTCACGGCGTTACTGGTGCCGAACCTGGAAAACCTCGAAAAACATGCCCGCAGTCTGAAAATCGATTTTCTCGACGCCTGCGATCTGGTCAACCACCCCGCCAGCCTCGATTTGATCCGCGACCGGCTCAACCAGCTACAGGGCCATCTTTCGCCGTTTCAGCGAATCAAGCGTTTCATTCTGCTGTCCGCGGATTTTTCCAGAGACGAGGTTACTCCGACCCTGAAACTGAAACGCAACCTGATCATCAAGCATTTCAGGCAGGTGCTCGAAGGGATGTACCTGGCTGCCGACCACGGCCCGCATGACAGCGCCTTCTGCGTCGTTGAAGAGCTCACCGAGGAGGAAAAATAACCATGATCGACAAACGCAAGCAACTCTGGCTCGAACGGGAAGGGACGGTGCTGGTCGTGGTGGATGTTCAAGAGCGACTGACCCCGGCCATGCCGCCGGAGGTCTTCACCAAGGCGATCCGAAACATCCGCATTCTGCTCGACGCCATGGGGATTCTGGGACTGCCGGTCATCATCACCGAGCAATACCCGGCCGGGCTGGGACATACCATCCCCGAGCTGGCGCCAGCCGCGGATGCCGTCCTGATCGAAAAAACCTCTTTCAGCTGCTGCGGGGAAAAGGACTTCCTTGCCGCGTTGAAGCGGCTGGACGCGGGGCAGATACTGCTGGTCGGCATGGAATCCCATGTCTGCGTTTACCAGACCCTGCTCGACCTGCTGGGACAGGGTTACCCCGTGCATCTGGTCCGGAATGCGGTCTGCTCCCAGAACAAGATCGACTTCCTGACCGCCCTGCACAACGCCAGCCTGGCCGGAGCGACGATAACAACCGTCGAGATGGCCCTGTTCCAGATGCTGCGCCACAGCCGCGGACCGGAGTTCAAAGCCATTTCGGCACTGATTAAAAACCGCTGACACCATTTACAATTCAGCATCAAAACACTATGCTGGGAAAAAAGAGCCGTGATCGAATCATCCCCGGGAGAAAACCAGAAGGTGGCCAGCAGAACACTCACATCGGAATATCTGGAATCGGCCCTGCGGGGCCTGGACGTTCTGTTGAAGGCAAGCCGTTTCTATCCCCCGGGCCACCCAGCCCTCAAGACGGCCGTCGAACAGACGCTGCTCAAATTCGCGCCACTGCTGATGGGCCGCGAGGCGATTGTCTTCTCTGTCCGCAAAGAGGTCTTTCTGGTCGACGACACGCCTCTGAACTCCCGGAACCTGGTTCTTAAAAACTTCGCCACCCAGTTGTTTGCCCGCCATGTGCGCTCCCTGTTGATCCTCCCCGACCTGAATTCGCGGGACCTGCGGGAATTCGCCCGCTGCCTGGCCAAGGAACCCCCTGAAATCCACCAGCAGGGAGGTGTCGCCGCCCTATTGCAGGAGGCCTGCGTAGCGACCCTCTGGATTAACGAATTCGATCTCGCCAACGTACTGGAGCAGAAGCATGAACGCGAAGCCAGACGGCAGGAGATGGAAGAAAACCAACCGGAAGCCGAGGGCGGACAAGGGACCCCGCCGTCGTTAGCCATCCAGCTTGAAGAGCAAGACCTTGAAAAGCTCTTGCTGGAAATGGAGCAAACCGAGTCGGACCAGCATTTCCGCATGCTGGCCAAAAACATCGAGCCGCTGGTGCTGTTGAACCTGACCGATTCCGGCCGGCCGCTGGTCATCCGGGCGCTGCTGCTGCTCTGCCGTTACGCGGCGGACCGCCAGCTTTCCCTGACCCGCCGCCAGGCGTCCCAAGAGACCCTGACCCTGTTGATCCGGGAAGAGTTGTTCGATTTTCTGATAACATCGCTCTGCCAGAAAAACGATGTCCGCGAATCCCGCGAGCGCCTGCTCACCCTGATCGCCTGCTTCCGGGGTAAAATCGAAAAGTACCTGATGCAGCACCTGGCCGAAGAAAACGACTCTCAGTCCCGCAAAATCCTCGGCAGCGCCCTGCTCCGTCTGGGCGCCACCGCCTGCCCGGTACTGATCGAATATCTCAAGGATCCGCGCTGGTTCGTGGTGCGCAACGCCATCGGCATACTGGGTGAAATCCGCGACCGGCAAACCACCGGGCACCTGATCCCGATGCTGGCCCACGAAGACATCCGGGTGCGCCGGGAAACCGTTCGTGCCCTGACCAAAATCGGTGGCCGCAACGCCGAAGGGACACTGCTGCAGATTCTCGCCAGCGAAGACCAGGAAATGCGCCGCCAAGCCATCCTTTCTCTCGGAGCACTGAAATGTACCGCCGCCGTGCCGGCCCTGCTCGACCTGGCGACCCAGCGGGACGGCAAGGGGCAACGGCGCGACGAAAAGAAAGAAGCGGTCAATGCCCTGGGGCAGATCGGCTCCAGCGATGCGCTTCCTCAACTCACGGCAATTTTGAAAAGACGCCGTTTCTGGTTCAGTTCGCGGGACGATGAACTGCGCGCCGCGGCAGCCCTGGCCCTCGGTAAAATTGGGTCGCCAGACGCCCTGGTCCTATTGCACAAGGCGACCGAAGACCGCTCCCAACAGGTGGCCCGCGCCGCCCTGCTAGCCCTTAACCGGATCGAAAAGACCACCTCCTATGCGTCCTGATCAGCTTAAAAAAATCATCTACGGGATTTCGGGAACCTACAAGGGGCTCCGTCTCTACCCCGCCGCCCACCCGGCCATCATGAAGCAGGCCCAGAACCTGGAACAGGATTTCCTGGTCCTGTTTCGGATAAAACCGCAACTTAAAATGGGGCTGCTCGAAGGAACGTTGTTCTTCGAAAATCATCTGTTCGTGTCCAGCGAACCGGCCGTCGAGGAAATCTGTAACCTGCTCAAGGAACGAGAATTGGAGGGATTCGAATTCCAGGCCGGATTAACCGCGGAGGAGATCCAGCTCTTTTTCCAGCTGCTTTCGGAAAAACGCAGGGTCGGCCAGGACCTGGCGCAGAACATCGCCTCCCGGGGGGTGCGTCACATCCGCCCGATCGCCCTGGAATCCGAGGACGAGCAGGATGCGCCCCAGGCCCCCCGTAAAATTTATCAGCGCGCGTTGAAGGCCGTCAGCCACATCTTCAACGATGTGCGGCTGGGAAAAATACCCTCGTCCAAGGAAGCGGTCGGGGTCATAAAAAGCATGGTCCAGTCGACCCTCACCGACCCCCACGCCCTGATGGCTCTGTCGATGCTCAAGGATTACGACAATTACACCTTTACCCATTCGGTGAACGTGTCGGTCATCGCTCTGGTGGTCGGGCAGGCCTACGGCCTGCCCGAAGACAAGCTGCGGACTCTCGGCCTCGGCGCCCTGCTGCACGATATCGGCAAGCTGATCATCGACAAGGATATCATCACCAAACCGGGGCGGCTGACCGCGGAAGAATACGAAGAGATCAAAAAACACCCCTTCTCGGGATCGGAAATCGCCAGCAAGATGGACGGCGTCTCCGATGAGGTGATCGACATCATCCTGGGACATCACCTCAATTACGACCGCAGCGGCTACCCCGCCGACGCCCGTGGTCGAAAAATTTCGATATTGGCCGACATGACCACCATTGCCGACACTTACGACGCCATGACCACCCTGCGCTCCTATCAGCGTCCGGTGACGCCCCGCATCGCTACCGAAAACCTGCGGAAGTTGTCGGGAACGGCCCTGCATCCCCAACTGCTGGCAACCCTGATCAAGGCGCTCGGCCCCTACCCGGTCGGCAGCCTGGTCCGCCTCGACAGTAACGAAATCGGCGTGATCACTCGCGTCGCCAGCCGGGAGAAAGATGCCGTGGAAATGAAAATCATTTTTTCGGCCTCGGGGGAAAAACTGGATGAACCGATTCGGGTGGCCCTGGTCGGCAACGAAGCAACCCGCATTGTCGCCGAGGTCGACCCCTTCGTCAAAAGGATCGAGGTCACCGATTATTTTGAATGATCCCGTGCCGGGTCGCCGGGAACATGGAAATGGAAAAGCCGGTCCCTCGGGACCGGCTTTTTTTATCGAATCGGTAAAACCGTTAAAGTTCCAGTTGGCCGAGGGCGACGGCGGCTTCCTTGCGAACGTCCGGCTGCGGGTGCAGCAGCAGCGGCAACAGCGCCGGCTCCGCCTCCCGGGAACCGATGGTTCCCAAGGATCGAATCGCCGACTTAACCAGCTCGGCATCCGGGTCCCCCAGCAGCGCCCCCAGATAGGGAATCAATCGCGCGTCGGAAAAATTGCCTAGAGCTTCGACGGCGTGCACCCGGACCGCCGGATGGGGGTCGGAAAGGCATTTGACCAGGTTGCCGAGCACCTTGGGATTATTTTTTCTGCCCAGCACCTGCACCGCCGTGGCCCGGATATCCTCATCGGGGAAGGTCAGCGCCGCCAGCAACGGCGGAAAGACCTCGGGGGAGTTGATCCGTTCGAGCGCGAACAACGCCTTGACCCGCTGGCCGCGATTGCCACCTTTGAGCAGTTCGAGAATTTTGCCGAGATCCACGGCGGACTCAAGGGTCTCCAGAGCTCGGGCCGCCGCCTGGCGTACCCCCTCGTCCGGATCTTTCAGGCTGTTGCGCAGTGCTTTTTTCCGGTCTTCCAGCATTGCAGGATCCCACCCTTATTTCAGAATGTTCATTTCAGAAAAGACAGTACCAAACCCGGCCCAAGGGTGCAATCCTTTCCGCACTCGGAACCGTCATCCGAATCGGGTCGACGGAAAACCGGACCGCCGTGAACCGCCGCCGGGCAGACCGTTATCCATGATTTTAATGGCGAAGTCGAAAAGGTAAAGCCCGGACGGGCAATTCGGGGCAACCGAGCCGCCAGGAACCGTCTGGCGTCCTCAACATGAACGGCCCAACCGATGTGCCGGTTGGGCCGTTGAGGGTTTTTGCCTGGGGGATACTTGATCGGCCGCACACACCCCGTCAATGGGCGCCGCAACCAAGGCCGCGGCTGCAATTCTCCAGGAGCTCCTGGGCCTCGACGCTGAGATGCGCCGCAGGATGGATCTGCAATCGCCGGATGCCGATTTCCTCTCCCGTTTCTTCGCAATACCCATAGGAACCGTCCTCCATGCGCCTCAACGCCTCGTCGATCTGCTCGATGAGCAGACGCCTTCGGGCCTCGGAAACCAGAAACAGGTACCGCTCGGCTTCTGCCGCGCACTGGTCGAGCAGGTCGGGCTGGGGGATTTTATCCTCTTTCAGGCGGGACAACGAGTGGCGGCACTCCCGGGCGATCTCATCTCTCCGGAGCAGAAGCAACCGGCGGAAATACCGGATCTGTTTTGGGTTCATGTACGGTTCGGTTTCGGAGGGGACGTAAAGATTGCGGGTTTCAGGCATGAATTCCTCCCATCTTGCCGGCGGGTATCCGGGCGACTGATCATGGTAGCGGGCTGATCGAATATTTTTGAACAGGGTTTTAAGGAAAGAATATTGATTGACCGTCAAGCCGCGATTAGCATTTGGTTAAATGATGGCCCGGCTCGGAAAACCGCCGGCCCTGACGGTGGCATCCAAACCCCTCCCCCGCGTTCCTAATGCTCTCTTCACATTAGCCCAATCAACCGGCAACAATCCGTGGTTATCGTTGACCGTGCACCTCCCGGCGACCGATGGATCCTGGACGGCCTCCTTCGGGAATGCGGCCTGAACCCCGTGGGTGACATCCGCTTCCGCCCTGGGAAAACCTGGGAGGGGGAATAAGGGACCAGACATTGGGAGCCGTTTCGGCCGACCGCCGGGAACTTCGATTCAACCGAATCCAATCAGAACGGGAGAATGCCATGCGCCTCATTGAAATCAACAACATCGCCAGGGAAAAAGGGCTTCGGCCCGGCAGGATGAAGAAGGACGAACTCATCCGAGCCATTCAGGTCCGGGAACAGCATACCCCCTGCTTCGCTGCGGGCATGCTGGGCCGTTGCCCACATGCCGATTGCCTGTGGCGCGAAGACTGTCGTTGAAAACCGCCATGAACGACACCTGGATCACCAGCTGGAACCATCTGCAGGATGAACTGTTCGCCGAATCCTGGAACACCGAACTCGGCCGGTTCCGTTCCCGGTTCGCGTATCGTGGACTCTCCCAAGCCAACTATCCGCTGGAAACGACCCTGATCCGCCTGGGGGGAAACTTCGTCGAACTGGAGCGGCATCTGCTGCGGAATTTCAAAAAATACGCCCACCGCACGGTGGTCGAGCATGATTCCGTGTGGCACTGGCTTTCGGTGGCCCAGCACTACGGTTTGCCGACCCGGCTCCTCGACTGGACCTATTCCCCCTTCATCGCCCTGCATTTCGCCACCGCCAATATCGACAAGGTCGATACCGCCGGAGCCATCTGGGCGGTGAATTATCTCAAGGCACATCAGCTTTTGCCGGCCAAACTCCGGGAAAGGCTGGACCTGGAAGGAGCCAACGTCTTCACTGTGGAAATGCTCTCCGAGTCGGTGGCCTCGCTTTCCGAACTGGCCGACCTGGGCCGGGATGATTTCGTCATCTTTTTCGAACCTCCCTCCATCGACGACCGGATTGTCAATCAGTTCGGATTTTTCTC
>Ga0154449_1112_pt1 | contig 16240 bp, 12 predicted proteins | sample RifGroC2_FD_105642 | JGI IMG/M metagenome (GOLD analysis project Ga0154449, IMG submission 105642) | Pelobacteraceae bacterium GWC2_58_13
GTACCATATACAGGGTATCGATATCGTCGCAGACAACATAGGCGAGATCGCGACCGAGAGGCAATTCCTGTCCCCTGACGGAAAACCGCGGGGTAAAGCGGACTTCGCCCGGGATCGGCGGAATCAGGTGCCAATCGATAAACAGACAGGTGCTGTCGTTGCCGGCAAAGGAAACCACCCGGCTGAGGGGCAATTCGATCAACTGGTCTTCGAGTCCGGGCCCCGCATTGCCGCCAACCCTGATTTCCTTGAGCTTGAATCGGACTCGGCTGCAATCCCCGGCCGGAAATGCCCCGAGTCCAAGTAACAACTGTCGTCCCTGCACCTGCTGTCGATCGATCTTAAGCTTCTCCGCCGGTAGCTCGATCCAGAGATCGCCCATCAGGATAGAAACCTCGTCGAGTTCAAAAGAGATTCGCTCCGTGGACACTCCTGTGGTGGAAAAATAGACCGACACCAGAGACTGGCCCGGCATGACTCGCGGAGCCTTGCGTGCAGAGGTTGCGTTGACGGCACATCCTGCCAGAAACAGCGCGAAAACCAGCAAACCCCGGAGGACCATCCATTTACACAGCATTGTCGCCTTCGTCATAGCACATCCGCATTTTCTTTTTTAAAATCAGGATTTAAAATGTCCTGCGAAATCCATCAATCGGGGCCGGAATGACTTTGCCGTTGGGAAGCGTCCCCGGGTTGGTTCCGTTACAGTAGGATCCATGATTGTGACAGTAACCACAACCGATCGGCTGTGGGCCGGGACTGAGTTCATGACATTCTCCGCACGACATGCCTTGCTGCCCCTGAACCTGGTAGGGAACATCAACGTTCGCCCCGCTACCCCCTCCATGATGAACCGTCCGCCAGCGGTTAACCTGGTTGATGTCTGTCGAACCGCCTACATGGTAATCGTCCTGGTGGCAGCGCCCGCAGAGATAGGCCCAGGATTTGCCATCCCGCGCCTGGGCCAAGGTTCCTCCAAGGATTTCACCGTTGACCGACCGACGAACCAGAAAAGCACTCGGCGAACCGTGCGCCTCGTGACAATCGAGACAGGAAAGCAAATACCCGCCCGGTGGCATGACAAGCTCGTCGTAAGGTTTTTTCATCTGTATGCCGACCGTGTAAGCGTTCGCACCGTGTTTGTCACCTGTTCCGAGCTGGTCACCTCCGCTGAGTTTCCATTCAATGGCAACGACATCACGGCGAAGAGATGTGCTGTAAATTTTCTCTTTATGGCAATCGAGGCAAAATGTGTTGTAATCCGGGACCTTCGAACCGTCGGCAACGGATTCGCTCGTCCCTCCGGGTTCATAGGTGGTCCGAGAACCGAAATGAAGCGGTGCCTGGTAAGCCCCACTATAATTGGTCATCCGCTCTCCATCGACATCGCCCCACAGACTTTCATGCTCCGTCGGTCGGGAGATGGCCGTATAGGCCGGATCCTGGGGATAGGCCTTGTTCCGCCGGGCCCGGTGGACGTTGTGACAGGCGTCACAGGGAGGCGACGACGCACCGAAACCAGGGAATTTCTGCGCGTAACTCCAGATATCGTAGAGGTTATGATAAGATGCGTTCACCCCGCCGAGAGGCTGGTTGAACGCTTCGAAAATACTCGTTGGGCCGCCGGCATAACCACCGAAGACATGGGAATAATCAAAATTTTCCAACAAGCCGGACTGGTAGGATCCGGGGCTGGCGTGGCAATAAAAACAAAACAGATCCGCCTGCTGGTAGGGCTTTTCCTTCACTGCCGTAACGAATCCGGGAGCGAACAAGGCAAAGGGTGAAGGGCCGGAATTGACGGGCTGAGGTTCTGAACCACCCATGCTGGCGTGCTGTTCATGACAATGGGCACAATTACCCGTGACATAAGGGCCGGGTGAGGCCAGTCCGTCGACGTCCCGCCTGACCCCGGCGAGGGAGTCGCCGTGAGCCGACAGCGAGTAAGGACCAGCCAGCGACGATCTCGGTGCCAGAACGATGGATAGGCACAACAACCCCCCGAGCAGCATGTGGAGCGTCCGGATTTTCTTCGCAATGTCTGAACCCGATCTGTTCATGGCGTTCGTCCTCAATCCTTGGATGTATGGCAGGCTGCGCAACCGGTGCCGATGGTACCGGCGTAATCCCAACGCATCATCTTATGATTAGGTGAACCATGGGCGCGATGGCAGGAAACGCATGCCACGACGGTATCTCCGGCAAATGTGACATTCGTCAGGACGTTGCCGACATCGACACTGGCCACCGGGGCATCCAACCGATAGGCGTTGACTCCCGCTCCGCCGTAGCTACGATAGTCGGACGTTGCAGCCGTGTCCCCCATGTCGTAATCGACGGGGTGCCTCAACCATGGAGACCCCGCGCTGGAGGCCGAATGGAACTGGCCATGGCAGCGGGCGCACAGGGAGCTGATGGTCGAATTGTCGGTGCCGCCGGCAACCCCTTTATACTGATTGTGAGTCGATGTGGTCGGCCGGTATTCCCAATCGGCATCCTCATAACCGGCAATTCCGACCAGCATTCTGAATCCCCCGGCCGGCAAAGCATCCGGTGCCGTAATGGCACCATCAAGGCCGTTGTGATGCCCGCCTCGCACCGCGGATGCCAACGAAGACTGAGCATGACTGCCGTGGCATCCGTATGTTCCGGCGCAGGTCACCTGCTGTCCCGAGGGCCAACTGCCACCTCCGGGAATACTGCCATCGGCGGCGGCACGATCACCCGAGAACCCCGGCGGCATCGACAAGGCTCCATCGCCGGCCATCAAACCAGCTACGTTATGGCCACGGGTATCGCCGCCGGGCTGCGCAACCCAATAGAAATTTCCTCCAGCCAGGGTATTGGTATCCGATGTCGTTCCTGTGGCACCATAATTTGGCGCTTCCGAAGAAAAGACAAAGGGGGTCGTACCGCCAACATTGGTTCCCATGTGGCATCCGAGACAATCGATGGTCAATAAAGCTTCATACGGACCGGACTGCCCCCATTCGGTCAAGACCCGCCCATCCTGGCTATAATGCATGGTGTGGCACCCCGAACAGCGTCCGGTGACCGCCGCCTGGGCCGTCACCGCGACGAACGAGGCGGACAGGCAAACCAGTCCAGAAAAACAGGCGACCCACCACCTGAACGAATTTCGGCAACGTTTTTCAAATTTCATAATCGGCCTCTTTCGTCCTGCATTCCCAGCAATCTGGTCTGACGCTCAATATTCCTTCTATCGGCTGAAAATATCGACCCGGTTATTCCCTTCGTCAACCACGCACAGGCGTCCTTCCCAGTCGAACAGCAGTTGGGACGGATACCACAGCCGGCCGTGACGCTTGCCACGCCCGAGAAAATCGAACCGGAAGTCGCCACGGGGACCAAAGACGGCCACGGACCCGGCGTGCCGGTCAAGCACATACAGCTGTCCGGCGTCATCGATTTCGAGGGAAACAGGAAATTCCAACCGGGTTTCGAGAGCAACAACGGATGATGTTCCGTCCTCGGCAAAGCGATAGACCTTGCCGGCCAACCCGTCAAGTGCCCATAATCCATCCTTCCGGACTTTGAAATCAACGAAGCCCTTGCTCCCCTGGCCTCCAACAAATGATTGTTCTACTTTCAGGTTGTCATCGAGCCGCACCACCGCGCCTCGCATGCGGTCGAGCACCAACAGTCGGCCTTGGCTGTCGACTGCCAGTCGAGCGGGGAAAATCAAACTACCATCGGGATAACTAAGAGGAAATTTGCGAACTTCCTGTTCCTTTGGATTGACGTAAAACAGCTGGTTCGTCGAGCGCTCGATGACCCAGAGCATCCCGCGCAGGCCTTTGGCCATGGCCACGGGCTGCTTCAGTTCGCCTCCGGCGTTGAAGGCCGCGAGATGCTTGCCGTCACTATCGAAAGAAATAAGCGTGCCACCGACGGCATCGACGACGTAATACCGCTTATTTTCTTCGTCAATCGCGATGGCGATCGGACGATCAATCGTTATGCCGGCGTCATTGACCGGCAGTTGCATGAGAAAATTCCACGGCCCGCCATCGGCCCAGACCGGTGACACGACCAATAAAAACCCCAGTAATGCTGTCAGAATCCTGTATGTCATCGGTGATCTCCCGTTTCAGTAGCTCAGATGGCACTGCACGCAAAGTCCCCGCTCGGCACTGCCGTGCAGAAAATGCTTGTACATGGTGCCGGCATTGGCGTCATGACAGGTCATGCAGTTCATCGGCACGCCGTTGCGCGGGTCGGGCGCCTTGTCGCCAATCGGGTGGGTGAATTTTTTGTGGTCCTCGTGACATCTGGCGCAAACGACTTCGGGCGACCCTTTCAGCATTCCGGGCCAATCGGACCCATGCAGGTCGTGGCAGTCCGAACATTTGTTCCAACCGGGATGCTGATGCAGCATTTTCGCCCGGCGGGTGAACGTTCCTTCGTGACAAGCCCGACATCCCTGTCCTTCGTTGGCAGGCAGCAGCCCGGCTCGGTCGCCAACATGGGGGTTGTGACAGGCCTGGCAGGGGTTGCCTCCATCTGTGCTTTGCAGATGACTGTGGGTATGGTTGAACGTGGCCAGCACGTCAGGATGGCAGCCGAGGCAGGCATCGGCGCCCTGGGTTCGGCCATGACAGGCCTGGCAGTTGCCGCTGGTGAAGGGCTGATGCTTGATCTCCCGCAACAAGGCCCGCTCCTTACCGCCATGGGGATGATGGCACCCCAGACAATCCAGATTGCGCGAATCCCGGCCAAGGTGGGCCTTTTTCATTTCCGCTTCGGCCTTGTGACAACCGAGGCACAGGCTGCTCCCGGTGGCTTTGAGCAGGCGGTAGTCGGAACCACCGTGCGGATCATGACAGGCATCGCACTTTCCCGACTTAAAGGGTTCGTGCATGTTGGCATAACTCTTCTTGGCCTGTTCATGACAGGAGAAACAAAGATCTCCTCCGCGCTTGGTCAACAGACCTGCATAATCGGCAGCGTGGGGCGCATGGCAGCTGCGGCACGTCCCTTCCTTAACCGGTTGATGCATAACGGCGCTGTTGTTTACCCGTTTTTCCAGCTGCCGATGGCAGCTGAAGCAAAGCACTTTCTGTTCCTGCAGAAGCAACCCCTCATGGCGGGCCACATGGGGACTGTGACATTGGTCACAACGATTTTCAGCAACCGGCGAATGCACCACCTTACCGCGAAAATCGGCACTATTATGACAATCAAAACAAGATGCCGCGAGTCCCGAGGCAGGCGAGACAACAATCCCGACGAGGCTCACAACAAACATGACCAGCGTAGAAATAATCCGTCGCTTCATTATTGACCTCCCGGGTGACAAGCTTTGCAATTGCCATCGGCAAAGGGGGCATGTTTCACCGGCAAGGTCAATGACCGATCCGGGCCACCATGAGGGTCATGACATTGCAGACAACTTTCGCGTCCCGGGATGATTCCCTGATGGCTCCTGCCGAGATCATGGCATTGGCCACAGAGGTCGGAAACGGCTTTCATTTGCTGAGGAGCATGGGGATCGTGGCAAACTCCGCATTCGCCATTAACCGCCGGCGCATGCCCCACTCCCTTCTCCCAGTAGGTATCAATTTTATGACAATTGACACAGAGAGCCGGTTGCTCTTGCAGCAGATAACTCTTTTCATTGTTGCCGTGGGCATGGTGACAAACCGCACAGTTCTGATGAGCCGAGGGGGTGCCTTCAGCCACCTTGCGCCCGGGGTGACAGGACACACAGAGACCGTCTGCGGAACTGGTCAGCAGAAACGGCTGTTCGCTGGCATGGGCATCATGGCACAGCGCGCAGCGCCCTTCGGCAAAAGGCTGATGTCGCTGGGCTTCTTTCCGTTCATCTTCAACCTTCTGATGACATCCGGAACATAGGCTGGCCCCGGTATCCACCAACAAGTGTTTCTGGTTGGCTCCGTGCGGATCATGACAAGCCGAGCAATTACCGACCACGAACGGCCGGTGCAGACTCGGCCGCCCCATATCCGCGTCGACGGACTGATGACATTCACCACAAAGCGCCCGCTGATCCTGAACCAGCACGCCGCGAACATCACTTTCGTGGGCTTTGTGACAGGTCATGCAGCGGCCTTCGCGAGCAGGTTTATGGCCCACGGATTTTGCCGCCGTAATTTCCGCATGGCACTCCTGGCAAAGTTGGTCAGCCGGTTTGATCAGCAAGGCCGGCTGGCCTTGCGCCCCTGCGTGCGCCCCGTGACAAGCCAGACAATTGCCTTCAATAACCGGGGTATGGGCATTCCCCTTGGCCAGCGGCATCCCCGGACCAAGGTATTTGAATTTGTGACACTCGAAACAAAGCGCGGCGGGATCCATTTTGACCATGCCGCGGTAGTCGCTGGCATGGGGACGGTGGCAGCTACCGCACTCGCCCTTCGCCGCGGGAGAATGGACGCCTTCCTGGGCAAAAGTGGCCTGTAGTTCTTTATGGCAGCCATAGCAAAGGGGACTCCCCTCGACGGTCAGGGCAAAAGGCTCCTTGCTGTCGGTTCCAGCGTGGCAAGTACGGCACTCACCGGCGGAAACCGGCTCATGCACCCTGGCTCTCAGCAAACTTTTGCCGTCGGAAGAATGAATGCTGTGGCAATCGGTACAGCTGCCCGAAACCGGATAGCCACCATGGCGTTGCTGAAAATTTTGCGGCGTGATCTTATGGCACCGCTGGCACAGAGCATCTTTTTCTTCGCCAAGCAAGGCAGCGAAATCCGAACCGTGGGTCTGGTGGCAGGTTTTGCACCCATCGGCGACCGGCTTATGCACATTTTTGCGAGCAAACGACTTACGCTCATGGCAAGTGAAACAAATTTCGTCTCCCTTCGCCTTCAGCAGTGCTTTTTCGGGTGAGTTATGAGGTTCATGGCAGGAATTACATTTTCCGTCCAAAACCGGTTGATGCTGATTTTTCACCGAGGACAGGGTTTTGCCCATCTCACCGTGGCAGTGAAAACAAAGCCCCGGCACGGGACCGTTCAAATAGGCTCCACCGATCAGTCCGTGACGGCGATGACAGTCAGCGCATTTCTCTTCTTTGACCGGACGATGCACTACTCCTTGATTGAACTGCTGCCGATATTCGGCATGACAGTCCAGACAGCCTTTCCCTCCCTGTTCCGGGCTTCCCGAAACACAGGCCGTCAATGTCAACACGACGGCGAGAATCAGTAGGTGAAATCCGAAACCAGCTGGTTTACGACCCATGATTGCCTTCTCCCTCTTCTGCCAGACGCTTTTTCAACTTGTTCCACGCGCGGTCATTGATCTCGATGGTCGATCGACTCCTGAGTTGTTCAATCAGTTGAGTTTTCGCCGTGGTAAAACGCTCTTCCCGAAGCTGGGTGACGATCTGTTCGGATACTTTTTCAAAAGGAATGAACTCCCGTTCCCCCGCCCGGATCAGCTTAACGAAAAAAATATCCTCGCCATCGGGGATGCCACTGCTGACTTGGCCAGGCGACATCTTCGCCACAACCTCCTGAAGCACGGGGTTGAGATGATCGACCGGCGACCGGCGCGTTTCGATGCCAGCCGGCGACAACGGTTGCATCACCTTGAAAAAATCTTCTCCGGATTTAAGCCGTTTGGCCAGTTTTTCAGCCAGTTCGGTTTCATTGGTCTGGACAATGGCCAGTTCGACAATACCCCCCCGGGAAAAGAGTTCCGGATGCCCTTCGTAATAGACCTTGGCATCTTCGGGTTTCAGATCAATCGTGGTTTCGATCACCGTCTTTTCCAGTTCCTTGATCAACCGGTGCTGGCTGTAAAACTCGTAAATGGCCTTGAGTGGCGGACGGCTCTCGTAATGCCGGTCGAGCGCTTCCAATCCGGTAACCGTCTGCGCGATGGCATCGGCGACGATCCGCTTTTTGGTGGTCTCGAACGCTTCGGCGTTGCGATGGGTTCCCCCACGCATGTCTTGTTCCTTGAGAACCGCTTGGTAAAAGGCATCGCCGGACACCACGGTATTCCCAATCTGCAGCACGACCTGCTCGGCATCTGCGGCGGAAATTCCTTCGGGAGTAATCCGGGCGATAACCTCGTCATTTACGGTTACCTGATATTTTTTGGCCAGAAAATCCGTCAATTCACGCGTCAGCTGATTTTCTTGAACCTTCAACGACTGACGAATCAGTTCGTTTTTCAACTTGGCGAAATCCTCTTCGCTACCGTCGTTCCGCTCCAGCACCTCAAAGAAATACCAGACATGGCCAAAGGAAACCGGGCCGCCAGCTGTTCCGGCAGCCGCTTCGACAACCGCTTCGCGGATGGGATCGGGCAACTTTTGCGCTCGCAGCATTCCGGTCGATTCGAGCTGATCGGCAACACTATCCAGCCCGGCAGCCTTAACTGCATCAACCAGGGTGACCCCATCGGCGAGAAATCGCTGGACAACGCCGGCCTGCTCTTCACTGCCAACCGCTACCAGCCGCAGATTAAACAACGGGGTGTACTCCTTGCGATAGGCTTCCCAAAGTTCCTTGTCGTCGGGAAGCTGGGTACGGGAAGCCACTTCCTCCTGCTTCAATTGCATCAAGGCCCGCACCTTGAGAAATATCGCCAGTTTCTTCCGGTATTCGGGGTTCTGGTCTAGCTGCATGGCCCCGGCTTCCTGATAAAGAAGCACCCAATCGACAAACGCGTCGGGGCTCTCGGGTACTGGCATGTCCTTCTCTCGCCATTCCTTCCACCAGTTCTGATAATCCTCCGTGGTGAACACCGTATCATTGACGGTGACGAGATCCGGATTATCTCCCCAGAAAAATGCCATGGATGAAACGGGCATCCCGAGCAGAATAACAAGACCTAGCGTGGCAACAAAAAATCGGCCTATCCTCATCTACAATCCCCCACTCCCTTTTCTATCCAGTCGTCAATAACTTCCCGGGACAGATGCGACATGACCCCGGTAACCGTGTTAACCATGCCGAAATGCATGGCCTTGCGATAATCATCCCCCCAACGGCGATGAAAGGTACTGAGAACACGACGCCCGTTGCGAACATCGTACATATCGAGCTGCATGGCGACAAAGGGTACATTCTCGCCAGCTTTGCGGCTGTCCATCCCGACTTCGGACACCATGCCGGTAATCACCGCATCAACTTCCAATCGTTCAACAAGGTCGGCATAATGCGAAGCATTCAGCAATTGGCCTGGAAGAAGTCGGTTTCGCAGCATGAAAAAACGCATTTCCCCTTCCGTTTCCAGTTGCAAGGCTCCGGAAGAGGCCAGTTCGCTATAAAAGATACGGTAAGCCATGGTCCCCGCTTCCGGGTTGCTGGTGCGGTTTTCAAAGGGAAGCACGGCAACCCGGCAGATCTGTTCTGGAACCGCCTTCATGGCAAACCGGGTTTCCAGATCGGATCGAAGCGAGCATCCGACACAGACGACCATCAGCATTCCGGCCATCATCCCTTTTTTAACCAATGATCGTCTCATCAAAAATCCGACACCCATGACTTGGCCGATACAGCCTCGGCAGGTTTTTCATTTCCGCCCGAAACTTCCATTTTTTTCTTTGCCATGCGCAGACGGTTGCCAAGGAAATCTTCCCCTTCGAAGTTGTAAAAAAACGAATCTTTTCCGTTGAGGGGCGGTAGTTCGATCATCACCGGCAAGTCTGTCCCCTCGACCGTGACCAGGGACTCACCCTGCAGGGAAGTAGCGTCCAGCGACCAGGAACTCAAGGGGAATCCTTTTTCATCGGCGGTTTCGACCCTCAGAAACGTCTTGCCGTTTTCATTAAACGTAGCCACCGTGACGGGTAACGCCGAAGCCTGTAGCGCCACCATTCGCGCATCGACGGAATGATTTCCGGCCAGGTCCCAGGCATGCAGCACGATCTCATAGGTACCGTTCGCCATTTTGCGTTGACTGCCGTCGCGGCCTTCCCAAACCATCCGCTCGGGAAGGTTTCCTTCGTGTTCTTCCCGAACCAATACCTCGCCATCCTCATTTTTGATTTCGAGCAGCCAGCGGGTCATCGGTTTGGATTGGGACAACCGGGGTAAAATCAACAGATGGTCGCGAAAAGCGATCACTTCGCCGGTCTGGATCCCTTTTTTGATTTCAAGGCTCAGCTGCGGTGATTCGTTAATCACCTCGTAGCCGGCCACATTCTCGATGCGTTCAACGGAACGGTTCCGTCCCCATTCGAGCGCCAGGGAGACGGAATGCGCTCCCTCACGAAGGGGAGCATTCCAGCGACCCCGGTAGGTGTCGTTCGCGGCGTCCCGATAAAGATAGGTGCGTCCCTGTTCGGTTTCAATTGAAATTCTCGCCGGTTGGCTGTCGATGAAACGAATTTTGACTACCCCTTCGACTTCTGAACCACCCTTGGCATAGGCCGGGGAGACTTGTACTCCGGCCAGTTGATACAGCCGGTTGAGCGGCAGGATCCGCCCGGACACCTTTTTGCGCAACGATCCAAGCAGATCGTCGAACATTCCGGCCTTGAGATCGTCAACCAACTCAGGCTGGCCGACTCCGAGCATTGTTACTTGCTCTCCCAGACTCGTCGCGCTGGTCTTGGCCCAAACGGTCCGTCCCGACTCGGCATCAAACGCCATAAGGGTCAGCCCCATCCCGGGGTCAGCCCCCCCCAACTCGGTGATCGTGCCGATCAACACCAGAGAGCAATGCAGCTCGCGCCCCATCTTCTTGACCGTAAAGGAATCCACATAGCCGGCGCCCCGCAGACGATTGCTGGCCATGAAACTCAAGACATCGGGTTCGGGAACCAGGGTGGCCCCCAGCAATTCAAGGGCCTCGGCAAGCTCCCTGGTCAGCGACAGATTCAGGCCGTTGTCCCCCTGGCTCAGATCCGCCAAGGGTAAAAGCGCCACACGTTCGGCGTGCAAGGGCGATGCCCCGCAAAACAGGATCAATAAAACCAACGGCCAGAACCGGATCCTGGATGTAATCAGCCTGATCAAGTAATCACTCTCCCTGAAGGGTATTCAGCAGTCGCTCGGCCAAGCGAAAACTGATTTTGTTGGCATCTTCACTGACAAAACCAAACAGCCGGTCAATGGTACGATACCCACTTTCACTGTCGCTGGCCTGCCAGATGATCTGACCGGTCTTGACGTCAACCAGACGCAGTGTAACGGCTACCAGCGGATAACTGTAGGATCCATTCTGCTTTTCGGAAAAATCTTCAACCGAACCAGCCAGATATGCCTCGACGTTCAATTCCTGGCCCAACCGCTGCGCCGTAGCGAGATCGAGGGTTTCCATCTCCTTGCGCACCAGCTCTTCGCGAAGAAAACGCTGGGCTTCTCCCTTTTCGACGATATCAAAAAGGCCACGGCTGAGAATTTCAGTCGTTACCACATCGCGAAAACGTTCTTCGGCATACTTGACATCCGTATTATTCTCGAACGGGAGTACGACAATCCGCTTGACATAGCCGAGCCCAACGGCTTCGGAAACATAATGGCGAGGAGTCGAACAACCACAGAGCATGGACACCATCATCAACATCAAAATATATTTGCGCACCTCGATCACCTCTCCCATTTCGAAACCGTTTTTCATCATTTTTTTATCAATAATTGGCATTCAAACTGACTCCCATATTCCAGGTGTCACCAGTGGCGGCAATCTGGTAACCGCCAGAGCCCTGCATAGACAAATTGCGGCTGATAGACCAGTGAACCGAAGCATTGTACTGCTCCGAATCGCCTTCGCCCAGATCAAAAGACGCACCCAGGTTCGCCTGAACGCTCCGGGTAAAAAGCCAGGCCATGTTTCCCGATAGGGATGTACTGTCCGAATCCTCGTCCCGCTGCAAACTGGTACTGACCAGAAGCACATCCGAGGGGCGATAGCTCAAGGTTGCTCCGTACTGTTTCGATGCGCCTTCATCCGTTTCGGTTTCCGTTTCGGTTTCCGTCTCGGCGGAATCCAGACTGGCCTTGGAGTAATTAAAATTGGCGGTCAGGTTAGTACGCGGGTTAAGCCGAGCATTGCTGGTCAAGATGAATCCGTAGGTCGTGGTTTGCGCCCCCGTATCCAGCGACCGACTGCGCGTCCATGAAGGCGAAAATCCGACCGTCAAATCAGGATATAGTTCTGCCGTCGCGGTGCCGTTGACCTGATCGCTCTGGGAGGTTTCATCACCACCTTCGTAACTGTGAGTCCGGGTATACCCCAACGACAGGTCGAGTGTCGGCAACGGTGATGAATTGACGGCCAGTGAGTAGGACCGGGACCGGGTTTCTTCCGACCCCTCGGTATCGTCACTATTCTCACTGGCCCCTAAAGCCATGGAAAAATACGGATTCGCTGGCGAATAAGATGCATTCACCGAATGGGTAATTTGAGTATTTTCCGGCCCTGCATCCGGCAAATTCAAAACCCGTCGCATACTGTAACCGGTGGCCCATCCCGGTGCCGGCCGGTAGCTGACGCTAAGCTGGGTTTGATGACTGACGAACTTGCTGGTGGTAACGACCCGGCTGGCATCGGTGGTACGCAGTTCTCCTGCTTCTATTTCGGTGATGCCTACAGGGTCGATCAAATCGACATTGGCCCGGATGACCACCTTGATATAACGAGCGGACAGCTGCACCGGAACATCGATCGTCGCCCGGGTTCGAGTGGTCACCGTGGCCAGCGCGACCGTCGGCACTTGATTGACCCTCTCCCAGTTGTTATTGTCGGAACTCTGGTACAACTCCCAGCTCAACTTGGATTGCTCACCGACCGGAATCAGCTGATCGAAAAAGATCGTCAGTCGGCTGACCAACTGGAAATTCACCTGGATACCGACGTTCAGATCCTCGTTATTCTGGCCGGACCAAATCACCGCCGACGTCGTCCGGTCACCATCTCTCAGAGCATCGTTGTCGGCCAGAGGGCCAGTGAGCGGAGTATTGTCAATAGCCGAAAACCCTGCCAGTACCGTCACCGGCGCCACAAACACCCCGTCTGGACCCACCGCGGTGTCGGTCTCGGTTTCATTGGAAGAATACTGCTGGGTGGCGGCAACCGACAGCCGGTTGCGGAAAAAACTCTCGCTGTATTTCAACTGGGCGTAGTGATTCGTGGTGTCGCTGGTCGAATCGGCCACCAGATCGTCCGAGGTTCCCATGCTGAAATCATACAGCATGTCAAAACTCGACAGACTGTACTCGATACTGGCACCCAGATTGGACGACTCGGTATTCTGTTCGTGGATACTCTGATCGTCCTGGAAGCTGCTTTGATTGTAGGAAAGTCGCAAGCTCGGCCACTTTTCCAATTGGCTGTAAAGATTGGCCCCCCAGGTCCGGTTGAGGAAATCCGGCGAACCGTCGGACTTGAGCCGACTATCCGAACCGCTCAGATTCAGGGAAAACAAATCGTTGCGCAGATCAAAAGAAGCCGAAGGGTTGATCGAGCTGCTGTCATCGCCATCGGAGAGCTGATTTTCGTTGTAGCGGGTGGCTGCCGACAGGTTCATTGCCGCGCTCAACTGCTTGATAAAGTTCAAATTATACGATTGATTGAAACTTTCCGCTGTCTCGACTTCGTCCCCACCGTTCTGTCGAAAATTCCAGTTACCGGACAGGGAAAAAGGGTCGCCTCCGTAGACAACGGGAGTCGCCAGGACCATGCTCAGCAATCCCAACACTATCACGATCCTGAGCAGAAAACGCATGTAACCATCCTGAAACCGCATGACAATCCAATCTCAGCCCGGCCGGTCCAAGGCCGAAACTTCACATTAAAATACCCGCCAAATCTCAGTTCAATTCAGTCGGCCCATGGATCTGCCGGGATGCTATTTCTGCAAAGTATGCGGCCCGCCGTGACAGTTGTTGCAGACCGGAAAATTCTCATGAAACAACTGGGCGTGCGGCAACCGATGACAAGTCACGCACTGCGGTATCCGCTTATGCTGGTCTTTGTGACAATAGACGCAAAGGAGGTCGCGATGTTTGGTGGTATTTCGTTCCAGGTCGGCGAATTCAACGGCATGGCAGCCGGAACAGAATCGCGAGGGGACAAAACCGTCATAAGCCACCTTGAGCGGCATATGCGGCTGATGACAACCGAGACAATCTTCATAGACCATTTCCGGAATATGGGGTTCATGGCACTCCCCGCATTTCAGAAATTCTCCATGCTTCCGATGGCATTCCTTGCAATCGAGCAAAGAATGGCTGCTTGGGTATTCCTCCAGCTGTCGACTCTGATGAGGATGGCAGGAAGCACATGCGGGATAAACCCGTCCCGCCCGCGAAAAATCAATATCCATCGGTTGATGGACCGGGTGGCACCCCAAGCATTCTTCAAGGGCAAAATGATTATTTTCTGCTGCCTTATGACACATGGAACAGGCAGGGACGGCCTGTTCTCCCCGGGGAGGGTGTTCGAGGTGGCAATCCAGGCAGCCGACCGCTGTTTTGTGCGCTCCGCCGCGACTGTCAATTTCCCTGATTTCGCGTTCGTGGCATTTACCGCAATCCTCGGCCGTCAGAAACACGAGGACACTCTCCGCATGCACAGGGGTCCCAACGGCCAAAAACCCGGAAAACACCCAAACCGCCAGAAGGCATATAGACATGCTATTGTTCATCTATCATTTACTCGTGGGTTCAGCGAAATGAGCCGACTGCGCCATCCGCAGTCAGATTCCCTTCATCGCTTCTGGACAATTGCCGTAAGCTTCTCCTCGACCCTGAGACGCTCCGCCATCGCTTCAGCCGTTTCACGTTCGGCAAAAGGCCCGATCAGCACCTTGTACCAAACGCCCTTCTCGCCCTTATCGACCTCATAAATAAAAACGGCATATTCCTTTGCTGCCAGCCGCTCCAATAAAATACCGGCGTCTTCGGGTTCCCGCGCGAAAGCCACCTGCAACACGAATTCGGGCTTAGGAGCTGGCCAAGGCACGGCCGTGGCCGTTGCGGGCGTGGGTTCAACAATCTCCATCTCCCCGATCTGCCCTGCGTCCGAAGGTGTCGGAACCACAGCCGGTTGTTCGACCCGTGCCTTGCCCTCCACCAGCTCAAAAACCTGGACCCGATGATTGAAAGTATCGGCGATCAGTAACCGGCCAAACCCATCAAGGCAGATGTCGCTGGGATAATTCAACCAGCCCCGCCCCTGGCCCATGCCGCCAAACTCAAACAAAAAATCGCCTGTCAGAGAAAACGCCGACGCCGTATGCCGCTGGTAATCGACAACATAAACCCGCTTGTTTCGATCATCCACGGCAATCCCGCGGGGCCGGGCAAGCTTGCCGGCTTCGCCGCCCTTCTGGCCGAACTTATAGAGAAACTTTTCGTTGCGGTCATACACATAGATCCGCCCCATGCCCTCGCTGAGCAGATACAGGTTTCCATTATTTCCAACCGCCATGGCAATGATCGACACCAGTTCAGGAACGCCGAGCACCTCGTCCCGGGGTTCGATGGTTCGCAGGTAATTTCCGGCGGGATCCAGCACCACGACCCCGGCCCCGGTCAATCCCGTCACATAAATATTCCCCGTATCACCAACCAATATTTTGCGAGGAAGAAACGAATCGGCCCCTTCGAACCCCGAAAAGTAAATTTTGCCGTCAGGCAGGAAAGCGCCATTAAGCATCACGATCCGCCCACGGGAGTCATCCCGGTCCGCCCCGACGCAGGCATAGAGCCGGCCATCCTTGACGAAACAGCTACTGACGCTGTTCAATCCGCGTCCCGCGCCCACCGAAAGATAAGGAAAATAATCAGAAGTAAGGAGAACCAGCTTGTTTTTCAAGGGACTGGTGACGTAAATTTCGTCAGCTTCTGCATCGTAAAACAACGCCGACGGATAGGACAAGGGATTACCCCCGTTGTCCGTAGAAACCACCTCGACGCAACGGACCGGTTGAACAACCGTCTCGCCCAGAACCGAAATGGGAACAAGCGTCAGCCACAGGCCGACCAACATTAAAAACGCCAGGCGAAACAACATAACATCCCGAATTCCCGATACTCTTATCCATTTATGCTGCATACTGCTCCCCCTCAGACCCGTGATTATAGCAAACCAATTTAAAAAAGTAAATGCAGGTCATGCGCGCCCACACCCGAAATCGCATAAACAAACATGGAGTGCAAATGTTATTCATGAGATTTCCGTTTCCACTATTTTTTAATCCATATAAGCTTCATCCCCGCTGAATCCATTTATTAGCCTCCCGGCAGATTTTATTCAAAGGAAAAACTTAAATTCACCCTTGCCTTTTCACTCCAACCAT
>Ga0154449_1118_pt6 | contig 16144 bp, 15 predicted proteins | sample RifGroC2_FD_105642 | JGI IMG/M metagenome (GOLD analysis project Ga0154449, IMG submission 105642) | Pelobacteraceae bacterium GWC2_58_13
CATATCGCGGTATTTCGACATGTCCATCAGTAATTACCGCTTTCGGCAACGCGCCTGATAACGTCTCAAACTTGGCCGGCGATGCGCCGCACGACCTCGAGCACCTTGTCTTCCTTGAAGGGCTTGACGATAAAATCCCTGGCGCCGGCCTGTACCGCCTCAAGAATCAGCGCCTCCTGCCCCATGGCGCTGCACATGACGATGCGGGCTTCGGGATGCTCGGCGCAAATCTCCTGCAACGCCTCGATGCCACTTTTGCGGGGCATGACGATATCCATGGTCACCAGGTCCGGCCGCAACCGCCGGTACAGTTCCACGGCTTCAATACCGTCCGCCGCCTCGCCGATCACCTCGTACCCCGCCTTGAGAAATACGTCTTTGAGCATGTTCCGCATGAACAGTGCGTCATCAACGATCAGTACCCTCAACCCCATGCCTTCCTCCCCTCTGAATTCAGAAGTTTTCCAGACTGCCAAGCAGCCGGTCCAGGTCGAGCAGATTAATCATTTCACCACGGTCGGGCAGCACCGATCGGATACAGGCCATCGGCACCTGGTCCTCCCGGGCCGGTAGCAGGGCTTCGTCGGCAAAGGGAACAATTCCGGCCAGAGCCGACACGGCCAGTGCCAGTTGTGCATTGTCGGGGGTCAGAACGATGATCCGATGATCGTGCTCGCCCTCGCCGAAACCGAGACTGGCCGTCAGGTCGAGCACCGGCAGGATGCTGCCGTGAAAGTTCATCGCTCCAAGCAGGATGGCCGGCGCCCGGGGGATGTAATAGAGCGGGGGCGATTCGACGACCTCCTGAATATGCGCCACTTCCAGCCCGTAATTTTCACCGCCGAGTCGGAAGACCAGAAGCTGGTCCATCGTCTATTCAGCCTTTCCACTTTCCAGGCGGAACCGTTTGACCACTTCGAGCAAGGTTTCCGCCAGCTCCGAAAGAACCTGCGCCGCCCCGGCCATCTCTTCCATCGAGGCGGTCTGCTCCTCGGTGGCGGCCGAAACCTGCTGGGTCGAGGCGGCGTTGTCTTCGGCAACCCGGGAGATCTCATCGATAGCCGCTACCATGCCACTGGCTCCGTCGGTCTGCTTCTGGGCCATTTCGGCGATACTGGTGGCTTTGGCCTGAGTGCCGAGGGCGGTTTTAATGATCGCCTCGAACGCCTGCCCCGTGTTGTCGATAGCCTCCCGTCCTGAATCAAGGTCCTGCACGCTCTCCTTCATCGACCCCTGAACTTTCTGAGCCTCGTTGCGGATGGTCTCGATCAGGTCGGTGATTTCTCCGGCCGAGGCTCCGGTCGAGTCGGCCAGTTTGCGGATTTCTTCGGCCACCACGGCGAACCCGCGGCCGTACTCGCCGGCCCGGGCCGCCTCGATGGTGGCATTGAGGGCCAGCAGGTTGGTTTTGCCGGCGATTCCGGTGATCACTTCGACGATCTTGCCGATTTTCTGCACCTGGCCGCCGAAAGCCGCCATCTGTTCGCCGTTGCGCTCGACCTTTTCGAGCACCTGTTTCATCTTGGCGATGGTGGCGCGCGACATTTCGCCGCCACGCTGGGCGGTTTCGGCGGTATCGCTGGCCGAAGCCGAAACCTTGCCGGCCGAGGCGGCGATGACCTCGATCGACATGGCCATCTCCTTGATCAGGCGGGAGCTCTTTTCGACCATCTCGGCCTGGGTTTCGGCGCCCTTGCTGATCTGCTCGATGGTTCGGGAAATTTCGTGCGACGAAGCCGTCATCTCCTGCGAGGTCGCCGACAGCCCCTGAGCCGAGTCGGCTACTTTCAGCGACGACGAGCGGATGGAACCAACCAGACCGCGCAGGCTTTCAACCACCCGGTTGAGGGAGGTCGCCAGGTCGACGGTTTCGTCGGGAAAGACCGTGGCCGGCAGAACCACGGTGGAGGACAAATCGCCGTGGCTGAGCCTCTCGACCGCTCCATTGAGCACCCGGATATTGGAGGTGAAACGCTTGGAAAAAAACCAGCCGAACAGCAGGCCGACCAGGATGGCGCAGGCCACGGAGAACAACTGCTGCCACTCTTCGGGAATCCCCAGGGAGGGAACCAGCAGGTTGAGCAACACAATGGAGGCCACCACGACGATGAAGCCCACAATGAACTTGTAGCTGATGTCTACACGCATCGATCCGCTCCTTCAACTAAAATCCAGGATTACACCCGACGGTAAATCCGCTCGCGGGCGCTTTCGCTTTCGAACAGCAATCTCGGCCTCCCCATCAGGTTTTCGGCCCGACCAAGGACCAGAAAACCACCCACCCGCAGCACCCGGGCAAAGTGGCCGATAATCCGATCCTGTTCTTCCCGCGAGAAATAGATCAGGACATTGCGGCACAGGATCAGGTCGGATCTGGGGTATTCGGTATCGGTCATGATGTTGTGCCGCTGAAATCGAACCATCTGGCGGATATTCTCGTTCAGCCGGTAGCGGTTTCCCTCGACCGTGAAATAACGCTCGCGCAGGCGGTCGGGCAGCTCAACCAGACGCTGCGAATCGTACAGCCCTTCGCTGGCTCGCTGGAGAATGTCCGGACTGATATCGGTGGCCAGCAGCGAAAGCGACAGTCCGAGAGGGGCCATTTCATGCAACAGCAGGGCCAGGGTATAGGGTTCTTCCCCCCCGGCGCAGCCGGCGCACCAGATATTCAGCTCATTGCTTCGGGTGCCCCGCAGCCGCTGGATCAACTCGGGAAGTACCCGGTCCCTGAGATACTCAAAGGTGGGAAAATTGCGAAAGAACTGGGAGACATGGATGGTCAGCGCCGCCATCAGGGCCGGCACCTCATCCTTGTCGCCGCGCAGCCGCGCCAGATAATCCGTAACGCCGCGGGCCCCGCAGTTGCGGGCCCGCCGGGCGATCCGGCGACGGATGCAGCCGTCTTTGTACATGCCGAGATCGAAGCCGATCCGCTCGAACAGGATTTCCCTGACCTCGGCAAACGCCTCGTCGGGAAAATCTCCTTCGAGAAGGGGGGCAGCGGGCGATTTGCGCTGGTGGTCTTCGGCCAATCGGGCTCCCTGGAGTCAGAACGGGTTCCGGCGGCCATGCCGCGCCGGTCCGGACTGTTATCCTTGATGGCGTCGCAAAAACTCGCCAACTGCTGCGTTGCTGCAATTGCCTCGCTGCTTCGACGTACGTAAGTATGCCTCATTGCTCGACAATTACGCGCCTTGTATTTGGCGCTTTTTGCTTGGCCAGCCAATTTGATGCTTTTTGCGAAAGCATTATCCTTGACGAAAATGATTGTAGCCGGCCGGCGCCGCCGGCCGAAGATCGCCGCTGCGATTTTTCATCAGCAGGCCGGCGGAGCCCTCAACAATGGTGCCGATCCGGGTCACCGAAAGGGCCAGTGCCGCCAGCGCCGGCTCCCGCTCCGGCGGCACGGTAAACAACAGTTCATAATCCTCGCCGCCGGACAGAGCCAGTTCGATCCGCTCCGGGTCGTCGATCCATGCCGCCCGCAAAGGCGCCGAAAGAGGCAGCGCCGTCTGGTCGATTTCGGCGCCGACGGCGGAGGATTCCAGCAGGTGCCCGAGGTCGGCCAGCAGACCATCGGACACATCGATCATGGCCGAAGGGATGTGCGCCGAAGCCAATATCCGCCCAAGTTCGACCCGTGCCCGCGGGTCATGGTGACGCCGGGCCAATTCCGGCTCCAGCGACTCGCCGGCCAGCAGTTGCCGCAGGGCCAGGGCGCTGTCGCCGAGGGTGCCGGAAACATAAAGCGCATCCCCGGGTCGCGCCCCGGAGCGGCAGACCAGTTCATCGGCGGAAACCGTCCCTTCGACGGTCACCGAAATCAGCAGAGGACCCGGCGAACGGCAGGTGTCGCCACCGACCAGGGTCGCCCCGTAGTCGGCGCAAGCGGCGAGAAAACCGGCCACGAAGGCATCCAGATCTTCGACCGTCAAGTCGGTGGGAATGCCGAGGCCGAGGTACAGGTGGCGGGGGGTGCCGCCCATGGCGGCGATGTCGCTGACGTTGACCGAGACGCTCTTGCGCCCGAGGAGGTGCATGTCGGCCCAGGCACGACGGAAATGGACATCTTCGATCAACAGGTCGGTGCTGGTGAGCAGGCGCTCGCCCGGGGGAAGTTCCAGCACGGCGCAGTCGTCGCCGATGCCGACCATCACCCCCGGCGCCTTGGCGACCGCCTGCCGGATGCGCTCGATAAAGCCGAATTCACCGAGGTCGGAAAGCTTCATGCCTTGGCTTCCAGGGCCGCCTCCAGCACTTCGTCCATCGTCGAAGCGGCGACAAAACGGACTTTCTTGCGCAGGTTGGGCGGGATGTCTTCGAGATCCTTGGTGTTGCGCTGCGGAATGATGATGGTCCGGATGTTGGCCCGCACCGCCGCCAGAACCTTTTCCTTCAGCCCGCCGATGGGGAGCACCTTGCCGCGCAGGGTGATTTCGCCGGTCATGGCCACGTCCTTGTTCACCCGTCGCCCCGAAAGGGCCGAAATCAGCGCCGTGGCCATGGTCACCCCGGCGCTCGGGCCGTCCTTGGGAATGGCCCCGGCCGGCACGTGAACGTGGACGCTGGTTCCTTCGAGGAAGTTCGCTTCAATTCCCAGTTCGACGGCGTGGGCCCGGGCGTAGGACAGGGCCGCCTGGGCGCTCTCCTTCATGACGTCGCCGAGGTGGCCGGTGAGGGTCAGCTCGCCCTTGCCCTTCATGACACTGACCTCGACGTAAAGGATCTCTCCTCCCACTTCGGTCCAGGCCAGCCCGGTCGCCACCCCGATCTCACTTTCGCGGAGTTCCTCCTCGGGGAGAAAACGGGGCGGGCCGAGGAAGCCGGCCACGGCATTCTCGGCCACCAGCACCGGCTGCTTGCGCCCCTCGGCGAAGCGTCGGGCGACCTTGCGGCAGATACTGCCGATCTCCCGCTCGAGGTTGCGCAGTCCGGCCTCCAGGGTGTATTCGGTGATGAGCTTCAGGATGGCCTTGTCGGAGAACCGCACATCCTTGACCTTGAGTCCGTTTTCCTTCTGCTGCCGGGGAATCAGGTAACGACTGGCGATGGCCTGTTTTTCCTCGGTGGTGTAGCCGGCCAGCCGGATCACCTCGAGCCGGTCCTTGAGCGCCGAGGGGATCGGATCCATGACGTTGGCGGTGGCGATGAACAGCACCTTCGACAGGTCGAAGGGGAGGTTGATGTAATGGTCGGAAAAAGCGTGGTTCTGCTCGGGATCGAGCAGTTCCAGCAACGCCGCCGAGGGGTCGCCGCGAAAATCGGAGCCGATCTTGTCGAGCTCGTCGAGCATGAAGACCGGGTTGTTGGTGCCGGCCTGCTTGATGCTCTGGACGACCCGGCCCGGCAGGGCGCCGACATAGGTGCGCCGATGGCCGCGGATTTCCGCCTCGTCGCGCATTCCGCCGAGGGAAATGCGCACGAACTGGCGGCCGAGGGCGCGGGCGATGGACTTGCCGAGGCTGGTTTTGCCGACCCCGGGCGGACCGACGAAACAGAGAACCGGCCCTTTCATATCTTTTTTCAGCTTGCGCACCGCCAGAAACTCGAGAATCCGCTCCTTGACCTTCTCCAGATTGAAGTGATCCTCGTCGAGAACCTTGCGGGCTTTTTTCAGATCGAGATTGTCGCGGGTCGAATGGCTCCACGGGAGCTCTACCAGCCAGTCCATGTACGTGCGCAGCATCGAATATTCGGCGGCCTCGGGATGCATGGTCTCCAGGCGCCGCAACTGTTTTTCGGCTTCGGTCTTGGCCACCTCCGGCAACCCGGCCGCTTCCAGTTTCTGCCGCAGCTCGGCCACGTCCTCGGCCCGGGCATCGGCTTCGCCGAGCTCGGCCTGGATGGCCCGCAGCTGCTCGCGCAGATAATACTCGCGCTGGGTTTTGCCCATCTCCTCCTTGGCCTGGCTCTGGATGCGGTTCTGCACCGTGGCCACCTCAAGCTCCTTGGACAGGACGTCCTTGACCTTGCGCAGGCGGTCGAGGGAATCGATCACCTCAAGCAACTCCTGGGCCTGGGGCACCTTGAGCCCGACGTTGCTGGCGATCAGGTCGGCCAGGCTGCCGGGGTCCTCGATATTTTCCAGAACCACCGAAACCTCGGGAGGAAAACTCTTGCCCAGATGCAGCAACTGGGACAGCTGGTCGCGCACCATCCGCATCAGGGCCTCGGTTTCGAGGGACATTTCGGCCGGGCGCGGCTCTTCGAGGCGTTCAAGCCGGACCAGATGATACGGGTCCTCGGAAACAAAAGAGGTCAGCCGGGCCTTGGCCATGCCCTGCACCAGCACCTTGACCCGGCCGTCGGAAAGCTTGAGCATGCGCATGATCATCGCCACCGTGCCGACGGTGTAGATATCGTCGGGATCCGGCTCTTCCTTGGCAACATCCTTCTGGGTCGCCAGAAAGATCAGCCGGTCGTGGGCCAGGGCGGCATCGACGGCGGCGATCGACTTGTCGCGGCCGACGAACAGGGGCAGAATCATGTAGGGGAAAACTACGACGTCCCTGACGGGAAGCAGGGGCAGTTCCTCCGGGATATTCAATTCTTTCATTTCAATCGGATTGCTCAAGGATTCCTCCGAAGCATGCGGGACGAGCCGTGGCACGCCCTGTAAAGGCTGTTCGGACCCGTCGTATCCGCTGCAGTCCCAAAAATTTAAACTCTTGTAACCATACAAAAAGCCTCGGCGAATGTCCAGCGGGTAAAGTATGAACCGGCAATCCGGTGGATCACTCCGGTGCGGTTCCGGTGGTCGCCGAAAGATGTCATGGGGGGCGTGCCATCGAAGCGGGTCGACTTGAGCCGGGTACAGGGTTTGAAGATCGGGATCTTCAGATTTACAATCATCCCGCCGGAAAAATTCGCCTTTCCGCGATTCGCGACGAAATAATTAACAAATTCCGGTCAGTTGCCAAAAATAACAGCGGCTCTTCCGGGACAAAAGTAATCCTTGAATTAAAATCTAAATGTGATTTAATTACACATTAGAGTTTATTCAGTTGTTGGATTCCGGTACGGTCGCAGGCACATTTTTCTAACAGGTCTTTTTATGTTCAAAGGAGGCAGCATGTTACGAAAATTGTTGGTGATGGCAGTCGTTGCGTTCATGGCAATCGGATTTTCTCTCGACGCCCAAGCGGAAGGAACCGTCAAGATTGGAGCCATCTACCTCCTCTCGGGCGCCTTTTCGACCTATGGCCAGTTTGCCAAAAACGGTATCGAACTGGCCGCCGACGAGATCAACTCGTCGGGAGGTATACTGGGCAAAAAGATCGAGTTCGTGCTGGAAGATTCCACCGGCAAGGCTAACGTGGGCATCCAGGCCGCCCGCAAATTGGTCTACCAGGAAAACGTCGACCTGCTGATGGGACTTGACAGCAGCGGGGTTGCCAAGGGTCTGGTGCCGGTGGTACCGGAACTGAAAAAACCATTTATCATCACTCATGCGGCGTCTCCCGATGTCACCGGCAGCCTGTGCAACAAATACGTGTTCCGCATTTCCCTCAACATTGCCCAGAACACCAAGGCCGCGGCCCTGATCGCCAAGGAGCTCGGCGTCAAGAAATGGACGACCATCGGCCCGGATTATGATTTCGGCCATCAGTCCTGGGAATTTTTCGGCAATTACCTCAAGGAACTCGATCCCGAGGTGGTGCTCTCCGCCGATCCGTCCTTTCCTAAATTCAAAGCCGAGGATTTCACCCCCTTCATCAACAAGGTCATTTCCGACAAGCCCGAAGGTGTCTTCATTTCCCTGTGGGGCGGCGACCTGATCAATTTTATCCGCCAGGCCAACAATCTGGGCTTCTTTAAACAGAATTTCAAGGTACTGATGTCCCTCGGCGCCGCGACCGAGGTGCTGACCGCCCTTGGCGATCAGATGCCGGAAGGGATCTGGGTCGGCACTCGCTACTGGTTCGCCGCCAACGACACCCCGACCAACAACAATTTCGTCGCCGCCTACAAAAAACGTTTCGGCGACTATCCCAGCTACAACTCCCAAGGGGCCTACGCAGCGGTCTACGCCTATAAAACCGCCATCGAAAAAGCCAAGAGCTTCGAGCCGGATAAAATTATCGCCGCGCTGGAAAACCTGACCGTCGACACCCCGAGCGGCGAACTGTTGATCCGCGCCGAAGATCACCAGGCGGTGGTCAACGGCAACTGGGGGATCACCAAGGCCGATAAAAATTATCCGATCCGCATTCTCGATCCAATCCGGATCTTCCCCGGCAAGGACATCACGCCGACTCCGCAGGAAAGCGGCTGCAACATGCAATAATGCCGTGGCGATACCCGGCCCTCCCGGAATTATCCGGGAGGGCTTAACGGCATGCTCCGTCAACGTCATTCATTTTCCCCAGGATGGAATGAATCTCATGACTGCATTCGTCGCGGCCCTGCTCAACAGTTTCGATATCGGCATTCTGCTCTTTATCATCGCCTCCGGGCTGACCATCGTCTTCGGCGTGCTCGGCATTCTCAATTTTGCTCACGGCGCCCTGTACATGGCGGGAGCCTACTTTCTGCTCACCCTGATGGGAACGGTCGGCATGCCGTTCTGGGTGGGCGTCCTGATCGCCCCCCTGGGGGTTGCCTTGCTGGCGGTCCTGATCGAGCGCTTTCTGCTGCGGCGGATCTACCACCGCCATCCATCCTTCGGTCTGCTGTTGACTTTTGCCCTGCTGCTGATCATCGATGACGCCGTGCGCCTGATCTGGGGCAGCGGCTACCATATCGTCGAACCGCCGCAGTTGCTACGTGGGGCGGCGAGCCTGTTCGGGGTGACCTATCCCCTGTACAGTTTTTTCACCATCGGCATGGGAATCCTGATCGGCATCGCGGTCTGGCTGATCTTTCACCGCACCCGGATCGGTAAAACCGTGCGCGCGGCGGCCCTCGACCCGGAAATGGCCCAGGCGGTCGGCATCAACGTGCCCATCGTCCTGACCGTAGTCTTTGGCTTCGGCGCCTGGCTGGCGGCTCTCGGCGGAGCATTGGCGGCCCCCATGCGCACCCTGGGACCGGCCATGGGCGATACCATCATTATCGAATCGTTTATCGTGGTGGTCATCGGCGGGCTGGGGAGCTTTCCCGGCGCCTTGTTCGGCGCCCTGATCCTCGGCGGGATTCACGGCTTCGGCGGACGCTGGCTCGCCGAGTGGAACATCGTGCTCCCCTACATCGGCATGGCCCTGGTGCTGCTCTGGCGCCCGGAAGGGCTGATGGGGAGGCGATGATGCGCAAGAAAATTCAGCTCGGCGTGCTGCTTCTGCTGGCGGTGGTCCTGGTGCTTCTGCCCAAGGTGAGCCCCTTTTTCATCGTCTTCGTGGCGACCGAAATCCTCATCCTCGGATTGTTCGCCACCAGCTTCAATCTGATGTTTGGCTATTGCGGCCTGCTCTCCTTCGGCCACGGGGCTTTTTTCGGCACCGGCGCCTATGTCGCCGGTCTGCTGCTGCAACACCTGCAATGGGATTTCATCTGGGTGCTGGCCGTCGCTCCCCTGGCTGCGGCCGTGGGCGCGACGCTGATCGGCTGGCTCTGCGTGCGGCTCAACGAAGTCTACTTCTCGATGCTCACCCTCGCCTTCGGCATGATGGTTTTCGCCATCGCCCATCAGTGGCGCTCGGTCACCGGCGGCAGCGACGGCCTGGCCGGATTTCCCCTGACCGAGGTCGGCATCGGTCTCGACATCGTCCTGGCCAATCCCTTTCATTTCTACTACCTGACCCTGCTGATCGTGGCGTTGAGCCTGGCGGCTATCTACCTCCTCACCATCTCCCCTTTTGGCCTGATTCTGCGGGCCATGCGGGAAAACACCGAACGGGTGGCCTTCGCCGGCATTCCCGCCAACCGTTACCGGCTGTACGGGTTTATCCTCTCGGGACTCTTTTCCGGACTGGCCGGCGCCCTGTTCGCCACCTTCAGTCGGGTGGCGGTACCGGAGATGTCGCACTGGACGCAATCGGCCGAGCCGATCCTGATGACCATTCTGGGCGGCAGCCAGTACTTCTTCGGGCCGCTGGCCGGGGCGGCGGTTTTTCTCGGCCTGAAAACCCTGATCACCAGCTACACCAGCGAATGGATGATCTATCTGGGAGTGATCCTGCTGGGAATGGTGCTGTTTCTGCCCAAGGGGATTTTCGGACTGCTCGAACGCTGGCTGGGAGGGCGGACATGACCATGCCGTTTCTGGAAGTTGCCAACGTCACCAAGGCCTTCGGCCATTTCGTCGCCTTGCGGCGGATTTCGCTGACCGTCCGCGAGGGACGGACCACGGCGCTGATCGGCCCGAACGGCGCCGGCAAGACGACTTTCTACAACCTGCTGTCGGGCCGCCTGCAGCCGAGCGAGGGGACGGTGCATTTTTGCGGCCGCCCCGTTTCCGGCCAACCGCCCCACAAAATCAACAAGATGGGGATTTCCCGGTCGTTCCAGATCACCAACATTTTCAGCGAACTGACGGTGCTGGAAAATGTCCTGGTGGCGCTGATCGCCCACCTCAACCTGGGCCTGCGGTTCTGGCGGATCGTCAACCGGGACAAAAAACTGGCCGCCCGGGGCATGGAGGTTCTCGAACGGCTAGGCCTTGGGCCGCTGGCGAGCTCCCGCGCCGGCACTCTCAGTTACGGCGACAAGCGGCTGCTCGAACTGGCCATCGTGCTGGCCACCGAACCAAAGCTGGTGCTGCTCGACGAACCGACCGCCGGGATGACTCCGGAAGAGACCCATGCCGTGATCCGGCTGCTGCGCTCGCTGGCTGCCGAGGGAAAGTATACCTTCCTGATTACCGAACACGACATGAACGTGGTGTTCGGGCTGGCCGACCATATTTTCGTCTTTCACCACGGCGAACTTCTGGCCGAGGGAACCTGTGAGGAAATCAGGGCCCATCCCGAGGTGCGCGCCGCTTATCTGGGGGAGGAGGTCGACTGATGCTGACTCTGGAAAACGTTCACGCCTGCTACGGTGAGAGTCGGGTTCTGCAAGGCATCGAGCTGGCTATCGAACCGGGCGAAGTGGTCTGCCTGCTCGGCCGCAACGGGGTGGGCAAAACCACCACCCTGCGCGCCATCATGGGGCTGACCCCGCCCCGGGAGGGCCGGGTCCTGTTCAAGGGCCAATTGCTTAACGGCCTGTCGACCCACCAGATCGCTCGCCTCGGCATCGGCTTCGTCGACGAGAACCGGCGGATTTTCCCCGGGCTCAGCGTTGAAGAAAACCTCGAAGTGGCGCAGAAAAGGCTGCCCGAGCAAAATCGGCACTGGCCGATGGAACGCATCTACGAGACCTTTCCCATGCTGGCGGACATCCGGCACCGGGATGGCGATTTTCTCAGTGGCGGCCAGCAGCAGATGCTGGCCATCGCCCGGGCGCTGGTCGGCGAGCCGGAGCTCCTGTTGCTCGACGAGCCCAACGAGGGACTGGCTCCCGTCATCGTGCAGCAGGTCGGCCAGTTGATCCGGCAACTGGCACAGACCACCACGATCATTTTCACCGACCAGAATCTAAAATTTGCCTTGAAGTACGCCGAACGAGGGTATGTCATCGAAAAGGGCCGGGTGGTCCACGCCTCAAGCAAGGAGAGCTTCCACTCCGATCTGGCCACCATCGAACAGCACCTCAGCGTCTGACCGGCCATCGTCTCAATGCCACAAATGCGGAAAGCCCTTCAGATGCCAGCGATCCGAAGGGCTTTCTATCATTCGACGATCAAGCTTTGTCCGGCTAGCCCGCCAGCGGCCCGGCCTTTCTCACATCCTCCTCGACCGCATCGGCATAGTCGGCGAAATTACGGCGGAAGGCCCGGGCCAGATCGAGTGCCTTCTGGTCGTAGGCCGCCTTGTCGGCCCAGGTATTGCGCGGATTGAGCACTTCGGGGGGGACATCGGGACAGGAGGTGGGCAGATGCAGCCCAAACACCGGGTCGGTCTCGTATTCAACCCCGACCAACTGGCCGGAAAGAGCGGCCTTGATCATGGCCCGGGTGTATTTGATCTTCATCCGTGAACCGCCCCCGTACGGCCCGCCGGTCCAGCCGGTATTGACCAGCCAGCAGTGGACGTGATGCCGGCGTATCTTCTCCTTGAGCAGATTGCCGTAAACCGACGGGTGCAATGCCATGAACGGCGCGCCGAAACAGGAAGAGAACGCCGGCTGGGGCTCGGTCACCCCCCGTTCGGTGCCGGCCAGTTTGGCGGTGTAGCCGGAGATGAAATGATACATGGCCTGCTCCGGAGTCAGCCGGGCGATAGGCGGCATCACCCCGAAGGCGTCGGCGGTGAGCATGATGATGTTGGCCGGATGGCCGACCATGCCGCTGCGCACGATGTGGGGGATGTGGGTCAGCGGGTACGATGCCCGGGTGTTCTCGGTCAGGGAGTCGTCGTCCAGGTCAATGCGCCGGGTGCCGTAATCCATCGCGACGTTTTCCAGCACGGTGCCGAAGCGACGGGTGGTTTCGTAGATTTCCGGCTCGGCCTCGTACGAAAGCTTGATGACCTTGGCGTAGCAGCCCCCCTCGAAGTTGAACACTCCCTGATCGCTCCAGCCATGCTCGTCGTCGCCGACCAGCGCCCGCTCGGGGTCGGCCGACAAGGTGGTCTTGCCGGTGCCGGAAAGTCCGAAGAAAATGGCCGTATCGCCACCCTTGCCGACATTGGCGCTGCAGTGCATGGAGAGCACCCCCTTGCGCGGCAACAGGTAGTTGAGCACCGAAAAAATACTCTTCTTGATCTCGCCGGCGTAGGACGTCCCACCGATCAACACCATCTTCTTTTCGAAATTGACGATGATGAAGCATTCGCTGCGGGTGCTGTCCAATTCGGGATCGGCATGGAAACGCGGCGCATTGATGATGGTGAATTCCGGGACAAATTCGGCGAGGTCCTGCCGGGGAGCCTGGATGAACATGTTGCGGGCGAACACGCTGTGCCAGGCCTGGGTGGTGATGACGCGTACCTTGAGGCGATAGGCGGGGTCGGCCCCGGCGAAGCAGTCCTGAACAAAGATGTCGTTCCCCTGCAGAAAAGCCAGCATCTTGTTATAGAGCCGGTCGAACTTGCCCGGATCGAACTCCTTGTTGACCTTTCCCCACCAGACATGCTCGGCGCTCTCCCCCTCGCGGACCACGAAGCGATCGTTGGGCGAACGGCCGGTATGGTGGCCGGTGGTCACCACCAGCGGCCCGAGGTGCGAAAGATGTCCTTCGCCACGTCTGACCACTTCTTCAACCAAAGCCGGAGTGGTGAGATTCCAAAAAGTTCCACTGACATTGCGAATGCCGTGATGCTCCAGGCCGTAGCTGCTTTCAAACTTGGCGCTTCCGCTCATGCTCATTCTCCTCATGCGTATGGGTTGCCAGCCGCCAGCCAAAACCCATGGCGGTGTTCGATGCAACCCTGAAATAATATCAGAAAATGTTAATTTTTCACTAATGCGGACGAAATTCTCTGGCAACGCCGGACATCAGCCATCCTTGAAGTGGGCCGACCGCTTTTCGAGAAACGCCCGCATTCCCTCTTTCTGGTCCTCGGTGGCAAAGCAAAGGGCGAACAGGTCGGCTTCGTAACTGGCGGCCCGCAGGCTTTCCATCTCCAGTCCGTTGACCACCGCCTCCTTGCACAGGCGCACCGCAACCTGCCCCTTGCCGGCGATTTTAGCCGCCATGGTCTGTGCCTCGGCAAGCAGCTGGTCGGCCGGCACCACCCGGTTGGCCAGGCCGATGCGCAACGCCTCGGCGGCGTCGATCATCTCGCCGGTCAACAACAACTCCAGCGCCTTGCCCTTGCCGACCAGGCGCGGCAGCCGCTGGGTGCCGCCCCAACCGGGAAGGATACCGAGATTAACTTCGGGCTGGCCGAAGCGGGCCTTCTCCGAAGCGATGCGGATGTCGCAGGCCATGGCCAGCTCACAGCCGCCGCCAAGGGCGTAGCCGTTGACCGCGGCGATCACCGGCCTGGTTCCCTGTTCAATCAGATTGAGTACCGACTGGGCAAGGCGAGCGCTGGCCCGGGCCGGCATCGGATCAAGAGGCGCCATCACCGAGAGATCGCCGCCGGCGACGAAGGCTTTTTCGCCGGCCCCGGTCACGATGACGACCTTGGTTTCAGGGTCGCTCTGCACGGCGGTGAAGTAATCCTTGAGTTCCTCCAGCGTTTCCAGATTCAGCGCATTGAGCGCCCGGGGGCGGTTGATGGTCAGAGTCGCCACATGATTCGTGACTTCCACTAGCAGATTCTGGTAGGTCATGCACATCCCTTCCTGGCTGGTTTGCATCCTGGCATAGGTCTCGGTAGATTCTACTCGTAAGCACACAACTTGCAAAGTGAATCCACCGTTGGAAAAGTGTCGCAATACGAAGTAGACTTAGCAACAGTGAATGAACAGAATTCCACAGGTAATTTGATCCGAATTCAATTTTCAATCAAAGGTGTGTTATGACAAACGGGAGGCCGACAATTCTCTTTGTGGATGATGAACAAAGCATTCTCAAGGCGCTCAGACGGTTGTTTCTTGATGAAGAGTACGAATTGCATTTTGCCGGGAGCGGTGCCGAGGGGCTGATCATTCTACAGAACGAGCCGATTGACCTGGTGGTTTCCGATGTTCGGATGCCCGAAATGGATGGCATCGAATTCCTGACCAGGGTCAAGGAGCTTTACCCGCCGATCGCGCGGATACTCCTCAGTGGTTATGCCGAAAAATCGAGCGTTGTCAAGGCATTGGCCGAGGGATGCGCGCAGCAGGTTTTGGCCAAACCCTGGGATGCAGAGGAGTTGAAGGAGGTCATTCACGACGCCTTGAAGCAGCTCGGTCAACAAAAACCGAACGGGGAGCCGATGCAGACCCTGATCAACTCGCTGGCGCATCTTCCGCCCTTGCCGCGGATCTACCATGAACTCCGAGAGTGTCTGGCCGACCGGGACAATTTTACCATCGATCATGTGGTGAAAATCGTGGCCGGGGACGCCGCCACCTCCGCGGATCTGCTCCGCTGGGCTAACTCCGCGCTGTTTGGCCAGCGGGGAAAGGTCGATTCGGTCAAACGGGCCATTCTTCTGCTGGGGACCGACGTCGTCGAGAGTCTGGTGCTGTCCATGGCGATAGGGGGCAGCGTCGGTGCCCTGACCAAAGGATTTGACCACAAGGGTTTGCAGAAGCACGCCATGGGATGCGCCATTGTCGCCAGACTGCTGGCACAAGACCAGACCGATGCCGGCCCCGAACTGGCCGATCACGCCTTTATCGCGGGATTGTTGCATGACATCGGCGTGCTTGCCGGCGCCGGGATTTTTCCTGAAGCCTATGTGCGGGTAGGTCAACTGGCGGAAAGCGGGCAGCTGCTGCTGGCCGAGGCGGAGTTCGAGGTTCTGCATACCACGCACCAGGAGATCGGGGCCATTCTGGCGGATTGGTGGACGCTCCCGAAATTTATCGCTAGCGCCATCCGCTGGCATCTTGCACCGGAGAACGCCACCGAAGATAAAAAAGTTGTCGAACTGGTGGCATTGGCAAATGTCCTGAGCTGTGAATTCGGCTTAGGTGTCAGTGGTAACCACCGCGACCCCGTCGTGCCGGAAGATCTCAGGGTTCGCTATGGCTTGACCCCCGAAAGAATCGAGGAATTGAGAGAAAAAGCCAGCAAAGCCATCTGAGCACCCTCCAGTCCGTTCCCATGAATGAAAAAGGGGCGGCCCTGTGGGCCGCCCCTCACTCGTTGCGTGCGTCTTCGGATTGAAAAACCTTCCTGCTCGACACACTGGACAAAGAGCTTGAGCAACGCGGTCACCAGTTCGTCCGTTACGCAGACGACTTCGTCAAAGAATTGTGGGTGAAGATCCATTACCCGGCTACTCGATTCGCATCTATATTTCTAGGAGTTTGTCGGACTTTTCATTCGCAAAATGTTAAAATCTCCGGGCGTTGAAAACTCCTGCTGAGGCCAAATACCGATGAGTCACACGTTCCGCCAAGTTGACCGAGAAACACTGTACCTGTTGCCGCCGTCTCTGGACGACTGGTTGCCCGACGGGCATCTGGCCCGCTTCGTCGTCGAAATGGTGGCGCAGCTTGACCTCACTTCGATCAAGGCTGCCTACGCCGGTCGTGGTTCCAAGGCTCATCATCCGGAGAT
>Ga0154449_1015_pt9 | contig 15689 bp, 12 predicted proteins | sample RifGroC2_FD_105642 | JGI IMG/M metagenome (GOLD analysis project Ga0154449, IMG submission 105642) | Pelobacteraceae bacterium GWC2_58_13
AAGCTTTCCGGGGCTTTTCCCATAACCACCGAAATACAACAGTAGATTTCCTGTCAAATCAAAGATCTGAACATTGTCAAATGCCGCATCGGAGACATAGATATGCCCCTGGGAATCGACGGCAATCCCTCTCGGCCGGGCAAAATAGCCCGGACGATCTCCAATCCTACCGAAGGTTGCCAAAATCTTTCGATCCGTCCCAAATACGACGACCCTGAAATTCAGCGAATCGGTTACATACACTCGCCCATTTTGATCAACCGCAACGTTGGAAGGTCGATTCAATTCGCCCGCGCCGCCCTCCATTCCTCCCAAGTGAACGCCTTCTGGAGAAAACATTTCGATACGTCCCTTGAGCACGTCGACGACATAAAGACGGCCCTGCGAATCGAGCGCCATTCCCGCCGGCCGGGAAAAACCCTCATCCGGCTGGCGCAGACCGAGAAAATCCCCCTGGTCGTCCACAACAAAAACCTTGTTCAACCCCGAATCGGAGATATACAGCAGCTCGCGTTCCGGATCGTAAGCCACACCGACCGGGGATAGAAAAAGGTCCTCCCCCGCGCGGGTCAGGTAATCCGAGCGGCGGTCAGCAAGATCGTATATATGCACGACATGGGATTCAGGGTCGGCGACCCAGATCCGTCCGCGCCCGTCCGCGGCGATTCCATAGGGTGCACGCATGGGCATTTCCTGGTCAACATCGCCGGTAATCCAGCGCATAACAAGAGATGTCTGGTTTTTGTCTCGGAAGTCCTCGGGTCCGGAGATTTGGCGAAAATATTTAATGCGAGGAGTGTCGGGCGGCGACGGCCATACCAGCGACACTTGGGGGTCGGAAATAAATAGACCCTTGGACCGACCGGCACACCCGCCCAGAGTCAGAAGAGCACTAGCGACCAGCAGATAACAAAGAAAAAGCTTCACTGTTCGATTTTCTTGACAGGGTATTGCGCGCGAAGGGACTGCATCCATTCTTCGTAAAGGGTGTCGCGGGTTTCCTTTTCAAGATTCTTGCGTATTTTCTCTTTCATCTCGTCAAAGGTCAACTGACGCGGTGCGTTGCTTTCAACCAGCTTGACAATGTGGAACCCATACATAGTTTCGACAAGATCCGAGATCTCGCCGGGCTTGAGCTTTTTCAGTGCTTCTTCAAACTCGGCGACGGTCTGCCCCTCATGAAAATAGCCAAGATCTCCTCCGACATATTTGGATCGGTCATCCGAATTGTAGTACGCCAGATCATAAAAATCTTCACCCGCCCGTGCTCTCGCCAAAAGTGATTCGCCCCGCTCTCGCAAGGCCATACGTTCTTCTTTGTTAGAGCCGGGATCGACCTTTACCAGGATCTGGCTGGCCTTGAATTGGCGAGGCCGCATATAGCTGGCGCGACGCTCCTCGTAATATCGGGCCACCTGTTCATCCGAAACAACAACCCGACGGTTCACCGCCGCCTCTTCGGCTTTGTCGGCAAGCAACTTTCGATAAATCGAGGCCCGGAATCCATCCGCACCTTCGTCCCCCAAAGCACCGATAAAAGCATCGGAATCAGGGAACTTTGCTTTCACGGCAGAAAAACGCTCTTCCACGAGTGCACTATCCACGGTAATTTCCTCAGCCAAGGCATAACGAACCTTGTAGGCTTGATCGATGAGTTTTTCGTGAGCCTTCAGCTGGATTTCGGTTAGTTTTTCCTTAGATATCCCCCCATGGAAACTGACCTGCATCGGGATCATCTGTTGAAATTCGCGCTGCAATTCATAGGATGTCACCGGAATCCCACCGACTTCAGCCACTACACTCGAATCCGCGACTGCCGGAGAAACCACGGAAATACCAAGCAGCAACCATGAAAACAATAGGAAAACACCCGGAAGTGAGACATAGAACATTGATTACACTCCTGTTTTCGCTCAAAAAAAGCCATGCGCCACCAGTCATGATAGGTAATAGGTTCCGGCAAAGTCAAGGCAAATACTTGTTAGAAAAGCGGGAGTTAATCCGGAGCGGATATAAAAAAGAAGGGTGGCTCCAAATGGAGCCACCCTTCTTTTTTATGGCGGGGCTGACGGGACTTGAACCCGCGACCTCCGGCGTGACAGGCCGGCGTTGTAACCGACTCTACTACAGCCCCAAGATTTTTTATATGATTGACGGCAACTTCGTCATTTAGTATCTGGTGGGCGAAACAGGGATCGAACCTGTGACCCTCGGCTTGTAAGGCCGATGCTCTCCCAGCTGAGCTATTCGCCCTTATTCATTTATTGTAATGGCGGGGCTGACGGGACTTGAACCCGCGACCTCCGGCGTGACAGGCCGGCGTTGTAACCGACTCTACTACAGCCCCCTAAAAAGAAAACAGAAAACGAAATTTCTAGCAAATGAAGTGGCCGAAAAATTCGCTTTCGTTTTCTGCTTTTTGACTTCCCGGATGGGAATTGAATCAGTTAACCGAATCTTTCAAAGCTTTGCCGGCTTTGAATTTAGGCGTATTAGCTGCCGCAATCTGAATCTTGTCACCCGTTTGGGGATTCTGACCGGTGCGAGCAGCACGTTGCCCCACACTGAAGGTACCGAAACCCACCAAGGCAACCTTTTCTCCAGCCTTCAGTGCTTCCGTCACAGCATCAGTGAACGCCTTGAGAGCCTTTTCGGCGTCGGTTTTGCTCAGTCCTGCTTTCTCTGCCATCGCATTGACAAGATCGGCCTTTGTCACAAGATACCTCCAATGATTAGGAATGGATTAAGCCCTTCAAAACGAAGGCATATATACCAAATTTACAAAAAGAGTGTCAAGCTAATATTTTGGAAAAATGCCTAATGGCGCACGGGTTCTTCCGCGCTTGCGACATATTCCTCGACAGCCCCCATCGGGGTCATCGGCACGGATTCCCCGAGAGCCTTTTCAATGACCTGATCCATATGATCCACGGTAAACACCGTCAGCGACTTGAGAATCTGGGCCGGGACCTCTTCAAGATTTTTCTCGTTATCCTGTGGAATGATAACCTTTGAGATTCCAGCCCTTTTGGCGGCGAGAAGTTTCTCCTTCAACCCACCGATCGGCAAAACCCGTCCCCGCAACGTGATCTCGCCAGTCATAGCCAAATCGCGATCGACAGCCCGTCCGGTCAACGCCGATGCCAGTGCCGTAGCCATGGTAATGCCCGCGGAGGGTCCGTCCTTGGGGATAGCGCCTTCAGGCACGTGGATATGAATATCCAGCTTGTGATAAAAGTCTTTATCCAGCCCCAACTCCTGCCAGCGAGAGCGTACGTAACTCAAGGCAGCCTGCGAAGACTCCCGCATGACCTCCCCGAGTTTACCGGTAACGGTCAACTTTCCTTGACCGGGCAATATTGCTGTTTCTATGGTAAGAAGCTCTCCACCCACTTCCGTCCAGGCAAGTCCGGTGGTAATACCGACACGACTTTCGTCTTCCTTAACCCCATAACTGTAACGGGAAACGCCAAGATACTTCTTAACCTGGGTGACGCCAACCGTGAATTTCTTTTTCTTGTCCTTGGACTTAACCAGTTCCCTGGCGATCTTGCGACAGATGTTGGCAATTTCCCGCTCAAGGTTACGCACCCCGGATTCGCGCGTATATCGACGGATGATTTCATACAGGGTCGATTCGGAAAAATGTACCTGCTCAGCCATAAGACCATGGGTTTCCAACTGTTTGGGCAGCAGATAACGTTGGGCAATGGCCAGTTTTTCCTCTTCGATATACCCCTCGATGCGGATGATTTCCATCCGATCCTGCAACGGTCTGGGAATGGAATACAGAGAGTTGGCGGTGGCGATGAACAGTACACTCGACAGGTCATAGTCGACATCGAGAAAATGATCGCCGAAGGCATTGTTCTGTTCCGGATCCAGCACCTCGAGCAGAGCCGAAGAGGGGTCGCCACGAAAATCGGTGCTCATTTTGTCTATTTCGTCGAGCAGAAACACCGGATTTCGTACCCCAGCCTTGCGCAATCCCTGGATGATCTTACCTGGCATAGCGCCAATATACGTCCGTCGATGACCACGGATCTCAGCTTCGTCTCGCATTCCGCCAAGGGACATGCGTACAAACTTGCGCCCCAGCGATCTGGCGACCGAACGGCCGAGCGACGTTTTGCCGACTCCTGGAGGACCGACCAGGCAGAGAATCGGCCCCTTGATCTTTTTCACCAAAGCCTGAACCGCGAGGTATTCGAGAATCCGCTCCTTGACTTTCTCCAGCCCGTAATGATCGGCCTCCAGAACCGCCTCGGCATGATCCAGGTCAATACGGTCCTTGGTCCCCTTTTTCCAGGGGAGGGAAACCAGCCAGTCGATATAATTGCGCACCACCGTCGCCTCGGCGGACATGGGAGACATCATCTTGAGTTTGCGCAACTCTCCCAACGCCTTGTCCGTGGCTTCCTTGGACATCTTGCGTTTGTCGATCTTTTCTTCCAGTTCTCTGATTTCTTGTTTGAATTCGTCCTTTTCGCCAAGCTCCTTCTGAATGGCCCGCATCTGCTCATTCAAATAGTATTCTTTCTGACTCCGCTCCATCTGACTCTTGACCCGGGTACGGATCTTCTTCTCGATTTGCAGAATCTCCACCTCCCGTTCCATCATGGCCAACAAGTACTCCAGGCGGTCAAGGGGATTGATGCAGGAAAGAATTTCTTGCTTGTCGGGAATACGAACGTTCATATGGGCGGCGATAGTATCGGCCAACCGTCCCGGATCGGAAATTCCGGAAACCGAGGCAACCATTTCCGACGGAATCTTCTTGCCGAGATTGACATAATTCTCGAAGGTTTCACAGGCGCTACGCAACAACGCTTCAACTTCGGGGGATTCAACCGGCTGGTCGGGCAATGGCTCAATCACCGCAAAAACGCATTCGTCGCGATCCATAAAAGACCGAAGACGGCCTCGATGCTTGCCTTCGACAAGAACTTTCACCGTCCCGTCGGGCAGTTTGAGCAACTGGATGATCTGGCCGACGACACCGATGTCGTACAAATCATCCTCGCCCGGTTCATCGGTCTTGGGGTCTTTTTGGGTCGCGAGGAAAACCAGCTTGTCTTTCTCCATCGCCCCCTCGAGGGCGTGAATGGAGCGGGGACGGCCGACAAACAGCGGGGTCACCATGTATGGGAAGATTACGATGTCGCGGAGGGGCAACAGGGGATAAACGGGGATGTCCCCCGGATTCTCCTGCATATCTGTATGATCAATAAACTCTGTCATGGCTCTCAGAACGTTCCCTGCTGGAGAGATGATAAAAAAGAATCAGCAAGCGGCGCGTCGGATGGCTCAGCAGTTCTGAGACTCAACCCTCAGGCAGACTCGGCACAATCGTACAGAACAATCGGTCGGGCCTGTTTGAGAATGACATCTTCGTTGATGACAACTTCCTTGACCCGGTCCTGGGAAGGGATGTCGTACATTACGTCGAGCATGGCATTTTCAAGAACGGAACGCAACCCGCGAGCACCGGTTTTCCTCTTGAGAGCTTCCTTGGCAATGGCCACCAAAGCCCCATCGGTGAACTTGAGATTGACCTTTTCCAGTTCAAACAGTTTCTGATACTGCTTCACCAAGGCGTTCCTGGGCTCTTTGAGAATCTGAATAAGGGCTTCCTCGTCCAGTTCATTGAGAGTCGCCACCACCGGCAGGCGGCCTATGAACTCCGGGATCAGTCCATACTTGAGCAAGTCAACGGGCTCGACCTGCGACAAGGTTTCGCCCAGTCGCTGATCTTTTTTCTGCTTTATTTCGGCGCCGAAACCCATGCTCTTGGTTCCGGTCCGTCGCGTGATGACGTCTTCGAGACCAGAAAAAGCGCCACCGCAGATAAACAGGATATTGGTCGTGTCGACCTTGAGGAATTCCTGTTGGGGGTGTTTACGTCCGCCTTTGGGCGGTACGCTGGCCATGGTCCCTTCAATGATTTTCAGCAGGGCCTGCTGAACCCCTTCGCCAGATACGTCGCGGGTGATCGAGGGGGAATCCGATTTGCGGGCGATTTTGTCGACCTCATCGATATAAATGATCCCCTTCTGGGCCTTTTCAATATCGTAATCGGCCGACTGCAACAAGTTGAGAATGATATTTTCGACGTCCTCGCCGACATAGCCGGCCTCGGTCAGATTGGTGGCGTCGGCAATAGCGAACGGCACATTGAGAATTCGAGCCAGCGTCTGGGCCAGCAGGGTTTTACCACTTCCGGTCGGGCCAAGGAGCAGAATGTTGCTTTTCTGCACCTCGACATCGCCGGTCCTGCCGGAAAATTCAACCCGTTTGTAATGATTATAGACGGCAACCGCGAGGACCTTTTTGGCCCGCTCCTGGCCGACGACAAAATCATCAAGGGCGTCCTTGATTTCGTAAGGTTTGGGCAGGTGCCCCGTGCCGCCATGGGCCGAGTCTTCAAGCTTGGCTTCTTCGGCGATGATATCCTTGCACAGCTCGATGCATTCGTCGCAGATATAAACCGCCGGCCCGGCAATAAGTTTCTTCACCTCTTCCTGGGCCTTGCCGCAAAAAGAGCAGGTTAACTGCCCAGTTTGAGAATCGTCTCGACTCACTAAAAATCCTCCGCGCTAAAAAGTCAGGCTTTTCTTTTTACGATGTCGTCAATAATACCATATTTTTTAGCGGCTTCGCTACCCATGAAAAAGTCTCGCTCGGTATCCACCGAAATTCGCTCCAGCGGCTGGCCGGTATGAGCGGCAAGAACACCATTGAGGGTATCGCGAAGTTTAAGGATTTCTTCCGCGTGAATCTTGATATCGGTCGCTTGTCCTTGAAACCCCCCCAGCGGTTGATGGATCATAACCCTGGCATTCGGCAGGGCGTAGCGCTTCCCCTTGGTCCCTGCGGCAAGAAGAATGGCGCCCATGCTGGCGGCCTGACCTACGCAGATGGTCGATACCGGAGATTTCAGGTACTGGATCGTATCGTAAATAGCCATCCCGGCGGTGACCACCCCGCCCGGAGAGTTGATGTACAGATAGATATCCTTGTCAGGATCCTCGGACTCCAGGAACAGCAACTGGGCAATGATCAGATTGGCCATATGGTCTTCTATCGCGCCGCCCAGAAAAATAATCCGGTCCTTCATCAGGCGAGAATAGATGTCATAAGCGCGTTCGCCACGCCCCGTCTGTTCGACCACCATCGGAATAAAATTCATGATGTTACTCCTTCGACCGATCCTGGCCGCTGGCGGCCAGTTGATCCTTGGTCACTTCTTCGACCGTTGAGTGATCGAGCAGGAATTGCATGACTTTTTCTTCGGCGACCTGGGCCAGCAGGCCGCGGCGGGCCTCCTCGGGAGCATAGTGTTTTTTCACTGCATCCAGCGGCGCGTTGGACATCTTGGCGATTTCTTCAAGTTTGTCGTCGATTTCGGAGGGATCCGCCTTGATATTCTCCTGACGGGCGACGGCCTCCATCACCAGGCTCCCCTTGACCTGGCTGACCGCCGTTTCACGGTACATTTGCTTGAACGACTCCTCGTTCATCCCCATCATTTCAAGGCTCATCCCCTGTTGTTTGAGCCGATTGCGGATATTCCCGAGCATGTAGTCCAGTTGACTAACCACCATCGCTTCGGGCACTTCCATCGGATTACGCTCGATCAGGACGGCAATCAGCCTTTCCCGCAAGTCTCCATCAATCCGGTTCTGCTCCTGGGTCCGATAATTCTCGTCGAGTTTTTCACGCAGTTCCTGCAACGATTCCAAGCCGAACCCCTTGGCAAAATCGTCATTCAGCTCGGGTGCCACATTCTCTTTGATCTCGTGCAACCGGACGTTGAATACCGCCGGTTTGCCCGCCAGCTCCTTGTTGCCGTACGCTTCGGGAAAGGTGACTTCAATGGCCCGTTCCTCCCCCCGCGTCATTCCTTCGAGCTGTTCTTCGAAGCCGGGGATAAAGCTGCCGGACCCAAGTTCGAGCTGATGACCTTCGGCCTTGCCACCTTCAAATGCCACCTTATCGACGAAACCCTCAAAATCGATGACGACGTGATCACCCTTCTGGGCCGCATCGCGGTCGGTCGTCTGCAAATGGGCTCGGCCAGCGACCATTTCGTCCAAGCGATCATCAATCACTTTGGGATCCGCCTCGAATTTCTCTTTTTGCAGCGTCAGCCCGGTGTAATTTTTAATTTCGACTTCAGGCTTAATTTCGACATGGGCCTGATAGGTGAAAATCTGGCCCTTCTGCAATGGTGAACTCTCGACGATTTCGGGATCGGTAATGGCCGCGACACGATGCTCGACCAGTGCCTTGAAGTACGAATCATTAATCAGACGCCCGAGCACCTGCTCTTCCATCTGCGGCGCATAATATTTCTCGACCACCGAACGGGGAGCTTTGCCGGGGCGAAACCCCTTGATCTTGGCCGTCTTGGTAATTTTCTGGTAAGCTTTTTCTATTTCGACATCGACTGTTTCGGCGGCTACTTCGAAAGAGAGTTTCTTTTTGACGCTGCTGATGTCTTCGATGGTGACGTTCATGGGGTTACCTCACTGGGATAAATTTGGGGCGTATTCATTATCAAATGACAAGCCGCAGGCATATCGCCCGCGGACCGTATTATGAGATCCAGTGCATGCACTGAGAAAAAAGAGGGGTGGTGCGAGAGGGGGGAGTCGAACCCCCACGGTTGCCCGCTGGATCCTAAGTCCAGTGCGTCTGCCAATTCCGCCACTCTCGCATCAGACAAGAACCGAAAAACCATGAAACCTGCCAGAAGTGGAGCCAACCATCACCCAAAGTCCAAGCCGGTCCACATAAGCACCTGACAATCCGTACCAGCATTGCGAACAACGAAAGGCCCAACTTTTTGCCGACTCACCTGTGGCAACCTCGCCACATTCACTGGTACGGTAAAAAGGTGGGCCAGAGAATTCAAATGGGGTGAGTGAAGGGGATCGAACCCTCGACAACTGGAGCCACAATCCAGTGCTCTACCGACTGAGCTACACCCACCATAAAAGCGGACACATACTAGCCAAGAGGGGTACTCTTGTCAACGGGAAACTTGCCGGGTTTCCCTTTTTGTCGAATGGCGCGCCAGGGAGGGCTCGAACCCCCGACCCACGGCTTAGAAGGCCGTTGCTCTGTCCAGCTGAGCTACTGGCGCAAATGGTCGGAGCGAGAGGATTCGAACCTCCGGCCCCCTGCTCCCAAGGCAGGTGCGCTACCAGACTGCGCTACGCTCCGACAAGGAGGAGTTTTCTAGCATGACCAGTTTTTTTTTGCAACCCGAAAAAGAACAGTCGTTTAAGCTTTCATCCCCTGGGAGCCGCGATGTGGCCATTTTTGCTGGCTACGACTGTTTAAATTTCTCTCAAGGTTGTCAACGCAATCGCCTAAATCCCAAAATTGCTTGCCCCGATTGCAGTTCTATCGCAACCGGCTGAATCGCACTAAAATCCGTATCGCCGTTCACCTCCGGATTCCCCCGTTACCACCGCTCCCGTACGCTGATGACAATGATCGACGTTGAAACCCGGGTCGTAACCAACTACGTCATTTGGCGTTCTTTCGCGCCACGCCTGGCACATATCCACAGATCATTAATATTTTCACATTGTATACAATCGACAATGCAAGCATTCCGGTGAGCGCCGGGAGACCTTCTCTGTCATCCTTTCAAACGACGTAACCATACGTAATTACATAGATCAAACTATTGCCTTTTTTTTGGGCAACCCGTTATTTACTTTACCCCTAGGCCGTTTCCGCCAGCCTCTCCACCAGTTTTCCAGGATTTATCCACAGAATCTGTGGACAACGCTGCAAACCCTTGATAAAGCGCATTTCACACAAATTATCATTATTAAACACTAACCGATTCCAAGGTCCAGCAATGGCCCACAACGGGAAAAACGCTCATCCCCTGCGATCAGATACCCTCCCTTCGATAGCGATTTGAAACAACCACATACACCAATCGTTTGCATAAAACGCCGAAGCGACCGCCATGATTCTTAAAAAAGAACTTGATTTTCTTAATAGACCCGTGTTAACAAAACGTTATCAATTTAAGGATCGAGTAGATACGGATTATGTCTGGTTGCAGCCCGCCATATTGAAAATACCGCACAGCCATCAGGCGTGCGGTATTTTTTTTGCTGTTGGTTAGCGCGGAATCTGCTCGATCGGTAACGATGCCAGCCCGAAAAAAAGGAGCAAGACGATGGCCGAAGGTACGGTGAAATGGTTTAATGATGCGAAGGGATTTGGTTTTATCGAACAGGACAACGGCCCCGATGTGTTTGTCCATTTTTCGGCAATCCAGTCCGAAGGATTCAAATCCCTGGCGGAGGGGGACAGGGTGACCTTCGACATAGAAACCGGCAAGAAAGGCCCCGCCGCCGCCAACGTGAGCAAAATCTGAGATCTCTCCAAATGAAAAAAACCAAGCTCCACGGTCCTCCCGTGGAGCTTTTTCTTTTGTCCTCCCGGGGGTCGATTTTTAACCCTAGAACATCTTCCGCGGGTGCGATAGACTGTTAATACTATTCAACCCATCACGCATCGAAGGAATCTGGCATGGCGATGACCACTTGGAAAACCGGCACCAGGCGGCATGGCTTCACTGTTACCGAAGTCACTCCGCTCCCGGAAATAAACATCACCCTCGTTCAACTCCAGCACGATAAAACCGGTGCCCGTATGATTCATCTCGTCGCCGAAGATCCAAACAACCTCTTCGCCGTGGGGTTTCGCACCCCGCCGGATAACTCCACCGGGGTTGCCCACATACTCGAACATACCACCCTGTGCGGTTCCCGTAAATATCCGGTCCGCGATCCGTTTTTCTCGATGCTTAAACGCAGCCTGAACACCTTCATGAACGCCATGACGGCCAGCGACTGGACCCTCTACCCCTTTTCCAGCCAGAACCACAAGGATTTTTTCAACCTGCTCGGCATCTACCTCGACGCCACATTTTTTCCGTTGCTGAACGAACAGGATTTCCGCCAGGAGGGGCATCGCATCGAACTGGCCGACCCCGAAAATCCCAAGTCCCCCCTGATCTACAAGGGCGTTGTCTACAACGAGATGAAAGGAGCCATGTCCGACCCATCGTCGCTCCTCGGCAGACGGCTTGGGCCGGCACTTTTTCCCACCACCACCTACCGGCACAACTCGGGGGGCGAACCCGAAGAGATACCGAACCTGAGCTGGAAAGAGCTGCGTGATTTTCACGCCAGCTTTTACCACCCCAGCAACGCATACTTTTTCACCTACGGCAACTTCGATCTCGGAGAGATCCTGGCCGTCATCGATCAACAGGCCCTGACCCGTTTCGAAAGACGCGAAATTTCCAGCGAGGTGCCCCCGGAAACCCGCCGGGACAAGCCCATCCGGTTGGAGGAAACCTTCCCCCTCGACCCCGGCACCCCCACGGAAAAACAAACCATGGTGCAAGTGGCCTGGCTGACCTGCGACATCAACGACAGTCTCGACCGCCTGGCGTTGTCGCTCCTGGCCAGCCTGCTGCTCGGCAATCCGGCGGCGCCCCTTTACAAAGCCCTGCTCGACTCGGGCCTCGGCGCCAACCTCGCGCCCGGAGTCGGCTACCACGACGACTTCCGGACCACCTTTTTTGCCGCCGGGCTACAAGGCACGGAACCCGTGCATACCGAAACCATTGAACAGCTGATTCTCGACACCCTTGAGCAGTCAGCCCGGGACGGTTTCAGCCAGGAGCGCATCGAAGGAATCATCCATCGTCTGGAATTTTCGGTCAAAGAAGTCACCGGCGACCAGTATCCCTATCCGCTGGGGCTGTTGCTGCGCCTGATCGGATCCTGGATCCACGGCGGAGCCCCCGTCGAGGCCCTGCGCTTCGATGCCCAGGTCGCCCAGCTGAGGCTGAAATTGGCGTCCGGCCCATACTTTCAGGACCTGATCCGCCGTTACCTGCTCGATAACCCACATCGGGTCACCCTGACGCTCAAACCCGACACCGGGCTGAAGGAAAAGCAGGAACAAGCAACGGCGGAGCGCCTGGAACAACTCCGTAAAACCCTCGACGCGGAACAAATCCGGGCCATCCGGGACCAGGCATCGGCACTCGAAACCGCCCAGGAGAAAGAAGAAGATCTCTCCTGCCTGCCGACCCTGGAACTTACCGACATTCCTGCTGAAGAGCAGCCGGTTTCGAGTACCGTCGGCAACCTCGACGGCCGGCCCGTTCGCTGGTTCGTCCAGCCGACCAACGGGATCAGCTACGTGACCTTTCATCTGCCCACGACCAACCTGCCGGAAGATCTCCTCCCCCTGGTTCCAACCTTCTGCACCTTACTGACGCAGATCGGCGCGGCCGGTCACAGCTACACCGACATGGCCGAAAGGATGGAGGCTACCACCGGCGGCATCCACGCCCGAACGGTCATTCTCGACGAACCCGACCGTCTCGACAGCGTTCAGGCGCTGGTGTCGATCAAGGGCAAGGCCCTGGTACGCAACCAGGCGCCGATGTTCGAAATCCTGGCCGACATCTGTAGCGCCCCCGACTTTACCGATCTTAAACGGCTGCACACCGTGATCAATCAGGTCAAGACCTCCCTGGAAAACTCGATCCCGGGAGCGGGTCACAGCTACGCCGCCCGGTCCGCCGCCAGCGGCCTGACCCCGGCGGCCAGACTGCGCGAACTGTGGAACGGGCTGAAGCAGCTCCGCCTGATCAAAAAGCTGGCGGATAAGACCCCCGATCAGCTCGGCGACTTTGCCGACCAGATGAAAACCCTGGCCGGCGTGCTTCTGCAAAAAGACAATTTCGATTGCGCCATCACCGCCGAGGAGGCATCGTTTTCATCCCTTGCTCCAGCGCTCGAATCCTTTTTCACCAGGATTCCCGCGGGAACCAGGGCCACCTCCGTGCCCCTGGCTTCGTTCGAATCCAAACTACAGCATCGAGGCTGGGCAACCTCGGTGCCGGTCAACTACGTCAGCAGGGTTTTCCTGACCATCCCCTTCACCCATCCCGACGGCGCGGCGCTGATGGTTTTATCCAAACTGCTGCGGGCCAATTTCCTGCATCGGGAAATCCGAGAAAAAGGCGGCGCCTACGGCGGCCTGGCCTCGTACAACGCGGAAGGAGGCATCTTCTCCCTGCTTTCCTACCGCGACCCCCACTTGGCGCGCACCCTCAAGATCTATGACGACGCAGTACAATGGGCCATTGCCGGGACGTTTGACCAGGAACACATCAAGGAAGCCATCCTATCGATCTTCAGCGATCTCGACCGGCCCCTCTCGCCCGGCAGTCGCGGCAGCCAGGAATTTGCCAACATCTGCCAAGGCCTGACCCTGGAGATGCGCAACGCTCTCCGCCGCCGGGTTCTCGCCATGGACCGCGAAACGCTGATGACCGTGGCCGCCCGCTACCTCGCCCCGGATAAGCGCATCAGTTCCGTCGGCGTGGTCGCCAGCGAAGCCGCACTGAATCAGGCCAACCTCGAACTGGGCGGCGAAAGCCTGGAAATTGAGCGGATCTGAAACATGACGGAAATATCCCGGGAGCAGCCCATGGCTTCGGCCTATCCTCTGGAAATATTCTACGACGGCAATTGCATCGTCTGCTCCCGGGAAATCGACCATTACCGCCGCAACAACCCTGAAGGCCGGCTGATGTTCATCGACATCAGGGCGGCAAGTTTCGACGCTCAGTATTACGGCAAAAGCAATACCGACTTCCTGGCCAGAATGCACGTCCGTGACGCCAGAGGGAACTTTATGTCCGGCGTCGAAGCCTTCCTCGCCATCTGGCGGGCCTACCCCAGCGGTTCAAAGTATCGCCTGCTGGCACAGCTCGTATCCTTGCCCCCCATCACCCCATTGATCCGGATCGGCTACGCGCTTTTCGCCCGTTACCGCCACCTGCTTCCAAAACGCAAAAACGATTGCGCTTCAAATGCCTGCGATCTTCACGCACCGCACCACCACTCCAAAGATGGCGGAAAACGGTTATAATTTGGCCGATGAATGAGCTGAGGTTCTGGAAAAAGCGAAGATCGGACCGGCTGTTTCCCTGCATGCTTTCCACAACAAGAGGCTGCCATCGATTCATGGCAGCCTCTTGTTGTATTCAATCGGGAAAATCAGGGTTTACGGTCTTCGGGGTAGGTCGAATTGAAGGTGTATGAAGCGACCTTGCCACTGGGGTCAAAGCGCAATACCAGGTCGCGGGTTTTTGCATCGCTGAACAATGAGTACTTGTAGTAGCCATAGGTCCAGGTTTCACGGCCATCTTCGATCCCGGTCCGCCAGGGAGTGCCGAACAGAGCCATCACGTCGCTCTTGGCGGTTTGCCCCATGCTGATCTGAGGCACTCCGGAAACGTTGAATTTGCGCCCGACGGTAGCACACCCCGCCAGCAACAAAATCAACCCGACCACCAGGATTTTCCTACCACTCCGCATTACTGCCATGCGTTGCACAAGTCACCTCCTCAAGAAAAATTACGCAGGAACAGCCTGCGCAGTGGCATCAGGATATCAGAGATTTCGCGGGAAAAGGCAAGGACAATTTTCAGGGCGCTAAAAAAACCTGCCGACCTGAAGAACCGCCGCATTGATGCCATCGTTGTCGTCATGAAGTTCGCCGTTGGAGATATGGTGCAAGCGGATCGCCGCATACCAGGGAGGGCCATCTTCCGATTTTATCTCCATGCCGAGACCCGCCTGTGGATTGAAGTTGAGCCGCAGCCCCTGGCCATCGACCTGAAAATCGGTATAGATCAAACCGATGCCGGCCTCGACATAGGGGCGCAGCAGGTGCGTCTCCAGGCCATCGACAAAGTAAAGCGCCAGCATATTAACCGAGACCAGGGCACGGTGGCGCGGTGCGGTGGTCATGCCAATCGATCCTTCGACCTTGAACCTCAGGGATTCGGGCGCCCGGTGTGGCCAGACCCGATCATAATCGAACAGGGCCGCCCCCGTTGCCAGGACAAAATCGATATCATTGTTCGGCGAATAGGTTTTGCCGAAGCTGGCCGCCAGGGAAAATCGGGTGGGGATCGGATCTTCGGCCGCCAGGGCAAGGTTAGTCATGAGACCAAAGAAAAACAGCAGGAGGGTTGACGCCCGGTGGGGTATCTTCATTTGCGCTCCTTGGGAAACAGTGCCGGCGAAGGAGCGAGCAGGGGCCGAGACGTCGCCCCTATCCTGTCGCGTCGGTCATTGTTTGGGCACCTGAAAACGATACCCTTCAAAGAAAAAGACCATCCCGCTCGGCGTTATTTCTTCGAGCAGCAGGCCCACGTCGAGGTAGCCGCCTTCACGGAGTATGCGGTTATTGACCCGTACCAGCCGGGACGCGGCATCGATGGAATAAGCATGAACCGAGACATGGATTTCCGGCAACCGGCTCTGGACCTCATACGGAAGTTCGGAAAAGGCATGGATCGGCCGTTCGCCGTCCCAGCTATCCTCGGAGGAAGAAGATAACGTCTCCGTTTCAACTAATGCCGGGATGTCTTCCACGATGGATTCAGCGGACGCGCCAACCTCGACAACCGGAGGAGCCGGCGTTGCCACAACCAAAGGCTCCTTTACACTTTCGACGACAGGAGGCGGTTCAACAGCCAGGGTTTCGGGTGGAGCCGGAATCGGTTCGTCGGCAGGCACCGGGGAAAGGGGTTGCGCCAGCGGCGGAACGGCAAC
>Ga0154449_1122_pt1 | contig 15662 bp, 15 predicted proteins | sample RifGroC2_FD_105642 | JGI IMG/M metagenome (GOLD analysis project Ga0154449, IMG submission 105642) | Pelobacteraceae bacterium GWC2_58_13
CTGGTCAGCATGGGGCTGGTGCATTATAGCCAGGACCGGATGGAGGAAGCCGAAGCCTGCTATCGGAAAGCCCTCATCATCGATCCGGACTCGGTTTTTGCTTTGAATTCCATGGGCGATGTCGCCTATGCCAGCGGACGCGAACAGGAAGCCATCGACCTGTATCGAAAGGTCATTGCGCTCGACCCGGACGATCCCCAGGGACATTACAACCTCGCGGAAGTGTATTACGATACCGGGGAACTGGCGGCGGCGGAAACGTCCTGTCGCGAAACCTTACGGCTCGATCCACAATTTGCCTTTGCTTATCTGACTCTCGGCAATCTCTATCTGGATGATGAAGAGCCCGAAGAGGCCATCAAGCAGTTCCAGAAATTTTTGAGCCTGGAACAATCCGCCGATGCCGAGGATATTCGCAATGAGGTAAAGGCGGTCATTGAGGGGCTTAAGGACGAACTCTAGTTGGATTGAGGAAAAACGATGGTCCGTGGTTTTGCCATATTGCTGGTCCTGCAATTTCTCGGTGAAATCATCTCGACAGGCCTGAATCTGCCGATTCCCGGGAATGTTCTCGGCATGGGCCTGCTCATGCTGGCGCTTGGCCTGAAGCTGGTGCGCACCGAATGGGTCGAAGATGCGGTCGAGCTGCTATTGTCGCACCTGGCCCTTTTTTTTGTTCCGGCCGGGGTCGGGGTGATGGTGTATTTCGACTTGCTCGCCGCCGAATGGTTGCCGATAATGGTGTCCACCGTACTCAGTACCTTTGTCGTCATGGCGGTCACCGGGTGGGTGGCCAAACTTCTGGAAAAACGGGTAGCGCCCCATGATAGGTGATTTGCTGGGTACCCCCCTGTTCGGCATCGGCCTGACCTTGCTCTGTTATGCCCTGGCCCAGTTGCTCTATCGGCGTACCGGAAGTATTTTTTTCAACCCGGTCCCAGTCACTATTGTAACCATCATCGGCCTTTTGACCGCTCTGCGCATCTCCTATGCGGATTATGCCGTGGGGGGGAAATACATCCTTTTTCTCCTCGGCCCATCGGTGGTCGCGCTCGGTTTTCCCCTCTACACGCGCAGAAAAGATATTCTTGTCCGCAAGGCGCCGATTCTCATCGGCATCCTGGCCGGCGCATTGACCTCCATTCTGTCGGCGTCCGGGCTTGCCTGGCTGCTGGGCGGAAGTCGCGACGTGGTGCTGTCGCTGGCGCCGAAATCGGTCACCACTCCCATAGCCATCAGCATCGTTGAAAAAATCGGCGGGATTGCTCCGCTCACGGCTGCCCTCGTTGTTCTTACCGGGTGCATCGGCGCCATGTGCGGTCCCGAGTTCTGCCGCTTGATTGGGATAAAAGATCCTGCTGCCATGGGACTCGCGGTCGGGACGGCAGCGCACGGTATCGGCACGGCCAGAATGCTGGAGGTGAATCGACTCGGAGGGGCGATCGCCGGGTTGGCGATCGGCTTGAATGGGCTGATCACGTCTTTTATTCTGCCGTTGCTGTTTCTGCTGTTTCGATAGTCTCTGGTATTTGCAGGATAAACGACAAGGGCCGGATGATTAGCATCCGGCCCTTGTCGTTTGGCGTTGATAAGCGGGCGAAGTTTACTTTTTCTTCTTGCCGGCTGCAGCCTTCTTCGAAGCTTTGAGAGGGTTGACCTTGGCTTCGACGCTCTGAATTTCAATTTTCTGATGAGTGGCGAAGTTGCAGAGACCGCTTTTCCATTTCTGCTTCGGGGAAGGGGCAACGGAGCAAACCTGTCCGATGGTCCCGTTTACGATGCGTTCACAACCCTGACATGTTTCAATGACCAACTGGCAGCTGTTACCTTCAAAGATACAGCCTTGTTTAGACCAAAAGGTACACTCGGCACCGGGAAGAACAGTCTGACACTGCATGGGTCTTGTCTCCTTGCGTTTGCGTTTTTAAAGGCTATATATATGGCGTTTCTGGGTTTTTGTCAACATTTTTTTGTGGCCGGCACAGGTAATCCTCTTGACCTGTTGCGATTCTTTGGTTAGGGTTCCGCATTCGAATCATTCTGCATCAACGTTGGAGGTCGAGACTGTGTCACAAGGTAAATCTGAATCGTGGGAAGAAAAATGCCTTCGCTGTGGGCGGTGCTGTTATGAAAAAATAGAATTTGAGGGGGAGGTTTATTACACCGATACGCCCTGCGAAATGCTCGACCTCGAAACCCGGCTCTGTACCGTGTATGCTGACCGCGTTACGGCGCGGCCCGGGTGTACGCCGCTGACGCCGAAGATTATCCAGCGTGGAGTTCTTCCCGTGGATTGCCCCTATGTCGCCGGCATCGATAATTACCCGGCGCCCCACCTTTCGGATGAAGAAATTCCCGTTTAGCCCGGCCGGCTCATTGGCGAGTTTCGTATTAATCATTACTTTTTTTCTGGTATACTTTTCGATATTTTCAGTTGGGTTCAGTGCCGGGAGAGAGGAATCTCAATGCCGACCGGCTTTGCTGAAGCGTTGTTTCTGGGTGATATGTTCGTGGTTTCTATTGGACGGGAGACTTCTATGAGCAGAATCAGTTTCGGAACGTCGGGTTGGCGCGGCATTCTTGGTGAAGATTTCATCTTCGACAATGTGCGGGTTGTTACCCAGGCCATTGCCGATCATCTGCGGGTCGCGGGCATTCACGATCGCGGGGTGATCATCGGCTACGACGCCCGGTTCATGGGCGTCCGATTTGCCCGGGAAGCGGCCAGAATCCTGGCCGGTTCCGGTATCAAATCGTTTTTGTGCGACCGTGATACGCCGACGCCGGTCATCGCTTTTGAAATTCTCCGGCGCAAGACGGCTGGAGGAATCAACTTTACCGCCAGTCACAACCCTTATGAATACAATGGACTTAAATTCTCTTCGGACTGGGGCGGGCCCGCACTGCCGGAAATAACCCGGGATATCGAGCTTCGCGCCAATGCAATGTTCGGCGAAATCTGTTATAAGGAAATTCCGCTTGACCAGGCATTTCGGGCGGGATTGGTTGAGGAGATCGATCCCCGCGACGCCTATTTCGAACGTATCCGCAGTCTGGTCGATTTTAAGGCCATCGCCGGCTCGGGCATGACCATCGCGGTCAATCCCCTGTATGGCACCGGGCGTGGCTACCTTGATGTGCTGCTGCGCGAGGCCGGGGTCAAGGTGGTCGTCATCAACGACAACCGCGACCCTTATTTCGGTGGCTTGCCGCCGGAGCCGTCCCCGATCAGCATCGGTGATTTTATGGCCCTTGTTAGAGGGAATGTTGAAATTTCCTTGGGGCTGGTCACCGATGGCGATGCGGACCGTTATGGAATCCTCGATGTCGACGGGACCTTTATCGAACCGAACTATGTACTGGCTCTGCTTTTCGATTATCTGGTTCGTACCCGAAAAGTACGAGGGGATGTGGCCCGTTCGGTGGCCACCTCGCATTTCGTCGATGCTGTTGCCGGGCATCATGGACTTTCCGTATTGGAAACTCCCGTTGGATTCAAGTTCATCGGTGAATATATTCGCGACAACCGGATTCTGATCGGCGGCGAAGAAAGTGCGGGTTTGACCCTGCGCGGTCATGTGCCGGACAAGGACGGAATTCTGGCGTGTCTGCTGGTGGCCGAAATGGTTGCCGTTGAAGGAAAAACGCTTGCGGAACTACTGGCGGACCTGTACCGACGGGTCGGCGAATTTCATACCCGACGTGAAAACGTTCATCTCACGGACGAACTCGAAGAGGCGTTCGCCGGTAAAATTAAAAATCCTCCCCCGACCATGGCTGGTCGCAGGGTGGCATCCGTCGTCACCCTTGACGGGTGCAAACTTATTTTCGAGGACGGTTCCTGGGTCCTGTTCCGCAAGTCGGGAACCGAGCCGGTGGTGCGTGTCTATGCGGAAGCGGGAAGCTCGTCCGCATTGGCTGAATTGATTACGGCTGCTCAAGCGTTCGTAACCGGATGATGCCGGGAAAAGAGCGGCATTCCCATCGGTGTTCACCCCACCCCCCAGAGATGGTTCAGCCCACCTCGTTGTATTCCCGTTCCCTGAATTCGACTCCCAAGGTTTCGGCTACCTGGCGGCAGGCCGACATATCTATTCCGGGCAGCGTGACGGCGGTAGCGGTCACCGAAGGGATGTATCGGGGCGCCTCGCGGAGGAAATCCTTGACGGCCTGATACCCTGCAACGCCGAAGCCGGATCGGCAGATCCTCTGGTAGGTCTGGGCATCCGGGGCATTAAGCGACACGGAAACGGCATCGACCAATCCGGCCAGTTCGGGAAGAACGTTGCGGCCATGCGCCAGGTTGGCTTGCCCGTCGGTATTGATGCGAACCTTGACGCCTTGCTCCCGCAGCCAGGCGGCTACTTGTTTGATCAAGTCGAGTCGCAGCAGGGGTTCGCCATAACCACAGAAAACTACTTCGGAAAAAGAGGCTGGATTGCCAATCGCCTGGATGACTTCCGCGAAAGACGGCTCATGGTCGAGTTTCAACCGATGCCCCTTAACGGTAAAGTCCTTGAACTTTGCGCAGAAGGTGCAGGCGTTGGTGCAGCGATTGGTGATGTTCAGGTAGAGCGAATTGCGGATTCTGTAGGCGATCTTGGCGGTCTGGTCGATGCTGCCGATGCCGAACAGTTTGAAAGCATTGAGGGAGGTGATGCGGGCCACGTCCTCGATGGTCAAGCCTTTTATTTCGGCAACCATTTCGGCCGTATGCCGCACGTGGGCTGGTTCGTTGCGTCGCCCGCGAAAGGCTTGCGGAGCCAGATAAGGGCAGTCGGTTTCCACCAGCAGGTGGTCGATGGGGATGCTCCGGACAACGTCTCGGGCCGGAGCATTTTTGGGGTAGGTGATGGTCCCCGGAAACGACAGGAAGAAGCCCAGCTCAAGGCAGGCCTTGGCCATCGCCGTATCGCCGCTGAAGCAATGCAGGACGCCGCCAATTTCGGAGGCGTTTTCCTCTTTAAGGATCTGCAAAACTTCTTCGTGGGCATCGCGGTCATGAACGATAATCGGTAGCCCGGTTTCCCGAGCCAGGGCGATTTGTCGGCGAAATGCCAGGCGTTGCACGTCCCGCGGCGAACGGTCGCGGTAGAAATCGAGGCCGATTTCACCGACGGCGACAATTTTCTGCGAGTTGGCGATCATCGCTTTAAGTTCGGCAATGCCGGCTTCATCGGCTTGCGCGGCATCGTGGGGATGGATGCCCACCGCAGCGAAAATATTCGGCTGGCTTTCGGACAAGGCGACGTTGGCCCGGGAACTGGCCAGGTCGCAACCGACGCTCAGCATATGGCTGATGCCGTTTTCGCGGGCGCGGACGATGACGGCTGCGCGATCCTTGTCGAACTGCTCGTGATCAAGGTGCGCATGGGTATCGATCAACGGCGGCAGAGGCTGATTCATGAAGGCTCCAAAACAGAGTGGGGCGCATGTCACTGCGCCCCACTTCGGGTTTTTGTGAAATCGGGCAAGGGAATGTTATTCCGCTTCGATTCGGGGGAAGAGAGGGGTCGCCTTGGCAATGGCGGTGCCCGGTGGCAACAGCCCCCAGGTATCGTTGCCGTCAAGACTCAAATCGGTCTGGTCAAGGCCGAGGGTTGCCAAGATCGAGGCGGCGGTTTCCGGCATGAAGGGGGCTGTCAACAGGGCAATCAGGCGAGTTCCTTCGAGCAGATTGTACATGACCGTTCCGAGACGCGGCTTCAGGTTTTCATCCTTGGCCAGGCCCCAGGGCGCGGTTTCATCAATGTATTTGTTGGCCGCGCCAACCAGTTCCCAGATGGCCTGCAGAGCCTTGTTGAAGGATAATTCATTCATTAATTCGTCGACGGTCAGGGTGACGGCGGCGAAGCGTTTCCTGAAGGTCTCGTCGACGGCTTCGCTCGGACCGGCTGCTGGCAGAATGCCGTTGAAATACTTGCTGAGCATGGCCGTGGAACGACTGACCAGGTTGCCGAGGTCGTTGGCCAGGTCGGAGTTGATCCGGTGCACCAAGGCCGAATGGGAGAAATCCCCGTCCAGCCCGAAGGGAACTTCCCGCAATAAAAAGTAGCGAATCGCATCGACGCCGTACTTATCGATCAGCATGTTGGGTTCGACGACATTGCGCAGACTTTTGCTCATCTTCTGTCCCTCGACGGTCCACCAGCCGTGGGCAAAGACCTTTTTCGGCAGAGGGAGTCCAGCGGCCAGGAGGAAGGTCGGCCAATAGACGGTATGAAAGCGGAGGATGTCCTTACCAATGACGTGGACGTCCACCGGCCAGAATTTAGCCATGTTGCCTTCGGAATCATCGGGATAACCGAGGGCGGTAATGTAGTTGGCGAGGGCATCGAACCAGACATAAATAACATGCTTATCGTTGCCCGGCACCGGAATGCCCCAAGAGAAGGTCGTGCGGGAAATGGAGAGATCCCGGAGTCCCTCCCTGACAAAGCTGAGTACTTCGTTGCGGCGACTTTTGGGCTGGATGAAGTCGGGATTGTTTTCAATGTGCTCTATCAGCGTCTGCTGGTATTTACTCATGCGGAAAAAGTAGGATTCTTCCTTGAGTTTGTCGGTTGGGCGGCCACAGTCCGGACAGTTGCCGTTCAATAGTTGGGTTTCGGTCCAGAAGGTTTCGCAGGGGGTGCAGTACCAGTCCTCATATTCGCCGAGAAAGATATCTCCTTTGGCTTCGATGCGGCGGAACAGCTCCGCTACTCCTTTTTTGTGACGTTCCTGAGTCGTTCGGATAAAGTCGGTATTCGAAATGTTAAGTTTTTCCCAGAGGGCCTGGAACCGTTTGAATACTCGATCGGCGAGTTCCAACGGGGTTTCTCCAACTGAATGAGCAGCCTTTTCAACCTTTTGGCCATGCTCGTCAGTCCCGGTCAGAAAAAAGACTTCAAATCCCCGGGCGCGTTTGTAGCGTGCCAGCACATCGCAGGCGAGGGTGGTGTAGGCATGCCCGATATGAGGCACGTCGTTGACATAATATATGGGGGTTGTGATGTAATAACGTTTATCCATAACATGCTCTCCTGATTTATTTTCGACGGGGACGGCGCCGACTCCGACTTCGCTTTCGCCCGGTTTTGCTGGCCTCGGCATCGGTCGGTTTTTCTGCCTCGGTAGCAGCAGGTGGGGGGACCGGCGAGGGAGCAGGTGGGGGGACCGGCGAGGGAGCGGGAGTTGCCGCTTTCTTTACCTCGCTTGCCGCAGTCGGTTTTTCACGGGGGGGCCGAGGAGGCCTTCTGGAACTTCCTTGCGGCGGCCGGCTACGTTTGGAACCTTCTTCTCCGGCTTCGGTCGGTGTCGGTCCCTTTCCCTGTTCAATCTGATCGGCGGTCACCTGAACAATCTGTCCGTTCTCCAGACGGACCACCACTTTCTGACCGAGGACGTCCTGGTTGATGACTTCGCCCTGAGTGGCATCGAGCATGACTTTACGACCGCACTTGGGGAGGGCTTTTTTCAGGCTGCAGTAGGTTTCAAATTCATAACTCAGACAACATAACAGGCGCCCGCACTGGCCGGAAATTTTCGTTGGATTAAGGGCCAGACCTTGTTCCTTGGCCATGCGGACCGATACCGGCGTGAACTCGGTGAGAAAGGTGCAGCAGCAGAGCTCCCGGCCGCAGATGCCTATTCCGCCGATTAATTTGGCTTCGTCGCGGACGCCGATCTGGCGCATCTCGATACGGGTGTGAAAATGATGCGCCAGGTCCTTGACCAATTCACGGAAATCCACCCGACCGTCGGCGGTAAAGTAGAAAATGATTTTTGAGCCGTCGAAAAGGTATTCGGCGCGAACCAGCTTCATTTCCATATCCCGTTTCAGGATGCGTTCCTGGCAGAAGTGGTAGGCTTCCTTTTCTTGGCTGCTGTTGGACTGCGCCATGGCGACGTCTTCATCGGTGGCAACCCGGAGGACGGATTTGAGTTCCCCCGACCTGGGGTCTTCGCTCATCTCCTCCGGGGGCTGAACCACGATAGCCAATGCTCGGCCACGATCCGTTTCGACGACGACCCGATCACCAGACTGAAGCTCGAAATCGAGGGCATTGAAATGGTAGTGCTTTCCGGCATCACGAAATTTTAGAGAAACAATTCTGGGCATTTATGGAAAAACTTTCTGATTTGTTGACGTTGCTAAAAATCAGGCGGCCAGATGCAGGAGCAGCACTTCCATGGCCAACTGGCGGTTGACGTTGCGGTCGAGTTGTCGACGACTCGCGGCGATGGCCTCGAGTTTGCGCAGCAGGGCGGCGGTATTTTCTTTCAATGCAACCCGGCGGATTTTTTCAAGGAGATCGATGTTGACCAGGTCGCATTCCGGCCGGCCGTGTCGGTACAGCAGCAGGTCCCGATAAAAAGCCTGAAGAATGTCGAGGATGTCGGGAAGTCGATCCTTATCCTCCGCCAGGCCCTGGGCCAGATCGAAAATCGGCAGGACGCTCCGGGGCGAAAAGGCAGTGAGGGTTTTCAGGATTTCCAGACGCTGTTTCAGGTAGAGATCGCGATCCTTCCCCAAGGCTTTTTTGAAACTGCCTTCCGACAATGCCGCCAGAATGTGCCCCTGGATCTCGTCTACACCCAATTGTTCGATCAGCACACCCTTCAGCGTGTCCTGGGGCAGCCGGGTAAAGGGGAGTCGTTGGCAGCGGGAGCGGATGGTGCCGAGAAGGCTTTCCGGTCGCGCCGACAGGAGGATGAGCAAGGCATCGCCTCTGGGTTCTTCCAGCGTTTTGAGCAAGGAATTGGCGGCGGCCTGGTTCATGCGGTCGGCACCGTCAATCAGACATATTTTCATTGGTGCTTCAAGCGGACGGAAGGAAAGTTCCTTCTGGATATTGCGCACTTGTTCGATCTTGATCGTGGTTCCGTCCGGCTCCAGCAGGTGCAGATCCGGATGATTGTTGTGGTCGACCTTGCGGCAGGCCGGACAAACGCCGCACCCCGCATTGTTTTTGCAGATCACCGCGCGGGCCAGGGCCAGGGCCATCAGGCGTTTGCCGACGCCTTCCGGGCCTTCGAACAGATAGGCATGCGCCAACCGGCCGCTGTCGATGGCCCGACGCAAAATGTCTTTCTGTCGGTCATGTCCGAGGATTCGGGAAAAGGTCATGGCGCCGCATTTCGTGAGCAAATAAACTCGTCGACTGCCTGGTTGATGCGCCCAGCCACGGTGTCGATATTCCCCTGGGCATCGATGACGCGGAAACGATCGCTCCGCCCGGCCATTTGCCGGTAGCCGTTGCGAACCTTCCCGTGAAATTCGAGAGTTTCCCTTTCGAAGCGTTCTTCGTGGGCCAGGGACGCAGCTGTGTTGCGCTGGATCGCGCGTTTCAATCCTTCTTCCTGGGGCATGTCGAGCAACAGCGTCAGATCGGGTTGAATGCCGCCGGTGGCTACCTGGTTAAGGGTGTGAATCAGATCGATGTCGAGACCGCGTCCGAATCCCTGGTAGGCCAGGGTCGCATCGGTGAAGCGGTCGCAGATGACGATCAAACCCTTCCGCAAGGCCGGTTCGATGACCTCCGTAACGTGTTGCGCCCGAGCTGCGGCGTACAGGAGCAGTTCTGCGCGGGGGACCAGGGTCGTATTCGCGGGGTCGAGGAGGATCTGCCTGATCGCATCGGCAATCGGACAACCACCCGGTTCTCGGGTCGTCAGCACGGACATCCGGCGGCCGGTCAGGCGTTTTGCCAGCAGGCCGGCCTGGGTCGACTTGCCGCAGCCTTCGATTCCTTCGAAAGTAATAAAAAAAGCCATAAGTTCCAATCGTCGGGTAAAATCGGTACATTATAGGAACGCCCCTGGGAAGAATCAAGGAAAACCTGATATATATAGGGGGAATTGTTGATAAGCTGCAAGGGTTTCTGTATACTCGCGCGATTGATTAGAGTTTTGTCGAAGGGTCGGGATATGGCTGAAATGGATGCGAGGGTCCAAGGTACTGATTGTGAAAAAAACCTGATGGATCGAATTGGTTATGTATTCGTTAATTATTCGATTTTCCAGGAGTCCTTGACCCACAAATCGTATAGCAATGAGCAGAATGGAAGAGTCGTCCCCCATAACGAAAGGCTTGAGTTTCTGGGGGATGCCATTCTTGATATGATTATCAGCCACAAGATTTTCGTCGATTATGCCGATCTCCCCGAAGGTGAATTGACGCGGATTCGTGCCGAAGTGGTCAGCGAGGTGGGTCTTGCCCGGGTTGGCCGTCGCCTTGAAATCAGTGAATGTCTGCGCCTGGGACGAGGCGAGTTGCGCACCGGGGGCCGTGACAAGGACAGCCTGATCGCCAATGTCCTTGAGGCGCTGATCGGAGCCGTTTACTGCGACGGTGGATTCGAGCCGGTTCAACAGATGGTTTTACGGCTGTTTGAAACGTCTATCGACCAAGCGTTTCAAAGTAAATCCGGGATTGATTTTAAAACTCGGCTGCAGGAGTTGATGCAGGCCCGATTCGGTTCTCCTCCGGAATACCGCCTTGCTCATGCCGAAGGGCCGGATCATCATCGGCGTTACACGATCGAGGTTTGGCATGCCGGACACAGCATCGGACAGGGGAGTGGCAGGAGTAAAAAAGTGGCTGCTCAACAAGCCGCCCTCCAAGCTTTGGCAGCGCTCGGAGAATAGTTCTTGCGCATCTACCCGTTTTTTCTTGCTCATGCCGGCTGCCCGCATCGTTGCGCGTTCTGTCGCCAGGAAGCCTCGGCCGGACAGCCTTCGGCCCCGACGACCCATGACGTCGTCCGGGATCTTCCCCGAATGCTCAAATGGGGGGCCGGGGGGGAGGTCGCTTTTTACGGCGGGACCTTCACTCTACTGCCGGCGGCGGAGCAAGAGGCGTATCTCGGCGCCGTAACCCCATATCTACGCTCCGGCGAGGTCCGCGGCATCCGGGTTTCCACCCGACCGGATGCGTTGTCCGACGAGCAGATCGCTTTGTTGAAGCACTATGGCGTATCGACCGTGGAGGTCGGTTGCCAGTCTTTTTCGGCCGACGTACTTGCCCGTTCGGTCCGCGGGCATGACCCCGATGTTTCGCTGCGAGCAGTTTCCCGTTTGCAGCGATACGGCATTCGGGCAGGTATTCAACTGATGCCCGGATTACCCGGCGGCAGCCGCCAGGAAGCCCTGGGTTCACTGAGCCGGGCACTTAAACTCAATCCGGCTTTTCTGCGAATCTATCCGGCCGTGGTTCTGCGCGACACGCTGCTGGCCAGGCAATATCAGGCTGGATTGTATTCTCCGCTGACGTTGGAGGAGGCCATTGATCTGTGCGCGGAAATGTTGTGGCATTGCCAGCGCCTTTCGGTGCCCGTCATCCGGATTGGCCTGCAGGCCTCCGATGGACTGGACCACGGCGACGCCCTCCTGGCGGGCCCTTACCATCCGGCATTCGGCCAACTGGTTCGTTCGCGCCTTTGGCTGCGAGCGCTTCAAGCCCAAGCTCGGTTGGGCGTCATGACGATGTTCGTCCACGGTTCCGATCTCGCCGATGCCCTGGGGAACAAGCGTCGCAACATTGATTGCCTGCAACAGAAATATCCGCATTTCACCGTTCGTGGCAGGCCGGAAATGGCACGCCATACTCTTGTGAGCGATCTGGGTACCCGGAGTCTGCACGAACTGTCAGCCTATCCAATAGAGGAGTTTATTTTTTGACCGAGTCATCCAATTTCAAATCCGGTTTCGTTTCCATTGTCGGTCGTCCGAATGTCGGCAAATCGACCCTGCTCAACCGAATCCTTGGACAGAAAATCGCCATCGCTTCGAACAAACCCCAGACCACTCGCAACCGCATTCTGGGCATTCACAATATCCCTGGCGCCCAGATCCTGTTCATCGATACCCCGGGGATCCACCGGGCTTCCGGCAAATTGAACCGGTACATGGTCGATCAGGCCTTGAGTGCCTGCTCGGGGGTCGACCTGATTCTGTATGTGATCGAGTCGACGGACCGGCTTGGTTCCGAGGATGGTTTCATCCTGGATGTGCTGGCCAAGGGCGGGGCGCCGGTCGTACTGGTTATCAATAAGATCGACCTGCTGCCGAAAGAACGCCTGCTGGCTCTGATGGATGCGTATTCGAAACGGTTCGCCTTTCGCGAAATCATCCCGGTGTCGGGACAGAGCGGGGAAAACGTCGATCGGTTGGTGTCATTGATTCCCTCCTATCTAAAGGTGGGACCCCAATATTATCCCGACGACATGGTGACCGATCTGCCGGAGCGTTTCATCGTGGCCGAAATGATTCGCGAACAAGTACTCAAGCAGACCCGTGATGAAATTCCCTACCGGGTGGCGACTCTGGTAGAGAGTTTTGAGGAAAAGCCAGAAAAAGATCTGGTGGTGATCAACGCCGTGGTCATTGTCGAGCGAGATTCGCACAAGGGGATACTGGTTGGCAAAAAGGGAGAGAAAATCCGCTCCATCGGTAAGGCCGCCCGCGTCGACATCGAGCGGATGCTGGGGACCCGGGTTTTTCTGGAGCTGTTCGTCAAGGTGCAGAAAAACTGGACCGAATCCGATCGTCTGCTCCGGGAGTTCGGCTACGAATAGTTCGTTGGCGTTCATCCATAATTTGTTCCCACGAAAAAAAGGTTTCGATTTATGTCAGTTGTAGCCATTGTCGGCCGGCCGAATGTCGGCAAGTCGACCCTGTTTAACCGGATTCTCGGCCAGCGTAAAGCCATTGTCGATGATTTTCCCGGGGTGACCCGCGATCGTCACTATGCCGAGGTGACCCGTTTTGATAAGACCTTCACCCTCATCGACACCGGCGGTTTCGAGCCGGTCAGTGAGGAACGCCTGCTGATTCAGATGCGCGAACAGTCGCAGTTGGCCGTCGAAGAGGCGGATATCATTCTTTTCGTCATGGATGCCCGCCAAGGCCTGACCCCATCCGACATCGAAGTTGCGGCCATGTTGCGCCACTTCCCCAAACCGGTATTATATGTCGTTAACAAGGTCGACGGCGACAACCTGGAAGGGGCGGCCGGCGAGTTTTATGCGTTGGGTGCCGACGAACTCCATACGATTTCGGCGGAACATGGACGGGGCGTGCCGGATCTCATCGATGCCGTCCTGGCCCTGCTTCCTGATGGCCCCGCTAACCCCGGGTCCCAGGACGAAGTCCGCCTGGCGGTCATAGGCCGCCCGAATGTGGGCAAGTCGTCGCTGGTCAACCGTCTGCTCGGCTATGAACGAGTGGTTGCCAATCCCCTGGCCGGGACGACCCGCGACAGTGTCGATACGCCGTTTATTTACAACCACAAGCGTTACGTCCTGATCGATACCGCCGGCATCCGGCGCAAGGGGAAGGTCAGCCAGAAGCTGGAAAAATTCAGCGTCATCCAGGCGTTGAAAGGCATGGATAGAGCCCATGTGGTGTTGGTTGTGATCGATGCCGAAGAAGGGATTACCGACCAGGACCTGACCGTGGCCGGCTATGCTTTCGAAAAAGGGCGCGCGGTCATCCTGGTGGTCAACAAGTGGGATACGGTGGAAAAGGACAATTCCACCATGAACAAGTATCTAGAAAACTTGAAAATTTCTTTCAAATTCTTGTCTTTCGCTCCGGTGGTGTTCGTATCGGCCCTGACGGGTCAACGGGTCGCCAAGATCATGTCCGAGGTTGAAAAGGTTGCCGCGGAATTCGACAAGCGCATCCCCACCCCGACCCTGAACAAGATCCTGGGGGAAGCGGAAAAAAGTCATCAACCCCCGGTTTATCAGGGTAAACGCCTGAAGTTTTTTTATATGACCCAGGTTTCTACACGTCCACCCACATTTGTGGTTTTCGTGAATAAAGCCGAAGGGGTTCATTTTTCCTACCAGCGTTATCTCAGCAACAAACTGCGTGAAGCCTTCGGATTTGAAGGCGTGCCCCTGCGGGTGATCTATAAAGATCGGGAAAGAGAAGGGTGAGGAAAAAGACTTTACATGTAAGAACTTCTTACGATATAGTAAAAGTCATTTAATTTTAAGCTGTTACAATATCATTGCATTGTTGGATCAACTGTAAACAACATCGAAATTCAGTCCGGATTCTCATGAGTCTTGTCGGAAATCTTGAAGACCTGGGTCTGGGGGATATCCTTCAGATTGTCAGCCTGAGCCGCAAGTCGGGAGAGCTGATCCTGCAGAGCAGGGGCCGCGAAGGGAAGATCGTTTTCCTTCAGGGGAAGGTTATTCATGCAACATCGAGCGTTTTCCCTGAAAATTTCGGCAGTCTCCTGGTTCGTCGAAGCGTGGTGGATATCGAAACCCTGAAAGGTGCCCTTGCCGTTCAGAGCAAGATGGCGGATCCCCCGTTACTAGGGGCTATCCTTGCCCAGAACTTCGGTATTTCCGCGGAGTTGGTCGAAGCCGTTGCAAGGGAACAGATAGAACGGGTTATCTACAGTTTTTTCGGGTGGTCGGAAGGAACCTTTGCTTTCGAACTTGGTGAACCGGAGGAGCTTTGTGGTAAACTCAGCCCCCCGCAAAGGGTTTTGCAACAGGGGCTGAATACTCAGTGGCTGGCGATCGAAGGCAGTCGGATTGTCGATGAAAAACGGCATCGGGGCGAATCTCTTGATATGCAGCCCGATGCTGCGTTCCAGCCCGAAGCACAGTTACGGCAGACGCCAGCAGCAGGCGAACCTGCCGCAGTGCCCGAAGGAGAACGCTCGGTTCATGGTTCGGCCTCGTATGATTTTGCCGCCGACCTGCTTGAAGAACTCGGCGAGCATGGGGAGGCTTCCGCTGACACCAAGGGATTGAGAGCCGGGGCGTTGAAGCAGCTCATGGGGATGTTTCAGGAGTTGAACAACCCAGCCCTCGGTGGCGGAATTATCCTTCTGGTTTTACGGTTTGCGAGCGAATTCATGAATCGGGCCGTGATTTTCATGGTCAAGGAAAAAGAGATTGTCGGGTTGGGGCAGTTTGGTATAGAGTTCAAGGAAGAGTCCGCGGACGCCAGAATCCGCAAAATGAGGATTCCTGTCGATGAACCCTCCATATTTAGCAAAGTCCTTTCCGAAATGATTCCCGCACGGGTTGGGATCGAAGATCGTCGCTGGGATAATTATTTAAAAGATAGTTTGGGTGGTGAAGAACCGGAAGAAATCTTCCTCGGTCCGCTGGTCAGCGAGGGGCGGGTTGTCGCGGTTTTATATGGGGACAACCTACCACGGAAAATCCCGGTTGGCGAAACGGAAGCCTTGGAGATTTTCCTGGCCCACGCCGGACTGACCATGGAGAAAGCGCTGCTTGAACAAAAATTGCGTAATCACGTATCCATTTGATACGAAGAGGATGTTGTGGGTAAAAAAATCCTGATCGCTGAAGATTCATCAACGATGCGTTCCCTGATCGGGTCCACCATTGCGGCCATGGGGGACTACGATGTTGTCGAAGCGGCGAATGGTTTCGAGGCTCTTCGCATCCTGCCGAGAGAAATGGTTGACCTGGTCATAACCGATATCAATATGCCCGATATCAACGGTCTCGAACTGATCAGTTTTATTCGCAGCAATGTTAACTATAAATCGCTTCCGCTGATTATCATCAGCACCGAAGGGAGCGAAAAGGATCGTCAAAAAGGGCTGAACCTTGGAGCTGACGCTTATCTGGTCAAACCATTTGTGCCTGAAGACCTGCAGAATCTTATCAGAAAAT
>Ga0154449_1054_pt2 | contig 15496 bp, 13 predicted proteins | sample RifGroC2_FD_105642 | JGI IMG/M metagenome (GOLD analysis project Ga0154449, IMG submission 105642) | Pelobacteraceae bacterium GWC2_58_13
CGTTCAACGAGGAACCGGTGGCTCGGGCCATCCATGGGTCGCGGATCCCGGTTATTTCAGCGGTCGGGCACGAGGTCGATTACTCCATTGCCGACTTCGCCGCCGATGTGCGGGCGGCGACTCCCAGCGCCGCCGCCGAACTGGTGGCCAAGAGTCGGCTTGAACTGGAAGGACACCTTGACCACCTGGTGCTGCGTCTGGCCGGCCAGATGCGCAATCGTCTCGATTTGTGTCATGAGCGGGTGGATGGTTTGTTGCGTCGCTTGCGTTCGCCACGGCAAGCTCTGGCCATGCACGCGAATCGTCGGGATGACCTTGAGCGTCGTCTCCGACTGGCCATGCGCCGCCGGCTTCAGGATGGCGACCGGAAGCTGGCAGCGTTGTCCGACCGCCTGAACAGCTTGTCGCCCCTGCAGACGCTGGCGCGGGGTTATGCCATTGTGCTGGCTGGGAAAAGCGGTCAAGCGGTGCGGGACGCCGCAACCTTGAACACGGGAGACGTGGTGGAACTACGTTTTCACAAAGGTCGAGCGGCAGCGACCATCATCGAGGCAGAGTCATGAAAACCGTCTTTTTGTTGCTTTTCCATCTTTGTCTTCCGCTTCTGGCAGGGGCCGGCGAGCTGGTTATCGAGCCTGCGGTGATCGCGGCGGGCGAGGTCGCCCTGATCCGCTGGAGCGACCAGGGAGCGATGGCGGGAACGGTCGAGTTCAACGGCCGGGTGTTCACCCTCGACAAGACCGATCACGGGGGACGGGCTCTGCTCGGCACCGACCTCGATACCGCGCCGGGGATCTATCCGATTCGGGTCCGCCTGGCTGGTTCAGACCTGCTTGTGAAGGGACATCTGCGGGTGGTTTTGGCCCAGCGCCCGGAAGAACGACTCACCTTACCGGACGCCATGGTGTCGCCGAAGGACCCCGCCATTCTCAAACGGATCGAACGGGAGCAGGTCTTGCTGAAAAGCATTTTTGCCCAGCAGTCGGCCGGAGCCGTTCCGGGGTCCTTTCGATTGCCGGTGAGCGACCCGATCGGCAGCCTTTTCGGGATGCGTCGGATTCTCAACGGACAGCCCCGTTCGCCCCATGCCGGGATCGATTTCCGCAGTCCCCGTGGTGCTCCGGTCAAGGCCAGTGCGGCAGGAGTGGTTGCCTACGTGGGCGATCTGTATTATACCGGGTTGACCGCTGTGGTCGACCATGGCGGTGGCCTGTTCACCCTGTATTGTCATCTCGGCCAGCTCGACTGCGTCGCCGGTCAGGTTTTGCAGCCCGATGAAATTCTTGGACGGGTCGGCAGTACCGGGCGATCGACCGGGGCCCACCTGCACTGGGGGGTCAAGCTGCGAGGCGACCGGATTGATCCGCTGGCGCTGGCGGCCCTTTTGAATGGTAAAAAATCTTGACTCTCCATCGCCGCCATGATCATAATCTCACCTCATTGAAAAGGATGGACATGCCGAAAAAAGAAACCTTCGAAACCGCTCTGAAGGCTCTGGAAGCCGCTGTTGACAGCCTGGAAAACGAGGATCTTGGGTTAGAGGCTTCACTCTCCCGATTTGAGGGCGGAGTGAAGAGCGCGGCCCTCTGCCAGAAACTGCTGAAGGATGTCGAAACCCGGGTCGAGCAGCTGATGCGGACCAAGGACGGCGATTTCACCGTGACAAAATTCGAAGAGCCCTGATGTCCGCTTTCTGGAGACACGGATGGACCTGAAAAGCTATCTCGGGCGACATGCCGCGCTGGTCGACAAAGCCCTGGATGCCTTGCTGCCCGCCAGCGATACTCTTCCGAAGAGCTTGCACGAGGCGATGCGTTATTCGATGTTTGCCGGGGGCAAGCGTATCCGGCCGATTCTTGCCCTGGCGGCCTGCGAGGCGGTCGGCGGAAATCCTGAATCGGCTTTGCCGGTGGCTTGCGCCCTGGAAATGATCCACACGTATTCGCTTATCCACGATGACCTGCCGGCCATGGATGACGATGACTTTCGCCGCGGCCGTCCCACCAGCCACAAGGTTTTCGGCGAGGCGACGGCGATTCTCGCCGGCGACGCTCTGCTGACCCAGGCCTTTGTGCTGCTGTCGAGCCCCTCCGCCTGCGAGCACATCGCCCCGGAGGTCAGCCTTCGCATCCTTCACACCATCGCCCGTTGTTCCGGTTCCATGGGGATGGTCGGTGGTCAGGTCGTGGACATGGAATCGGAAGGCAAACAGGTAGATTTTCCGGTACTCGAATACATTCATACCCGCAAGACCGGCGCCTTAATCCTTGCCTCGATCCAATGTGGCGGGCTGGTCGGCGGCGCCGATACCGAAGCGATGAAGGTGTTGACCGCATATGCCGAAGCGGCTGGCCTGGCTTTCCAGATCGCCGATGACATTCTCGATATCGTTGGCGAACAGGCTGAACTCGGCAAGGATGTCGGCAGTGACCAGGCCCGTGGCAAGGTGACCTATCCCGCCCTGTTGGGGATGGCCGTGGCGCGGGAACGGTCGCAAGAACTCAAGGAACGGGCCATTGATGCCCTGGCACCCTTAGGCGGAGCCGCCGAACCGTTGAAAAACATCGCGCGCTATATTGTTGATCGGAGTTCGTGATTCTGTGAACCCGGTTTTTTCAATTGAACAACAGGTTGTCAATTGCCATGAGCATTCTTAAAACAGTGGAGTCCCCCCGAGATCTGAAACGACTTTCTCCGGCAGAACTTAAAACCCTGGCGGAAGAGATTCGTGAACAAATCATCGAAACAGTTTCCGTAACCGGCGGCCATCTCGCCAGTTCTTTGGGCGTGGTAGAGCTGACCATCGCTCTGCATCGGGTTCTCAATACCCCAAAGGATAAAATCGTCTGGGACGTCGGGCACCAGGCCTACGCCCACAAGCTGTTGACCGGCCGGCGGGAACGTTTCGGAACCCTGCGCCAGCTCGACGGCATCAGCGGGTTTCCCAAACGCGCGGAAAGTCCCTACGACGCCTTCGACGTCGGTCACAGCAGTACCTCGATTTCAGCGGCTCTGGGCATGGCGACCGCCCGCGATGCCTGCGGCGGGTCGGAGAAGGTGGTAGCCGTTATCGGTGACGGTTCGCTGACCTCGGGGTTGGCCTTTGAAGGGCTGAACCAGGCCGGCCACCTCAAAAAGGATCTGATCGTCATTCTTAACGATAACGAAATGTCGATCTCGCCCAATGTTGGGGCGCTGGCCTCATTTCTCAGTCGCAAGATGACTTCCGATCTGTTTGTCCGGCTCAAGAAAGATGCGAAAAGCTTTCTCGTCGGCATGCCGCATTTTGGCAAGGATCTGCTCAATCTGGCTCGGCGCGCCGAGGATTCGCTCAAGGGGTTCTTTACTCCCGGGATGCTGTTCGAGGCTTTCGGCTTTGATTACGTGGGGCCGGTTGACGGACACCGGCTCGACGACCTGATCGAGACTTTGGAAAACGTATCCCGCCTCAAAGGGCCGGTCCTTTTGCATGTTCTGACGCAAAAAGGCAAAGGGTATCTCCCCGCCGAGCAGAATCCCGCCCTGTTTCATGGCGTCGGTCCGTTCGATCGCGAGAGTGGCGAAGTCAAGGCTGGCAAGGGCGGGACGGAAAGCTACACCGCGGTCTTCGGCAAGGCGCTGGTGAAACTCGCCGAACAGGATGACCGGGTGGTGGCAATTACCGCCGCCATGCTCGAAGGGACCGGGCTCAAGGAGTTTTCACAGAAATTTCCCGAGCGCTTCTACGATGTGGGGATTGCCGAACAACACGCCGTCACTTTTGCGGCCGGTCTGGCCAGCCACGGAATGCGGCCGACCGTTGCCCTGTATTCAACCTTCCTGCAACGCGCCTACGACAATGTGCTGCACGACGTCTGCCTGCAGAACCTCCCGGTTGCCTTCGCCCTCGATCGCGGAGGACTGGTTGGCGCCGACGGGCCAACCCATCACGGGGTATTCGACTATTCGTACCTGCGGCATATCCCCAATCTGACCTTCATGGTTCCACGGGACGAAGTCGAGCTTCAGCGCGCCGTACAAACCTCTCTGACGGTCGACGGCCCCTTTGCCTACCGGTATCCCCGGGGCAACGGGCTGGGGCTTACGCGACCTGGGAAAATCCTCCCGGTCCCTGTTGGAACGGGCGAGAAACTGCGTGACGGCCATGATGGTTCGATCATCGCCATCGGCGTGGGAGTGGCTACCGCCATGCAGGCGGCGGAGTTGCTTGAGCAGGAGGGGATTTCCCTGGCGGTGGTCGATGCCCGTTTCGTCAAGCCGCTGGATCGCGATCTGCTCATCGACGAAGCCTGCCGGACCGGATTTTTGGTGACCGTGGAAGAAAACGCCCTGCAAGGAGGATTCGGCTCCGCCGTGCTCGAACTCCTGGCGGAGGAGCGGCTGGCCGTAAAGACACTTCGCTTCGGGGTTCCCGACTGTTTTGTCGAACAGGGATCCCAAGCCCAGTTGCGGCAGCGGATCGGCCTCGACTGTGACAGCCTGGTCCAAAGGATTCGCGGGTTTATCGGGCAGAACGAGCCCCAAAGGGTTCCCGTTTCCGGCGCAGCCGTGTAAAATGAAGTTGTTGACTGCAATTATCTGTTAAGCGGACGAGGGAGCGAATGGCAGGAGCTGGCGACAACAATCTGAATGAAGAACTGCAGCGACGCCTTTTCCGGATGCAGGAAATAGCCCCGCCTTCGGCGATGGCGCAAGAGATTCTTGGCTTGGTCACCGATGAGCAGGCCGATCTTGAGGAGGTCGCGGCGACCATCGAAAAATTTCCGGAACTCACCGCCCGAATTCTGCGTTGCGCCAATTCGGCTTATTATGGGCAGCGCGGCAAAATCTATTCGGTGGCCGAAGCCATTATCCGGGTCCTCGGGTTATCGGTAACCAAGGCATTGGTTCTATCAATGACCCTTGAGAGCGCTTTTCGTCCCCGCAACTGTCCAGGATTCAAAGCCGAACGTTACTGGTTTTCCGCGGTAATGACGGCCAGTCTGGCCCGTAGTCTGGCGCCGCTGATGAAGACGACGCAACCTCCCGATCCCGGGGCGGCCTACACGGCCGGACTTCTGCACAATATCGGGATTCTCGCTTTGGTTGAGCTGTTCCCGGAGCAGATGTCCAAGGTCTTCGCCGAGCCCGATGGCGATGCGGAGCGGTCGCTGATGCGATCCCTGCTCGGTGTGGATGGTCAGCAGGCCGGAGCCGTTCTCGGGCGGCGTTGGGGGTTGCCGGAGCCGCTGGTGCGCTCTATCGCCTCCTGCCGTGAGCCCAAGCACCCGGGAGTGGACGAGCCGCTTCTCATTCTGGTCAAAATTGCCGTTAGTATCGCCGACAGGCTCTTTCAGGGAACCGGAGTGCTGGATCTGCCGGACGAACTGCATGGCGGTTTGCTTGGCATCGCAGATGTCGAGGCGGCGGTCGCTCAGATCGCCGAGCGAATCGAAGAATTGCGTTTTATGGCGCAAATGCTTTCCGGAAGTCGGGAATAATCCATGAAAAAAGCTCCACTCAATAAAACTTTGCAGGAGATGACGGCCGTTTTCGACGAAATGTTGGCCTCCCTTTCCACCTTGCAGAGTTTGGGATCGCTGGAATTGAGGTTTTCCGGGGAGCAGGCACTGATACGGGAAGCCTTGGTTGCCTTGGTCGAAAATTATGGGGTGGAACGGTGCTCCCTGTTTTTGTTGGATAACGGGCAGCTTTGCCCGGCTGCTGCCGTGGAATGGAAAAATGGCGCAGTGGTGTGCTGTACAACCGGCGAAGATTCCGGCTGCGCCGAAGTCTCTCCGGTCGAATCCGCGGTTATCGAACGGGCCTTGGAGCAGAAGTGTGTCCAATATTGCGAGGATAGCTTGAACGATCCCAACCTGCAATCGCTGGCCGAATTGCTTGGCGAGCTGTCCGCAATGCCCCGCAGCGTTCTTTGTGCGCCGGTTATGGCCAGTGGCGAACCGGTTGGCGTTCTGTCGCTGTCCCACCCCGATCCGGATGCGTTCGGCGCCTGGCAACAGCGGTTTGTCCCTCTCTTTTCGCTGTTTCTTGGGCAATCCCTATCCTCAAATCGGTTGCTGCGCAGCCTTGAGAACGAGGTCAAGGAACGTACCCGGCGCCTGGAAAAAGTTCTCCAGGAGACCCGTCAACTCAAACAGCACTATCAGAAACTTTCCCTGGTTGACTCACTCACCGGTCTTTACAATCGGCGTTTTTTCTTTTCGGAAGGGAGCATGGTCTTGGCCCGGGCTGTGCGCTACCATCATCCGACCGCCTTCATGATCCTTGATCTTGATGGGTTCAAACGGATCAATGACGATTACGGTCACGGTGTCGGCGACATGGTTCTTAAGGATGTTGGCGAGGCTCTGCGTAGCCAGTTACGGGAGTCGGACGTCCTGGCTAGAATCGGCGGCGAGGAATTCGCGTTGATCCTTCCGGAAACCGCCATTTCAGGGGCCATGGACCTCGGCGGGCGATTGCTGTCAGCCATCCGCAATCTGTGCTGGATGGTCGACGGTCGCCAATTGCGTACGACCATAAGTGGCGGTACCGCTGCATTGTCCACCGAGGAGGAGAGTCCGGACTGGGCTCGATTGGCCCACGAAGACCTGCTTGAGAAGCTCTTCGCCACCGCCGACCGAGCCTTGTATGTCGCCAAGGAAAAAGGTGGAGACAGGATGGTCGACATCTGCTTATAACGTTTGTGTAAAAATATGCATTATGGTAGGCTTTTGCCTCCGGGTGGGAGGTGACGCGGTAAATATCGGCGGCGGTTTAATTGACCTGTCGCCGTTTTTTCAGACCGTCATCCCTGTTGGTTGGCCCATTGCGGTGTGGTTAACTGTTGATTTGCCTGATTGATGAGAGGTGCCATAATGAAGATTCTGTCCCTTAATTGCTGGAGCCAGTCGGTCAACTACCATCTGTACGACTGGCGAACCAAAAAAATCCTGGCCAAGGGAACAGTTGATCGCGTCGTCGTTGGCGACTCCAGGGTAAGGCATCAGGTCACCGGTCGGGGCGGGTGGCGGATTCCGGTCGATTGCCCAGACCACCGCAGCGCCATCGAAGTCATTTTGGGAATGCTGGTTTCTCCGGAATGGGGGGTGCTCAACACGCTGGATGAAATTTACGCGATCGGACATCGGGTCGCTCATGGCGGAGAAAAATTCACCCGTTCGGTCCTCATTGATGATCATGTGGTAGCAGCCATCCGCGCGGTCGAACATCTGGCCCCCCTTCACAACGGGCCCAATCTGGCCGGCATTGATGCCAGCCGGGCCCTGCTTCCGAAGATTCCCCAAGCGGCTATTTTCGACACAGCCTTCCATCAGAGCATGCACAAAGCCGCCTATATCTATCCGCTCCCCTACGAGTGGTATGAACGTTACGGAGTGAGGCGCTACGGGTTTCACGGGGCGTCCCACCTGTTCATGGCCAAGCGGGGGGCGGTGCTCTTGGGCAAGGCGCCTTCCCAGACCAATCTGATCACGGTCCACCTGGGCAGCGGGGTTTCCCTATGCGCGATTCGTGATGGCCTGTCGGTCGATACCAGCATGGGGATGACGCCTCTCGAAGGCCCGGTCATGGCAACCCGGTGCGGTGATATCGATGCGGGAATTTCTCCGTTCATTATTCATTCGGAGCAATTTTCCGCCAAGGACTATACGGCCATGCTCAATCAGAAAAGCGGTTTTTTCGGGATTACCGGAGGGCTGAGCGACCGTCGGCAGATTCTGGAGAATGCGGCGTCCGGCAACGAGCAGTGTCGTCTGGCCCTGGAAATGGAAGGGTATCGCCTCAAGAAGTATATCGGCGCCTACCATGCGGCAATCGGCCGTCTGGATGCGGTGATATTTTCTTCCAATTACAGCAAGATGGGTTGGACGGCTCGGGAAAAGGCACTTTCCGGGCTCGATTTCATGGGGATCCGGCTTGACCGGGACAAAAATATGCGGGCTGAAAAGGAGGAGGGGGAGATGCTTATTTCCGCCGAAAACTCAAAGGTCCCGGTATATGCGCTGCCCGTTTCCGACGGTTTGGTTTTTGCCGAAGACGTGGTTGCCTTGATAGCCGGCACCTGCCGCGACCATATGCAGCACGAATACTCCTTCTCCCGGCCCGATTTCGTCATGCCCTGGAAAGAACGGGACTAAGCGGAACCTTCGAACCGGCGGTCTCAGGCTGTTATGAAGGAGCCTTTCTGAACGGGGCTGATAAACCGGGCCTTGGTCATGAGGCAAAGAAACCTGTAGACTTCAAGTTCGAGCATGCCGACCTCGTCACAGATTTCCTGAATGGTGCGTTTGCCATCGACCAGTGACAGGATCAATTCCTGACGACTGGTCATGCGGGCGTTAAGAAGCTTTTTGCGGCTGTTTTCCTTGTATTCCATCACCGTATCCAGCGACGGAATCACTTTTCGTAATTCCCGCCACTCTCCCGCCTGATCGGCCGCTTCCTTGAGCAGTTCGTTGATATTGATCGCCAGGTCTTGCTCGGCAGGGATCGGGCTTTTTTCCGTAATGTACTCAAAACTTCCCTTGGGGAAGAGGATCAGGGAAAAAAGCATCTCCTCGATCAGCATCCGGAGGGTGTTTTTAAGATCCGTGTGACTCAGGTGGCACGTCTCCATCAAGACTTCGCCGATTGGTCGGAAAGGCTGGCGGGCGCAGATTTCCACGGTGCGGTCACGGGCTTGTTCCGAAATGATGCCCTGTTGAACCAGTAGCTCTCCGAACTTGTTCATTAGAGCGCCCGATTCGGTCTGCCGGGCACGATTTATGGCTGCGGCGGAGGCAATTTTCCCTCGGCGGAAATAGATGCGTTTTTCATCCAGATTGGAGCGGACCACCAGGGTCCCCGCTTTTTTCTGTCCGGAGATCAATTTCAACAGAGCGGGGACCTGCGAGGGACCCAGTTCGCCTCTCATCCGTAGCGACATGGCCTGCCCGGAACTGGAGGTAGGGCGTTCGATCGTCCCCGGGTAAACCGTTTTGACGGGAAGACTGGTCGTGGCGCGCGAGTTCGGTTCCGCGGTCGTATCGGATTGGAAAAAGGACCGGTAATCGGGAGCCTGAGCCAGCGGCATCGGTGGTTCGCGATCCAGGGAAAAAGGCCCGAGTCCGCTGTCGTCTAGGGATAGCGGGGGCTGTTCCAGCGGATTGTCGTCCGCACCTGTCGTTGCCCCAAAAACGTCGGTTTCCACAATCCCGGAGGCATCCGACACCGCAACGTTGGAAAAGTCCATGGCCCGGGAATCGTCAGCGCCGACCGGGAAGTCGTCCATTTTGCCGGTTTGAGCCGGGATATCGGTCTCCTCGTCGACTGAGGTCAGGTAGGGTTCTTCCAGCGGGACAAACGAGCCCTCTTCGCCGTCCTCGAAATTAACCATTTCGGCGGAATCGGCGGCAAATGGGGTTGCGCTGTCTTCGGGCCCGCCTGTTACCGACATCTCGGTCGGATCGTCGACAGGAGAGTCGGGCGAGGCGTCCCTAAATCCATTGGTTAAGGGGCTCTCCACGGCTTCAAAGGCGATCGGCTCGAATTCATCGACATTCCAGTTTGTTGCGAATCCGGTGCTCTTGCTCGTCGGGGTCGTCTCGCGTATTTCACCATCGGGTTCGGCAAGCTTCTCGGGCGCTTCGACGAATGGGTCGGCGACCTCATCCAACGGTTCCAGTTCAATGGTGTCGTCCAACCAGGATTCTTCAGCCGCTGCATCATGAAAATTGTCGCCGTCCTGCAAGGCCGTCGGTGCCGTGTTTTCATTTGCAATATTTGGAAGGGCGGTGGCCCCCTGTTTATAATGAAATAATTCGTCTTCCCGGTCAGATCCCTCGGTTGCCTGAGGCGTCGCATCGATGTCTTCCGGCTTTTCGATCTCGGGGGCCAATGGGGTTAGGGTTGCCTTTTGTTCGATGGCCCGACTTTCGTCGCGCTGGGACGAAGTAAATGAAGGCGCGGGAGCCAGCGGCACGCGTGGCGCGCGAGTGACCGTGCGGATGCTCGAACGGCGCCTGCGGCGAAGAAACAGGAATCCACCGGCAACGGGAATGATAGCGATGGCAATGCCGGCGACCCACCTGCTCTTGTCGGAATCCGGGTGCATGGATGTCGCTTCCGTCGGTTTTCCGTTGCTCCGGGAATACTGGCTTTGCAGGTTCTCTTCGGGTTTGAGCGGGGCCGTTTCAGGAAATTCCCCGGCCGGGTTTTCCAGGGTCACGGTTGACCCCGCTTGCTCAGGCGGGGCCGTGCCCGGGTCCTGCTCCAACCAGATACGCGGGATGTTCGGGGTAGTCGTGGCCTGGGGGGGCGACGCTGGCGGTTGTTCCTTCACCGGTACCGGCGGAGAAGCGGTGGAAGCGGTGGAAGCGGGAGCGGTCTTGATGGCCACGGGCGCGGCCGTCACTGGCGCGGTGGGAGCGGGAGCGGCGGGACGTTTTTTGGTCAATGGTTTGCGCGGCGCCTGGGCCGGTTTGAAGGCGGTGGCCACCACGGTTGGTTTTTGGAAAATGGACCGAGCGGCGGGGTCGGCGGCCAGCGCGGAAATCGCGGTTTGAAGGCGGTGCTGCAGCCGTTGAGAGATGCCCTGACGGAGAACCAGCGGGGCCAGCGAACCGAACGCTGACGAGCCGTGGAGTTGAAAAAATTCGCCGGCTGGCTGGTGTTGCACATACGCTCTGCTGAATGCTGCGATATCGACCTGCTGATAGCGGTTGAGCCAGGCATGCAAGGTCGTTTCGTCAGGGAATATCCGGATTTTGACTTCTTCGTGCAACTGAGTTTGCAGGGCGGAGGCGAATTGGACGGCTTGGCGCTCTGTTTGAATCAGGGTATCTTTTTGCAAAACCGTCCCCAGGGTCAGAACGGCCAGGGCTGGCAAAGGCAGGCAGAATATGAAAAACAGGATGAGAATAGATCTTCGGGTCATCAGTACCGTGGTGGCGTTTAGACAGCGTTGATTGATGGTGGGCAGATAATTGACAAAATAAATTTAATAATATTTTGAAAAGCTTTGGATTTCAAGAAGAATCGGAGTTTTGGCCGGTTGCCCGGACCGGTTTACAGAACCGGGCGGTCTCCTCGATTCCGCTTGTAGTAGAAGGACAGCATTGCCAGAACGACGCCCATGGTCATGGTGGCAGCCCCGGCCATGGCGATCGGCGCTCCCGGATCGAGATTGATGGTCAGGATGCTCACTGGCGAATAAACCGGCGCTCGCGGGATCAGTTGCAAGCCTCTTTGCGCCAGTTGCCGCGGCGCGGGTCCGCGGAGGAAATACCGGTATTCTAGCGGAGCATGCCCCGGCAGGACGATTTCACAGAGCAGGGACGGATTGACCGGGGTATCTCCGCCGGCGACGATCCGGCCGTTGTCGAGTCGGACGGCATGGGGCAGGTACTCGCGGATGATGACCTGGCCGCCGTCGGGCAGAGGGATGCGGCTGCCGTTACGCAGTTCCATTCGACCTTGCCCGGCGACATCAAACAGAAAACCGTCGTTGACCCGATCGAAGGAAGCAGCCAGTATCGTCAGCCCCCGCCAGATCAGGGGATGGTTGGTTCGCACCTCCTTGCGCACCAGGGGGGTTTCACCTTTGAGCAGAGTGAGGTGGTTGCGCAGGTCAATCGGGCGGCCGCTTTCATTCATTATGGGCTCGAAGGATTCGAGCCGCAGGTAGTGTCCCGGCATGGCCGCGATGGCCAGGGTTTGCCCTACGGCGAGGCGATTGCCTTCACTGCGGAATCCGGACAGGCTGCCCCACAGGTAGCCGGAAAGGACCAGGACGAAGCCGAGATGAATCAGGTATTCGCCGGTTTTGCGCCAGCGGGCCCGCAGAGTCTGCAACCAGTCGATGAAGCAGCAGGCGGTGTTGAGTCCAAGCATCAGGATCAAAGCGCAGCACAACCACAGCCACCAGGTCATCCCGGCGTGCTGGGTGCCGAAGGTCGACAGCCAGCGGCCCAGCGGCAGGCTGTCCATGCTGCCGAAAATTCGGGGATAAAAGGGGATCGACAAAGAACCGCCGATGCCCAGCAGGGTCGTCAGCGAGGCCAGTACGATGGCCAGTTTCAGGGAACAGAGCCATTTCCACCATGTCCGCGGCCAGGATCGAGTGTTCATGAGTCGGTTTCCTCGTTCAGTCCAGGGGATGGTTGCTGCTTAACAGCAGGCCGATCCCCAGGTAGGTAAAGAGTACGATGCCGAACCCGGCCATCGACAGCAGGGCGTAGCCGGTCCCTTGCCAGCGCCTGACGAATTTGGCGTGGCACATGCCGCCGTAAAACAGCCAGATCAGAAACGACCAGAGGCCCTTGATGTTCCAGGAAAAATAGTAGCCCCAAGCGATGTAGGCCCAGATGCCGCCGAAAATCATGCACAACGTAAAAAGGCAGAAGCCGAGAAAAATCGATTCTTCGTTCAGCTGGCGCAACAGGATCAGATCCGGCAAAAGAGGGGTGTACAGTCGTTTTTGCAGCAGATAGAGCAGACCGATGGAAAAAGCCATGGCAAAAAACGCATACCCTAAAAACGAGAAGACGATGTGCAAGGTGAACAGGGGCGTGTCCAACGCCGGGATCAGGGGCCTTGGGGCGGCGTCACGAGTCAGGGCGGTGCCGAGTAGCAGCAGGTTGAGCAGCATGATGAATAGGCCGGAGGCATGAATTCGGTAGCGCAGTTCAAAGTAGAGGTAGGTCGCGGCCAGAGCCCAGCTGAAAAAAAATAACGTTGAAAAGAGGTTGGTGACCGGCAGATAGCCGGCCAGGTACCAGCGCAGTCCCAGACAGAAGGTGTGCAGGCCAAAGCCGATGAGCACCAGACCGAAGGCGGCGCGCCAGAATACCGGTCGTCGGACGGTCACATGTACCAGATACAGGCTGGCCGAAAGCAGATAGCAGGCAAACGCGGATTTGAGCAGCAGGGAAGCGAGGTCGGTCATGATCGTTCCTGGGTTGGCAAAAGGATGAAGGCGTAGCGAGGCTACCATAACGGGGAAAAAATTTCATGCCTTCGCTTGTCAACCATGGCGGCATCTCGTGTTGACAATCGGCGAATCGCATGATAATTTTCCGCTTTATGAGCGATTCCATTTACAGCCTGCGAATGCACGCCAATCGTCAGGGGAGCCATCTTTCCGGATGCGAGCGCCTGGCCGTGGCCCAAGACCTGGAGCGCCTGGCCGCCGAGATGGTTGGCCGCGCCCTGCGGCATCCTCGTGGCCGGGCCGAGCAGATTCGCTTGAGCGTCGACCTGGTGCCGACCGAGGCGATCCGTCATGGGCGGCTGCTCGATTTGCATACCCTTCATGTGGATGACTATCGTCAGGGGCGGCAGGCGGCCCGCCAGTTGCTTTTGGGCGCGGGTGTGCAGGTCTTGGCCGCCGATGCGGCAATCGCGGGGATCGCCCAGGGGGCGGCTGTCAATGGTTGCAGCATGCGCGGCGCCATGCTTGTCGATGCGGTCACCGGCGCGCGGCTCGAAGCCGATCCGTCCCGCGGGGTGCGGGCCAGCCGCATGGATTTGACCCCGGCGGCCGAAGGGGAGTTGCGGCGGCGGTTGGCGCCGCGTGGGCTGGATAATCCTCATGTCCGCGAGGCCCTGGTACTGGCGACCAAAGTGCTGTCGGCGCCCCAGGTGCTGGCCGAGCTGTGCTGGTCCGACGATCCGGACTACACGGCCGGTTATGTGGCGACCCGTGACCGTGGTTACGTCCGTTTCCCTCATCTCAAGCCGTTAGGCGATGAGCGGGGGGGGCGCGCTTTTTTCGTGCGCGGTGCCGGGCTCGATCTGGATGCGCTCAGCGGGTTTCTTGAACACTCGGTATTGCTTATCGATGAAGTCGGCGAAATTGGCGGCACCAGCATCTGGAAAGAAGGGCCATGCGCGAACTGAGGAAAAATCTGGAGGAGTTACAAGGGCTGGGGATGCTGCGGACCCTGAAGACCATTGCCGGCCCGCAGGGACCCCGAGTGATGCTGGACGGCCGTGAAGTGCTGCTGCTCTGCTCCAACAATTACCTGGGACTGGCCGGTCATCCCGACCTGATCGAGGCGAGTTGCGCGGCGACCCGTCGTTTCGGGGTTGGCTCCGGGGCCAGTCGGCTGGTCTCCGGTACCATGGAGCTGCACGATCGGTTGGAACAGCGCATCGCCGCCTTCAAAAACACCGAGGCGGCGCTGGTGTTCAATTCGGGCTACGCGGCCAATACCGGCATCCTGCAAGGGCTGGCCGGTCCCGGCGACGTCATCTTTTCCGACCAGCTCAACCACGCCTCGATCATCGACGGCTGTCGGCTTTCCGAAGCCCGGACCTTGGTTTATCCCCACCGCGATATGGCCGCTCTGGAATCATTGCTGCAGACCGAGTCGAGTCGTCGCCTCGGCCGGTTTCTGATTGTTACCGACGGGATTTTCAGCATGGACGGCGATATGGCCCCACTGGCCGAGCTGGTGGCGCTCAAGGATCGCTACGATACCCTGTTGATGGTCGATGACGCCCACGGCACCGGGGTGCTCGGAGCCACCGGTCGGGGGACGGCCGAACTGCTCGGCTGTCTCGACCGGGTCGACCTGCACATGGGAACCCTCGGCAAAGCCCTCGGCAGTTTCGGTGCTTATCTGGCCGCCGACCGGGTGGTGATCGACACCCTGATCAACCGGTCGCGTTCGTTTATTTTTTCCACCAGTCTCCCTCCCGGGGTGCTGGGGGCTTCCCTGGCCGCCTTCGATCTGGTGGACGGGCCGGAAGGCGCGCAACGACGGCAGGCGCTCGAGACCAACCGCAAGCTCTTTGCCGAGCGTCTGCGGCAGGCAGGGGTTGACCTGTGCGATAGTCGTACCCAGATCGTTCCGATTTTAACCGGCGAACCGGTGCCGACCATGGAAGCGGCCCGGCGCCTGCTCGATTCCGGAGTTTTCATCCAGGGAATCCGGCCGCCCACCGTTCCTGTCGGCCGATGCCGGCTGCGGGCCACCCTGATGGCCGACCATCGGCCGGAAGAGGTGAGTGCCGCCGCCGAACTGATCCTCGACACCCTGGCGGACTTGCCGGGATGAAGTCTTTTTCCCTCCCCGACGGACGGCGTTTGTCCTGGCGTGAACGGGGATTCGGCCGACCGCTGGTTTTGTTACACGGCTGGTCCATGTCGTCGGCGGTTTTCACCGAGGCCATGGAGGTGTTGGCGGAGGATTTCCGGGTGCTGGCGCCGGATCTTCGCGGGCACGGGGCAAGCGCTGCCGGTTCCGGCTACGCCTTCGTCGACTTCGCGGCGGATCTCCGGTTGTGGATTGAATCGCAGAAGATCGGTCATTTCAATTTGCTCGGTTGGTCGATGGGGGGGCAGGTGGCCATCGAACTCGGTCAGGTACTGGCCGGGCAAGTCGACCGTCTGATTCTGGTCAGTTCGACTCCCCGGTTCGCCGCTGGCCCCGGTTGGGAGCACGGCCTGCCCGATGTCCAGCTACGTGCCATGGCTCGCAATCTGAACCGCAACTATATTAAAACCATG
>Ga0154449_1128_pt1 | contig 15262 bp, 12 predicted proteins | sample RifGroC2_FD_105642 | JGI IMG/M metagenome (GOLD analysis project Ga0154449, IMG submission 105642) | Pelobacteraceae bacterium GWC2_58_13
TGCCATGGTCAACGTGACCGATGGTCCCGATGTTGACGTGAGGCTTGGTTCTTTCATATTTAGCTTTGGACATGAACTGAGTCTCCTTTACCCCTTGGCCTTGGCGATGATCTCTTCACCGATAGCCTTGGGAACCTGCTCATAGTGATCAAAGGCCATGGTGTAAGTCGCACGGCCCTGCGTCGCACTGCGCAGGTCGGTGGAATAGCCAAACATGTTGGCCAATGGAACGTGCGAATTGATTATCTGGGCGCCACCACGGGATTCCATTCCCATGATCCGACCGCGACGGCTACTGAGATCGCCCATGACATCGCCCATGTAATCCTCGGGGGCGACAACCTCAACCTTCATGATCGGCTCAAGCAATACCGGGGCAGCCTTGGCGGCACCTTCTTTGAAGCCCATCGAACCGGCAATCTTAAACGCCATCTCAGAGGAGTCGACATCATGATAGGAACCATCAAAGCAGGTTACCTTGACGTCGACAATGGGGAAACCAGCGAGAACACCGAGTTGGGAAGCCTCCTCGGCTCCCTTGCCCACCGCCGGAATGTACTCTTTGGGAATGACGCCGCCCTTGACCTCATCGACAAAAGTGAAGCCGACGCCCGGTTCCTGAGGTTCGATGCGCAGCCAGCAGTCGCCATATTGGCCGCGACCACCGGACTGGCGAACAAACTTACCCTGAACCTCGACCTTCCTGGTGATGGTTTCACGATAGGCAACCTGAGGAGCACCGATGTTGCACTCAACGTGAAACTCGCGTTTCATGCGGTCAATGATGATCTCAAGGTGAAGTTCGCCCATGCCGGAAAGAATGGTCTGGCCGGTCTCTTCGTCGGTACGGCTGCGCAAGGAGGGATCTTCAGATAGGAGCTTGCCGAGAGCTACACCCATTTTCTCTTGATCGGCTTTGGTTTTAGGCTCAACGGCTACATGAATAACCGGCTCGGGAAACTCCATGGATTCGAGCAGGCAAACGTCCTTTTCGCTACACAGAGTATCTCCGGTGGTAGTGTACTTCAGACCTACCGCAGCGGCGATATCCCCAGCATAAACCAGCTTGATCTCTTCGCGCTTATTGGCGTGCATTTTAAGCAGACGACCGAAACGCTCCTTCTTCCCCTTGGTCGCGTTGATCACCGAGGTGCCCGATTCGGCAACGCCGGAATAGACGCGAAAAAAGGTCAACTGCCCGACGAAGGGATCGGTCATGATCTTGAACGCAAGAGCGGCAAAAGGACCGCTATCGTCCGCAGGACGGGTGACTTCTTCTTGGGTGTGGGGATTAATGCCGCAAATGGGGGGAACATCGGTCGGCGCCGGCATGTAATCCACGACCGCGTCAAGCAAATTCTGCACACCCTTGTTTTTGAATGCGCTACCGCACAGAACCGGGTTGATATGCAGCCCTGCCGTCGCCTTGCGAATACCAGCCTTAATCTCGGCGACGGTGAGCTCTTCACCACCGAGATACTTCTCCATCAGCCCATCATCATGCGAGCAGACCTCTTCGAGCATGGCCTCCCGAGCCGCGGCGGCCTCGTCCACCATATCGGCGGGGATATCGATTACTTCGAATTTGGCGCCCAACGACTCGTCGTCCCAGACGATGGCGTTCATTTCAACAAGGTCGACAACACCCTTGAAATAATCTTCTTTTCCGATGGGAAGCTGAATCGGCACCGGGTTGGCGCGAAGACGGTCCCGCATCATCTGCACGCCACGATCAAAATCGGCGCCGACACGGTCCATTTTATTTATGAAGGCTATGCGGGGAACCCCATACCTGTCAGCTTGGCGCCATACCGTCTCGGACTGGGGCTCAACACCACCAACCGAACAAAATACAGCAACCGCACCGTCAAGGACACGCAGAGAGCGCTCCACCTCGATAGTGAAGTCAACGTGTCCAGGGGTATCAATAATATTTATACGGTGATCATCCCAAAAACAGGTGGTCGCCGCAGAAGTGATGGTAATTCCACGCTCCTGCTCCTGCGCCATCCAGTCCATCGTGGCCGCGCCATCATGGACTTCACCGATTTTATGGGAAATACCGGTGTAAAACAGAATGCGTTCGGTCGTAGTCGTCTTACCGGCATCTATATGAGCCATGATGCCGATATTACGGGTCTTTGAAAGGGGTACTAAACGTGCCACAACTATCTATCCTCCACGAGGGATTCTTTACTTTACCAGCGGTAGTGAGCAAAGGCCTTATTGGCCTCCGCCATACGATGGACATCTTCCTTCTTCTTCACCGACGCCCCACGATTGTTGGCTGCGTCGAGGAATTCACCAGCCAGGCGCTCCTGCATGGTCTTCTCACCACGAGCACTGGCATAGCCAGAAATCCAGCGCATCGCCAGCGCATTGCGTCGATCAGCACGAACCTCTATCGGAACCTGATAAGTAGAGCCGCCCACACGACGGGATTTGACTTCCAGCAGCGGACGAACATTCTCGACAGCCTTCTTGAAGACCTCCAGAGGATCTTCGCCGGTCCGAGCCACAACCAAGTCAAGGGCCCCGTAGACAATCCGCTCAGCAACACTTTTCTTGCCATCCAGCATGATGCAGTTCATGAACTTGGCTAGCAGCCGGTCATGATATTTCGGATCGGGAAGGATAATCCGTTTCGCAACTTCTCTTCTTCTCGGCATAACGTCCTCTCAGACCTTTTCTTTATTTAGGCCGCTTGGCCCCATACTTCGAACGACTCTTCATCCGCCCCTTGACCCCGGCAAGATCCAAAGTGCCGCGGACGATGTGGTAACGCACACCCGGCAAGTCCTTGACGCGGCCACCCCGGATCAACACCACGGAGTGCTCCTGGAGATTGTGGCCAACACCAGGAATGTACGAAGTCACGACGATCCCATTGGTAAGGCGTACACGAGCAACCTTCCGCAATGCGGAGTTCGGCTTCTTAGGGGTCGTCGTGTACACGCGGGTACACACACCACGCTTCTGAGGGTTTCCCTTCAGCGCAGGCGCCGTCGACTTCCTTTCCTTTTTTTCGCGTCCCTTGCGGATCAACTGATTAATAGTCGGCATCTACATACTCCCGAAATCGCTTATTCTGTAGTTAAAAGAGCAATTGAGCTACTGTTTTTCCGAGTGGGGAAAAACCCGCAGACTGTATCAATCCGCCCAACCTTTGTCAAGGTCTATTTGTGCTTTTTTTCAATACCTCGGGTTGGGCGGATATTTTTCATCGTTATTCGTATTTTACCGTTTCTTCAGCGACATCCTCGTCGTCGTCGATCAACTCCTCGGGGAGGGTTTTGACCACCTCTACCGGTTCTTCGATGAACAGCTTGGCGCTGCGATACTTGGAAACCCCGGTCCCGGCGGGTATCAACCGACCCATGATGACGTTTTCCTTAAGGCCGCGCAGATAGTCAACCTTCCCTTCGATCGCCGCCTGAGTGAGAACCTTGGTGGTCTCCTGGAAAGATGCGGCGGAGATAAAGGACTCGGTGGAGAGGGAGGCCTTGGTAATACCGAGCATCAACGGCTCGCCCACCGCCGGCTGCTGCCCTTCGGCGAGGACCCTCTGGTTTTCGACCTCAAACTCCCAACGCTCGACCTGATCGTCAAGAAGGAACTTGGTGTCGCCAACCTCTTTGATGCGCACGCGGCGCAGCATCTGCCGCACAATGGTCTCAATGTGCTTGTCGTTGATCTTAACCCCCTGCAGCCGGTAGACCTCCTGGACCTCGTCGACGAGATACTTGGCCAGTTCCTTCTCGCCGAGAACCCGCAGGATGTCGTGAGGGTTGGAGGAGCCGTCCATCAATGCCTCCCCGGCCTTTACATGGTCCCCCTCGTGGACACTGATGTGCTTCCCTTTGGGAATGAGGTATTCCTTGGCCTCACCGACCTCGGGGGTAACGATGACTTTTCGCTTCCCTTTGGAATCCTTGCCGTAGGAGACCTGGCCATCGATCTCGGAAATGACGGCAAATTCTTTCGGTTTGCGGGCTTCGAACAATTCGGCAACCCGCGGAAGACCGCCCGTGATGTCTTTGGTTTTGGTCGTCTCCCGGGGGATCTTGGCCAGAATGTCGCCGGCACTGATGAGAGTGTCTTCGTTGACGACGATGTTGGCCCCCACGGGAAGCATGTAGCGAGCCGGCGCGCCGTTGGGAAGCTTGGCGGTTTTCCCCTCTTCGTCCTTGAGGGTGATACGCGGACGTTTGTCCGCTCCCTTGGACTCGATAATGACTTTCCGGGTCAGACCGGTAACCTCGTCGAGCTGTTCTTCCATGGTACCGCTCTCGAGGATGTCGCCGAAGCGCACCCGGCCGGGAATCTCGGTAAGAATGGGCATGGTGTACGGATCCCACTCAGCCAGCAGATCGCCAGCCTTGACCGGCCCTTCGGGGGCGATGCGCAAACGGGCGCCATAAACGACGCCGTAACGCTCGCGTTCACGGCCGGTCTCGTCAACCACCGCAACTTCACCATTGCGGTTCATGACAACGTGATGACCGAACTTATCGACAACCGTATTCAGGTTAATGTACCTAAGAACCCCGTCGAAACGCGCATCGAGAGAGGTCTGTTCGGCACGGCGGGACGCGGTACCACCAATGTGGAAAGTCCGCATGGTCAGCTGGGTACCGGGTTCGCCGATGGACTGAGCGGCAATAACGCCGACCGCTTCCCCCAGGTTAACCATGTGCCCGCGTGCCAGGTCGCGGCCGTAGCAGGTGGCGCAGATGCCGCGGCGGCTCTGACAGGTGAGAACCGAACGTATCCGCAGGCGTTCAATGCCGGCGTCCTCGATTTTCTGGACCAGGTCTTCCTCGATTTCGTCGTTGGCTTCGACCAGAACTTCGCCGGTCACCGGATCGAGAACGTCCTCGAGGGCGGTACGGCCGAGGATTCGGTCACCAAGCTGTTCGATAACCTCGCCCCCCTCGGTGAGGGAGGACACCAGGATGCCGTCGAAGGTGCCGCAATCCTGTTCGGTGATGATGGCATCCTGGGCCACGTCGACCAGGCGGCGGGTCAGATAACCGGAGTTGGCGGTTTTCAAGGCGGTGTCGGCCAGACCCTTACGAGCACCATGAGTCGAAATGAAGTATTGGAGAACGGTCAAACCTTCACGGAAGTTGGCGGTGATCGGGGTCTCGATGATCTCGCCCGAAGGCTTGGCCATCAAACCGCGCATCCCGGCCAGCTGGCGGATCTGTTGCGCGCTGCCGCGGGCACCGGAGTCGGCCATCATGTGAATGGCGTTGAAGGAAGGGACCTTGACCGGGGTCATGTCCTTGCTCCCTTCCGGCGGATGAACGATATCCACCGAAAGGTTGCCCAGCATGGTCTGAGCGATATCCTCGGTACACTTGGCCCAGATGTCGATGACTTTGTTATAGCGTTCGCCGTCGGTGATCAGGCCTTCGGTGTACTGCTGCTGGATCTCACGCACCTCTTCAACAGCGCCGTCGATATGCTTCTGTTTGGTCTCCGGAATGACCATGTCGTCAAGACAGATGGAAATACCGGCGATGGTGGAGAAGCGGTAACCGGTTTCCTTGAGGCGGTCGGCCAGGATAACCGTTTCCTTATTGCCGGCCAAGCGGAAGGCCACGTCAATGAGCTCGGCCACCTGTTTCTTGCCCATAACCCGGTTGATGTAGCTGAACGGAAGAATCTCGGGGACGATTTCCCGCAGCAACACACGGCCGGTAGTGGTCTCCACCAGAACCGGCGAGCCGTCAAGTTCGACCACCATTCTCACCTTGATCTTGGCCTGCAGATCGATCTCGCCAGAATCATAGGCAATGCGCAACTCTTCCGGCGAGGACAAAATCTTTCCTTCGCCTTTAGCGAAAACACGATCGCGGGTCATGTAATAGAGGCCGAGAACCATGTCCTGCGATGGAACGATGATCGGTTTGCCGTTGGCCGGAGAGAGGATGTTGTTGGTCGACATCATCAACACGCGGGCCTCGATCTGGCTCTCGATGGAGAGCGGCAGATGGACGGCCATCTGGTCGCCGTCGAAGTCGGCGTTGAAAGCGGTACACACCAGCGGATGCAGCTGGATCGCTTTACCTTCGATCAATACCGGCTCGAACGCCTGAATACCAAGACGGTGCAGAGTCGGGGCGCGGTTGAGCATGACGGGATGTTCCTTGATGACCTCTTCGAGAACATCCCAGACCTCCGGCTTTTCCTTCTCCACCATCTTCTTGGCGCTCTTGATGGTAGTACAGAAGCCGCGTTCTTCAAGCTTGTTGTAGATAAACGGCTTGAACAACTCAAGGGCCATCTTCTTCGGCAGACCGCACTGATGCAGCTTAAGTTCGGGACCGACAACGATAACGCTGCGACCGGAGTAATCGACACGCTTGCCGAGCAGGTTCTGGCGGAAACGACCGCCCTTGCCCTTGAGCATGTCGGATAGCGACTTGAGCGGACGTTTGTTGGGACCGGTGATGGCCCGGCCGCGCCGACCATTGTCGAACAGGGCATCCACCGACTCCTGCAGCATGCGCTTCTCGTTGCGGATGATGACCTCGGGAGCCCGCAGTTCCATAAGCCGCTTGAGACGGTTGTTGCGGTTGATGACGCGACGATAGAGATCATTGAGGTCGGAGGTGGCGAACCGGCCGCCGTCGAGGGGGACCAATGGGCGCAGTTCGGGAGGCAGCACCGGAATGGTTTCGAGAATCATCCACTCGGGGCGGTTGCCGCTCTGCTTGAACGCCTCGATGACCTTGAGTCGCTTCGACACCTTCTTGCGCTTGGCTTCGCTGGTGGCATCCTTCATCTCGTTACGCAACTGTTCCGAGAGCCCGTCCAGGTCCATCTGCTCAAGCAGGTCACGAATGGCTTCGGCCCCCATGCTGGCGGTGAACTGGCCGGCGAACTCGTCCATCATCTCGCGATATTTGTCTTCGCTGAGCACCTGGCCCAGTTCCAGAGGGGTATCTCCCTTGTCGAGGACAATATAGGCCTCGAAATAGAGAATTCGTTCAACCTCTTTCAGGGTCAGGTCAACCAGAGTCGAAATCCGCGACGGCAACGACTTGAGAAACCAGATATGGGCCACCGGGCAGGCCAGGTCGATATGACCAAGACGTTCCCGGCGAACCTTGCTTGGAATGACTTCGACACCGCACTTCTCGCAAACAATGCCACGGTGTTTCATGCGCTTGTATTTGCCGCAATTACACTCGTAGTCCTTGGTCGGTCCGAAGATCTTGGCGCAGAATAAACCATCCCGCTCCGGCTTGAACGTCCGGTAATTGATGGTTTCCGGCTTTTTGACCTCGCCGAAAGAACGTTCGCGAATCTTCTCCGGCGACGCCAGGGAGAGCCGGATCGCATTGAAATTTAGGGGATCCTTCGGCCGCTCAAATAGACTGAAGATATCTTCCAAAACGCATCCTCCTTATGGGATGGTGGTTGATTTATGCGGAGAGCCGGCAACCGCCGTCGCCAGTACTTGCCAGGCGACCGACAGCTGCCGACTGATGCTGCTGTTAATCCTCTTCTTCGAGAAGCTCAACATCGAGACACAGGGACTGCAGTTCTTTGACCAATACGTTGAAGGATTCGGGGAGACCCGCCTCCAAGGTCTGCTTGCCCTTGACAATGGCTTCGTACATACGGGTCCGGCCAGCCACATCGTCCGATTTGACGGTGAGAAACTCCTGCAGCGCGTGAGCCGCGCCGTAGGCCTCAAGTGCCCAGACTTCCATCTCGCCGAGACGTTGACCGCCGAACTGCGCCTTGCCGCCGAGAGGCTGCTGGGTAACCAGACTGTAAGGCCCGATGCTGCGGGCATGGATTTTGTCGTCGACCAAATGGTGCAACTTGAGCATGTACATGATGCCGACCGTTACCTGTTCTTTAAAGGCGTCGCCGGTCTTGCCGTTGTACAGGGTCATCTGGCCGCTGGTCGGGAACCCGGCACGAGCCATTTCGTTCTTCATCTGTTCTTCGTTGACCCCCTCGAAAACCGGGGAAGCCATGGGCACGCCATGGGAGAGGCGGCGGGCCAAAGCCAGCGTCTCTTCGTCGGACAGCCCGTCAATAAAGGCATTCAATTCGGGATTGCCATAGACATTCTTAACCTTGGCCTTGAGCGCGTCGGTGGTGAAATTTTTGTCCATGACCTCCTGGATCTGCATACCGAGGCCGCGCGCGGCGAGCCCGAGATGCGTCTCGAGAATCTGTCCGACGTTCATACGGGACGGCACGCCCAACGGGTTGAGAACGATCTCGACCGGGGTACCGTCAGCCATGTAGGGCATGTCCTCAACAGGAAGAATCCGCGAAAGAACACCCTTGTTACCATGACGGCCGGCCATTTTGTCACCGACTTGCAGTTTGCGCTTGATGGCCACATAGACCTTGACCATCTTGATGACGCCCGGGGGGAGGTCATCGCCACGCTTGAGCTTTTCGATCTTGTCGGTAAAAACCCCCCGGATCAGATCCTCGCGATCGCTAAGGCGGGCAAACAGGGTGGCCACCTTTTCCTCGATGTCCCCTTCGCCGGCCAGGGAGATTTCCTTCCACTGACGGAACGGCACCTTGAGAAGGAGTTCGGCGGTGATTTTCTTCCCCTTGACCAACAGGGTTTGGCCGGCATCGTCGGTAATGGTAACCGCCGAGGTCTGACCAACCAGCAGATTTTTAAGTTTGCCCTTGGCCGATTCGCGAATGATGGTGATCTCGTCGTTCTGATCCTTGAGCAACTTGTCGATTTCGGTCTTTTCGATGTGCTCGGTGCGGCTGTCCTTATCGGCCCCCTTGCGGGAGAAGACGCGGGCGCCGATTACCACCCCCTCGACCCCCGGCGGAACACGCAGCGACGTATCGCGAACATCGCCGGCCTTTTCGCCGAAAATCGCCCGCAACAACTTCTCTTCGGGAGACAGCTGAGTTTCCCCTTTGGGGGTAATTTTACCGACCATGATATCGCCGGGCTTGACCTCGGCACCAATACGGATAATACCACTCTCGTCGAGATCGGCCAGCGCGTCCTCGCCAAGGTTGGGGATATCGTCGGTGATCTCTTCCTTGCCGAGCTTGGTATCTCGGGCGACACACTCGAATTCCTCGATATGGATCGAGGTGTAGCGATCCTCTTTGACCAGCTTTTCGGAAATCAGGATCGAGTCCTCGAAATTGTACCCTTCCCAAGGCATGAAGGCGACCAGCACGTTCTGCCCGAGGGCCAATTCGCCCCACTGGGTCGACGGACCATCGGCAATCATCTCGCCGCGCTTGACCTTGTCGCCGATTTTGACGATCGGCTTTTGGTTAAGACAGGTGTTCTGATTGGACCGGGCGAACTTGGTCAGGGTGTAAATATCGACCCCAGTGCCGGTTTCATCGACCTCGTCATCGTCAATCTTGACCACGATACGGGCGGCGTCGACGCTTTCGACGATCCCGTTGTGCCGGGCAACCACGGCTGCGCCGGAGTCGTGGGCAACAATCCGCTCCATGCCGGTACCGACCAGCGGCGCGTCGGCCCGCAGCAGAGGCACGGCTTGTCGCTGCATGTTCGAACCCATCAGGGCGCGGTTGGCGTCGTCATTCTCAAGGAAAGGAATCAGGGCGGCGGCGACCGAAACCAGCTGTTTGGGAGAAACGTCCATCAGCTCGATCTCTTCACGGTTCATCAGCATGAACTCGCCGCTCTTGCGGGCATTGACCAGCTCGTTGACGTAAGTGCCGTCGGGATTGAGCGGGGCATTGGCCTGGGCGATGGCGTGACCTTCTTCTTCGAGCGCCGAAAAGTATTTGATCTCCTTGGTGACGTTCCCGTCCTTGACCAACCGGTACGGAGTTTCAACGAAGCCATGTTCATTGATTCTGGCATAGGTCGAAAGCGATGCGATCAGACCAATGTTCGGACCCTCGGGGGTCTCTATCGGGCAAACCCGGCCATAGTGGGTCGGATGCACGTCGCGGACTTCGAAACCGGCCCGTTCGCGAGTCAGACCGCCGGGTCCCAGAGCCGACAGGCGGCGCTTGTGGGTGATCTCGGAAAGCGGGTTGGTCTGATCCATGAACTGGGATAGCTGCGACGAACCAAAGAACTCTTTAACCACCGCGGAAACCGGCTTGGAGTTAATCAGGTCGTGGGGCATGAGGCTGTCGACTTCCTGCAGGCTCATGCGCTCCTTGATGGCGCGCTCCATCCGCACCAGGCCGACCCGATACTGGTTCTCGAGCAGTTCGCCGACAGCGCGCACCCGACGATTGCCGAGGTGATCGATATCGTCGATGGCCCCCTTGCCGTTGCGCAGATCGATCAGGTAGCGCACCACCTGGAGAATATCCTCCTTGGTCAGGGTGGTGTGCTCGAGCGGGGTCTCCAAGCCAAGCTTGTAATTCAGCTTGAGCCGACCGACGGCCGACAAATCGTAGCGCTCGGCATTGAAAAACAGGCTGTCGAACAGAGCCTTGGCGCTACGGATGGTCGGCGGATCGCCCGGGCGAAGACGGCGGTAGATCTCGATCATCGCTTCATCCGACGTCGTGATCTTGTCCTGAAGCAGCGTCTCACGCAGGAACGGACCCACATACAGGTTGTCGATAAAGAGAACCTTGAATTCATTGATGCCGCGGGAACGCAGATCATTGAGTCGATCCATGGCGATCTCTTCGTTACACTCGATAACGACTTCCCCGGTGGCGGTGTCGACGATATCGGTCGAAGTGATCTTGCCGACAACTTCTTCTTCGGTGATCTTGATGAACTCGACTTTTTTGTCGGCGATCTTCTTGACAGCGGCCTTGGTGAACTTACGGTTGGCCTTAACGATCAACTCGCCGTCGGGGTCAATCACATCGAAGCTTGCGCGCTGGCCGAGAAGCAAGCTTGGATTAGCGCGCTTCTTATAGCCATCGCCATCGATGATGATGTCCTCGACGTCATAGTAGTAGTTGAGCAGTTCTTCCGCGCTGTAACCAAGAGCCTTGAGCAGCACCGTGGCCGGCAATTTGCGCCGACGGTCGATCCGGACGTAGAGGATATCTTTATGATCAAAGTCAAAGTCGAGCCAGGATCCGCGATAAGGGATCACCCGGGCGCTATAGAGAATCTTGCCGCTGGAGTGGGTTTTGCCCTTGTCGTGGTCGTAGAAGACGCCGGGGGAGCGATGCAACTGGCTGACGATAACCCGTTCTGTCCCATTAATGATAAAGGTTCCGTTTTCGGTCATCAGCGGGATTTCACCGAAGTAAACTTCCTGCTCTTTGATGTCCCGAATGGACTGGACACCAGACTCCTTGTCCACATCCCAGGAAACCAGGCGGACCCGTACCTTGACCGGAGAGGCGAAAGTCATGCCCCGTTGATGACATTCATCGACATCGTACTTGGGCACGCCCAACGAGTACGAAACATACTCAAGGGAACAGGTCTCGCTGAAATCACGAATCGGAAACACGGAGCGGAATACGGATTCAAGGCCCATGTTCTGCCGGGCCGAAGGAGGCAACTCGGCCTGAAGAAAACGCTTGTAGGAATTTTTCTGTATATCGATCAGATTGGGAATGTCGATAATCCGCTGAACTTCGGCGAAATGTTTCCTCAGAAGCTGGTTATTCGCGATCGAATAAGCCATGGTTTCTCCTTTAGGTAACGAAAGTAGAATAGCCAAGGCCGCACACGGCGACCTTGGCTAAAGGCGAAACTATCGAGCCGTCAGCTACTTGAGCTCCACGGTGGCGCCGGATTCTTCGAGCTGCTTTTTGAGTTCTTCGGCTTCAGCTTTGGAAACACCTTCTTTAACAGCTTTCGGTGCGGCGTCGACGAGGTCTTTGGCTTCTTTGAGGCCCAGACCGGTAGCGGCGCGGACAACTTTGATGACATTGATTTTCTTTTCGCCGGAGCTGGTGAGAATAACGTCAAACTCATCTTTTTCTTCAACAGCGGCAGCTTCGGCGCCGGCAACCGGACCAGCCGCAACGGCAACCGGCGCAGCAGCGGACACGCCGAATTTCTCTTCCAGTTCCTTGACCAGCTCCGCCAGTTCGAGAACGGTCATCTTTTCGATAAATTCTACAACTTGCTCTTTGGTGATATCAGCCATGATCTATATCCTCCGTAATGGTTTTGTCTGAAAAATGTTAAGCGGCTTTTTGGTCCTGAATCGCGGCCAGAACCTGCACCAGCGACCGCGGAATGGCCGCGAGAACACCGACGAAGTTGGATGCCGGCGCATTGAGGGATCCCAGCAACTTGGCCAGGAGTACTTCGCGACTCGGCAGTTCGGCCAGGGCCTTGATGTCTTGGATGGACAACAGCTTGCCATCGAGAGCAGCAGCTTTAAGTTCAAATTTGGCGTTAGTCTTGGCAAACTCGGTCAATATCTTGGCCGGAGCCACCGGGTCACCGGTCACGATGGCAATTGCGGTGGGCCCTACGAGATGATCGTTCAGACACGCTACGCCGGTGCCTTTGGCAGCCAGCTTCAACAGGGTGTTCTTGGCGACCTGATACTCGACGGAAACACCACGCAGTTCTCCGCGAAGCTTGTTGACCTGGTCGACATTCAACCCACGATAATCGGCGATGAACGCCGCTTTGGCCAAGGCCAGTTTTTGCGCCAGTTCCGCGACAACTTGTTCTTTACTCGTTCTGTTCAACGTCTCTCCTCCTTTCTGTTTGATTCTTGGGATCCTGAAAATCCCGAGCCCCTGTCAGAGGTGGTTACGAGAGACGGAAACGTCCGTCGCTCCATACTTCAGCCTCGGCAGGCGGATTCACCATTAAACTCTCTGCGAGAGTGCCTGCTGTCTTTGACCAGGAGCGTTGAGAACTACTCAACGGCTACGGCTCGCAATGACCTTGCGAGCCGCATAAAAGGCAGTGCGCTACCGCCTTTATTTAATCAGCGCCTGAAGAGCCGGGACGTCGATCACGACGCCGGGCCCCATGGTGCTGGAAATGCAGACCTTCTTGAGGTAAGACCCCTTGGAGGTCGAAGGCTTGGCCTTGATCAGGGCATCGACCAGGGAGATGATATTCTCCTGCAGTTTCTGCTGCTCGAAGGACACCTTACCGACCGGAGCATGCACGATACCGGCTTTTTCAACACGATATTCGATTTTACCCGATTTGGCCTCGCTGACCGCACGACCGAGGTCGAAGGTGACGGTACCGACTTTCGGGTTCGGCATCAGACCACGCGGACCGAGCAGACGACCGATCTTACCGACGGTACCCATCATGTCCGGGGTAGCGATGGCGGTATCGAAATCGTACCAACCGCCTTGAATCTTGGCGACCAAATCGTCGGCGCCAACGAAATCGGCACCGGCCGCAGTAGCCTCCTGAGCCTTTTCACCCTTGGCGAAAACCAGGACGCGAACAGTCTTACCGAGGCCGTTGGGAAGCACGACGGCGCCGCGGACCATCTGGTCGGCTTTACGAGGATCAACCCCGAGACGGACGGAAACGTCCACGGTCTCATCGAATTTGGCGTAGGCACTGTCCTTGACCAGCGCGATCGCTTCTCCAATGGGATAAGCAACGCTCCGATCCACCTTGGCACTGGCTGTTTTATGATGTTTTCCTGTACGCATGTTCGTTTACTCCAGACTATGCCGTATATTAGACGATTTCCAGCCCCATGCTGCGCGCGGTACCTTCGATGGTCTTAACTGCGGCATCCACATCGAAAGCATTCAGGTCGGGCATCTTCAGCTTGGCGATCTCGATCACCTGATCCCTGGTCACCTTGCCCACTTTGTTCTTATTGGGCACACCGGAACCCTTGGGAATCTTCGCTGCCTTCATCAACAACACGGCGGCAGGGGGGGTTTTGGTGATAAAGGTGAAGGAACGGTCGGCATAGACCGTGATGACAACGGGAATGATCATCCCATCTTCACCCTGGGTCCTGGCGTTGAACGTTTTGCAGAATTCCATGATATTCACCCCGTGCTGACCCAGCGCGGGACCGACCGGAGGCGAAGGATTGGCCTTGCCGGCGGGAATCTGCAGCTTTATTTGTCCAATAACCTTCTTGGCCATGAGCTACTCCTTAAATATTGCGTTCTGACCAGGATCAACTGGTCTTCTCAACCTGTATGAATTCAAGCTCCACGGGGGTAACCCGGCCAAAGATGCTGACCATGACCTTGAGCTTGCCTTTATCCGGCTTAACATCTTCCACCACACCGGTGAAATTCAGGAACGGACCGTCGACGACCCGCACGGTTTCGCCCACCTCGAACTCAACCTTGGGCTTGGGACGCTCGGCGCCCTCTTCCATCCGGGTGGTTATCTTGGCAATCTCTTCGTCGGAAATCGCGGGAGGGGCCGTGCCGCCACCAACAAAACCGGTCACTTTGGGAGTATCCTTAACCACATGCCAGGTTTCGTTGTTCAATTCCATCTGGACAAGGATATAGCCAGGGAAAAACTTCCGGGAAGAGGTGCGGCGTTCACCATTTTTCAGCTCAACGACCGTTTCGGAGGGAATCAGGATTTGGCCAAACTGTTCTTCAACGCCAAGCATCCGTATCCGCTCTTCGAGATTGAGCTTGACCTTGTTCTCAAAGCCCGAATAGGTATGCACCCCGTACCATCTCATTGCCATAGAAGCTACCCTATCTCCAATCAGCCCAGGAGGGCGCGGATTGCCGAGGAAAGGGCGGTATCCACAACCCACAGAAAGGCAGCCACAACCACGACAAGGGCAATGACGACCAGTGTTGATGCATAGGTATCTTTCCTGGTCGGCCAGGTCACCTTTGCCAGCTCACCCTTGACATTGGTGAGAAACTCTGTCGTTTTCCCAAGCACTATCTGAACCCCCATGGAGGATTATCTACAATTTTATGGCAGGCCAGGAGGGACTCGAACCCCCAACACCCGGTTTTGGAGACCGGTGCTCTAGCCATTAGAGCTACTGGCCTGCATGCGAACAGCCTCTTTAGCCGTCCCCCACCTGAAAACTATTTAGTCTCGCGGTGCGGGGTATGCTTTCTGCAAAAACGGCAATACTTGCTGAATTCCAGCTTGTCAGGCGTGGTTTTTTTGTTTTTGGTAGTCGTGTAATTGCGTTGCTTGCATTCGGTGCAAGCCAGAGTAACGATGTCCCGCATGTTCATTCCTCATCCCCCCTCCCCGTTCGGGGGGAGGGGGAAACATGTATGAAAAAATTAAGCGATGATGTCGCTGACGACGCCGGCGCCCACGGTACGGCCACCCTCACGGATAGCGAAACGCAGTTCCTTATCCATCGCGATCGGAGTGATCAGC
>Ga0154449_1117_pt3 | contig 15232 bp, 18 predicted proteins | sample RifGroC2_FD_105642 | JGI IMG/M metagenome (GOLD analysis project Ga0154449, IMG submission 105642) | Pelobacteraceae bacterium GWC2_58_13
CATCGGCCCAGAGTTCGCGGGCCATGAACGCCCCGGCCTCTTCGGCCGGAGTTTCCGGTTGTTGCTCGGAATCGTATTCCTTTTGACAGACCGTGCAGTTTTTTTTCATCGCCGGTCCAGATGATGGCGGACCAAGTCCGCCATCCCTTTGAGGAAATCGGCCTGATCATTGAGTGAAGGGCTGCGAAAAACGGTGCGGATGCCTTTGCCGACGGCGTGCTGAATGTATTCGACATCAACCTCGTAGAGGGTTTCGATGTGGTCGCAGACAAAGGAAACAGGGACGATCAGCAGGTTTTCGCAGCCGTCCTCGGCCAACCGGTCGATGACTTCCTCGGTTCCCGGCTCCATCCACTGCACCGGGCCGCTCCTGCTCTGGAAACCAATTTGCCAGGGACGCCCGGGGAACTGCTCCATCACTCCCCTGACCGTGGTCATGACATGCTCGAAATAGGGGTCGCCACGATCAATGAATTTTTGCGGCAGGGCATGAGCCGAAAACAGGATCTGCACCTCATCACGCACCAATTCGTGGAAATATTCGATCCCCGCCTTGATCCGTCCGGCCAAGGCGTCGAGATAGCCGGGCCAATCGTACCACTGCTCGATGACCGAATACCGCAGGTCGGGATGGACCTGCTCGGCGGTCCGGCGGAAATCATTGAGACTGCTGCCGGTGGTGGCTCCGGTGTAATGGGGATACATGGAAAGCACCACCGCCTGCTTGATGCCGTCGGCGGCCATCTGCCGCAGCACCTGCTCGGCCCGGGGCGGCCAATAACGCATCACCACATAGGGGCGATACGCGGGACCGAGGCCGCCGGCAATCCCCTCGGCCTGACGCCGGGTCCAATCAAGCAAGGGGGACCTGCCGCCGATATCCCGGTAATGTTCCCTGACCTTGCGGGCGCGAAAAAACGAGAGCAGGCGGGCGAAGGGCTTCTGCAGGACGCTCCCCAGGGGAAGCTGGATCAGGTCGCGGTCTGAAAACAGGTTGTACAGAAAAGGGCGAACCGCCTTGAGGGAGTCGGGCCCCCCCATGTTCAGCAAAACGATACCGATCGGGGTTTGGGAGTCCATGGCATTCCATGCGCAAGGGGCGGACGAACCGCCCCTTGCTTGAAGATGATTATTTCTGACTGAGACGATGCACGCATTCAACCATGAACTTGGCGTGCTCGGGATCGACGGTGGGGAGGATGCCGTGACCAAGGTTGAAGATATGTCCGGGGCGACCGGCGTTCTCGTCGAGAATCCGTTTGACCTCCGTCTCGATGTGGGCTTTGGGTGCGTAGAGAACCGTCGGATCAAGATTGCCCTGCACGGCGATCTCCGGTCCCAGCATGTCCCTCGCCTTGCCGAGGTTGACATGCCAGTCGAGCCCGACCACGTCGGAACCGGCCTTGCGCACGCTCTTGAGCATGGTGCCGGCTCCCTTGACGAAATGGATGATCGGAATGCCGGCGCGGTTGAGCCCGTTGATCAGCTTGGTGGTGTAGGGCAGGATATATTTCTCGTAGTCGAGGGGCGAGACAATGCCGCCCCAGGTGTCGAAGATCTGGATCGCCTGGGCCCCGGCGGCGATCTGCGCGTTGAGATACTGACGATCCATCTCGGTGATTTTTTCCATCAGCGCGGCATACAGGTCGGGGGCACCGTACATCATCCGCTTGATCTGAGCGAAGTCCTTGCTCCCCTTCCCTTCGACCATGTAGCAGGCCAGGGTGAAAGGGGCGCCACCGAAACCGATCAGAGGGACCCGGCCTTCGAACTCGCGGCGAAGAATCCGGATGGTTTCCAGCACATAAGGGACGTCTTCCTCCATCACCGGTATGCGCAGAGCGTCGATGTCGGCCTTGGTCCGTACCGGCGTCTCGAATACCGGGCCGGGAACGAAATCGAGCTTGAGCCCCATCGGCTCCACCGGAGTCAGGATGTCGGAAAAGAGGATCGCCGCATCGGCTCCGAGGTAGTCAATGGGCTGGATGGTCACCTCGGCCGCCAGTTCGGGGGTTTTGCACAGTTCGAGGAAGGTGCATTTTTTGCGCACCGCCATGTACTGGGGGAGATAGCGACCGGCCTGACGCATCAGCCAAACCGGGGTGCGGTCGACGGGCTGGCCCCAGCAGGCCTTGATGAAATTGTATTCGGTGCTCATATCGTTGAATTCTCCTTGGGGATTGTTATTTCGCCGCGTTCTCCGCCGCCTCCCGTTCCATGCGCTTGCGGGTGCGGTTGGGGATGTAGTTGCAGAACGGCTCTTCGGCCATGTAGTCGCCATAGACGGCATCGGCCCGGGCCCGACAGCCGCCGCAGACGTTGATGAACTCGCACTCGCCACACTTGCCCTGGTATTTCTTGAAATCGCGCAGGTCGTTGAAGACCTTGCTGTTGAACCAGAGTTCCTTGAACGGCACCTGCTTGACGTTGCCGACCGAGGAGTGGAAATAAGAGCAGGGCTTGAGATTGCCGAAACAATCGATCAGGCAGATGGTCTGGGCGGCGATGCACCCTTTGCCGCCACCGGTGGAAAAAGTCAGGCTGCGCCGCTTGAAATCGACGCCTTCGGCCTTGGCCAGCTGCGGAACGACCCGGTAGTAGTGGGGGGCGCAGGTGGGACGCATGAGGATGTCGCTCTCGTTTTTCTCCTGCTCGTAATGCCAGGAGAGGATTTCCTCGTAGTCCTCCTTACTGATCAATTCATTCATGATTTCCTCGCCGCGGCCGGTCGGGACGATCATGAACATGTACCAGGCGGTTGCCCCCAATTCTTTGGCGACCTTGAACGTGGCTCCGATATCGTGCTGATTGCGCTTGGTGAAGGATGAATTGATCAGAAACTTGATCCCGTTGCGTCTGAGGGTTTCGGCCGCGCGAACCACCCCGGCAAAGGCCCCCGGACAGGAACGGAAGTCGTCGTGGATTGGGGCCGTCGAGCCGTCGAGCGACAGCGAGACCATTTTGATATCGGCCTCTTTCATTTTGGCGCAGACATCGTCGGTGATCAACGTGCCATTGGTCGCCATGCACATGCGCAGTCCCTTGGACGTCCCGTACCTGGCGATATCGAAAATGTCCTCGCGCAACAGTGGTTCGCCACCGGAGAGGACCATAACCGGATGACTCACTTCGCAGATATCATCGATCAATTTGAAAGCTTCTTCGGTGTTGAAATCCCCCGCCGCCGCATTCATATCCGAAGAACAGCGACAGTGCACGCAATTGAGATTGCAGCGCTGGGTCGATTCCCAGGCAATCCATTTGGGGATAAATTTTTCAGCAGCGTCCGTCATGAAAACTCCCTTCGAAAGGCACCTCCGTGCCCCTTGCCAGCAAACTTACTAATCTTAACCCAGTTCTACCCAGGATGACAAGATGTTAGGGGTGCGCCTTTTCTGTTTCAGTCCCGTGGAAACAGAGAAGGCGGACCTCACGGCCCGCCTCCGGCAACCCAAAAATACGAGTGGTTTCTTTTCAGGCATTCACAACGTCGGTCTGGCGCACAGCGTCGGCAACGGCGAACAGCTCGTCGAAAATCTCCCGCACCGTCGAAATGCGGTTAGCCTTCCAGGCGTTGGATCCGCAGAAAACCAGGCCGGTTTCGACGTCACCACGCTGGGCCCGATCCAGAGCGTGAACGATACAAAAACGCTCCTGCCCGGTTTTGTAGGTACATTTTTTCAGGCAACCGGATGGGCAGCGTACATTCAGACTGAGGTCGCGCTGACGTATTTTGTCGAAATTCTTCAGAATCGCCCGGCCCGGCAATCCGGCCGGACTCATCACCAAACCGATATCTTCCTGGCGACAGTCGAGGTACATCTGCTTGAAGGCGTCGGAGGCATCGCACTCCTTGGTGCAGACGAACCGGCTGGCCATCTGAACGCCGTCGGCGCCTTCATCGAGGGCGTGCAGCAAGTCGGCGCGATCCCAGATACCACCGGCGGCAATCACCGGGATATCCAGATTCCAGGTTTCCCGGAAGTACGCCTTGACCCCACGCACCGTGGCGTACTGGTCATAGTCGCCACTGCCGATATTCTCCATCTTCTCACCGAGGTGACCGCCGGCGGTATCCGGGTCTTCGACCACCACGGCATCCGGCAAGCGATTGAATCCACGGTGCCATTTCTTGGCAATCAGTTCAGCAGCCTTGATCGAGGAGACGATGGGCACCAGGGCAACATCGGGAAAATCGGCGGTGAGCGCGGGAAGATTGAGCGGCAGGCCGGCTCCACTGACGATGATCTTGGCGCCGCCTTCACAGGAGGCACGCACGGTTTCGTCGTAATTGGTCACCGCTACCATGCAGTTGGTTCCGATCACCCCGTTGGGCGCAATGGCGTAGGCCTTGCGGATTTCGTCTTTCAGCGCCAGAGGGTCGGCGGTAAAGAAATTCTTGCCGTCGTAGTGGGGGCTGTTGAGACCGAGCCCGGCGGTGGCAATCAGGCCGATGCCACCGCAAAGGGCCACGTGACCGGCCAGGTTAGCAGCCGAAATGCGCACGCCCATCCCACCCTGAATGAGCGGATAGGGGACGGTGTGCTTGCCTATGGTCAGGGGAGAAACCATACTGAACTCCTTGCGGCCAGAATGTTGCCCGGGTACGATTGGTATCCATCGATTTCTTGGGAAGCATACCAAAAAACCAGCGAAGCCATTGTAACAATACTGTAAAACCAGCTTTGACAATTCCCTTGTTCGAGCCACGCGGAGCATGGTAAACAGGAACCATGAAAAATCTCAGACGCCTTATCAACCCGCTTTTTGCACTCATCGGCATCCAGCTGCTCTGGGTCGTGGTGCTGGTTTTCTGGATCTCCTGGTTCATGAAAAGCCACCTCAAGCTGCGGTCCATGGCCGAGAAATACAGCCCCGAACTGCTGCAGGTGGGAACCGACTGGTTTATCCTGGTTGAGGGCATTCTATTGCTTTGCGCCATCCTGGTCGGCGTTTACGTCATCTTTCTCTACTGGCAACGTCAGGCCGCCCTGTACCGGGCACAACACAACTTCATCGCCCAGGTCACCCACGAGCTCAAGTCACCGCTCGCCTCTCTGCAGCTACACTTGGAAACCATCCGCCGACGCCGTCCATCGGCAGAAAAGATGTCGACCTTTATCGACACCATGCTGGGCGACACCAACCGGCTCGACACCCTGATCAACAACCTGCTGTCGGCCCAGCGACTGGAGCAGAAAGGGCTCAAGCTGACCCTCCGCCACGACAACCTGTCGGAATGCGTAAGCGGCTACTTTCGAAATCACCAGTTCGCCCTGCCAAAGGCCGGTAAAATGGGCCTCGATATCGAACCCGAGTTGTACGCCGACATCGATGTCGAGGCGCTGGAAACCGTTTTCCGCAACCTGCTGGAAAACGCTATTCTCTATTCCTCCGGCGCCCCTAATATCCAGATCCACTTAGCCCGGAAAGGCAAACGGGCCTATCTGACCTTTACCGACCGCGGCAAGGGGATCGACAAAAAAAACCTTAAAAAGGTCTTTCTCATGTTCTATCGGGTCAAACACCCGGGCGAAACCATTCGCGGATCGGGGCTGGGCCTGTTCATCGTCCGCGCCATCGTCCGCCTGCACCGCGGCAAGGTATGGCTCACCAGCGAGGGGGCTGGCAAGGGAACCACCGTGCACATTCTTCTGCCCCTCAAGCCGGGCCCGGGCAGGGGAGCTACGCCATGATGAAACTCCACCTGCTGCTGGTCGAAGACGAACCGAGCATCGCCCGGGGCCTGGTTTTCAATCTGGAAGAAGAGGGATTCAGGGTGACCCACGTGGGAACCGGCGAAGAGGCCTTGGACAGGGTCTGGGACGAGCATTTCGATCTGGTGATTCTCGATGTCATGCTGCCGGGCATCAGCGGCCTGGAGGTCTGCCAGAAAATCCGCCGCAATGATTCACGACTGCCGATCATCATGCTTACCGCCCGCTGCGAAGAACGGGACCGGATCGACGGCCTGTCGACCGGGGCCGACGATTACCTGACCAAACCGTTCAGTCTCGACGAATTCATGTTGCGGATCAAAGGCATGCTGCGACGTTCGGAGTGGTACCGCCCCGGTAGCGGACTTGGCCGGAGCTACCGGTTCGGCGACAATGAGGTCAACCTGAAAGAGCAGAAGGCCACGACGGCCCGGGGGGAGATCCCGTTGACCGAGCTCGAAGTTCGGATGCTGCGCACTTTTTTTCAGCAGGAGGGGGAAACCCTGTCAAGAGCCGAGTTATTGGCCGCGGTCTGGGGCATGGCGCCCGACACCGAAACCCGGACTCTTGACAACTTCATCGTCCGCATGCGCAAATACTTTGAAACCGACCCCACAAATCCGGTCCATTTTCTGACCGTTCGCGGCCGCGGCTACCGATTTTCCCGCCTCGGCGGTCAATAAAAAGGGGAGCCGAAGCTCCCCTGCGATCAAACCTTTAGACCATCCAGGATTTCGTCCCGGAAGGCCTCGAAGCCTACTTCCTCGATATACTTTCCAAGTCGGCCCCGCTTGTCCTTTGCCTTGAACCACTGGACCACATGATCGACGATTTTCAGGGCTTCTTCATCGGTCGGCACATTTTCCACCAACCTGTACGAAAGCCGCGGCCGGCTGCCGCCGTTGCCACCGACCATCACGTTCCAGCCCTTGGGGGCGCCAATTAAACCAAGATCCTTGATACATGCCTCGCCGCAGTCATTGGGACAGCCGGAAACCCCCATTTTGAACTTCCATGGCAGTTCCAGTCCATGATAACGCTCATCCATGACCAGACCGACCTCCACCGAATTCTGCTGACCACGTTTGCAGAACGTGGTGCCCGGGCAGATCTTGACCGAGCGAACGCACATGCCGATCGCCGCTCCCGGCTTCTCCTCCAGCTCTTCCCATATTTCGTCAAGCTTGCCTTCATCGAGACCAACGATGGCGATACGCTGGGCGCTGGTCAATTTCAGCGCCTGGGCGCCATATTTTTCCGCGACATCGGCAATTTTACGCAATTGATCGGGCGACGTAATGCCACCGGGGATATGGGGAGCTATCGCATACGTTTCCTTATCCCTCTGAAGGATAGCGCCTTTTTCCAGAATATCTTTTTTCATTCAAAAACCTCCGCGTGATCAATCGGCAAACGGCCTCCAAAACTCGCCGTCACCCGATTAAAAGCTATTTCCATTGATTCAACCGTTTTTCGACATGATCGATCAGAGTGGCCATCTGGGGCGGATCGTCAACCACCAAGACCGTCTTCATTCCGCAGCCTTTTCCAAAGAAAGACAACATCGAAAAATACTAATACAAAGAGCAAGCATCCCACAAGATTTTTATTATTTATGGGATAAACAGCGAGTGCCGACCACGGAATTTTCTTGACACTCCCTAATAAGTCTATTAGATTTAACGTCGTTTAACATCCCTACCCCTTTCAAGGAGGCTTTTTCACCATGAAAAAACTGCTGGTCGTAGTAATGCTCGCCACCTTTGCCGCTGCACCTGCTTTCGCTGCAGACGTTTACACCTACGAAGGCAAAGGAGTCGTCACCTTCAATCACAAAACTCACGCAGACAGCCTCGGGTGTGAAGCTTGTCATCAGGGCGAGCCCGCCAAAATCGAACTGACCAAAGACTCCGCCCATAAGGAAGCCTGCAAAGACTGCCATACCGCAAAAGGTGGCCCCACCAAGTGTAACGAGTGCCACGTCAAGTAATGGCGTAACAACACAACCGCAACATGAAAGGCCCCAGCTTTGGGGCCTTTTTTATTTTGCCCAAACAACCAGGATCTCTCACCGGTTGCAAAGCTCCTCACGCGTGGTAAGATTCACTCACTCTGTTTCCGACCTTTAATCCCAAGCGCAAACAGCGGCACTGAATTCATTCAGAAAAAACAAAGTCCTGCACCCCCGAGGAATTGCCGACCTGTTCTCAGAACGCTGATCGGTTTTTATCCCCGGCGAAATTCTAACACGACACGGAGGACCCGATGGCCAAACAACTGGAAGTTTACAAATGTTCAGTCTGCGGAATTATAGTCGAAACCCTTCATGCTGGCGCCGGCGAACTGGTTTGCTGCGGTCAGCCGATGCAGCTGCTGACGGAAAACACGGTCGACGCCGCCAAGGAGAAGCATGTTCCGGTCATTGAAATGGGATCTGCCTCGATCACTGTCAAGGTTGGTAGCGTGGCCCATCCGATGGAAGAAAAACACTACATCGAATGGATTGAACTGATCGCCGACGGCAAAACCTACCGACAGTTTCTCAAACCAGGGGACAAACCGGAAGCCACCTTCCCCATTACCGCCAAACAGGTCACTGCCCGCGAATATTGCAACATACACGGGCTCTGGTCGGCAAAAGCCTGAACTCGGTTCAACCCATGAAAAAAGGCCGGTGACTATCCAAGTGGAGTCACCGGCCTTTTTTCATGGGGGACATAAAATCAAGAAAGAAAACTGTCAACCTTCTTCTGCAAATCGCGCATATCGAAGGGCTTGCCGATATAATCGTCAGCACCCGCGTCAAACGCCGCCTGGCGATCCTGTTCCTGCACCTTGGCCGTCATGACGACAATCGCGCAATCACTTGTACGTGGATCGCTCTTAAGAATTCTTGCCGCCTGGTAACCATCCATCCCTCCCGGCATCATCACGTCAAGCAGAATCACGCTGGGCTTTTCGGCTCGGGCTATGGCAATGGCCTCCTCGCCGCTTCCGGCGCAAAACATCACCCGGTCTTCGGCCTGCAGGATGATTTCCAGCAGCTTCTTGACATCGGGCTGGTCATCGACAATAAGAATTTTCTTCATAGGGAAATGTTTCATCAGACAAATTTAAATGGGATTGCTACGAATTGTTTATTCTCAATATTATACCCCAAGTGACACGATTTTTCCTGTTTCCGCCCATTATTTAAGACACTAATGAACCCAATAAATGCCCACCCGCCGGATTTCGTCCAAGATCTCCTGCGCCGCAAAACGAGGGCATTTCCAGCCGTTGAACGGGGAGCCTGACACATCGGGGAAAATTAAATAAATCGCGGGATTTTCTCAAGAAGAGCAGGTGAGGAACCGGCGCGGTCGGGGATATCAGAGCGTCGTTTCGATATACGTTCGAAAAGCGCGAACCACTGCTTCGGAAGGTTCGACGAACTGGATCCCCATCCCCGGAGGGAAACCGGGACATTTCATCCATTCGGGGTGGTTTACCCAAGCCACCCGCCCGCGACATCTCAGAGGAGCAGCCTGCGGAAACAAATGCAGTTCCAACGCGATCAGGGTATTCACCGGAAGCTGTAGCAGGGTCGCCACAAAAAGTCCCCCACAGTTTATGTTCAAGGCGACCCCCTCATGATAAACCGGCGGATTCAAAGCGAACTGCAGGGAGAATCGGGCACTGACCCGAGGAGTCGCCCGCTCGACGATTCGTAGCAAACGACAGACCGCGTCGAGCACCTGGGTTTCATCAAACGGAATATAGATATGACTGTCACAGCCAGCCTCCTGACTGCGCTTCATATCATTTTCTTGGCCAGAACGAATGACCAGGGCGACCGGGGTGGAACGCAGGAGGGGATCTTTCTTGATCTGCCGACAGCATTCGTCACCCTGGAGTTCATCCATATCCAGGGCAAGGATAACCAATAGCGGGTCTTGTTCCTCGATGATCGAAAACGCCTTGGCGCCACTACCGCATTCCATGAATTCAAACCCTTGTTGCCGCAGAAAAGAATTTTCGAGAATCCTTCGCAATTCGGTCAGTTTCGGCAGCAGGATTATCTTCTTGAGCATCGGGTTCTCCCTTTCGGCAACTCCGGTCCGGCCGTCGATCCCGGAAACGGATCAGCGGGAAACAGATACCTACAGTTTCGCAAAAAACCCGCCAAAAGCAAGCGGCCCGTCCACCCGCGGGATTCGGGGGCCGGGCCGCTATTAACAAACACCGTCAGGGTAACCAGGAACAAGAGCTGTCACTGGAAACCCTCGGATTCTCGGGTTCAAACGATTTCCAGCAGGTTTATTTCAAAGGTCAGCTCCCGGCCGGCCAAGGGATGATTTGCATCCAGGGTGACGGTCGTTTCGGTGAGATCGGAGATCAATACGGAAAAGGTTTCTCCATCCTCCTTGGTCAGTTCAAGGTAATTGCCGATGACCAGCTCGATGTGCTCCGGCACATCCTTTCGAGCCACTTCAGCCACCATTTCCTGCCGGTGGGAACCGTAAGCATCCTCGGCCGACAGGGTAACGGTCTTGGACTCACCGGGCTGCATGCCAATCATCGCCTGGTCAAACCCGGGAATAACTTCCTTGCGGCCAATGGTGAATTCGAGAGGCTCCTGCCCTTCGGAGGAATCGAACACGATTCCATCTTCCAACCTGCCGGTATAGAAGACTTTTACCGAATCCCCTTTTTTTGCTTCTGCCATGGTTCCTTCCTTTCGCTAGTCTGATTCTGGAACAGCCCAGGGGCGACGCAGATACCAGAAAGCCGCCAGCACCGCGATACGCTGGTGCTGGCGGCCTCTTGGACGCGTCGACAAGTAACCTGAGTTACTGCTGAATCGAAATAAGTTCCACTTCAAAAATAAGGGTCGAATTGGGGGCGATGACCGGCCCCGCGCCGCGCTCGCCATAGGCCAGGGCCGCAGGAATGAAAAGCTGCCACTTGGCTCCCTCCTTCATCAACTGCAGGGCCTCGGTCCAGCCGGGGATTACCCCACCGACGGGGAAGGTGGCCGGTTCGCCACGCTTATAAGAGCTGTCGAACTCCTGTCCGTCGATCAAGGTACCACGGTAGTTAACAGTCACCGTGTCCGTCTTGGCCGGGGTTTTGCCGGTTCCTTCGGTGAGAACCTTGTACTGCAGTCCGCTGGGGAGAGTCACAACCCCTTCCAGTTTCGTGTTTTCGGCCAGAAAGGCCTCGCCCTTCTGCTTGTTCGTGTCGGCAATTTCCTTGCCCTTGGCTTCCTGCTTGGCCACCATCTCCTGTTGAAAATTCATCAGGGTGGTTTGTGCTTCTTCTTCGGTCAAAAGGGTCTTGCCGCCAGCCAGCATGTCTTTGATTCCCTGGGCAAGAATATCGGGATCAATGTCGAGCTCCTGGCGGGAAAAGTCCCGACCGATGCTCATGCCTATCCCATAACTGACCTTATCCTTAACGCTGGTCAGTTCATTTTTTTTCACTTCGGCTTTTTTCTCTTCAGCCGTACAACCAACGGCCAACAATAGAATTACCAGAACCGCACCGATAATCTGTTTCATGGATGAATCCTTTCGCAGAGGAAAAATAGTAAGTTTCAGTTTGTACTCCCACTCAGAACCGCTGTCAAGGGGACAAATGACCAGATCGGCCCCTTGCTCAGAATCGTGGAGGTCGCGGAGGAACCACCAATGGATCGAACCCGCGCAACGCCAGCAGCCCATAAGCGACGCCGATTGCACTCAGATTGCCCGCGGCGGGGGTCCGGTTTTCATGGCCGAGGAGGGCATCCGGCAAGGTGGCATAGGGGTAGGCCAAGGAGTCTCCCACCGGGATCGCCAGGTTCACCATTTGCTGAAGCAGTTGATCCCGTTTTTCGGCAAACTTGCGAGCCAACACCGCCTCCCGCCCGGCGCCGGAATCAACACTCAACCGTTGCCAGGCATTGGCCAGCTGAAAGGTCCACTCCGGTGAAATCAGCGGCTCGCGCTTGAGAGCCTCGACGAAATCATGATTAATGAAATCGACTCCCTCCACCCGGATCTCAGTGTTGTTGGAACGACGAACTGTCACGCGGACCAGGCAGTTGGCTTCGACATAACGAAGGATTTTTTGCGCGGCATCCCGCTCGAACGAGTCCAGGACCTCGATGCCTAGAGCCGAAACGCCCCAGGACTGAATATCGCTGGCCACGGTCGGATCATGAAACCCCCGATTGAAACGATGCTCCACCGAGTTGAAGCCATTTTGCTTCAGCCACTGCAAAACCAGGGCTTGAGCGTTACCATACCTGGCATCCCCGGTTTCCGCGTCCAGCATGCCGAACAGCGCATAAGCGTCAATATTGATTTCAGTAGCGTAACTTTCCGAGTAAGCCGGCATCGCCGAATCATATCCGAAATGCTGGTCTTTCGGATTGGCCGGGGCGCCAGTCGGCCCCATGCTGACCCCCCCGAAGTTGGGACTCGCCCGGTGTTGATCTTGCAGGGAAATGCCGAAATCGGCGATTTTGCGGGCCAGGTCCAGATAGGATCGCTGACCGGTCCGTCGATAAAGGTGGGCACTGGCCATCCCCAACCACAAATTCGCCCCGCTACGCACCGACCAGTCCCGGCCGACAAAGCCGTCACCAGTGGCGGATACCGCCTCGATGATCCCTCCAAGCCGCCAGACCTCCGGCGTCATGCGATAGAAATCGACAATCCTTTGCGCTTCCGCCACCTCCCCCACCGCCAGCCAGGCCAGGGCCACCACCGCGGCATCATAAGTAAAGGTCCAGGTGCGAAACCGCTCATCCCCCACATGACTGTACGGCAACCCCGAACCCTGGTCCCGGTTGGCTTTCAACCAACGCTGCAAACCTTCTTCCGTCGCACGATACTCCGCCGCCCACGACTGGAAAGGGCCGGCGAACATTATGAACAACAAGAATATCGACAGATATTTCGATTTCATGAATAGGATACATTTCAGGATATGGATTTTTGGAATGAGCCCCCCAGGGACGACATAAAATTCGTTAGCCCTCCCGCAATCCCCGCACCCGCTCGACAACCGGTGGATGGGAAAAGTAAAAAGCCGCATACCAGGGATGAGGATGCAGGTTGGCCAGGTTGTCGCGCGAAAGCTTGACCAGCCCGCTGGCCAGGTCTTCGGCACGGCCATGCAGCTCGCACGCATAACGGTCGGCCTGCCGCTCGTCACGGCGGGACAACCAGCTGCCCAGGGGCGTAAAAGGGAAGGAAACCAGACTCCCGAGGAACGAGAGAAGAACCCACTGGCCCGCGAAGGAAACCGTCTCCAGCCCAAACAACGCCGGCAACCCGCCCCAATCAATCAGACGATAAGCAAGGTAGAAAGCGCCCAGGGCCAGAAGTTCGGTTTTGAGCAGGCGCTTGAAGATGTGGCGTTTTTTCCAGTGGCCGATTTCATGGGCCAGGATAGCGAGGATTTCACCAGGGTCAAGTTGTTCCATCAGGGTATCGAACAGCACGATCCGCTTGACCCGGCCGATGCCGGTAAAGTAGGCGTTCGAGTGACGGCTGCGACGGGAAGCGTCGACCTGATAAACTCGGCTGGCGGCCAGCCCGGCCCGCTCCATCAGGGTGCGGATCGCTTCTTCGAGACCTTCCTGCCGCACCGGCTCGAAGCGGAAGAACAGCGGCTCGATGACATAGGGGGAAATCAGCATCAGGAACAGGGTAAATAAGGCAAACAGAACCCATCCCCAGAACCACCAGCCGGTCGGGCTGGCCGCCACCAGCCAGAATCCGCTGCCCAACAACAGCCCCAGCAGAAGAGACGAAATCAGCACCCCTTTGACCAGATCGCTGGCCCAGAGACCGAGGGTCTGGGTGTTGAAGCCGTACAGTTTCTCGACATGAAAGTTGCGGTACAGACTGAACGGGATGTCGATAATCGTCTTGCCCAGCAGCAGCACGCCAAAAAACAGCACCCCGCTCCATACCGGCGAATCGGTCAACGACTGCACCCAACGATCGTAAACCGGCAATAGCCCACCGAAGATAAAAACCAGCAGCAACAGGCTGTCGACCACCGATTCAACCAATCCGAGACGGCTCCGAGCCAGGGTGTAATCCGAGGCCTGCCGCAACGTCGCCACATCGACGACCTGCTCAAAACCCCGAGGGACACGGCTCCCGTAGCGCTTGAGGTGGTTCAGGTTAAGGCCCCGCAGCACGTATCCGGCGAGCAGGACCAGCAGATAAGACAGTAAGAGGATTGTCGGCATGGGATGAATAATAGCCGATTTGGCCGAATGGGTCGAGGAGGGAATAGGACTAAATGGAAAACCAAGAAAATATGGATGAACCCTTGTTCAACAGCATTGACAGTGGGCAGCAGAAATTCACCAGCCTTGTCTAATAACAATTTTTCCTATATTCTTTCAACGTCTTGGCAAAGAACTCAAACTCAGGGCAACTCCATGAATGATGCAGCAAAAAACATCCGCTGGCGCCAACGTTTTCAGAATCTGGATCGGGCTTTCAGTCAGTTGACCAGCGCCGTAAATCGCATTTCAGAACTGTCGGACCTTGAAAAAGAAGGATTGATTCAACGGTTTGAATATACCTTTGAATTGTCCTGGAAAACGCTTAAAGATTATCTCGCCAGCAATGAAGTCGACGTAAAATTCCCCCGCGATGTCGTCAAGCAGGCATTCCACTATGATGTCATCAAAGACGGTGAAGTCTGGATGGACATGCTGGAAAAACGCAATTTGATCGCCCATACCTATAACGAAGAAAATTTCAAACTGGCCGTCACGGCCATTGTCTCAAGCTACTATCCAGCATTGAAGCAAGTCCATGACTATCTGCAGGAAATCAAATGAGGTTCGGGATAGCCGAGAAAACCTACTCGACCATAATCGACGCATTGAAACAAACTTTTGAGATCGAGGAAGCCGTTCTTTTCGGGTCCCGAGCCATGGGAAATTTCAGGCCCGGTTCGGATATCGATATAGCCGTTCGTGGCGAAACCTTATCCGTCAAGACCGCCACTGAGCTCTCCACGCTACTGAATGAAAAATTACCTCTGCCCTACCTCTTCGACATCGTCCATTATGAAACGATTAACAACCCCGAACTGAAAAATCATATCGATCAATTTGGTGTGGTGATTTTCTCCCGAGAAAATGTTTAGTGAGCGAAAGTGAAAACTCAACCCCCCCTCAAGAGTCGTCCCTAAGCTCAGAATTTCCTCCGCTCTCTCAATTTTAAACCCTGCGGTGTCAACAAAGTGGGTGTCCTATAGAACTCTAATAGAACTTACTATTCGCCATCAGCGATAAACACCCCCGCGATGTGTGACACGAAGAATCAGGATAAGAATTTCATCTTCATTAATTTCGTAGACAACCCGATAAGAACCAACGCGTAGTCGACGCAGACCAGAAAATTCCCCTTTGAGCAATTTGCCGACGTGTGGGTTTTCTACAAGCTTGTCAATGGCCTCAATCAGCCGTTTTCGGTCTGGGTTGTCAATTCGGTGAAGTTCTTTAAGTGCACTTT
>Ga0154449_1129_pt1 | contig 15044 bp, 17 predicted proteins | sample RifGroC2_FD_105642 | JGI IMG/M metagenome (GOLD analysis project Ga0154449, IMG submission 105642) | Pelobacteraceae bacterium GWC2_58_13
AGGATTCCGGGCTGCAGGTCACCGAAGAAAACGCCGAACGCGTCGGCGTCGTGGTCGGCGCCGGTCTCGGCGGTCTGCCGGCTATCGAAAAATACCACGAAGTTCTGATGAACGGCGGTTACAAGAAAGTCACCCCGTTCTTTATCCCGATGCTGATCATCAACCTGGCCCCCGGCCACATTTCCATCCGCTTCGGCGCCAAGGGACCCAATATCTCAACGGTTACCGCCTGTGCCACCGGCACTCACTCGATCGGCGATGCGTACCACATGATCAAGCGCGGCGATGCCGACGCCATGATTGCCGGCGGTACCGAATCGACCATCACTCCCCTCGGCATTGCCGGCTTCAACGTGATGAAGGCGTTGTCGACCCGCAATGACGATCCGACCACGGCCAGCCGTCCTTTTGAGAAGAACCGGGATGGCTTCGTCATGGCCGAAGGGGCCGGGATCGTGGTTCTCGAAGAGTATGAAGCCGCCAAGAAGCGTGGCGCGAAAATCTATGCCGAGGTGGTAGGTTATGGCCTCACCGGCGATGCCCATCACATCACGGCTCCCGGCCCGGACGGCGAGGGGGCGGCTCGCTGCATGAAGATGGCGCTGAAAAACGCCGGTCTGAATCCCGCGGATGTCGATTATATCAACGCGCACGGCACCTCGACCCATTTCAACGACCTCTACGAAACCATGGCCATCAAGAGTGTTTTCGGCGATCACGCCAAAAAACTCATGGTCAGCTCGACCAAGAGCATGACCGGTCACGCCCTCGGCGCCGCCGGCGGCATCGAAGCGGTTTTCTCGCTGCTGGCTCTCGATCGTGCCGCCGTTCCGCCGACCATTAACTACATCGAGCCCGATCCCGAGTGCGATCTCGATTACGTGCCCAACGAGGCTCGTCAGGCGAAGATCCGGGTTGCCATGTCCAACTCCCTCGGATTCGGCGGCACCAACGGCACGTTGATTTTCAAGAAGGTCAGTGAATAATGATAGTGGTTGCCAGTGATCACGGCGGACTTGAGCTCAAGTCCGCCATCTGCCAATACCTCGGTTCCCGTAACCTCGATGGCCGGGATCTGGGGACGGACAACGGAGATTCCGTTGATTATCCCGATTTCGGTGAAAAAGTAGCCCGTGCCGTCTCCTCGGGCGATGCGGAAAAGGGAATCCTCATCTGCGGCACCGGCATCGGCATGTCGATCGTCGCCAACAAGTTTCCCCGCGTGCGGGCCGCGCTGGTCAACGACCCGTTCACCGCGCAGATGGCCAAGGAACACAACAATGCCAATATCCTGGTAATGGGTGGCCGAGTGACTTCGGCGGAGACCGCTTGTCGCCTGGTTGGAATCTGGCTCGACGCGGTTTTCGAGGGAGACCGGCATCAGCGGCGACTCGACAAAATCGCCCAGATCGAGGACGAGGTACGAAAAGGATAACGCGACGGCTTAAAGTCGAATGGGCAGGCCGCCGGCCTGCCCATTCGTTTTACATCTACGGTTAAATCAGTTTTTGAAAACCATCCGCAGTGGAGGTCTGAACACCATGTCTGAAACGCTCGCCCAGTTTGATCCGGAAATAGCCGCCGCCATCCGTCGGGAAACCGAACGGCAGGAATATAACCTCGAATTCATCGCTTCCGAAAACTTCGTCAGCGAACGGGTTCTTGAGGTTCAAGGGTCGGTGCTGACCAACAAATATGCCGAGGGCTACCCATCCAAGCGCTATTACGGCGGCTGTGAATTCGTTGACGTGGCCGAGCAGTTGGCCATCGACCGGGCCAAGGAGCTGTTCGGCGCCGAACACGCCAACGTGCAGCCCCATTCCGGTTCGCAGGCCAATATGGCGGTCTATTTTGCCACCTGCGAGCCCGGCGACACCGTGCTCGGCATGAATCTCGCCCACGGTGGCCACCTGACGCATGGCTCCCCGGTCAACTTTTCCGGCAAATTGTTCAATATCGTACCCTACGGCGTCAAGAAGGAAACCGGCACCATCGATTACGAGGAAGTCGAGCGTCTTGCCGTCGAGCATAAGCCGAAATTGATCGTGGTCGGCGCCAGCGCCTATCCGCGGACCATCGATTTTGAAGCCTTTCGCCGGGTCGCCGACAAGGTCGGCGCGATGGTCATGGTCGACATGGCCCATATCGCCGGCCTGGTCGCCGCCGGTCTGCATCCCAATCCGGTGCCTTACGCCGAGTATGTCACCACGACCACCCACAAAACCCTGCGTGGTCCCCGTGGCGGGATGATCCTTTGTCGCGAGGAATTCGCAAAAAAGCTCAACAGCAACATTTTCCCCGGCATTCAGGGCGGACCCCTGATGCATGTCATCGCCGCCAAGGCGGTGGCTTTCAAGGAAGCGCTCACCCCCGAATTCAAGGATTATGCCGCCCAGGTGGTTAAAAACGCCAAGGCGCTGGCCGAAGGTCTGGTTAAACGAGGGTTCAACCTGGTTTCCGGCGGCACCGACAATCACCTGATGCTGGTCGATCTTTCCGGTACCGAGATCACCGGCAAGGTGGCCGAAGCGACTCTGGAGAAGGCCGGGATCACGGTGAACAAGAACGCGGTTCCCTTCGATACCCGTTCGCCCTTCGTGACCAGCGGTTTTCGTATCGGCACCCCGGCGACCACCACGCGTGGTCTCAAGGAGGCGGAAATGGAAATGGTCGCCGCCTGGATCGAGCGGGCGCTGAAGAACGTTGACAACGAAGCCGAACTCGCCGCCATCCGTGGCGAGGTCAAGGCGCTCTGCAAAAAATTCCCCCTCTACGCCCATCGATTGGTCTAAATGGATCGGCCGTCCTGGGAAGAATATTTCATGGAAATCGCCCATCTGGTGGCCAGGCGCTCCACCTGCCTGCGCCGCCAGGTCGGTGCGGTCATGGTCAAGGGGAAAAACATCCTGGCGACCGGCTACAACGGCACGCCTTCGGGGATTACCCATTGTGACCAGGTCGGCTGTCTGCGGCAGCAGCTCAACGTCCCCTCCGGCGAGCGCCATGAGTTGTGCCGGGGGCTGCACGCCGAGCAGAACGCCATCATCCAGGCGGCCAAGCATGGTAGTAATATCGCCGGAGCCACCCTCTACTGCACCAACTCGCCCTGTATCATCTGTTCCAAAATGCTCATCAACGCCGGTATCCAGAAGATTGTTTTTCAGGAGGGGTATCCGGACCGGCTGTCCCTGGAAATGCTGGAGGAAGCCGGTGTCGAGGCCTTGGATTCCAGCCAGGTTGCCGCCATGTCCAAAGCCAAGGGAGAGTCGGGATGAAGTGTCCGTTTTGCGCCTATCACGACACCAAGGTGGTCGATTCCCGGCTCGGGCGGGAAGGCAACAATATCCGCCGTCGCCGCGAATGCATCTCCTGCGAGAAACGCTTCACCACCTACGAACGGGTCGAGGAAACCCTGCCGCTGGTGATCAAGAAGGACGGCCGCCGCGAACCTTTCGATCGCAACAAGATCATCGCCGGCATGCAGCGGGCCTGCGAAAAACGACCGATTTCCATCGCCACCATTGAGAAGGAGGTCGATCGTCTCGAACTGTCACTGCAGGAAAGCGGAGAAAAGGAGATCGAGTCGAGCCGCATCGGGGAGGCCGTGATGAATGCCCTGCATGCGCTCGACGAAGTCGCCTACGTCCGTTTCGCCTCGGTTTACCGGCAGTTCCGCGATATCAACGAGTTCATGGCCGAATTGACCGATATCCTGGCCAAGGGCGGCGGAAAATCCCCGTCGTAAGCGGTTTCACATTCGTGTCATCCCAGGTTGATCATCCCCTCTCCTGATTGTTCGAGGTCATCATGTCCGCCGTCGCCGAATATATGGATCGCGCCTTGGCCCTGGCCCGCAAGGGTGAAGGACGGACCCGGCCCAATCCTGCGGTCGGGGCGGTTATTGTCGCGGGAGCCGAGGTGGTCGGCGAAGGCTACCACCCCGAGGCCGGGCAGCCTCATGCCGAAATTTTCGCGCTGCGCCAAGCTGGCGTTCTGGCTCGCGGCGCCGACCTTTATGTGACCCTCGAACCGTGCAGTCATCAGGGGCGCACCGGTCCCTGCGCCGACGCCGTGATCGCGGCCGGCATCGCCCGGGTTTTCGTGGGCGTCGGCGACCCCAACCCGCAGGTCGGCGGACGGGGGATTGACCGCTTGCGCGCCGCCGGCATTGAGGTGCAGGTCGGAATTCGCGAGGCGGAGTGCCGCCGACTGATCGCGCCCTTCGCCAAACACGTTACCACCGGGCTGCCGCTGGTAACCCTCAAGTCGGCGGTGACCCTGGACGGCAAAACCGCGACCGCGACCGGCGATTCCCAATGGATTTCCGGGCCGGCCAGCCGCTTGCATGTGCATCGCCTGCGCGACCGGGTCGACGCCATCCTGGTCGGTGTCGGTACCGTGCTTCACGACGATCCGCAGCTGACCACCCGGCTCCCCGAGGGAGGGCGCAATCCCCTGCGGGTGGTGGTTGACTCCCGCCTGCGGATTCCTGCCGACGCCAGGCTTCTCCGCGATCTGGATTCAGCACCCACGCTGATTGCGACGACCTCCCGGGCCAGCTCCGAAACGGTGAAACGACTTGGGCGACAGGGCGTCGAGACGCTCGTGCTCGACGGGCCGAACGGCCGGGTCGATCTGCCGGCGTTGCTGGTCCAACTCGGGCAGCGAGGGGTGCAGCACCTGCTTCTCGAAGGGGGGAGCGGTTTGAATAACGCCATGCTCCAGTCGGGACTGATCGACCGGATGATGGTCTTTGTCGCCCCGAAGCTGGTCGGCGGCAGTGACGGGTTCGGTATTTTCGCCGGCGCCGGGGTGCTTCGCTTGGCCGATGCGCCGATCCTGACCGATGTGCGCAGCAGCCGTTTCGATGACGATATCCTGATAGAAGGGGAGGTGGTTCGATGTTCACCGGCCTGATCGAAGATTTGGGAACGGTTCGCGAACTGCGCAAAAGTGCGGACAGCGTGCGACTGACCGTGGCTACCGGCATTCCCATGAGCGAGATCGAACTGGGCGAGAGCATCGCCGTCAACGGCATCTGTCTGACCGTGGTTGCCTTTGGCGACGGGCAGTTTTCGGCGGACGTCTCCCCCGAGACGGTCAGCCGGTCGACCTTGGCATTTCTGGTTCCCGGCAGCCGGGTCAACCTCGAACGGGCCCTGCGCCTCGGCGGCCGGCTCGGCGGACACCTGGTCAGCGGCCATGTCGATGGGGTCGGCACGGTCGTGAGCCTGACGCGCGACGGCAACGCCTACCGGTTCACCTTTCGCCTTTCCGCCGAGGTCAACCGTTATGTGGTGGAAAAAGGCTCGATCGCCATCGACGGCATCAGCCTTACCGTCAACAGGGTCACCGAGGATACCTTTTCCGTGGCGATCATTCCCCACACCCTGGCCGAAACGACCCTCAAGGACCGCCAGGTCGGGGCGACGGTGAACATTGAAACCGACATCATCGGCAAATATGTCGAACGCCTGATGGGACGGGCCCCCGGGGGGGAGCCGCGCTCGCCCGTCGATCTCGAATTCCTTGCCAAGCATGGATTTCTGTGACATATTAGCGGGCCGCGAAGAGGAGTTCTGAAATGCCCATAGCAAAGATTGAAGCCGCCCTCGACGATATCCGTCAGGGTAAAATGGTGATTCTGGTCGACGACGAGGACCGGGAAAACGAAGGCGACCTGACCATGGCCGCCGAGATGGTGACTCCCGAGGCGATCAACTTCATGGCCCGCGAAGGGCGCGGGCTGATCTGCCTGTCGCTGACCGAAGAGCGTGCCGACCATCTCGACCTGCCGCTGATGGTTCGCGAAAACTCATCCTCTTTCGGCACCGCGTTTACCATTTCCATCGAAGCCCGGCGCGGCGTGACCACCGGAATTTCCGCCGCCGACCGCGCTCGCACCATCCAGGTGGCGATTGCCGACGAAAGCTCCGCCAAGGATCTGGCCCGGCCCGGCCACGTTTTTCCGCTACGCGCGAAAAAAGGCGGGGTGCTGGTGCGGGCCGGACAGACCGAGGGATCGGTCGATCTGGCTCGACTGGCCGGGTTGAAACCCGCCGGGGTCATCTGTGAAATCATGAACGACGACGGCACCATGTCACGGATGCCCGAGCTGAAAAAATTCGCCAAGATCCACGACTTGAAAATTATCTCCATCGCCGACCTGGTTTCCTACCGGATGCGCAAGGAATTGCTGGTGCATCGGGCGGCCGTGACGGTGCTGCCGACCCCCCATGGCGGCGAATTCACCGCCATCGCCTATGAAAACGATGTCGACAAAGCCCAGCATCTGGCTCTGGTCAAGGGCACCATCGATTCCGATAAACCGGTGCTGGTGCGGGTTCATTCCGAGTGCCTGACCGGCGACGTGTTCGGCTCCCAGCGTTGCGACTGCGGCGACCAACTCCGCGCCGCCATGGGCCAGATCGAGAAAGAAGGAGCCGGGGTGGTGCTGTACATGCGTCAGGAAGGGCGCGGCATCGGCCTGATCAACAAACTCAAGGCTTATGCCCTGCAGGATCAGGGACATGACACCGTGGAAGCCAACGAGGCCCTCGGCTTCAAGGCCGATCTGCGCGATTACGGTATCGGCGCCCAGATCCTTTCCGAACTGGGCGTGCGCAAGATCCGCCTGATGACCAATAACCCGAAGAAGATCATCGGTCTGGAAGGTTACGGATTGGAAATCGTCGAGCGGGTCGCTATCGAGATGCCCGCCTGCGAAACCAACGTGAGATATCTGAAAACCAAGCGCGAAAAAATGGGGCACCTGCTGGAAAACCTCTGATCCGGACCGGTTGCCGTAGCGTATGGCTCGCGACCGGGCACCGATAACCGGGAGATGTGATTCATGACTAAAATGATCGAAGGAAACCTGGATGCCTCCGGGCTCAGGTTCGGCCTTGTGGTGAGCCGTTTCAACAGTTTTATCAGCGACCGTCTGGTCGAAGGCGCGATCGACGCTTTGGTGCGTCACGGCGCCGACCAGGACAAGATCGCCATCGCCAAGGTTCCCGGCGCTTTCGAAATTCCGATGACGGCCAAGAAGATGGCGGCCTCCGGCAACTACGATGCGCTGATCTGCCTGGGCGCGGTGATCCGCGGTTCGACCCCCCATTTCGATTACGTCAGCGCCGAAGTATCCAAAGGCATCGCCTCGGTCAGCCTCGATTCGGGGATCCCGGTGGCATTCGGGGTGCTGACCACCGACAACATCGAACAGGCGATCGAGCGGGCCGGCACCAAGGCCGGCAACAAGGGCGTCGATGCGGCCGTGACCGCCATCGAAATGGTCAACCTTTTCAGAAAACTGTAGGATACATGTCAAAAGGGATGCGCAGGCAGGGCCGCGAGCTGGCCCTGAAAATCATTTACAGCCTCCAGGATCAGGACACCTCCATCGAGGAGGTGCTTGACGATTTCTGGGGAAACTTCCGGTTTCGCGACGACGTTCTTGGCGATCCCCTGGATGAGTTCAAGCATCCGGTTGCCGACGACGTCCGGGAATTTGCCGAGGGGCTGGTGCGGGGCGTATCCGACCACCTGGAAACCATCGACCAGATGATCGAGGATCTTTCCACCAACTGGGCGCTCGACCGGATGGCGCGGGTCGATTTGTCGCTGTTGCGTCTGGCGGCTTTCGAGCTTCTTTGTCGTCCCGACGTGCCCGCCAGCGTGGCCATCAACGAAGCGATTGAAATCGGCAAGGTGTATGGCACCAAAGATACGCCGTCCTTCGTCAACGGCATCCTGGATAAAATTTCCCGCTCCTGTCGTCCCGCCGGGCAATGACCGCCCTGCGTGTCCTCGATGTGCCGGCCGACCGCATGGAAGGCGAGGTGGTCGCGGCATTGTTTTTCGAGGATGTTCGTCCCCTGCACGGGGCGGCTGCCCTGCTCGACTGGCGTCTTAACGGCCGATTGACCAACCTGCTGCTTGCGGAAGAGGTGACCGGACGGATTGGCGAGCAGGTGCTGGTGGCCAACAATGGCAAGCTGGCTGCGGATTGGATCCTGTTCGTCGGCGGCGGCAGCTGGCGCCAGCTGGATGCCGACCGTTACCGGGAGGTGGCGCGGCAGCTGCTGGAAGTTTGCAGCAATGCCGGTTTCTCGCGGGTTTCCCTCTGTCTCACGGCGACGGCCGGCATGGCCGCGACGGTTCTGGAACATGGACTCGACCGGGCCCTGGCCGATCTGCCCGGCAAGCGTCCTGAATGCCTGCTTTCCTTTGACGATGACGATCCGTCCGCCGGTTAGCTGCCGGTCAGATTGCCCTGGCCGTCGCCCCGTTTCCGACCAGGGCCGTATTGCCAATATCCGTTCATTTACGAGGAGTCCATGAAAGAAATCAAGGTAGGTCTGCTCGGTTTCGGCACCATCGGAACCGGTGTGGTCAAGGTTCTGCGGAAAAATGGCCGTCTCATCGAGGATCGCCTCGGCGCGCGCCTGACTCTGGCGCGGATTGCCGATCTTGATATTACGACCGATCGTGGCGTGCAGGTCGATGCCGGTTTGCTGACCACCGATGCCGACGCGGTGCTGACCGCTCCCGATATCGAGGTGGTGATTGAATTGATCGGCGGCTATGAACCGGCGCGTACCTTTGTGCTGAAGGCGATCGCCAACGGCAAGCACGTGGTGACCGCCAACAAGGCCCTGCTCGCCCTGCACGGCGAAGAAATTCTCGCGGCGGCGCAGCAAAAAGGGGTCGATGTCTATTACGAAGCGGCGGTCGGCGGCGGTATTCCGATCATTTCGTCGATCAAGGAAAATCTCTGCGCCAACCGTTTCAGCAGCGTGTTCGGCATCCTCAACGGTACCTGCAACTACATCCTGACCAGGATGACCAACGACGGCGACGATTATGCCGCCGTCCTCAAGGATGCCCAGGCCCTGGGTTACGCCGAAGCCGATCCCACCTTCGACGTGGAGGGGGTCGATACCGCGCACAAACTCGCTATCCTGATTTCCCTCTGTTTCGGCACCCGGGTTCGGTTCAAGGACATTCACACCGAGGGAATCAGAAATGTCTCCGCCCTGGATATCCAGTTCGCCCGACAGTTCGGCTATCGCATCAAACTGCTGGCCATCGGCAAGAACGATAACGGCCAGATCGAGGCCCGCGTCCATCCGACCATGATTCCGGATAACTATCCGTTGGCCGATGTTCATGGGGCCTTCAATGCCGTGCGGTTGGTCGGCGACTTCCTTGGACCGGCCATGCTCTACGGCAAGGGCGCCGGGATGGAGGCGACGGCCAGCGCGGTCATGGGCGATGTCATGTCCATCGCCCGCAATATCCTCTGCGGGGCTGCCGGTCGGACCCCCGCCATGGGTTATATCCATGAGGCGGTCAAGGATCTGACCATCAAGCCGATGGACGAGATCGTCAGCCAGTATTATCTGCGGTTTGCCGCCGACGACCGTCCCGGCGTGCTGTCGCAGATCTCCGGCATCCTCGGCAAGTTCGACATCAGCATCACCTCAATGATCCAGCCCGAGCGGCAGATCGGCGGCGCGGTGCCTATCGTCATGATGACCCACGACGCCAAAGAAGCCAACGTTCGCAAGGCCCTGGCCGAGATCGACGCGCTGGCCGTGATCAAGGAACAGAGCCGGTTCATCCGGATCGAAAACGATCTCGGCTGATTTCGGTCGGCATTTATGAAACAAACGACAAAAGGCGCTCTTCGGAGCGCCTTTTGTCGTTTGCAACCTGTTGTGGACCACCCCCAGCCCCTCCTAAAACAGGAGGGGAGGATAAAATGACATGGCCGGCATTTCAGGCGAGCCGTCCGGTCTGCCGCAGAGCCTCGTAGAGAACAATACCGGCGGCGGTGGAAAGGTTGAGGCTGCGGACGATGGGGGAGAAGATGGGGATGCGCAGGCAGCGGTCGGGGTTGGCGGCGAGCAGGTCTTCGGGCAGTCCTTCGGTTTCCTTGCCGAACACCAGAAAATCGCCGGGCAGAAAGTCCGCTTCGACGTGGCTGCGGGCCGCTTTTTTCGAGGTGTACCACCAGCGGCCGTCGGGGAAGGCCTGCTGCATCTGGTCAAGGGAATCCCAGCGGCGCACGTCGATGGCTTCCCAGTAGTCGAGGCCGGCCCGCTTGAGCTGTCGGTCGTCGATGGAAAAGCCGAGCTTGCCGACCAGATGCAGGATGGTGCCGGTGGCGCCGCATAACCGGGCGATGTTGCCGGTGTTGGGGGGGATCTCCGGTTCGACCAGGACGATATGAAAAGGTGTCGAGGCGTTCATCGGTCAGTCGCGCCAGCGCCGGTGGACCCAGAACCACTGGGTGGGTTCGCGGCGCACCGCTGTTTCGATGCATGCGGTCAACCGGGCGGTGTTGCGTCTGATGGCTTCTTGCCCCGGTTCGTCGGCCAGTTGAATAATCGGCTCGAAGACCACATGGTAACGAAAATCCTCGGTGCGGTAGGCAAAGGCCGGGACGATCGGCACTCCCTGCTTCATCGCGATCTGGGTGATGATCGGCGTGGTCCAGGCCGGACGTCCGAAAAAATCGACCTGCACCGCCTCACTGCGGGAAATGTGCTGGTCGAGCAGCAGCGCAACGACCCGTTTTTGAGTCAGAGCACGAAAAATCCGGCGCGCACCTTTTTTGCTTTCCAGGCAACGCCCCCCGCTGGCCTCGCGGAGCTTTTCGAAATAACGGTCGACGTAAGGGTTTTTCATCCGCTTGGCGACGAAATCGGTCGGGTAACCGAGGACCGGCAGGAAGAAGGTTCCAACTTCCCAGAATCCGATATGGCCGGTAAGGATAAAGGCTCCCTTGTTCAAGGCGTAGGCCTGTTCCAGATGTTCCAGCCCCGAAAAGGTAAAATAGGCGTCGAGGTCGGCTCGGCCTTTAAACAGGTCGAGGCGAAGCATTTCGATACCGCTCACCCCCAGATGGCGAAATACCTCGTGAACATCCTGGTCGATCTCGGCTGAGGTTTTTTCGGGATAGGCCCGACGCAGGTTTTCCGCTGCGGTGGCTACCCGTTTTTTCTGAATCAACCGGCTCAGATCGCCGAGTCGTTCACCCAGGCGCAGGGCGGTGATGCGTGGCAGGGTGCGGGCAATAAAGGCCAGCATCAGAAACAGCGCATATTCGAAAAGATATTTGTATTTGCTCGATTTTTTGGCCATACCTACGGATCTCTTTTCTGAGGTCGTTTCAAGCCGCGCAGTTTAACATGTTACCGGCAACCGGGCAATAAAAAGGCGGGTCCGCAGGGACCCGCCTTTTTACCATTCTGGGGCGTCGAAATTATGCCCGGCTGGCGCGCAACGCCTGGTCGAGGTCGGCGAGGATGTCTTCGATGTCCTCGATGCCGACGGAGACCCGGATGAACTCGGGAAAAACGCCGGCCGAACGCTGCTCTTCCTCGGTCAGTTGCTGATGGGTGGTCGATGCCGGGTGGATGACCAGGGTTTTGGCGTCGCCGATATTGGCCAGATGACTGGCGAGCTTGACGTTGTCGATGAATCTGGCCCCGGCGCTGGTGCCGCCCTTGATGCCGAAGCCGACGATGGCGCCCTGGCCCTTCGGCAGGTATCGGATGGCCCGGGCGTGATCCGGGTGGTTTTCGAGGCCCGGATAATTGACCCAGTCGACCAAAGGATGCTGTTCGAGGAACCGGGCGACGGCAAGGGCGTTTTCGCAATGCCGGGGCATCCGTACGTGCAGGGTTTCCAGCCCCTGGAGGAACTGAAAGGCATTGAACGGCGACAGGCACGGACCCAGGTCGCGCAGCAGGGTGAGGCGCATTTTCAGGATGTAGGCCAGGTTGCCCAGCGCCTGGTGATAGATCAGACCATGATAGCTGGGATCGGGCGTGGTGTACTCGGGAAAGCGGCCGCTGGACCAGTCGAAATTGCCGCTGTCGACCACGGCTCCGCCGATGCTGGTGCCATGGCCGCCGATGAACTTGGTCAGCGAATAGCAGACGATGTCGGCGCCGTGCTCGATGGGACGGAACAGCACCGGGGTGGCGACGGTATTGTCGACGATGAAGGGAAGACCGTGGTCATGGGCGACCTTGGCAATCGCTTCGAAGTCGTCAACATTGTTTTTGGGATTGCCGATGGTTTCGGTGTAAACCGCCTTGGTCCGGTCGTCGATGGCGGCGGCGATGGCGGCCGGGTTGGACGAGTCGACGAACTTGACTGTGATTCCCATCCGCGCCAGGGTGTGGTGAAACAGATTGTAGGTGCCTCCGTACAGGCCGCTGGACGAGACGATGTTGTCGCCCGCCTTGGCCAGATTGAGAATAGCCAGGGCGATGGCCGACGAGCCGGAGGCGAGAGCCAGGGCGCCGACCCCGCCGTCGAGTTCAGCCAGGCGTTTCTCCAGCACGTCGGTGGTCGGGTTCATCAGGCGGGTGTAGATGTTGCCCATTTCCTTGAGGCCGAACAGGTTGGCGGCGTGTTCGGATGAGTTGAAAACGTACGAACTGGTCTGGTAAATGGGCACCGCCCGGGAGTTGGTGGCCGGGTCGGGCACTTGTCCGGCATGCAGGGCTTTGGTTCCGATCCGGTAACCGGTTTTGTCGCTCATGGATATCCTCCTGTCAACTGGGTAATTATTCGAATGACCATATATCCGTGCTAGCTTGTCGGTAGGGTTATCTATTGCTAACATCCAGCAGTTATATTGTCAAGAATAAAGATCCTGATATAACCATAGCAGAACGCGAAGAAATAAAAAGGGCGGATCCCGACAGGATCCGCCCTTTTTAATCATTGCCCGAAAAAAATCAGCTGACGCGCAGGGCCTGTTCGACGTCGGCGATGAGATCGTCGATATGCTCGATGCCGACGGAAAGCCGAATCAGGTCGGGGGTCACGCCCGAAGCAATCTGCTGGGCTTCGGACAGCTGGCGATGGGTGGTGCTGGCCGGATGCAGCACGCAGCTGCGGGCATCGCCGACATGGACCACCAGGGCGATGACCTTGGTTGCTTCCATGAATTTGATGCCGGCTTCGCGCCCTCCCTTGATACCGAAGGTCAGCACGCCGCTGGCCCCTTTCGGCAGGTACTTGCAGGTCAACGCATAGGTCGGGTGGGTTTCCAGTCCCGGGTAATTGACCCAGGAAACCTTCGGGTGCTGCTGCAGATGCCTGGCGAGGGCCAGGGCATTGCTGCTGTGACGTTCCATGCGCAAGGGGAGGGTGGTCAACCCGTGATGGAACATAAAGCTGTTGAAGGGTGACGGCGTGGCGCCCAAGTCGCGCATGTACTGCGCCCTGGCCTTGACGATGTAGGCCCGGTCGCCGAATTTTTCCACGTAGCGCAGGCCGTGGTAGCTGACGTCCGGTTCGGTCAGGTCGGGAAACTTGCCGTTGGTCCAGTCGAATCGACCGCCGTCGACGATCACCCCGCCGACGCTGGTGGCATGGCCGTCGATATATTTGGTCGCCGAGTGAACCACGATGTCGGCGCCGTGATCGAAAGGCCGGCACAGGTACGGGGTGGGAAAGGTGTTGTCGATGACCAGCGGCACCCCCATCGCCTTGGCGATCACCGAGAATTTTTCGAAATCGAGCACGTTCAGGCCGGGATTGCCGATGGATTCGGCATAGAGAGCCTTGGTCTCCGGGCGAAACCGGCGCCTGATTTCATCCACCGGGGCTTCGGGATGGACGAAACTAACCTCGATGCCGAGCTTGGGCAGGGTATTGGCGAACAGCGAATAAGTGCCCCCGTACAGGGTGCTGGCGGTGACGATGTGCTGGCCGGCCCGGCAGATATTCATGATTGCCGTAGAGACGGCCGCCTGCCCCGACGAGGTCGCCAGAGCGCCGACGCCTCCTTCCATCAGGGCGATTTTTCCTTCGAAGGCATCGGTGGTCGGGTTGCCGAGGCGGGTGTAAAAGGGGTCGGGCAGGTCGAAGTCGAACAGTTTGGCCACATGTTCGGCGCTGTCATATTTAAAGGTGGTACTCTGGCAGATCGCCGGGATGCGCGGTTCGGTCGGTTTCGGCGCGTAGGTTCCCTGGACCGCCTGAGTTTCAATTTTCCAAGATGTACTCATGGAAGCCTCCTTGTTGTGGGGATTTCAGGTCAGGCATCATATCAGAAATACTGCACATATAAATGATAATTTACGAAATTAAAGCGGGTCCAGCCGCAGCCGCGAAGGATTGGGTGTAACGACCTCTTTTTCGGATTGCAGGTCGGAGTTATGCCAGGTCAGGAGCAGGGCCGCGATGGTGACCAGTAGAAGGATCCACCAAATCGGAAATTTTATTCTTATGAAAGTTCGCTTTTGCCTGTCGACCTGCTTCATTCGGTCCTCCCTGAATTTGAGTCGTTTTGCCTGATTTGAGTAGACCAGACAAACTGTTTGCAAAACAGAAGCAGTTCGGCTAAAAATGCACCGTAACAGATTTCAGGGAGACACTCTGCATGCCACCCGAATCCTTTCGTTACCAGCAGGTCGGACAACATATCCTGGCGATGATCGACGCGACCGCCCTGGTTCCCGGCCAACGCCTGCCGTCGCTTCGGCTCCTGAGCCGGCAGCTGCGGGTGAGTATCGCCACCGTTTCCCAGGCCTATCTCGAACTGGAAAAACAGGGGATCATCGAGGCCCGCACCCGTTCCGGTTTTTTTGTCCGGATGCCCCTCAAATCCCTGCCGAAGCCCGGACCGGTGAGCCGTCCCGAGCTCGCGCCGATGGTCGGCAACCGCAGCCACCTGATCCAGACCGTGCTCGAAGCGGTCGGCCACAACGACCTGCTCCCGTTCGGAGTCACCGGCGCCGCTCCCCAGCTCTTGCCCGGACGGCAACTGGCCCACTTGTTGGCGGCCGAATGTCGTCGGACTCCGGATCAGGTGTTGGCCTACGAGCAGATCGCCGGCAACCTCGATCTGCGGCGGCAGGTGGCTGTGTACCTGATGCATCGCGGCATTAACGCCGCCCCCGACGATATCCTCATCACCAACGGCGCCATGGAGGCTCTTTACATCGCCGTGCGCATGCTCACCCGCCCCGGCGACAACGTGCTGGTTCAGTCCCCGACCTATTATTGCTTTT
>Ga0154449_1131_pt4 | contig 14911 bp, 13 predicted proteins | sample RifGroC2_FD_105642 | JGI IMG/M metagenome (GOLD analysis project Ga0154449, IMG submission 105642) | Pelobacteraceae bacterium GWC2_58_13
TTTCGCAAGGTCGTGCTGCCCTTGCTGAAGGCCTTCAAGCCAGATGTTCTGGTCACTCAGATGGGGGTGGATTCCCTGCGAACAGATCCGCTGACACGACTGGAAATGACCACCGGGATTATCGAGTTTGCGGCCAGGGAGTTCCTGGCGACCGAGATTCCCTGGGTATGTCTCGGCGGCGGCGGATACGAAAAATTAAACGTAGCCAGGTGTTGGGCACTGCTGTGGTCGATCATCATTGGTGTCGATGTCCCAGACCCGCTGCCGTCGCGGTTTGTTGCCAAAATCCGGGAACTCGGCTATGCCGAACGTCTTCTTCGCGATCGGCCGCATTGCGCGCAACCCAACGATTTTGCCCGCGCCCAGGAAGCGCTGGATAAAAATCTGGCGCTTCTGCAGCGAAGGCTCTTTCCGCTCCATGGCATCGTTCCGGGAGAGAGTCGATGAGTCGGCTTGGAATGCCTCATCTGCTTGACCCGGATGGGTTTCCACTCTTTTCCGTCCGGGAGATAAACCGGCTGGGGCGACCGGATAAAGAAACGATTTACCGCCAGATCATCCCCGAAGCGGTATTTGATTTGCTGGACATGGATCCTGAGATGGGTTGCGGCGCTGACGGGCCACGAAAAATCACCTTTATTTGTCCCGAGGGATTCGGCCTGCTGCGAATCGAGGCGCGTCTTGATCCGGAGGATCGCGACTGCGTTTTTTTTGTCGAGGTGGCCGATACCCCATTCCGGCAGATCGAATTGAGCTTTTGCCTGATCAACGATCCGTCCGCGCCGCGTTTCAATGTCGATGTCGATGATCGCGGCCGGGATAACTGTTTCGGCACCTTGCGGCGCAATGTGCCCGAGGAGTTAAAAGCCATGCAAGCCGGGTTGTCGCCCAATCAGGTCCGGCGAGGTCTGAATATGTTTTCCCGATTTTTTCAGAAATTTGAACGTTTTATCGACGCCCTGGGCATCGATATTATCGTGGCCGAGCCACTTTCATACAATAATGCCATTCGCTACGAACGTTACGGGTTCGATTACATCACTGGCAAGCAACTGATGTTGTGGATTGACCGTGAATTCCAGCCGGGCGGCGAACTGTTCCGGAAACTCGATGGCAGTACGCCGTTCAGGCAACCCGGGATGGAAAAAACCGTTCGCGGACGAAGTTGGGCCATCCATGACGGCATTCTCCCTTGCCCTTGGGATAATGTGAAAATTTACAAAACCGTCGGTATCCAGGCCGGCATCGATACCTTTCCCGGAAGAATCTTCTAGTAATCTATTAAGGAATCTGCGTATGTCACCGAAACTTAATGAAATTTCACTCGACCAGGATAATTTCATCCTCTGGGCTCCCGAGCCCGGGCAAACCATCAATGTCGGACCGGAACAAATTCCCTTCGTCCTGCCGCGGATTCCGTTGCCGGTCCATCCAACGGCTCTTGAGGATGGACCCTCGACCAACGCCATCGGTCAGGGCGTCTACGATTATCTCAGAAAATTTCCGGATTGCCCCTGCAATATCGATTATGCCGAATTGCTGCGCGACGCCTATCCGCATTTTCTGTCCGATCTCGGGTCGCAGATTCTGATGCTGGATCACAAGGAAGTTGACAGCTATTACATCCGGCGAAAGATCACCTACATGAAAATTCTCGCCCTGCTCGACGGGGATAATCCCGGCCTGCAGCAGCGCCTTGGCATCGAATATTACAATTTGAGTCAGATGTTCACCGAGTTTGGCGAATGCCGTCAGCATTTACTCAAGGCCATGGCCTATTTTTATCGTGTTTTCAAGATGCAACCGGGAAATCTGACCGCCCTCAACTATCTGGCCCAGATCGACTACCTGTTTGGGGATTACCCTGCGGCAATAAACCGCTGGCGGCAGGTGATCGATGGTCTGGATGACGGTCCTCCGCGTCATGCGCTGACCGAAAAAGTAGCAATGATGACCGCCGAAGGCGTTCCCGAATATCCGCTGATTGACGATTTCGAACAAATATGGGCCGCCATGGAATGCTACGGCCGTGGTGAAATCGCCGAAGCGGCCACGACTTTGAATATCATCGAAGAACGGGGGAAATTTTCAGCGGCTTTTCCGTGCCCTGAATTTTACTATCTGCTCGGCATGTGTCGCAGCAAAAATGACGATCAGGGGGGGGCCTTCGAAGCGTTGGAAAAAGCCCTTGAACTGAATCCGGATTATTCCTTGGCCCAGGAAGCAAAAAATCGGTTTCTTGAGGATGGAAAGGTATGAGGATTGAGGCGCATGGCCTGCTGTTGTGTTAACTACAACAGCGTGATACTATTGGCGCTCTTTTTTAAAATGTGATGTTTTCCGTTGTCCAGGGTAGGCATGCATGTTGTTGCGCTTGTTTTTGCTGATACCGTTTTTATGTCTGCTGCCGATATCTGAAACGGTTGCCAGCGAGCCGAATGGTTGGTTGACATTCTGGCCCCTGGTCGATTATCGCAGTGCTCCCGAGGCCGATTACCACAGTCTGCATATTCTCGGCCCTCTGGTAAAAAGCGAAAAAAAGGGGGCTGAATCCGAATTCGCTCTGCGGCCGCTGTTTTACCGGGCCGCCGATCAACAGGGGGTGAGCCTCAGCGAGTTTCTATATCCGGTGGCCTCTCTGAAAAAAGCCCCCGACCATGTTTCTTTTCAACTGTTGCATTTGGTCAACTACGATTTCGGTTCGTCCGAACAGGGCAGCAACAATGAATTCCTGGCCTTCCCGCTGGTTTTTTACGGCCAGACCGAGGATCAGGGGGATTATTTTGCCGTGTTTCCTTTTGGCGGCAAAATACTGGGCCGTTTCTGGCGCGATGAAATTCGTTTCACCCTGTTCCCCCTCTATTCGCAAACCCGCAAGGGCACAACGACAACGACTAATATCCTCTGGCCTTTTCTGTCGCGGGTACTGGGCGAAAACGAAACGGGGATGGCATTCTGGCCATTGTTCGGTCACAGTCGGAAAACCGATGTTTACAGCAAACAGTTCTATCTGTGGCCGATTTTCTTCCACTATGACCTGAACCTCGATGCGGAGTCGCCGACACGGTTGCGGGCGATTTTCCCGTTCTACGTATCCGAAGAATCCGCGGAGAGGTCCTCCACCGCGGTCTTTTGGCCATTCTTTACTCATCATGTCAACCATTCCAAGGGGGATGAGGAATGGAATTTCCCCATGCCCCTTTTTCGCATAACCCGAGGAGAGTCCAGGCACGGCAACCGTTTTCTTCCGATTTATGCCGACGAAACCATCGGCAGCAATCGCAAGCGCTGGTTTGGCTGGCCGATTTACAAGATCGAGGAAACCCATACCGAAATTTTCGATCGACGGCGTGATCGTGTCCTGTTTTTTTTATATTCGAACCTCGAAGAGAAGCTCAAGAAAGAGGTTGAGCCGTACAAGAAACGGGTGGCACTGTGGCCGCTGTTTTCTTATCAAAAAATCAAGAATGTGTCGCATTTTCATCTGCTGGCCCCAATGGAGCCGTTTTTCCCGGACAATCAAGCCCTGGAACGGAACTGGTCGCCGCTGTGGCGTTTTTATCAGCGCAAATGGGATGCCAGCGGCAATAGCGCGTCGACCCTGTTCTGGAATCTTTACTGGAAAGAGGTGCGTGGCAACGATTTGGCCATGGAGGTTTTTCCCCTGTTTGCCTACTCGAAGGAAGCCGGCAAGGGAAACGATCTATCGTTGTTGAAGGGGTTGTTTCGCTACCGTAGCGACGGCAGGGAGACCCGAGTTAACTTGCTGTATCTTCCCTGGGGTATTACCTGGGGGAGTAACCCGTCCTCCGAAGCATCACTGTAACCGTCGAGGATCGCTGGATGATCGAAGCCCTGGGGCGCAATATTCTGAACCTGATGCAGACCGCGGGCGAAATGGTTAAACTGTTCGCTCAAACGGTCTTTTATTTTAAGGAAGTTCCGCGCAATCTTCCGTCGATATTCCGCCAGTTGGCAGAAGTCGGCATCGGCACGCTTCCGGTGGCCTCGGTTCTGGCTCTGTTCGTCGGCATGGTGTTGGCGCTGCAGACCGGTTCGGAACTGGCCCTCTACGGTTCTCAGGAAGCGATTGGAGCCATTGTCGGTCTTTCCATGGTGAAGGAACTGGGACCGGTGATGACCTGCCTGCTGGTGGCCGGTCGGGTTGGCTCGTCGATGGCTGCCGAAGTGGGCGCCATGCAGGTTTACGAAGAAATCGACGCCCTCAAGACCCTGGAAATCAGCCCGATTCGATACCTGGCCATGCCCAGGCTTCTGGCTTGTCTGTTGGCCGCGCCGGCGCTGGTGATTTTTTCCATGCTGATCGGCATTGCCGGCGGGGCATTTATCAGCGACATCAACCCGGCCATCAACGTGCCTTATAACGTTTATTACGAGAACATGGTTCGGGCAATCGGCTATCTGGATATCGTCAAGGGAATTGTCAAGGCTACGGTGTTTGGCGGCATTGTCGCCCATGTCGGCTGCTACGTCGGTTTCAAGACCCGTGGCGGAGCCCGTGGAATCGGCCAGTCCACCACTCGAGCCGTGGTGATGTCCTTCCTGATTATTCTGGTCGCGGACTATTTTCTCAGTCGCCTGATGATGTGACGGCTTTATCAACTTTTAGGCGAACTTTCGATGAGTGTCTTCTTAAGGAAAATGTTGCACCGATTTGCTCCTGTCAGCGAACAGGTGTCCAATTACGAGGACTCCCGAGGCGTCAGCTTGCGCATCGAGAACCTCAATAAGTCTTTTGATGGCAATCATGTGCTGCGCGGTATCAATCTGGACATTCAGGCGGGTGAAACGTTTTCCATCATCGGCCCGTCTGGCACCGGGAAAAGCGTCCTTCTGAAGCACATCGTAAAATTGATTTCGCCGGACAGCGGCACGATCTTCATTGACGGCCAGGATATCTTCGCCCCCGATGCCGACAAGACGCCCAAAAACTACCGCTACAGCATGGTGTTTCAGACCTCCGCTTTGTTCAATTCCCTTTCCGTTGGGGAGAACGTCGGTCTCTGGTTGCGGGAAAAGCGGGTGTGCCCCGAAAAACGTATCCGCCGCATCATCCGGGAAAAACTGCGGCTGGTTGGACTTGAAGGAAAAGAAGAGTTAATGATTTCGGAGCTTTCCGGAGGAATGAAGAAACGGGTGGCGATTGCACGCTCGTTGGCGATGAATCCGGATCTGATTCTTTACGATGAGCCGACCGCCGAACTCGACCCGGTCACTTCCGATGAACTTGCCCGGGTCATTATTAATCTGAAAAAAGAGGTCAAACTGACGACTATTATCGTCAGCCATGATCTCAACTTTGCGCTTTACCTGTCGGACCGGGTGGCGATGATCAATCCAGAGGGAATTGTTGAAGTGGGCACCCCTGAACAGATTAAGGCCAGCGATAACCCCGTGGTCAAAAAATTCATATATACCACGACCAAAGGGATCAAGGGAGAGGGATGAATCATGGCGATGTCGACTGAGAAAAAGGTCGGATTTTTTTTCCTGCTGACCCTGCTTGTGCTTGCCGTAATGATCGAACTGGTTGAGGACTGGCAACCGTTCACCGAGCAGAAGGCGTACCGGACTTATTTCGATACGGCGGTCGGCATCAAATTGGGCGACCCGGTAAAAATAGCCGGGGTTGAAGTCGGTAAAATCCTCAATATCAGTATCGAAGAATCCAAGGTCCGGATCGACTTTTATGTTGGTGAAAATACGGTCATCAAGGAAGATTCCGTCGCTGAAATCCGTCAGACCAACCTTCTTGGCGGGCAGTTTCTCGGGATTTCGTTCGGTGCTCGGGACAGTGCTCCCTTGGGGCCCGGTAGCGCGATTCCTTCAAAGGAACGGGTAAATATCGACCAGTTGATCACCAATCTCGACCATAACCAGGAGCGGGTCTTCGGTCAATTGGGAGAACTTGTCGAACAGAGCCGCGATTCGATCGTCAACGCCGCATCCAGAATGGAAAGCGTCCTGCAAAAGATAGATCAGGGGGAAGGAACTCTCGGCCGGATCATCAACGATCCCGGGTTGTACGAAGAGATTGAAGGCGCCGTCGGCGAACTGAACGGAGTGCTGGGCCGGCTGGAAAAAGGTGAAGGGACGCTGGGTAAACTGTTAACCGACACATCCCTGTATGAAGATGCATCGGTCATGGTGGCCGATCTTCGTACCATTTCGGACCGGTTGAAAAATGGGCAGGGGACCTTTGGCCGGTTGCTGGTCGAGGATGAGCTGTATGCCAATGCCAACGATGCCCTGATCAATATCAGGGACCTTACGGCCAAGGTGAACAATGGGACCGGCGCTTTCGGCAAACTGGTTAACGATGACAGGCTGTACGATGAAGCTCTCGCTACCGTCGAAAGAATCAAAAGTATTGCCGCAAAAATAGATCAAGGCGAAGGGACGCTCGGCCGCCTGGTCAACGAGGACGGCCTTTATCGGGATGCCACCACCACTTTGCACAAGGTCGAAAAGACCGTGGATGGCATGAGTGACTCAGGTCCCTTGTCGGCTCTCGGAGTTGTTGTGGGAACCATGTTCTGATGAATCTGCTGAGGACGTAACGGTGAAATGCCTTTGTGGGTATCGTTAAATCGCGGTTAATAAAGACAGCCAATGATAGAACCCTCCTTAATCCGGGCCAAATATACTTTTCACGAATTTTGCATGTAAACATTGTTTCGTTTGAATTTGCCATCCGGCGCCGCGCTTGCTGGGAGTAACCCCCTTGAAACCTAAATTCATATTATTCCTCGGCCTGTTCGCACTCGTGGCCTGTACCGACCTGCAACAGCTTCGCAGTGACAACCAAATCCATCCGGTTCGTGAATACGAGCAGCTGATCGTCGGCCGCCTTGACGCCAACTACGTGGGCGATGAAAATTGTCTGGGCAAATGCCATAAACACGAACAGATTCGAAAAGATTTTCAATTGTCGGTACACGGAGAACAGATTTCCTCGGATACCGAACTCCCTCTGGTGAACTGCGAATCCTGCCATGGTCCCGGAAGTCTGGCAATAGAAGGGGTTGGCCAGACGGAAAAGGACAAATGCAAGTTCGAAACGCTTCTTCAGCTTGAGCAATTGCCGGCGCAGGCCCAATCGCTGATCTGTCTCAAGTGTCATTCCGCAGCCTCCACTCCAGTATTGACTTACTGGAATGCCAGCACTCACGCCAACAATGATGTCAGTTGCTTCGATTGCCATGAACTGCACAAGGGGCCACAACAGAAAGTCAGTCGTAAAGAAATGGCCGAATTGTGTTTCAAATGTCATTCGGATATCCGGGCGGCCTTTGAGCAGTTCTCGCATCACCCTATCCCCGAGCGCAAAATCGCTTGTATCGACTGTCATGACCCCCATGGCTCTCCTCAGGACCACCTGTTGAGGGGAATCACGCCAAAAGAAACCTGCACTCGTTGTCATATGGAAGTTCAAGGACCCTTTGTATTTGAGCACGCGGATATCACCGAAAACTGCGACAATTGCCATGTGTCTCACGGGTCCCCGAATCCTCCGCTGTTGAAAAGCAGCCAACCGTTCCTTTGCCTGCAATGCCATACCGGGCACATGGTTTCTTCGATGAACGATGCGAACATGAAGGGGGTTTTTTATAACCGGTGCACCGATTGCCATTCATCCATTCACGGCACGGATATCCCTTCGGCGAGCGGGGGAGGGTCCTTCATCGCCCGCTGATTTAGTCTTTAAAATGATCCCCTTGCGCCGCTACGCTGGAGCACAACGTGAACTTGATTCGATCTCTGATGGTACTGACCTTATGGGTGACTCTGCTGGGTGGTTCTCCCACCATGGCCGCAGAAGATGCCGCCCGACTTCCAGCATTGACGACCCGACTTTCCCTTGGTTACCGGGCCGTGAGCAATGATCATTATGCACGCCGCGCCGCGTCATTTTCCCTGCTTGATTCGGGACCCACGGCAGCAATCGAACTCAAGTTTCTGGATCCGACCCATCGTTTCATGCTCCTCGGAACCTATCTTAATGACTCCGATTACCTTGTCGAAGCCGACTTCGATTACCGGGGCCTGTTGCGCGTCAACATCGAAAGTGAAAAGCTGATTCACAATCTCGATCATTTTTCCTATGACCGTCCCGATGCCGCCAATACTGAGATGTCCTTCTTTTTTGTCCCCATCGCCTCCGACGCTGGGGACGATTATTACGTTAAGGTCGGGATTGATAAGGTCAACATGAAAGCCAAGCTGCCGGATTTTCCCGGACACCTGACGCTCGACTACTGGCGGCTGGTACGGACCGGAAAAATGCAGCTGCGATATCTTAATGAAGATTACCCCCAGTTTCAATTGGTGAGCAAAACCCGGGATGTCGACCGGGTCACCGAAGAGTTCACCATGGGTCTGGATACCCATCTCGGATACATCAACCTCGCAGTGGAACAGTTGTTCCGGGAGTTTGTCGAAAAAGAGTCGATTCCGTACGATTTATTTCTTGGAACAGCACAGAGTTACCAGCATGACGAAACCCCTGATTCGCGCCTGGTTTCCACGACCATCAAAGCCAGCACGTCACCGTCCGGGGGGGTAGTCGCGGCGGCCGGGTTCACCGTTGGGAAAAAAGAGAATTTATCCGATCTTAGTTCGGACGTTCATCCGGTTGAGTCGGAAACCGATTTTTATAAAGGTTCAACTGACCTGACCCTCATTCCCGATCCAAAACTGACGGTCAATTTTAAATACCGGATACTCGATCAGGACAACAGCACCCCGTCTCAAATGACCGTGAGCAGTCTGGACCCCGCCGAAATCGATGTCCGGCAGAACATCGACATCACCCGGGCGACCTACCATGCGAAAGTTTCGTATCGCCCGACAACCAGACTGACCCTTATGGGGGAGTTCGAGCGCAAGGAAATTCATCGCGGCCAGACCGGTGCGGCCACCGACGATCCGTTTGATCCTTTTTGGGAACTTCCTGAAGATGAGAACATCAACCGTTACCGGTTAAGTTTCATTGCCCGGCCCTTGGGGCCATCAAAATTGAAAATCAATGGCTGGTATGAATATCGGACCTCGGACGATCCCGCCTACGGCGCCTCCGTCGAGGAGCAGCAGCAGATTTTTGCCGGCGTCAATTGGACCCCGACGCCGCGTTTCGGCGCTACCACCAATATCCGCCTGAGTCGTGGAATCAACTGTAATTTTGATCGTTTCCATTATGACAGCGATGGGAATCTGTTTCATCACGAGATCGACCGGAAACAGCAACAGGAGGATTTTACCGTTGGATTCTGGGCACAGCCGACGGAAACCCTCAATGTCAATTTCCACTATGGTTTCCTGCGTTCCGACACTTCCCAGGACGTAATTTTCGGGGCGGCCCCAAACTCGTACCTGAACGAGAATGCCGATTATCGCCAGCGGGTTCATTCCACGACCTTCTCCGCGGCCCTGCGGCTGGTGAAAAACCTTCAGGCCATGGTGGAAGCGCGTCATATTCGCTCACACGCGGTGTTCAACCCCGATTTTGCGCCTCAGAATCTGCCAGTCATTGGCGAGTTCGATTCTTCAGGGCTCAGTGAACTGAGCGAGTTGGAAATAGTTCAGAGCGGAATAGCCCTCGGACTCGAATGGACCTTGTCCGACGGTTGGAGTTGTTCCAGCCGGTTTTCTCATGATGACTACGAGGATCGCAACAGCAGTGACTTTGACGGTACCGCCCAACTGTACATGGTAAGTGTCTCCAGAAACTGGTAAATGCGCAAAACCATAGAAAGCTGATTTGTGTTGAATTTCTTGAAACCTACACTTGTTTTGCTGGTGCTCGGCGTGCTTTTGGGGGGGCATGCAGGAGAGGTGATGGCGGAACAAAAAACCTTTGTCGCGGTGATCATAACCGGCGACATTGAACGCTACCGGCTCGCCCACGAAGCTTTCGTACAAAAGTTGAGAGATTCGGGCATGTCCGAAGAACGTTTGAATATTTACGTTCAGAGTCCCAATCCCGATACCATGTCCTGGAACAACAGCATTCGCAAGGCGGTGGGTATCGGAGCGGATGTCATTGTCACCTACGGCGCTCCGGCGACGCTCAGCGCCAAAAAGGAAGCGCGTGGGATTCCCGTTCTTTTTGCCGATGTATATGACCCGGTCAGGTTGGGACTCATACGGGATATCGGCGTGCCGATGAAAAATATTGCCGGAGTCAGCGGCAAAACCCCGCTTGAGACTTTGCTGAAAACCTTCCATGAAATTTGCCCGGCGCGAACCATGGGAGTACTGTTCTCCTCCAATGATGAGGGTTCGGTTTTGCAATTGCGCAAACTGGCGGAGTTGTCACAAAAGATCGGGCTTGCAACTTTGCCTAAGGATATTTCCAGTCCGAACGAAGTCGTTACGGCTTTAAAGTCCATGACGGGGGCGATTGACAGCCTCTTCGTTACGGACAGCGCGGTTTTGAACATGAGAATCAAAGATATTATGAATTTTTCCGCTACGCAGAATCTGCCCGTGGTATCGCAGATTCCCACCCTCTGCGACCAGGGAGCCCTGGTCACTCTGGAATCCGATCCCGTCGAACAGGGAGAAGTCGCTGCCGGTCTGCTGATTTCTTTGTTGGCGGGCACCCCAACGGCCACCATGGAACTGCACACTCCGCGGAAAGTATCGCTGGTCATTAACCTGTTGGTGGCCCGGAAACTCAATCTCAAGGTACCGTTCCAGGCCCTCAGTGTCGCCACCCGGGTTGTCCGCTAGTTCTCGTTTATCCCTGCAGGTAATACAGAATAACCGTTAAAGACAGCGCGCTCAGTAGCGTCGAAACCATGATGGCTCCAGCGACCAGGTCCGGGCGGGTGCCGAAACGTATCGAGTAGAGCAGGGGCAGTACCGCGGAAGGGGTGCTGGTCTGCAGAATGACGACTTTGCGGGTCAACTCGTCCAGGCCGAATAGAAGGGCGATACCCCAAGCGACCAGTGGGGCCAGGCCCAGTCGGATAATCGCGGATAGGGAAAGAAATCCGGGCCAAGCGCCCAACTGAGTTTTCGCCAGTTGCATTCCGAGCAGCACCAGCATGACCGGGATGGCCGCCTGGCCGAGGATTTCGGTGGGGCGTAAAAGGAAAACCGGGATCGGAACATGAAGCAGCTGGCATAGAAAAGCCAATACGACGGCGTGAAAAATAGGAATTTTCAGCGTGTTGGTAAGCGCAGTGCCCAACGAAACCCCGGCTCCCTGGGCGATAATGATGGCAAGGGTGCCCAACGGAATATTGAACAGGACGAAGGTCATGATCGAGGCGTTGAGGCCGGCCTCGCCAAAGGCGAAATAGGCGAGAGGAAGCCCAAAATTGCCGACATTCATCATTACCGTCGTCAATGAGAGGGCGCCCCGGGTTTCCCTGTCCATGCGGCACAATCTTCCGCATGCGACGGAAACGCCTAACATGACCAGGGTGTAGACCACCATGAACAAAGCGATATCCCTGGCCAGATCCAGTTGCAGCTCATTTTTCAGCAATGCCGAAAAGACCAGCGCCGGGGTAAACAGGTAGAGTGAACTGAAGGTGAGGGTCCGGAAGTCGAGATGACCGGTTTTTTCCAGCACAAAGCCGGCAAAAACCATCAGAAATACAGGCAGTATAATGTTTATGAATAGCATGGGTTCTCCCTGGGGAATCACTCAGGAGCTGAAGTTACCATTGTCCTTCTTTGGACGCAACGTAACATGTTTCAGAAGTTTTTTCCGCTCGCAATGACTCCCCCTCGACGCCCCGGGGAAAAAATGCCGTATACCTAAATGGGCGCCAATATTCCCGTTGACAAGCCCTTCTCAATCCTGATTTAATGCCGCTTTGGCGCATGTGGCCCGGTTGCCGGCCATCCGGGACCGCCGAAAAATAAACCCCCAGGAGGACATGATGAATCCATTAGCCTCGGAACTCAACGAACAGCTTTCCCAACACAATCCCCACGTTCTGGAGATGCTTTCAGACCTTGGGAAAAACCTTTTCTTCCCCAAGGGCATCCTGACCCAGTCTGCCGAAGCGAAGGAAAAGGCCCATAAATTCAACGCCACCATCGGTATCGCCACTGAAAAGGGTGGCCCAATGTTCCTTCAGTGCATTCAGGACAAACTTTCCGCTTTCGATCCGAAGGATATCTACCCCTACGCGCCGCCGGCCGGCAAACCCGAACTGAGGGCGCTGTGGCGGGAGAAGATGGTCCGGGAAAACCCCAGCATGAAGGGAACATTCTTCAGCAATCCCATCGTAACCAATGCTCTGACCCACGGTCTTTCCATTCTGGGCGACATGTTCGTCGGGGTCGGTGACCACGTCGTTCTTCCCGACATGCTCTGGGGCAACTACAACCTGACCTTCGGCACCTGCAACGGCGGCATCATCAAGAAGTTTCCGACCTTTACCGTTGCCGGCGGTTTTGATGTCGATGCTTTCAAGGTCGTATTGAAAAACACCGCGGAAGAAAAGGGCAAGGCGGTGGTGCTGCTCAACTTCCCGAACAACCCGAGCGGTTATACCCCCACGGTTGCTGAAGGGGATGCCATTGTCGCCGCCATCAAGGAAGTCGCCGAAGCGGGTTGCAACGTGGTCGCCGTCACCGACGACGCGTATTTCGGCCTGTTCTATGAAGATTCCATGAAAGAATCCCTGTTCGGCAAACTCGCCAACCTGCATCCGCGCATCCTGGCGGTAAAACTCGACGGCGCAACCAAAGAAGAGTTTGTCTGGGGTTTCCGGACCGGTTTCATCACGTTTGCCGACGGCCACAGCTACGAAAATGCGCCGGTGCTGACCGCTCTTGAAAAGAAAACCATGGGGATTATCCGCGCCAAGATTTCCAACTGCCCCCATCCTTCGCAAACTTTCGTCATCGAGGCGCTGCGTTCGTCGCAGTTCCTGGCGCAGAAGGAAGAAAAATTTCAGGTCATGAAGGGCCGGGCACTGAAAACCAAGGCGGTTCTCAATAGTAGCAAATATGACAAAGCCTGGGATTATTACCCATTCAACTCGGGCTATTTCATGTGCCTTAAACTCAAGACCGTCGATGCCGAAAAGCTTCGTATCCATCTTCTCGACAAATACGGCGTGGGCGCGATTTCGATCGGCAAAACCGACCTGCGCATCGCCTTCTCCTGTATCGCCGAAGAAAACATTCAGGAACTCTTCGACCTCATCTACCAGGCCGTTCTCGATCTGGCCTGATTTGGTTTCAAAAGGCCCGCTTCGGCGGGCCTTTTTTGTTATCATGTATCATGATGTCACTTAGCGATTTGCTCGTCAGCGCATATATTCTACCCCACCTGTCGGATTGCCTGATTTCCGGTCAAACCTGCTACTTGGTAGGCGGCGCCTTGCGCGATCACCTGCTCGGGCGCCCCTCCGCCGATTTCGATTTTGCCACTCCCTATGATCCGACCCGAGTAGCATGTCGCTTCGCCTCGCGCATCGGCGGGCGCTGGTTTATGATGGATCGCCTCCGCAAGCAGAGCCGGGTGGTGTTGAAACAGAAACATGAAAAGTACACCTACGATTTTGCCCCCTTTCGTAGCGATACCCTGGAAGGAGATCTGCGGCTGCGGGATTTTACCGTCAATGCGCTCGCCGTAGAACTTTCGAGTGTTCTCGATTTGGAGGCAATATGCGATCCCCTTGATGCCCGCAGCGATTTGAACCATTTGATACTGCGCGCCTGTTCCACTGACGCGTTCAAAGATGATCCCCTGCGCCTGTTGCGGGGGATTCGGCTGGTGGCCACGCTGGAAATGGAGTTCGACCCGGCCACCCGCGTTTTGATGGCGACCGAAGTGAGCAGGCTCGGCCGGGTTTCGGCTGAGCGGATACGCAACGAATTGTCCCAGATTTTCGCTGTCGACTGCCCGTCAGACTCATTGCATCGGATGGAAGATCTCGGTCTTTTGGATCAGCTTTTCGGTTCGCCGGGACAAAACGGATCGTTTTCTAAAGGTATCCACAAAGTCGAGCAGATTTCTCGGCGCCTTACGCATTACGCTTCAACTCCGTCGTTCTCTCTTGAGCGGGTCGTAACCGAACCTCCTTTGTCGGCGGCCGCTATCCTTCGGCTGGCAGGTTTTCTGGCTGGGTCCCGTGTGCTCGAATCCACTCCGCAGCTGTTGAAGCAGCTTCGTTTCAGCAACAACAGCAATGTGCTGCTTCGCAGCTTGGCCGAATTACATTCGAGGCGAGCTGATGAACTGTTTGCGTTGAACAGCCCCGGACGGGGAAGGGCGCTCTGGGTCAGTCGACTCGGACCTGACCCCTGGCTGAGTCTGGTCTACCTTCTGTGCCAGGTCGATCACCCGGAGCCTCTGTTGGAGAACGTCCGCAGGGCTTTCGACGATTACATGCAACATGAAAAAAATAGCAGGATTCCAGACTTGGTGGATGGTTCGTGGATACATTCCGAACTTGGCGTTCAGCAGGGACAATTGGTCGGCCGATTGCTTAATCAATTGCGTCAGGCGGAAATGGAAGGGCGCGTGCGCACCCTGGACGAAGCACATAAGTTTCTTAAATCATTAGCCCAAAAAAGTATTGACAAAAAAAAAGATCCCTCCTAAAATGCGCTTCCATTGCGGGAATAACTCAGTGGTAGAGTGTCAGCTTCCCAAGCTGAAGGTCGCGAGTTCGAATCTCGTTTCCCGCTCCAATAAATACAAGGACCTAGCCGTTATTGGTTAGGTCCTTTTGTTTTTGTGTTGTAGTTCATGTTGTAATAACTTTGGTAATTCGACATTCATTTACATTAAATTAGCATTTTCAGAAATCCCTGTTGTTGCTTGTTGAATTGCTATGAAACGGCTGTGAGCCTGCGTCGAAACGAAATAACCGTAGGCAATCCATCTTTCCCTAAAACAACCGCAAGTTCGTCA
>Ga0154449_1132_pt1 | contig 14908 bp, 7 predicted proteins | sample RifGroC2_FD_105642 | JGI IMG/M metagenome (GOLD analysis project Ga0154449, IMG submission 105642) | Pelobacteraceae bacterium GWC2_58_13
CAGCTTCCGGGGCGCCAACCTGAAAGAGACCCAGGCCGGCAAGGGGGGCTACGGGGTGACCTACAAGGCGGCCGGAGTGGCCGACGGGGCCGGGGTGGTCAATCCGATGAATCCCGGGGCGGCGCAGTGTTTCGACTGCCACGAAACGGCCGCCGCCGGGGCCAAGCCCTGGGGATATAATTCGACCTTCGGGGCCACCGCGCCGATCATGGGTTATCTCGATACGGCCCGTTTCGGCGGCGGCGGCAACGGCACCATGGCGCGGTTTCCCTTCAAGGCCAGCCGGGTCAACCAGGGGGGGCATCTCAAGCCGTCGGCGCCGTTGGACCATCCGGACGCGGTGGACGGCGGCATCAATGGCTTGTGCAGCGGCTGTCACGATCCCCACGGGGTCAGTCCGTCGCTGGGCGGCAAGCAGGCCTATGCGGTGCCGCTGCTCAAGGGGACCTGGCTGACCTCGCCCTACAAGGAGGATTACCCGCAGCACAACGGATCCGAGTTTTCCACGAATAATTACAATCTCGACCGCAAGGTGTTCGGCCCGGGCTATACCTCCGGAGCCTCGAACAAGATGAGCGAGGCGGCCGAAACGTTCGCCGGGCTCTGCCTGCGCTGCCATCCGAAGGAGAGCCTGACCGACGGGGTCAAGAAGAATACGGCCTTCAAGAGCGTCGACCGGATTCACGAGACGGTCAAGGGCTGGGGGAACAACGCCGAGCACAACTTCTCCTGCTCCAAGTGCCACACCCCGCATGTGTCGGGACTCGGGCGTCTGATGCGCACCAACTGCCTCGATTCCAACCACCGGGGGCAGAGACTTTCCGGCGGGTATCCGAGCCTGGGGGACGACGGGGGCTACGCGGGGGTGTACAGCTATCTCCACTGTCACGAAACCATGACCGGGGCCTGGAACAACCAGCGCTGGAATGACGTGACGCCATGGTAAGGGGGAGAACGAGGAGGATGGGGAAGATCCGGATGAACCGTTCGAGGGCGATGGCCATGACGCGACCATTCGACACGACGATACCCAAAGCTGTTTTTTTATGTGTTCTGCTGCTGAGCCTGCTGGTCGCCCGGGCGGCTTTGGCCGCCGGCGGCGATCCGCTGTGGAGTTATGCGCCGGCGGTGGCCGGCAAGCAGGAGACGCGGGCCTCGGCGGTCGATTCCCAGGGCAACGTGATTCTGGCCGGGTACACCGACGCGGGGGGAAACGATTACTCTCTGCTCAAGATTCTGGCCGACGGATCGGGCCTGGCCTGGCCGGCCCGAACGTTCGATCGGGCCGGCGCCCAGGACTGGGCCACGGAGGTGGCGGTGGACAGCGAGGACGACATCGTCGTTACCGGCTACGCGCACAGCGGCGGCAGCTACGACATCCACACCATCAAGTACTCGGGCGCCGACGGTTCGGTGCTCTGGCAGCACAGCTACAACGGCGCGGCCGGCGGCAACGATTACGCCAACGCCATCGCTCTCGACAGCCTCAACAACATCTACGTCGGCGGCACCTCGCAGAACGTTTCGGCCGAAGACGATTTTCTGATTCTCAAGTATGCGCCGGGCGGCCCCAACCCCGACGGCACCCCGACCTGGGCGGCCATCTACAACGGCCCCGCCGACGGCCACGACCGGCTGACCGCCATCGCCGCCGGGATCGACGGCATCGCCGCGACCGGGGAGTCGCAGAACGCCACGCCCGACTTCGACTTCACCGTGGTCAAGTACGACTTCGACGGAGCCAAGAGCTGGGAAAAACGCTACACGGATGCCGGCGACGGCAAGGGGATGGCCGTGGCCCTGGACGGCGCCGGCAACGTGGCGGCGACCGGCTACGTCTTCAACGGCAGCGACCGGGACGGCTTCACCATCAAATACGCGGATGCCGACGGCACGCCGATCTGGGCCAGAACCCGGGATCGCGGCCTGGCCGACGAAGGGCGGGCGCTGTGGCTCGACGAGGCGGGCAACGTCTACGTCGCCGGTTCCAGCCTGGCCCTGGCGACCAACAACGACCTGTGCCTGAGCCGCTACGGCGCCGCCGACGGCGACGACACGCTGCCTGCCGGCTGGCAGGCGATCCACAACACCGGCAACGGCAACAACGACGTCGGCGTGGACCTGGTCGGCGATGCCTACGGCGATCTGTTCGTGACCGGCATCACCAACGACAACGGCGGCGGCAAGGACGATATTCATACCTACAAGTACGACCGGAGCAGCGGCACCCAGCTGTGGCAATCGGTGCTGGGATCGGCCGCGTACCATGACCGGCCGGTCGGGATCGATCTGACGCCCGCCGGCCGCCCGGTGGTGGGGGGCTGGTCCGACACGGCGGCCACCGGCTACGATTTCGTCGCCGTCACGTACGATGGCGGCGCCCTCGACGCGCCGACCGGTCTTTCCGCCATCGTCGTTTCCACCAGCGAGATCGCCCTGGCCTGGACCGACAACGCCGGCAACGAAGAGAACTTCGCGGTCGAACGCAAAAGCGGCGGCGGCGACTGGACGGTGGTGGTCGCGAACCTGGCGGCCGACACCACCGGCTACGCGGATACCGGCCTTAACGCCGATACCCGCTATGTGTACCGGGTCAAGGCGAGCAACGGCAGCGACGGCAGTTCGCCCTACAGCAACGAAGCCGATGCCCGCACCACGTTGATCAGCTACGATCCGCCGGCCTGGCAGCATATCCATGCCGGGGTCGATGGCGGCGACGACGAACCCGCAGCCATCGCCGCCGGTCCCGACAACCATCCGGTGGCGACCGGCTTCAGCTTTTCGACGGAAGGCGGCTACGACTATCACACCCTCAAACTCGACCGCGGCAACGCCGCCGTCGAACAATGGAGCGCCCGCCACAACGACGAAGACAACCAGTCGGACTTCGCCACCGCCGTCGCCATCGACAGCGGCAACCGGGTCGTCGTCAGCGGCTACGCCTCCATGTACGGCGGCGGCGCCGGCAACACCAACGACGTCTACAGCCTCGGCTATCCGGCAACCGGCGGCACCCCGAACTGGGCCGACCAGTACAACGGCCCGGCCGGCAACGACGACCGCTCGGCGGCGGTGGCCACGGCGGTGGACGGCTCGGACAACGTGGCGGTGACCGGCTACGGCAAAAACGCCACGCCGAACGACGACATCTACCTGCTCAAGTACAACGCGGCAGGCAGCAGGCAGTGGGCCGCCGCTCCCTACGACGGCGGCGGTCTCGATCAGCCGGCGGCGGTGGCCTTCGATGCCGGAGGCGACCTGTTCGTCGCCGGCAAGACCTGGAATGGCGGCAACTTCGACTATTTCGTCGCCAAGTACCACGGCAGCGACGGCACCCTGGCCTGGGGCGGAGCGCCGAGAATCCACGACGGCGGCGGCGACGACCACGCCACCGGCCTGGCGGTGGATGGCGACGGCAACCTGCTGGTGACCGGCTATTCGGTGGGGGCCGGCGGCAACGGCGACATCCTCACCCTCAAGTACGACGGCGCCACCGGCAGCGTGCTGGCCGGCTGGCCGCGGGTCCACGACGGCGGCGGTTACGATACCGGCGCGGCGGTCGGAATCGACCCCCTCAACGACGACGTGGTGGTGGCCGGGACGACCTTCGTCGGTAGCGGCAACCACGACATCATCGTCATCCGCTATCCGTCCGCCGGCGGCGGCGCCCTCTGGAGCAAGACCCTCGACTTCACCGGCAGCGACGAGGCGGCCGTGGCCATGGCCATCGACCGCAGCGGGGTGGTCTGCGTCACCGGCGCCTCGGACAGCGGCGGCGGCGACGACATCGTCGCGGTTCTGTTCGATCACAACGGCCTGACCGTCGGCGCCGGCGTTTTCGACGGCGCCGCCCATGGGGTCGACTTTCCCGAGGACGTCGTTTTCAACGCCTACGGCGAGGCCTTCGTCGCCGGCGTCACCACCAACGCCGGCAACAACACCGATTTCATCGTCTTCAAGGCCGTCTCGGCGGCGATGCAGGCGCCCCATCCCTTGAGCGCCACCCAGCTCTACACCCAGGCCAGCCTGGCCTGGGCCGACAACTCGCTGAACGAGACCGGCTTCCGGGTCGAACGCAAGGTCGACGGCTGCCTTGATCCCGGCGGTTGGACCGCCGTTACCGAAACCGCCGCCAACGCCACCGGGTTGATGGCTTCGGGACTCAATCCCGGCTCGACCTACTGTTTCCGGGTGCAGTCCTTCAACGACTCCGGCGAGACCTCCCGCTGGATCGAGACGGAAGTCGCCACCGGCAGTCCGGCGGCGCCGTCTTCCCTGGCGGCCAGTGCGCCCAATACCACGACCGCGTCGTTGACCTGGGCCGACACCACCGAGGGCGAGTCGGGGTTCACCGTCGAGCGCTGCGAGGGGAGCGGCTGCGATTTCTCCACCCATGACCGTTTCGACCGGGGAGCCGGCAGCACGAGCTACAGCGATACCTCCGTCACGGCCGGAGCGACCTACCGCTACCGGGTCAAGGCGTATCTGACCGGCCACTGGGTCAGCCCCTACAGCGACATCGCCACCGTCAGCCCGCCGGCGCCGAGCGCCCCGGCCAACCTGAGCGCCAGCCGCTTCAGCGAGACGCAGATCAATCTGGCCTGGTCCGATACCACCAGCGACGAAGCCGGCTTCAAGATCGAACGCTGCCTGGGATCCGGCTGTCTCGATTTTGCCCAGATCGCCACGGTCGGCGCCGGCGTCGCCAGTTACGCGAACACCAATCTGCAACCCAATTCGGATTACCGCTACCGGGTGCGGGCCACCAAGGCCGCCACGGTTCCCTGGGACAGCCCCTACAGCGCCATCGCCTCGGCCACCACCAGCGTTGCCGCGCCTTCGGGCTTGAGCGCCACGACCGTCAACAGCACCCGCGTCAACCTGTCCTGGAGCGACCCGACCCTCAGCGAAACCGGTTTCCGCCTGCAGCGCTGCAATGGCGCGGCGCTCGATTGCACCCAGGATGCCGATTTCACCGACCTCGATCTGCTGCTTTCCAGCAACAGCACCGGCTACGGCGATACCGGCGTCTGCAGCGACGGCGCCTACAGCTACCGGGTCCGCGCCGAGAAGAGCAGCGCCCCGAGCTGGCAGAGCGCCTGGTCGACGACGGTCTCGGCCGCAACCGCCCTGCCGGTAACCCCGGCCGACTTTGCCGCCACCGTCGTCTCCGAATCGGAAATCGACCTCTCCTGGACCGATACCCTGGCCGACGAGAGCGGCTACACCCTGGAGCGCTGCCCGGGGGACGAGACCGCCTGCACCACCGACGGCGACTTCTCGCCGCTGGCCGACATCGACGGCAGCGGTTTGAACGAGGCTTCCCTCTGGCTGAAGATGGAGGAGGCGAGCTGGGGCGCGGTCGTTAACAGCGCTCCCGGCGGCAGTGACGGGTTCCGCTCGGGCGCGGTTTTGCAGGCCGACGCCGAACGGGGCCAGGCGGGCTGGTTCGACGGGGTGAACGATTATCTGCGGATGACCCACTACGGCGGCCTGAATCCCACCGCCGCCATCACCGTTTCGGTCTGGGCCAAGTCCTTCTCGGCGACCTGGAGCGACGACGACATGCTGGTGAGCAAACGCAACGCCTATATCCTGAGTCCGATCAAAAACGGCACCGGCCTGCGCTTCTCTATTTTTTACGCCAACAACATTTCGTCCTATCAGGTCATTCAGATCGATTCCCTGCCGGTCGACATCACCGTCTGGCACCAGTACACCGGGGTTTATGACGGCAGCTTCCTGCGGCTCTACGTGGACGGGCGGGAGGTGGGCACGCCGGTGGCCTGGAGCGGCACCCTTTACAACGACACGGGTTATGCCTACATCGGCAGGGACGACGGTTATGCCCGTTATTTCAAGGGCTGGCTGGACGAGGTGCTGGTCGTGCCCCGGGGCTTGAGCGCCAACGAGGTCGCATCCCTGTACACCCTGACCCGCAAGCCGCTGGTCTACGCCGATGCCGGGTTGCAGCCGGGAGCCAGCTACAGCTACCGGATGCGGGCGGAAAAGAGCGCCGACTGTCCCTGGCAGACGACCTGGATCACCGCCACCGCCGCCACCCAGAGCCCTCCGGCACCGACCGGGCTTTCCGCCGACACGGTCAACACCACCCGGGTCAATCTCTCGTGGACCGACAACAGCGGCTCGGAGACCGGCTACCGGGTGCGGCGCTGCCCGGGGAGCTCTTGCAGCGATTTCGCCGATCTGGGCGCGCTGCTGGCGGCCGATACCCAAAGCTATCAAGACAGCTCGGTGTGCGAGGGGCAGACCTACACCTACCAGCTGCGCGCCGAAAAAGACGACGGCCCCGTCTGGCAGACCACCTGGGCCGGACCGGCCGAGGCCACCGCCAACGCCAAGTCGGCGCCGAGCGCTCTGGCCGCGGCGCGCGCCTCCGAAGTCCAGATCGACCTCAGTTGGACCGACGCCGACAGCGACGAGACCGGCTTCGCCATCGAACGCTGCCAAGGGGACGGTTGCAGCGATTTTGCCGAAATCGCCACCGTCGGTTCAAACGTGGTCAGCTACCAGAATACCGCCCTGACCCCGGGGACCGACTACAGCTACCGGGTGCGCTCCTACAAAACCGCCGCCTGCGGCTGGCAGTCCGATTATTCCAACACCGCCAGCGCCACCACCACCCAGCTCTCCCCCTCGAACCTGGCCGCGTCCCCCGCCAGTACCACATCGATCGGCCTGAACTGGACCGACAACAGCGGCTCGGAAACCGGCTACCGCCTGCAGCGCTGCTTCGGGGCCGGCTGCGGCGACTTCGCCGACCTCGGTGCGCTGCTGGCGGCCAACAGTCAGAGCTTCACCGACGCCACGGTCTGCGAAGGGCAGACCTACGGCTACCGAGTGCGGGCCGAAAAGAGCGACGGCCCGATCTGGCAGACCGAGTGGGTCGGCCCGGCCGAGGTCACCGCCACGGCCAAGCTGACGCCGAGCGCCCTGAGCGCCACCCGGGCCTCGGAAACCCAGATCAACCTGTCCTGGAGCGATGCCAACAGCGACGAAACGGGTTTTAAGATCGAACGCTGCCAGGGCGCGAGCTGCAACGACTTCACCGAAATCGCCACCGCCGGAACCACCAGCTACCAGAACACCGGCCTGACCCCGGGTGCCAGCTACAGCTACCGGGTGCGGGCCACCAAGACCGCCGGTTGCGGCTGGGACAGCGCCACCAGCGCCACCGCCACCGCCATAACCAGCGTCCAGAATCCGGACAGCCTCGTCGCCGTTGTCGCCAACACCACCCAGATCAATCTTTCCTGGGCCGACCGCTCCTCGTCGGAAACCGCCTTCGTCATCGAACGCTGCGAAGGCCTAAGCTGCGGCGACTTCGCCCCGCTCGCCACGGTCGCCGGCAACACCACCAGCTACAGCGACACCGCCGTCGCCCACGGCACCAGCTACGGGTATCGGGTCAAGGCCGAAAACACCGGCGCCACCCCCTGGACCAGCGGCACCACCAACATCGCTTCGGCCCCCACCCCCACGCCGACAGCACCGGGTTCACCGACCGTCACCGCCGCCAGCGACAGCCATCTCGACCTGGCCTGGAGCGATGCCACCAGCGACGAAACCGGCTTTACCATCGAACGCTGTGCCGGCAGCGGCTGCGGCGACTTCGCCGAAATCGCCACCGTCGCCGCCAACGTCACCACCTACAGCGACACCGGTCTCACCGGCTCGGCCTACCGCTACCGGGTGCGCGCCTTCAAAACCGCCACCCACTCCTGGACCAGCGGCTACAGCGCCGAAGCGGAGGGGCAGCTGCTGCCGCGGGCGTCCTCCGGACTGACCGCCACGGCGCTGAATTCCCGCATGATCCGTCTCGACTGGATCAACAACGCCGCCGACGAAGACGGCACCGAGATCGAGGTCAAAATCTGGAACGGCGAATTCATCAAAACCGCCACCGTCGCCCCCGGCATCACCACCTACACCGACCACGTCGGCATCGAAGAAAACACCGACTACGTCTACCGGGTCAGACCCTATCGCGGCCAGGACCTGTCTCCCTACAGCAGCGAAGCCGCAATTACCACCCCCCCATTCGAACCCGGCGACGCCACCTGCCCGCAGTGATAAAACGGAACGCCCCCGGAAAAACTTTTTCCGGGGGCGTTCCGCAGGTGTCGGTTTCTATGCTTCGTGCCTACTTCCCCCTCTGGATCAGGAGGGTAGTTGAAATCATTTCTTTACTTGAGCAGGGTATGTTCCAGCACGATCTTCACGCCTATGCCGCACAACACCAAACCGCCGAAAATTTCGACCCGCTTGCCCCACAGGCTGCCGATCCTGCCGCCGAGCAGCATGCCGACCACGGTCAGAACGCCGCAGACCAGGCCGATCACCACGGCCGGAAGCCAAACGCTGACTTCGAGCATCCCCAGTGACAATCCGACCGCCAGGGCGTCGATGCTGGTGGCGACCGCCAGCATGACCATGGTCAGTCCACGGGTGGGATCGGTCGGGCTGGTTTCCTCGTCCGTTTCTTCAAACGCCTCGCGGATCATCTTGATGCCGACAAAGGCAAGAAGTCCAAACGCGATCCAGTGGTCATAGGCAGAGATCCATTGTTGCACGGTGATCCCCGCCAGCCAGCCGATTACCGGCATCATGGCCTGAAACAGTCCGAAGTGAAATCCGAAACGGAACAGGTGACGACCGGTAATCCGTTCCAGTGTCACGCCCGCGGCCAGGGCCACGGCAAAGGCATCCATGGCCAGGGCCACGGCGATGCCGAATATGGTCAATACGTCCACCGGGACATCCCTCCTTTTAAGTTGCCGGAATTGTCGTATTCCGCCTCCCGCTTGTCAATGGCAAATCCAAACGCTTTAATCCAGCCCGGAGGCCGCTGTTTCCCCGCCCTGGGCGTAGCGGTCAAAACGCTTGCTTTATCTAGCGTGATCTGTTAAAAATCTCCCTTCAAACAAGGAGATAACGCAAGGAGAAATTATTAAATGGGTTTGATGGCAGGAAAACGCGGCATCATTTTCGGGGTCGCGAACGAGATGAGTATCGCCTGGGGAATTGCTCAGCAGCTCAAGGCTGCCGGGGCTTCCCTGGCTTTTACATATTTGAACGATGCGCTCGAAAAGCGGGTGCGTCCCCTGGCGGAAAGTCTGGATGCAGAACTGATTCTTCCCTGCGATGTCTGCAAGGACGAGGAGATCGAAGCGGTATTCGAAACGGTTCGCCAGGAATGGGGTTCCATCGATTTCGTGGTGCATGCGGTAGCCTTCGCCAATCGTGAAGACCTTAAACAAGGTTTCAGCCAGACCAGTCGCGCCGGTTTTCAACTGGCCCTTGATATCAGCGCGTATTCGCTGGTCGCGATCACTCGTTACGCCGTCCCCCTGATGACCCATGGCGGCAGCATCGTCACCATGACTTACCTCGGGTCCGTGCGGACCATTCCCAACTATAACGTCATGGGCGTGGCCAAGGCCGCGCTCGAGGCTTCGGTGCGCTATCTGGCGGTCGAATTGGGCGAGAAGGGGATCCGCGTCAACGCCATTTCCGCCGGTCCGATCAAGACCCTGGCGGCGTCCGGTATCGCCAACTTTCGGGAGAAGATCAAGTTGATGGACGACCGTGCGCCACTCAAACGCTGCGTCGATCAGGAAGAAGTCGGCAAGTCCACCCTGTATCTGCTGTCCGATCTGGCCAGCGGCGTAACCGGCGAAGTCCACTACGTTGACGCCGGTTTCAACATTACCGGGGCATGAAGGTTCTGTCGAAAATTTTACATCAAGGGGCTCTTTCGGCCCCTTTTTTCGTTTTTTCCCGCCCAGCCAGCCGGATGTTGAGAGGTCAATGGTGATCCAGGGTAATCTTTCGGGACTCAAGGCGAGCCAGATTCAGGCGCTCGAACGTATCTACCGGCGGCGGATTCCCGTCGACCAGGTGATCACTCCGGAGCTGGCACGTTTTCTGACCGAAAGGTCCTTCGACATGAACCGCCAGGTCGGGGTGATCATCGACCGGCAGGGGACCGTCAAGCACGTTATCGTTGGCGACGATCGCGAGATCGTCATCCCCGACCTTTCCGATGTCGGGCTCGGCCGCAGCGGGTTGCGCGGGCTGCGCTGCATCCACACCCACCTCAAGGGCGAGCCCCTTTCCCAGGACGACCTGACCGACCTGGCCTTGTTGCGGCTCGACCTGATGGTGGCCATTGCGGTCGGGGAGGGCGGTCTGCCGGGGCGAATTCATTATGCCCACGTCCTGCCGCCGGGCTCCGGCGGCAAGAGCGTCGAAACCCTGTCCGCGCCATCGGTACACGATTTCGATTTCGACGCAGAGGCTTTTCTCCGTGCCCTTGACGAGGAACTGGAGCGAAAGATAGGGGAGACCATCGATCTCTCCGACCTTCGTGAAAAGGCCATCCTCATCTCGGTCAGTCAGGGGGCCCGCCAGGAAACCGAGGATTCCCTCGACGAACTGGCCGAACTGGCCCGCACCGCCGACGTGGTGGTGCTCGACCGGGTGATTCAACGTCCGCGCCAGCTCAATCCCAAGTACCTGATGGGGGAGGGGAAGGTCAAGGAAGTCATCATCCGCGCCCTGCAGCAAGGGGCGACCCTGTTGATTTTCGATCAGGATCTGTCGCCGGTGCAGGTGCGTTCCATTTCGGCCATCACCGAAATCAAGGTCATCGACCGCAGCCAGCTGATTCTCGACATCTTCGCCCGCCGGGCCCATACCCTCGATGGCAAGGTGCAGGTCGAGCTGGCCCAGCTCAAGTACATCATGCCGCGGCTGATCGGCCGGGGTACCGCCCTCTCCCGCCTGATGGGGGGGATCGGCGGCCGCGGCCCCGGCGAAACCAAGCTGGAGATCGACCGCCGGCGGATTCGCGACCGCATCGCCCGGCTCGAAAAACAGCTGGCCGGGCTGGCCAAGGGCCGATTGCAGCGCCGGCAGCGTCGCATCCGTGCCGAGGTGCCGATCGTTTCGATTGTCGGCTACACCAATGCCGGCAAGTCGACCCTTTTGAATGCCCTGACCCAGAGCAAGGTCTTCACCGAAGACCTGCTGTTCGCCACCCTCGACACCTCGACCCGGCGGCTGCGTTTTCCCATGGAGCGGGAAGTCATCATCACCGATACCGTCGGCTTTATCCGCAAACTGCCCAAAAGCCTGCTTGGCGCCTTCAAGGCGACCCTCGAAGAGCTGGAGGACGCCGATCTCTTGCTACACGTGGTCGATCTCGGCAATCCCCGGTTCGAGGAGCATATCCGGTCCGTGGAGCGGATATTGCAGGACCTCGGACTCGACCGCATATCGCGGCTCTTGGTATTCAATAAAATCGATCTGATCCCCCAGGAGGAAGTCGCCCCGCTGTGCCGCCGCTTTACCGCCATTCCCGTAAGTGCCCGGGAACGCAGCACCTTTGACGGACTATTGGCCGAACTGCAGCACCGGTTCTGGCCCGACGACGAATGACGCAGGGAATGCCGGGTTGCCACCGGGCATTTCGCGGATGTTCTGGAGGTTAAAATGAAAATTCTCTGGGCTTTGCCGGTAGTTCTGCTACTCGGCGGTTGTTTCTGGCTGACACCGGACAAGCAGGTCGCGGTCCCGACTATTACGGCACCCAACGTCGCGGTCGGCTCGGCCAAATCGCCGGTTGGCGCTGTCCCAAAGCGACACGGATTTTCGGTGATGGCGATTGCCGAGCCGGCGGCGGTAGAGGTTTGCCCTTCGCCTTTGGCGGAAGAGCTCGATGCCGAAACCCTCGAAGACAATCTGATCCTTTCCGGAACCGACCAGCATCCGCCGGAGAACGAGGGGCTGACCCTGCTGACCGATGAAATGGTTTTCGACTTTCCCGTGGTCGAAAACGAAAAAGTTCGTTATTTCATTGATTATTACACCGGTTCCGCCCGCAAGACCTTTACCCGCTGGTTGCAGCGCTCGGAGCGCTATATTCCCTTCATGCGCAAAATCTTCGAGGAAGAGGGGTTGCCCCAAGACCTGATTTACCTGGCCCTGGTCGAATCCGGGTTCAACGACAAGGCCTACAGCTGGGCCCATGCCGCCGGTCCCTGGCAATTTATCGAAAGCACCGGCAATCTTTATGGATTGAGCAACGACTGGTGGCGGGACGAACGCCGGGATTTCGAGAAATCGACCCGGGCGGCGGCCAAGTTTCTCAACGACCTGTACCAGCGCTTCGACGGCGACTGGTATCTCGCGGTGGCTGCTTACAATGCCGGCGGCGGCAAGATTTCCAAAGCGGTTGAAAAATACGATACCCGGGATTTCTGGGAATTGACCCGGGGATCGTATCTGCAGACCGAAACCAAGAACTACCTGCCAAAACTGCTGGCGGTTCTGACCATTGCCAGAAACCCCGAAGAATACGGCTTCGACAATCTCGATTGTCTGGCGCCTATAGAGTACGACCTGGTTACCATCCCCGAGGTTACCGATCTCGAACTGGTCGCCAAACTCTGCGAGGTTTCCTATGATGAAATCAAGGCTCTTAACCCTGAGCTCAAACGCTGGTGTACTCCCCCGGGAGCGGACGAGTACGAGTTGCGTATTCCGTCCGGCAAAAAAAACCTTTTTGAAGAACGCTACGCTCAGGTACCCCCCGACCGGCGCGCCAATTATAAACGCCATCGGATTGCCCGGGGCGACACCCTGGGGGCGATTGCCAAGAAATACGACATCCGGATCGACGACATCGTCGACCTCAACAATATCCACAATTCCCGTGCCCTCAAGGTTGGTCGCGATCTGATCCTGCCGCTGCACCAGAGCTACAGTCAGTTGCCGGTGAAGGAGATGAAGGATGATTACGTGCGTTCCCGCCGCAAGACCTACCAGGTACGCAACGGCGACAGTCTGTGGTCGATCGCCAAGCGATTCGATGTCGGCGAGAAGGACCTGCGGGTCTGGAACAAGCTTGGTCGGAGCAACGTCATCCGTCCCGGTCAGACACTGATGGTGTCGTCGACAGGAGACAGCTCTCCTTCCACGGCCAAAAAAGTCGCGACTGCCGCCAAGCCGGCGACGAAGTCGGCCCGCAAGGTCGTCTATCAGGTTAAGCCCGGCGATACCCTGTCGGATATCGGCGACAGATATTCGGTATCGACCGACCGTATCCTCCATTGGAACAATCTGGCGGAGAATCACGTGCTGCGTCCCGGCGATGAACTGACCCTGATGATTAACGATGAGCAACGCGGCTGAGCCTCGATCGGCTCTTTTTCTCAACCGGCTCGTCCCGCTTTCCGGGCGGTATGAACGGCTGTATTTCGGCGCCGAGTTTTGTCCCTGGCTGTTGCCGCAACCCGAGGCAGGGGTAGCGGCCTGCCGGGCTGCCCACGACCAGGGATGGCATTTCACCCTGGCCACGCCGGTGCTGGCCGAGTCGGTGTTGCCGCGTCTGCGCGACCTGCTGGAGGCGCTGGCTGGCCTGGTGGAACCTGGCGACGAAGTGCTGATCTCCGACTGGGGGGCGCTGGAGCTGGTTCGCGAAGCGCTGCCGCAACTGCCGATTCTTCTCGGTCGAATTCTCTCGGGGCAGAAGCGCGGCCCGCGCATCCTTGAGCTTCCCCTTACTGTTGAGCAGCGGGAGTATTTTCGGCGCGGCAGCTGGTATGGTCGGGAAGCTGCTGCCTTGCTGGAGGAAATGGGGATCGCCCGGGTCGAGCTGGATAACCTGCTGCAGGGACTGGCTCCCTTGCCGACCGGGTTGACCGGTTCTCTCCATTATCCCTATGCCATGGTGACTTCCAGCCGCAACTGTCCGTTTCGCGTGGATTTGAAGGGAACGGGCTGCGGGTCCCGCTGCGGCGAGGCATTCCGGCTGGAAACCGACCAGACTCCGATCCCGCTGCTGCAATGCGGCAATACCCAATTCCTGCAGAATCCAGCCCTTCCCAGCGACCCTTCCGCCCTCGGCATCGACCGCTTGGTACACCATCCATATCTGCCCCGCTGACCGACCGCAGGTTGGTCCCGACTAAGTATATCTCTTTGACTTTTAAAGGTGAGGTTGCTACACTCTGTCGGCTCTGATGGGCTCATGAATACCTCCTGAAAGGATCATCCGAATAATGCTCAATATCGTCATTTCCCTTGTTGTATGCCTTCTGGTCCATACCGGGCTGACACTTTATGCAGGGGTCGAACAGTGGATCGCCAGCATCGCTGCCGTGGCCTCCTTTATGCTCCTTTATTTTCTGCTGACCCGCTTCGTGATGAAAAAGATCGGCGCCCTGATGGAAGTCGCCCAGCGCGACATCCAGGCCGGGCGATCCGAAAAGGCGGTTAAGGTACTGCAGGGCGGTTTCAAGTACGCCAAATGGCAGTTCTACATCAAGGGGCAACTCAATGCCCAGATCGGCACCATTCTTTATCTCAAGCGCGATTTTGCCGAAGCTTTCGAGTATCTGCAAAAGGGCTTTGTGCGTCACTGGGTGGCCATGGGGATGCTCGGCATCTGCTACATGAAACGCAACAAATCAAACAAAATGATCGATACTTTCGACAAGGCGACCGCCGCCAACAAGAAAGAGCCGATGCTTTGGAACCTTTATGGCTTCTGCCTGGATAAAATCGGGCAAAAAGACAAGGCCATTGAGGTCATGGAAAAAGGTCTCAAAAAGACCGGCGGCAACGAGGCTTTACAGGCCAATCTCGACGCCCTCAAAACGGGCAAAAAGATGAAAATGCAGGCGTATGGAGACCTTTGGTACCAGTTTCACCTGGAAAACCAGGGCACCCTCATCAAACAGCAGACCAAGGCGATACAAGGCCGACGCAACCTCGTAAAGCGGTAATCGTGACCCGGAAAAAAGACCAAAAGACTTCAGAGACCAGGATGCTAAATAACCCTTTCAAGACATTGAAGGGGTTTTCCGTTCCGGTGCCCGAG
>Ga0154449_1134_pt1 | contig 14751 bp, 12 predicted proteins | sample RifGroC2_FD_105642 | JGI IMG/M metagenome (GOLD analysis project Ga0154449, IMG submission 105642) | Pelobacteraceae bacterium GWC2_58_13
ACAGTTTGGCAACCCGAAGGTCTCCAGCTAAAAGGTTGACGAGCGACCAATCCAAAACGACCCGATCAACCCTTACGGCACCTTCCGGCCAGCGTAGCTGGGTTCCCTCAAGCAGCAAGCTATCCGCCAGGCGACCACCGATCCGGCCGAAAGACAGTTCGACCGGGGCAAGTTTGGCCACAACCTCAAGCAGCCAAGCGCTGCCGGAAGGCGACCAGGCGAGCCAGAGGCCGCCCCCCATTACGGCTAACCCCAGCGCGAAAACCATCGCCAAGGCATATTTCAGTACGCGGGCTACCATCCGAATCCCACACTCAAATGGAGGCGCCAGGCCGGATCAACTTCACCGATCTGCCGTGCCACATCCACCTTGACCGGACCTACCTGAGTGTAATAGCGCAAGCCGATTCCGGCGCCTTGCGCCCATTCAATCTTTGAAAGGTTGTTAAACGCATTACCGGCATCATAAAAAAATGCCACCCCCCAGTTCTCCCGGAGCGCCCTTTCCAGCTCGATACTTCCAACGGCCAGATGCTTGCCGCCAATCGTCTCTCCCAGCTCGTCTTTTGGACCAAGCGACTGGTACCGATACCCGCGCACACTCTGATCCCCTCCGGCAAAAAATCTCAACGACGCCGGAACATCCTCTATAGGTTCATCCTGAACCGTGGTCGCCCCTTCTGCCCTGAAAAAAGCAGACCAGCGGGAGGGCAACTTTATCAGGGCATTTCCCGAAGCAAGTACCTGCAACAGGCTGATATCCGACCCGAGATTCCGATGAGCGCCTCGGGTTTCGAGACTGAAGGAATAACCACGTTGTGGACGTACCGGGTCCTTGTAACGGCGCCGCGCAAAACGGATCCCCGGAATGACCATCCGCGAGCGGTCATCTTCCTGGCTGACGATGTAATCTTCCTGCAACAGGCGCAGAAAAACCGATCCCACCCGTCCCTTGCCAAATCCCCACGTTTGTTCGACTTCGGCAAACACGGACCGGGTCTCGTAGGTATCCACATCCTCGGCCTTGTATCCAAGGCGAAAAGAGGTCTGACTTTCCAGATTCAACGCAGAGGGGATGGTGTAGGTAGAAACCAGGGATTGACGCCACTGGGCTATTAGCAAATCGGTTTCGAACAAATGCGCGCGATGGAACAGGTTGACATCTTTGTAGCGTAGCGAAAAACGAGGACCGGTATCGGTTCCATAGCCGATTCCAGGCCGTAAACGACGCCGAGCCGATGGCACCAACTGGATCGAAATCGGAACCTCTGCATTTTGCGCCAGTTCCTCCAGGGGGGAGATGATCACATCCCTGAAACGATCGGAATCAAGGAAGTTGAGCTGGGTCTGACCTAATTTTTCATGAGAAAAAACTTCACCTTGGGCAAACGATAGATGACGCTTTAAAAACCACTCGGGGAAATCAGGGGCTCCATGCATCAGCACTGTACCAAAACGAAATTGCGGGCCGGTATCCAGAACCAGCTTAATATCAGCGCTCCGGATATCCCTGTTAACACGGATTTCATGTGTGATGAACTCCGCCTGCAAAAAACCGAGTTCGAGAGCCGTCGCTTTAAGTTCGGCCTTCCCCTTTTCATAATAATCCTGTCGCAGGACATCGTCCGGGATCAGGGGAAAGGACCCCACGTGGCCCCGTAATGCCTTGTTCCCTTCCCCCGGCCCGACAATTTCGACCAAAAGCGTCGCCACCCTGACCGGTTCTCCCGGCTTGACATCGACCAACACACGGGTGTTATTTTTCTTGTGGTTTTCCAGTCGCGTGCTTGTTATGGTTTCAAAATATCCGAACGGTTCGAGAGCTCTGCCGACTTTGGCTGGAATCTGGCTGATGAAATGGTCCATCCAACGGCTGTCAAAACTCCGATCGTCCCGGACCAGTCCCGTTGGAAGAACCAGTGCGGATTGCACATTAGTCAGCGCATCGCCTGCGACCCCTGTCACAACCACTTCAACCGGCTCGGAGAATAAGGCGTGAACAGGGGGGCAAACAAACAACATGAACACGGTCAATATGAGCAGAGCAAGGTGTTTCATTTTCACCTAAGGCATTAGATTCGAAACCACGACAGAAAATTTATCAACCTTTTGAAGGGATATCATACGCGAATGTGGAAAATTTTTCACGGACTAGCAGTGTTCTTGCTTCTTCATACGACCCTGCCGGCATATGCCTGGGACCCTGAACCCGAATCAGAATCCTTCCTGCTGAGCCCCAGATGGCAAGGAGAAATCATCGGAACGCATCGTTTCCACACCGTTGCCGCCAAAGAAACCCTGATGGAACTAGCCCGCGACGGAAAGCTGGGCTACACCAATCTGAAAAACGCTAATCCAGACATCGATCCATGGCTCCCCCCCCCCGGTCGGGTCATCCTGCTTCCATATTCTACTATCCTGCCAGTGGATGCCAAACCCGGCATAACCATTAATTTAGCCGAACTCCGGTTGTATTATATCTGGGAAGCCGACGGCCGTTATCGGGCACGCGTGTACCCACTCGGTATCGGAAGTGAAGGAACCGAAACACCTACCGGCCAGTTCGCTATTCTGAGCAAAGCTGAAAACCCGACCTGGACGATCCCCATGTCGATCCGAAAGGCACGTCCCAACCTTCCAGAATCCATCCCGCCCGGACCAACCAACCCTCTCGGTAAATTCTGGATGGGATTTTCCCCGGCGGGGCTAGGCATCCACGGCACCAATATCCCTCTTGGCGTCGGCCGCAGGGTCAGCCACGGCTGTCTACGCCTCTATTCGCAAGACATTCAGGATCTCTTCAGCCAAGTAACCATCGGAACGCCCGTTCAAATCATCAACGCACCTGTCAAAGTCGGCCAGGAAAATGCCATCCTGTTTCTGGAGGTGCATCGAAATCTTCAGGAAGATGACAGAGAATTGAAAAAAGAAATTGTCCGGCAGGCGCGAGTCCTTGACTGGGCTGGCACAATCGATTGGAGTGCCATCGAACGTGCCCTAATAGAAAACCGGGGCATTCCTTTTCCGATTTCGATGGCAAACAAATAGTGATGGCGGTGCAAAAATTCCGCCCTACTGCGTTACAGCGGTTTTTCAGGACCTCGACCTACCCCCCTGAAACACGACTAAAGCCTTATATGGCGAAATTTTGGTTTAGCCATGAGGAGGCTTTTTGCGAAAGCATCAAATAGCCAGATGCTTCACTTGGTACATTTCGGTTAAGACAAAAAAGACTGGGGACAATGGCCGATTGACCATTATCCCCAGTCTTTTTTCGTTAAGCCGGAAACTCCGTAAACTACTTGCGAAGGCCCATTTCAAAAGCTTTTTCGGCCTTCATCGCGCTTTGCTCGGCCCGGTTGGCCGCCGCTTCGGCTCTGCTCGCCGCATCGGCAGCATTGACCGCAGAAGCTTCGCTAGCCGCGGCTGCCTTTTCGGCGCGGCTGGCTGCAGCTTCAGCCAACTGGGCCGATTGTGAAGCCGCGTTGCTGGACTCGACAGCCTGCTTCAGAAGATTCTGATCTGCCGGAGACAAACTTGCGGAGCAGCCTGCCAGACAAAGAACCAGAGCACCGCCAACCAAAGATACCACTCCTAATTTTTTCATTTTATCCTCCCAAGGAATAAACTTTAATATTCATTCAACCAGAGATTGTGGGAAAGTCAATACCGAAATCCAGATGCTTTCTGCATGTGAAAATTCATTGTGGATAAACATGAAAACCAGCAACGGGGATGAGTCCCATGACTCATCCCCGTTGCTGGGTCCACTAGAAAAATTACTGCATTACGGGAGCAGAGATTTAATATATTCCCGGTTAAGTTTAGCTATGAATTTGACATCAATGCCTTTCGGGCATGAGGATTGGCACTCGTAATGGTTGGTACAGTTACCAAAACCACATTCCTTGAGCGTCTCGGTCATCGCTTTAACGCGCGCCTTGGCTTCGATGCGACCTTGCGGCAAAGCAGCGAGCTGTGCCACCTTATTGCTGGTAAACAGCATGGCTGAACTGTTGGGGCAACCCGCAATACAAGCACCACAACCAATGCATTCGGCTGCGTCCATGGCATAATCGGCTTCAGGCTTGCCGATCATCACAGAGTTAGCATCAGGGACGCCGCCAGTGTGGCAAGAAGTGTAACCGCCGGAATTCATGATCGTGTCCATGGCTGCGCGGTCAACCACGAGGTCCCTAACAATCGGGAATGCCTTGGCTTTCCAAGGCTCGATGTAGATGCTGTCGCCATCCTTGAAAGAACGCATATGCAGCTGGCAGACCGTGGTACGATCCTGACCACCATGGGGGCGCCCGTTGATGACCTGCGAACACATGCCACAGATCCCTTCACGACAATCGTGATCAAAGGCGATGGGGTCTTTTCCTGTTTTGATCAACACCTCATTCACATCATCGAGCATTTCCAGGAAAGACTGGTCGGGGCTAACATTCGGAGCCTCGTACTGCTCCAGCTTGCCCATGTCCTTGGGGCCCTTTTGGCGCCATACGTATAATGTAAGGTTCATTATTTATAACTCCTTACTGCCAGATGTACATTTTCGAATTTCAAGGGCTCCTTGTGCAACTCAGGCTCCTTGTTCACGCCCTTGAACTCCCATGCTGCAGCATAGCAGAAGTTCTCGTCATCGCGCATGGCCTCGCCATCATCGGTTTGATGCTCGACGCGGAAATGACCACCGCAGGATTCTTCACGATGCAGAGCGTCTTTAGCCAGTAGTTCACCGAACTCGAGGAAGTCAGCCAGGCGACCGGCGTTTTCCAACTGCTGGTTGAACTCATCGCCGCTGCCGGTGACCTTGACGTTCTTCCAGAACTCTTCACGTAGCGCGGGAATCTGCTTGAGAGCTTCGGTAAGGCTCTGCTTGCTGCGGGCCATACCGACGTTGTTCCACATGATCTTGCCGAGTTCGCGATGCATCTCGGAAACAGTCTTCTTACCGTTGATCGACAACAGTTTATTGATGGTTCCCTTGACTTCGTCGGCCGATTTTTTGAACTCGGGATGCGCGTCGGTAACCTGACCGGGTTTTACGGTGACCAGGTAGTTGGCGATGGTGTACGGAATAACGAAGTAACCATCCGCCAGGCCCTGCATGAGCGCGGAAGCCCCGAGCCGGTTGGCGCCATGGACGGAGAAGTTGGCTTCGCCAAGGACAAACAGACCGGGGACGTTACTCATGCAGTTGTAATCGACCCACAAGCCGCCCATCGAATAGTGGGGAGCGGGATAGATACGCATCGGTTGTTTGTAGGCGTTCTCATCGGTAATCTTTTCATACATCTCGAAAAGATTGCCATAACGTTCTTTAATGGTGTGTTCACCCACGCGGGCAATAGCCGCAGCGTAGTCGAGATAAACCCCGCGCTTGCCGGGTCCAACCCCGCGGTCATCGTCGCATTGTTCCTTGGCGGCCCGGGAAGCGATATCGCGCGGAGCCAGGTTGCCGAAGGAAGGATACTTGCGCTCCAAGTAATAGTCGCGATCTTCTTCGGCGACTTGGCTAGCCGGTTTTTCGCAATCTTCCTTGCGTTTGGGAACCCAGCAACGACCGTCATTACGCAACGATTCGGACATCAAGGTCAGTTTCGACTGATGCTCACCGCTCTGGGGGATACAGGTCGGGTGAATCTGGGTGTAGCAAGGGTTGGCCATGTAAGCGCCTTTTTGGGCAGCCTTCCATGCGGCGGTGACGCTGCAACCCATGGCGTTGGTCGAAAGATAAAAGACGTTGACGTAACCGCCAGTGGCCAGGACCACCGCATCACCCCAGTGGGATTCGATCTGACCGGTGGTCAGGTTACGAACGGTAATCCCTTTGGCAACGCCATCAACCACGACAAGGTCGAGCATCTCCGTACGGGCATGCATGGTAACCGTTTTTGCCTTAACCTGACGGCATAGGGCCGAATAGGCGCCGAGCAGGAGCTGCTGACCGGTTTGTCCACGAGCATAGAAGGTACGGGAAACCTGGGCGCCGCCGAAGGAGCGGTTGTCCAGATAACCGGCATAATCGCGGGCGAAAGGAACCCCTTGCGCAACGCACTGGTCGATAATGTTGTTGGACACCTGGGACAAACGCCAGACATCCGCCTCGCGGGCACGGAAGTCACCGCCCTTGATGGTGTCGTAGAAGAGGCGGTAGATGCTGTCAGCGTCGTTCGGATAGTTCTTGGCCGCATTGATGCCGCCCTGAGCGGCGATCGAGTGAGCGCGGCGAGCACTGTCCTGATAACAGAAGGCATGGACGTTGTAACCCAATTCGCCAAGCGAAGCCGCCCCTGCGCCACCAGCGAGACCGGTGCCGACCATCAGGATTTTGTATTTACGTTTATTTGCCGGGTTCACCAGCTTCATTTCAAAGCGGTGTTTATCCCACGATTTCTCAATTGGTCCGGTAGGACATTTGCCGTCAAGTATCACGAGTAACCCCCTAGATCTTTACGATGCCAGCGATGATTAGAATCGGAATCGAGATGTACCCGAAAAGCAGAACCAGGGCGACACCCTTGCTTACCTTCTCGACAGGCGAAAGAGAAGGACCATTATTGAATCCGAGAGTCTGAATAAAGCTCTGGAAGCCGTGGCTTACATGAAGAAACAGAAAAACCATAGCGGCAACGTAGATCAGAGAAATAACGAACTTCTGGAAACTCAGCACCACCATGGTATACACATCGGGACGATTCAGGGCATCGAGGGGCAGATGGCTGGCGGAAATTTCCGGATTGGTGACGTGCGCGGTGAAGTGCAGAATGTGGTAAACCACGAAGGCCAGCAGAAGCAGACCGCTGACGATCATGGTCTCAGAAGCGAAATTGGCGCGAGCCATTTTCTTGACGGCATAATTCCCTGGAGTTGCGGCACGGTTTTCCAGGGTCAACAAGATGCCGAAGATGATGTGAATACCGAAAACAGACAGCATAACCAAGCGGAACAGCCACACCAGGGGGCCGAGGTCATGAAGATGTTTGGCATAGGCGTTAATACCGTCGGCACCCAGAAATACGGAAGAGTTGCCGAGCAGGTGTACGCAAATAAACGAAATCAAGATAGCGCCTGTTACAGCCATCAAGATCTTTCTGCCCACAGTGCTTTGGATAAATTGCATAATTTTCATCCCTTAGAATGATTTTTAGAGCAAATAAGAGAATTTACACTCCCAGTCCCTTATCTCGGAACGCATCCATTTTTTTCAGTCGTCAGGTGGGAGCGGGCTTGCCCCATCATCCAAATTTGTGACGCTTGAAAAAACGGGATCCCAAACGCGAGGCGGTGCGCGCCAACAAGCCAGACATTCCATTTTTCTCTCTCCTTGCTAAAAGATGAGCCCACATATGAGCAATACACACGCAATGCCGTTACGAGCAGCGGCAATATATCAAACGGTATACTGCATACAGAATACAGCAAGTCGTATACTAAACATCGTTTGTAAAAAATGCAAAAAAAAAATTAACAAAAGGGCAGATATGGCGGAAGCCGAACAGGTTCAGATGTGCCATCTCGTCCATTGACAATGCGCATTTAAGTCAAAAAATGCGAAGGGTTACAACCCACCCTCAGTCATCCAGGCAATCACAATGCACGCGACCCGGAAGGGTCGCAGAACCCTGCGATGCGATTTAATTTATATTTACAAAGATCGGATCGCTAATTAACCTACACCAATGCTACCCAATAGAGAAGAAAATAAAATACAAAAATGACCTGCATAATCTCTCAATACACAACCAACAACAAAAATATAACTGTATTTTTATTAGGTTACACCACACACGAAGGAATCAAACCAACGGTAGAAGGAATTACTGTATATAAACAAGATACACCATGAATGATAGATGGTGCTGCGATGGACCGGCAAGAAGAATCAAACCATCAATCATTCCAGTTGCTTAAATATTTTAATTGATTTTTTCAAATCGTGGCATATTCAATGCTATTAAAAGGTGCAACTGTCAACGCTGCAATTCCCTGGAAAGGAGCAGATCATGAAAAAAACTCTTCTGTTTCTATTGCTCCATACAGTTTCCCTTTCCGGTTACGCAGTTGCCAACACACATCCGGAATCGACAGGTAACAGCCTGGCGGTCATTCTGTTTCTGGGGTTCATTGGTTTAATCATCGTTGGCCAACTTATCCCGGGTGTCATGTTATTTTTTTCCATGATCAAGGGGCTGTTCAGGAAACACCCAAGTGAAATAAAACACGCGGATCACAAATAAACCGTTGGTCAAACCCTACGCTCCATATCACCATATCCAGCCAAGGAGGATGTCATGAACAAACTTACACTTTCCGCAATTACATTTGCCCTGCTCAGTCCGATTTCTTCGGCCTTTGCCGCATCAGGTCGCAGTGACAACAGTGGATTTGTTGTCTGGGTTTTTCTCGGGTTCTGCGCCCTAATCGTTGTCGCTCAAGTGGTTCCCGCTTTAATGGTCATGCTTGGGCTCGTTAAGGGCGCTACAGAAAAACAACATGAAACCGCAAAGCAAAAAGCACACTGATCAAAACATCTGCGGTCAGGGGAATCCCGCGTTCCCTGACCGCAGATTATTTTTCATTATAATTACAGATCCCCCCGCCTAAACAGTCAGTTAATTCTTGACGTCACCGACAAAAACCGTCTATTTATTAATTTCAAAAAGTCATGTCATTTCGATGAGAGTCTTTTGGATATCCATCGAATTGATAATGGCTTCCCCGCCTGAATACCCTTGCAATGCAGGATTTGTAGATGCAAATTTTCAGGAATGCCTCGATCAAAAGCAAAACGATAAGCATTATTATGCTTATCAGCGGTGCGGCGTTATTCCTCTCCACGGCGACTTTTGTCTACAATGAAGTCATTATCTTTCAAGAATCTTTACTGAAAGAAATTACCACCCTTGCCCACATGGTTGGCAACCATACAAGACAGAGCCTACTTTTCGACAACTGGCGGGAAGCTGACCGTAATATGTCCAGCCTCACCTCCCATCCACCTGTCAGTCACGCATATTTGTTCGACCGCCATTTCAAACCCCTCGCCCACCAAGTAAACTATCCGTCCGAATCAGCTTTTCTGCCAGACAAGCTATGTGAAAAACTGGCGGGATACGAAAATCTCCGCGGCGATACCTACTGTCTGACCTTCAATCACTTGGCGATATTCCACCCGGTTCTGGCCAACAACGAAAAAATTGGTACCGTTTTTATCCAGGCGGACCTAGCTCCCCTGTACCAACGCCTCGGCCGCTTTGCACTTGGTGCAATCACCGTCTTGGGATTGACCATGATTGCCGCCTACTTCCTCTCTTCCCGACTGCAGCGGCTTATCACCGCCCCGATCCTTTATCTTTATGACACCATGAAAGGGGTGAGTCGTGGAAACAATTACCATATCCGGGCACAGAAAACATCAAATGATGAAGTCGGTAATTTGATTGATGGTTTTAACGATATGCTCGCGCAAATCGAGCACCGCGATGAATTGTTGAATAAGAACCAAGAAGACCTTGAGCTGTCGATCCTCCAACGAACCAGAGAACTTCAGGATACCAATAAAAACCTGGAAGCGACCATTGACGAACTGGATCGGGCCAAGGCGGCGGCCGAAGCTGCTAATTTCACTAAATCACAGTTTTTTGCCAACATGAGTCACGAAATTCGCACTCCGATGATAGGGGTGCTCGGCATGTCCGAACTCCTTCTCAACACCGACCTCAATGAAAACCAGCGCAGTTTGGTTCGTACGGTGCACAACTCCGGGGACGCCCTGTTAAAAATACTCAACGACATCCTGGATTTTTCTAAAATGGAAGCAGGCAAAATCAGCCTCGAAGAAATCGATTTTGACCTGCAATCCGTCGTCGAAGAAGCGGCCAGACTCCTGGCTGAAAAAGCCCTTGCAAAAAACCTTGAACTGGTCTGCCACCTGGTTCCCGGCACCTCCTTGGATTTGCGAGGAGACCCTGGTCGCCTGCGGCAGATTCTTCTAAACCTGATAAGTAACGCAGTAAAATTTACCGACTGCGGAGAAGTTGTTATTACCGTGAGAGAAGTTGAATCCGGCACCATGGAGAAGATCTTACAGATCACCGTCAGGGATACCGGCATCGGCATGTCCGAAACAACACAGGACGAGATTTTTGAATCCTTCACCCAAGCCGAAAAATCAACTGCCAGACGATATGGCGGAACCGGATTGGGCCTGTCCATCGTGCGTCAACTGGTCGGATTGATGAGTGGTACCATCGATGTCCAAAGCGAACCGGGCAACGGATCGACCTTTCGCGTTCAACTGCCACTCATCCGCCAAAAGCATTCACACCACACCCCGCACCTTATTCCGCCCGAATACCAAGGGCATCAAATACTGGTGATACACAGCAACCGTTCCGCCCGCAATGCGCTTTTGGAATACCTGGCCGCCATGAATCTGAAGGCAGAAAGCGCCGAAACCCTTCAATCGGGAATTTCATTGCTGCTACAGGTCGACCAGCCCTTCTCCCTGGTTCTACTGGAAACAGCGGTGCCCGAGGTGGACATTGCCTGCTTTCACAACAACACCATCAGCCTTGCTCCTGCGAACAGACCAAACCTGGTATTGATCTGTCCGCAGCATGACTTTATTGATGCCGAAAAAATGAATCATTTCGGCGTAAGTTCCATTCTTTACAAGCCCATATGTCCCTCGCTGCTACCACCGGCTCTGGTAAAGGCATTAGCCGTGAAGTCGTCGGGCAACATCCATTTGCCTTTCGAAAAATCAGCAAATCCGAGAAACGCACCGCGGGTGCTCGTTGCTGAAGACAACCCAACGACACAGAATCTTCTGAAAAGCATCATTGAAAGCATCGGCTGTCAGGTCGATATTGCCAGCAACGGGACTGAAGCCCTTGAATTTCTCAGCGATCATGAACTGGTGCTTATGGACCTGCGGATGCCGGGGATGGGCGGAATTGAAGCGACCCAACAGATCAGGCGCCAAGGCAACAACGTTCCCATCATTGCCCTGACGGCCCACGGTGACAAGCAAGGTGGCGCCGAGTGTTTTGCCGCTGGAATGAACGATTACCTACAGAAACCATTTCGCAACAAACAGTTGCAGGGCCTAGTGAAACGCTGGCTTGAAAAAAGCGCGGCCGTGGCCACCTCCGATGAACCCTCCATTAACAGCCTCGATCCCCCAAAACATCGAATTCTGGTGGTGGAAGACACCGATGCCACCCGAATATTGATCAGGATCATTCTTGAAGAATTAGGCTGCCAGGTGGACGTGGTCGACAATGGTGTGGAAGCGGTCGCTCTTCTTGAAAAAATCCCCTTCAATCTCGTTTTCATGGACTGCCAACTGCCCGGGATAGATGGCTTCGAAGCCACCCGGCGCATCCGCGAACGAAACATCCAGGTTCCAGTCATCGCCTTGACCGCCCGCTCCCAGGAGGAAAACCGCGAACCTTTCCTTCAGGCCGGAATGAATGATTACCTTGGCAAACCATTCAAACGCACACAACTCGAAGCCATGGTCAAGTATTGGCTTAACGGCGACCGGGAAACCTCCCGCACAAGTCTTCATTCCGCACCACAACAGTCCAACCCCGGACATTCATGATGGTGAAAACACATAAGAAAACTCTCGCCCTCCTCCTCCTTGCCGCGCTTGTTTATGCGGGGCTGGTAATCGTCCTGGCGCTGCCGCTGCTCGGCCATCACGGGATACCCGAGGAACTTCGAGTCAATACGGCCAGCATCAGCCAAGGGAAAGTCGGTCAGGCGCTGCATCTTACGGTTGAGGGAACGGGCTTCGACAATGAAACCAACTTCATGTTGGTGCTCGACAGCGGCAACCAGCAAGCCATTGTTTACAGCACTGAAACCTTCGGCGCCACCGATACCATTCTGAGGAATGGACAAGTTCTCTACCTGGGCAACCGTGGTCGAGTGGTCCATCAATATGACATCGGGAAACCGGATCGTCCCCGGTTTCAATATAGTTTTTCCATGACCGGAAAACCCACAGCCTTGGCTCTATCCAACGGCACCCCTTGGGTAGCGTCCGGATATGGCGAGATAGGCACTTTGGGATCGCCACATCGTATGGTCGAGACAATCACCGACCTGGCCACCGATGAAGAAGGTATCCTGTATGCAGCAGCGGCAAACCATGGATTGATCGTTTTTCGCCCCCGGGCAGAGAACACCCCCGTTAAAATAGGTTCGCTCGACCTGCCCGGGGCAGCACTCTCGATAGCCGTCGCCGAGCACCTGGCATACGTATCGAGCGCCAAGGTGGGCCTGCATGTCTGTGATATTTCGGATCCGGAAAATCCACGACTTATTTCGACTCTGCCCTGGTCCGGCGACAATCAAAGCCTCACCGTGAAGGACAATCTATTGCTGCTCGGCAGCACCGATCAGCTCGCGATCATTGACGTCCGAAATCCCAGACTGCCCCGAGTGCTCGCTCAAATGCCGTTAGCCAAAATCAAAGACATCGTGATCAACGAAAATCTGGCGCTGCTGGCGGCCGATAATTCAGGGCTGGTGGCCGTCGACATCACCGATCCCAGCAACCCCTTCATTTCAGGGCACTTAACTCCTGGAGACACGATTCGTTGTTTAACCGTCAACGGCGATCTGGCCTATCTCGGCACTGAAAACGCCGGACTGCTGGTGGTCGACCTGAAGCGGCTCAGTCATCATCCGGATTGGCGGCCCGAACCCCTTGAGCTTCCAAGGTCAAGAACCTCGATGTCCAAAGCCTTGCGAATTTATGGCCCCAGGCTGCCGGAAGAAATCATCGCTCAGGTGGAATCCCAACTTCCTCGCAACTGCGATGAAACCGACACCGCCAAAATCGGCCCGATCACCTACCTGGCTTCCGACTGCGGCCTGGTTATCATCGACCAAAAGGAACCACCCCATGTCGAAGTGCTGCAACAACCGTTGGCTGCTGCATCCAAGATCGAACTGGCCGGAACCACCGCCTATGTAAGCGGCAGCAGAGGAATAAACATCTCCACGGCGCTAAAGCCCACCATCAAAGGGAACCGCCCGGGCCTGCAAATCTTCGATGTCAGCGACCCCAGTCAGCCTCGGGCCAAGGGCTTCATTGAAACCGCCGATATGATTCTAAAAATGAGAATACGTGAGGACCGCGCCTATCTGGCGGTCAAGGAGAAAGGGGTATTGATTGTCGATTTGAACGACTTGGACCACCCTCAAGTGATGGGCATTGCGGACCTTCCATGGCCGGAACAGAGTTTCGCCGGCTATCTGGATATCTACCTGAGCGGCGATGTCCTGTATATTGCCAACGGCAGGGCCGGCCTGCATGTGTTCGACGTCAGCAACCCACATCATCCCCAACGGGTTTCGGCCTTCAACACAACGGGAGGCTGGGTCAACCGCCTCGCCGGCGACAAGAAACAACTCTTTGCCTATAATTTCAACAACGATCTGCAGATATATGACCTCACCCGGTCTAAATTCCCCCGGTTGACCGGGACCTTGGACCGTTTTTCCAACGTCAGCCATATTGACATCCGCGGCAACACCCTGCAGTTGGAGCTGCTCAAAGGGAACGGCATCGCCCGCGCTCTGCCCCTGACCGCCGAAGATATCAACCGGCACGGAAGCACCCTCGTCGATCTCAAATTTGCCGCCCCGGTTTTTCCCGGTGACTATATGTTGTACGCCTTCAATCAAAAGGGTCGCCAGCAATTGCCCGGCCTCATCCGTATCGAGTCGGCTCAGAAATAATATTCCATTCCGGCCCAGAATTGGCGACCGATTTCGTAGGTCTGGACATCCGTTTCGGCGCCGGCGGGAACCTTTTGATTGAACACATTATAAACCTCAAGACTCAACTGAATCCCCTGGCTGCGGAAAAGATTTTGGCGCCAGTCAAGCTTCCAGTCAAAAATCCAGGACTCCGGCTGTTTTTCTTCCCGGTAGGACGTCACCGTAAACTCAGTCGGAAAATTCGCCGCCGTTTTTTCCGCAGTGGAAAAACCATTTGCAACAAGCCCTACGTAACCACTACGGTACTTGGTAAAATTTGTAAAACTAAAATTGTAAGGCAACTTGACGGAGTAGGTCAAATTAGCGACCCAAGGCCGATTATAATCCCGACGGGTCAATTCAGAACATGAAATGACCTTATTGTTATCATCCGCGTCCAAACAAATCCTTTCTATATCCACTAAATCATCAAATTTATCATCATAACTTTCATTGCTGGTATTCGTTTCCTGATAAACAATATTGATTGAAACATAATGCTTGCCGAAATTCCTCTCCCATGCAGCACTATATTCTTCATGACGGCTTGAGCCGTTATTATTCAAAACCAGGGGTTTGTTGCCATCAAGATCGGGCTCGCCGGTCTCTTGGGCAAATTCATCTTCGCCGTCGCGCCGCACGTAGGTCAGATTCAAGCGTCCCCCCATAAGGGCCTGGTCGACGCCAACAACCGCCTCATCTGAATAAGGGGTCGCAAGATTGGAATACCGATAACTGCGCGGAGCCTGGGTCGGGTCTGGCCAGGGCTCCGGCTGATTGTCGGCTGACAGCGTTTGGCTGCGGGATTCAAGACGCCCTTTCAAGATAGCCTCACGTAGTTTGTACGTCAGGAGGGTTTTCCCGTAATAGCGGTTCCATCCCCCCACCAGCAAGGTATCGCCATTGCCGAAGATATCCCAGGTGGCGGCCAGACGGGGGGCCCAGTTGTCATTGTGC
>Ga0154449_1176_pt2 | contig 14706 bp, 13 predicted proteins | sample RifGroC2_FD_105642 | JGI IMG/M metagenome (GOLD analysis project Ga0154449, IMG submission 105642) | Pelobacteraceae bacterium GWC2_58_13
TTCGGGTCGGATGAGAGCGATTCAGGTCCAGGCGATGCGTGCCTGCCGCTGATGTTCAGAGGGGGAGGCGTTTGGCGCCGTCATCAGTTTGAAATGCTGGATCATCTGGCGCAGGTTTTCCGCTTGGCCGGAAAGTTCATCCGAAGCGGACGCGCTCTGCTCGGCCAGGGCGGTGTTCTGCTGGGTGACGCTGTCGACCTGCCGCAATCCCAGGTTGACTTGAGCGATGCCCTGGGCTTGTTCGTTGGAAGAATTGGAAATGTCGCTGATCAGGTTCGTCACCATGGTGATCTGATCCACGATTTCGCGCAGAGCCGCGGCGGTACGATCGGCAATTGCCGCGCCCCCCTCGGCCTTGGATACCGAACCGGCGATCAATCCCGAGGTTTCGCTGGCGGCTTTGGCGCTGCGAGCGGCGAGGTTGCGGACTTCCTCGGCAACCACCGCAAACCCTTTGCCGTGCTGCCCGGCGCGGGCTGCTTCAACGGCGGCGTTCAACGCCAGCAGGTTGGTCTGGAAGGCGATTTCATCGATGACCTTGATGATTTTCGAAATGTTCTGTCCCGAGGCGTTGATGTCGGCCATGGCGTTGATCATCTGCTGCATCTGGTGATTGCCGTTCTCGGCGGATTTTCGGGCGTCAGCGGCCAGTTTGTTGGCTTGGGAGGCATTTTCGGCATTTTGCTTGGTTTGGGTTCCCATCTCTTCCATCGAGGCGGTGATCTGTTGCAGGGAACTGGCTTGCGTGGTGGCTCCTTCCGATAACGACTGGCTTGAGGCGGCCACTTCGCCGGAACCGGTAGCAATCTGGTGGCTGGCCATGGTGATCTGTTCCATGACCCGGTTGAGCGCCTGGTTGGTTTCAGCGAGCGGCTCCCTGATCAACCCCTTGGCTTCAAAGGTGAAATTGCCTTCGGCCAGCTTACGGAAGGCGGTCAGGATTTCATCTTCAAGATTGTCGGCGAAGCCATCCATGGCCTTGCCGAGTTGTCCAAGTTCGTCATTGCGGTCCATGAGCAGGCGGGTTTTCAGATTCCCCTGTTCCAGGTCGCGCAGCATGGCGACAGTCTTTCCGATGGGGCGGGTGATGCTCCGGGTGATCAGCAGGGCGACGAAAATAATGGCGACAGTGGCAACGCCGCTGATGATGAAACAGCTCGTTTTTAAACTGCCGACCGCGGCAAAGGCCTCGCTCTCTTCAATCTCGTTCATGATGGCGATGTCAAGAGGTTCGTAGTAGTGGTTGTGACCGAGAACCGTGGTTCCTTCGTGGTTTTTGTAGGTGAGATTCTCGCATATTCCAGGGCCTCGTTCTTTATTTCGGTGCGAGAAGATTTCTTTGACGCCATCGGTGTCGATGGTTTTTTTGAAAATGGTCGGTTCTTTTTCGTGAACCAGGTTGGACAGGAGTTGCTTGTCCGACCCCACCAGGAACGACTCGCCGGTTTTGCCCATGCCGACGCGGTTTTCCATGATGTTGAGCAGTCCGTCGAGGTTGCAGACGGCAGCGTAGATGGCTAGAGGTTCGAAGGTTTCCCGGTCGCGAATGACGTGGGCCATGTGGATGGTCGGCATGTTGATGATATTACAGAAAGTGATGGGGCCAACGTAAAGATCCTGGCATTTTTCACCCTTGCGGGATTTTGCCGCCTGCGCCAGGGCTTCTTTGAACCAGGTCATGTCTTTGACATTGATGTCAATTCCCATCAGGCTGGCAAGGTGGTTGCCCTGGAGGTCGACCAGTTTCAATTCCGTGTAATCGCTATGCAGACGTTTATTTACGTTGAAATCGTATAGGACCTGGTCCCGGTACTTGGCGATCTGTTCAGGATCCCCGCCATGGATGGCTTTGGCCGCATCCACATAAAAAGGCTTCAGGGGCACCGTGTGGACGTCATTCACCCGGTCTTCCATCCAGCTTTCAAGAATCTGGGTTTTGTATTCGGCAACGGCCGACAGATTGGCGAAACTCTGTTGGTGAAGGGAATCGCTGGATTTGCTGACCGACAAGGTCCCCAGCAGCAAGAGGGGAACGACGGCAACCAGAAGAACGGACAACATGAGCTTGGGACCAAGATTGAGATTCTTGAACATGCCTGCCTCCAAAATAGAAATTACACATTAGCAACTAATTAGCAAATCTCGGGCCACAATTGGGTTCTTGTGGGTTATGTGATAAAAAATCCCTTTTGTGCGTACTTTATTCGGTGCGTCTATGTTTTATCTTGAGGATGGACGGAAAATCTTTGGAGATCGCAGGCGGGTGGTGTGAGAGCCGTCAGATGGGATCGATCAGACGCAGCAGGGGACGCTGTTCGCCCAGTTCCAGCGGGCGTTTTTGGCCGGGGTTGTCGAGCAGCGTCAGCACCCGGGCCGCCTCGGCGCTCAGGGCGGCGAGGTCGAGGCCGAGGCAGGCCGGCAGAAACGGAGCGATCAGCTCGCGTCCCCGGCGGAGCAGGAGGAGTGCCCCCTTCTCATTGCCGCGTTGCAGGTGGAGCAGGCCGACGCCGATCTGCAGCACCCCCTTGTAGACATCGCGCAGCGGTCGGTTTTCGTCTATCCAGAGCGCTTCCAGGGTTTCGTGGCAGACGAAGTAGTCGCCGGCGTTGAATTGGCGCACGGCGGCCAGCAGGGTCGGCGAGGGGGGCTGGCGGCAGGGGTCGTCGGACATAAGGCGCCTCGCGGGAGGTTCGGGTAGGGGCGATCCTTGTGATCGCCCGGGGCGAATACAAGATTCGCCCCTACCGTTCGTTTGCAATTCCATTTTATTCGCACGGGGGCAAAAGGTGAAATCTTTCGCTTGTCCGGGTTGACATCCGCGGCCGGGGTGCTTATCTTCTGTGCCGGTGCGAAGAAATTCATCCCCCCAGGAGGTACATAGAATCATGACCGCGAACAAGCACGTTTTCAAGGCCGAGGTGAACAAAATCCTCGATCTGATGATCCATTCGCTCTATTCCCACAAGGAAATTTTTCTGCGCGAACTGATTTCCAACGCGTCCGACGCCATCGACAAGGCGCGCTACGAGGCGCTCACCGACCAGTCGCTGGCCGAAGGGAGCGAGGAGTATAAGATCCAGCTGGTCGCCGACAAAGAAGCCGGTACCCTGACCGTGCGGGACAACGGCATCGGCATGACCCGCGACGAGGCGGCCCTGGCCCTCGGCACCATCGCTCACTCGGGCACCAAAGAGTTCATGAAGCTGCTGGAGAGCCGCGAGGTCAAGGACAACCCGGAACTGATCGGCCAGTTCGGGGTCGGCTTCTATTCGGCCTTCATGGTCGCCGACAAGGTCGCCGTGATCACCCGCAAGGCCGGGACGGCCGCCGACCATGCGGTGCTCTGGGAATCCGACGCCGACGGCACCTACACCCTGGAGGACGCCGAAAAGACGACCAAGGGGACCGACGTCGTCCTCACCCTCAAGGAAGACGCCAAGGAATTTCTCGAAGAGTGGGAACTGCGCAAGATCGTCAAGCAGTACTCCGACTTCATCGAATATCCGGTGGTCATGGAGGTGACCCGTTCCAAGCCCGATCCCGAGGACAAGGAGAAGACCGTCTCCGAGACCAAAGAGGAAACCCTCAACTCGCGCAAGGCGATCTGGCTCAAGGATAAGGCGGAAATCACCAGCGAGGAATACAACGAGTTCTACAAGCACGTTTCCCACGATTTTACCGATCCGGCCCGGGTGATCCACTACCGCGCCGAGGGGACCACCGAGTTCTCGGCCCTGCTCTATCTTCCCTCGAAACGTCCCTTCGACATCTTCTACCAGGACTACAAGATCGGCCCGACCCTCTACGTGCGCCGGGTGCAGATCATGGACCACTGCGAGGCGATGCTGCCGACCTACCTGCGTTTCGTCAAGGGGGTAGTGGAATCGTCCGACCTGCCCCTCAACGTCAGCCGCGAGATCCTGCAGGATAACCGGACCGTTACGGTGATCAAGAAGAGCCTGACCAAGAAGGTGCTCGACGCCCTTAACGAGATGAAGCGGGACGACGCCGAGGCCTACGGCCAGTTCTACGCCGAGTTCGGCCGCATCCTCAAGGAAGGCATTCACCACGATTACGAGCGCCGCGAGACCATCGCCGACCTGCTGCTGTTCGAGTCGACCAAGATCGAACCCGGCAAGAAGATCACCCTGGCCGAGTACGTCGAGCGCATGCAGCCGGAGCAGAAGGAGATCTACTACATCACCGGAAGCGACCGCGCCAGCGCCGAATCGTCCCCCTACCTGGAAGTGTTCAAGGAGAAGGGGATCGAAGTGCTGATCATGACCGACGACTTCGACGACATCATCATCTCGGGCCTCGGTGTCTATAAAGAAAAGGAATTCCAGTCGGCGATCAAGGGCGATCTCGATCTGGGCGACGAAAAAAAGGAAGAGAAGAAGAAGGAATACGGCGACCTGCTCGAACTGATGAAGGAAGAACTCAAGGACCTGGTTTCCGAGGTGCGCATCTCCGGTCGCCTGAAGGACTCGGCGGTCTGCCTGGTGGCCGGCGAGCACGACCTCGACCCGAAGATGGCGAAGATGTTTCAGGCCATGGGGCAGGAGATGCCCAAGGGCCAGCGCGTGCTGGAGGTCAATCCCGACCACGAACTGATCGCCCGCATGAAGCAGCTGTTCGCCGCCGACCGCAACAGCAGCCAACTGAAGGACTACGTCGGCCTGCTCTACGACCAGGCGCTGCTGCTCGAAGGCGACAAGCCGCGCGATCCGGTGGCCTTTGGCCGGGTGCTGTCGAAGCTGATGGCCGATGGGGTGAAGGCTGGCTGAAGCGTTTGTCGACTGACGGAAAAAGTACGGGCCGGGGATGTTCCCCGGCCCGTACTTTTTCCGCGAGGAAAACAGCGGGGCGCAAAGCGGATAACCAGAGGGCGATTTGTCGAAAAGTTGATAGACTGACAGTGAATCCCCACCTTTCCCCGGGAGGTGATCATGTCAAGCGACCGCCGTTGGCCGCGCTACGGCCTGTTGGCCGGCATCGGGGTGTGCGCCCTGGTCGGCTGGTTCGTGGCGCGCCCGTTTCTGGCCCAAACCAGCCTCGAAACCCTGGCCAGTCCGGCCGGCCCCAGTCAGGTGCGGGTGCCCCCGGGATTTGCCGTCAACCTCTTCGCCGGCGACCTGAACGGGCCGCGTTTCATCCGCTTCGGGCCGGACGGTGCGCTCTATGTCGCCGAGCGGGGAGCCGATCGCATCCTGGCCTTAAGCGATGTCGATGGCGATGGGGTGGCCGAACGGCGGAGGGTGTTCGCCGGGGATCTGAATCGCCCGCACAGTCTGGCGTTTCACCGGCGGGCCTGGTACGTCGGCGTGCCGAGCGGGGTGGTGCGGCTGGAGGATGGGGACGGCGACGGGGTGGCCGAACAGCGGCAGGTGCTAATCGACGACTATCCCATTTTCGGGCACAGCACGCGGACCGTGGAGTTTCTGCCGGACGGCCGGATGGTGGTGTCGATCGGTTCGAGCTGCAACGTCTGCGAGGAGAGCGACCCGCGCCGGGCGGCGGTGGTGGTTTACGACGGTCCGCAGGCGACCGGCGAGCGAATTTTTGCCCGGGGCCTGCGCAACGCCGTCGGCCTCGCCGTGCATCCGACCAGCGGCGAACTCTGGGCGACCAACAACGGCCGCGACCTGCTCGGTGACGACCTTCCACCGGAGGCGATTTACCTCCTGCGCGACGGGGCCGACTACGGCTGGCCGCGCTGCCACAACGGCACCATCGAGGATCCGGACTTCGGCAGTCCTGGAGCCTGCCGGGGGGTGGCCATGCCGGTGGTTGACATGCAGGCCCATTCGGCTCCCCTCGGACTGGTGTTCTATACCGGCGAGAACTTCCCCGCGGCTTATCGCGGCGATCTGTTCATCGCTTTTCACGGCTCCTGGAACCGCAGTGTTCCCACTGGTTACAAAGTGGTGCGGCTCCCCCTCGACGGCAGCCGCCCGCGCGGTCCGGTGGAGGATTTCGCCACCGGCTGGCTCGACCAACAGGGTCAGACCGCCTTGGGGCGGCCGGTGGGGCTCGCCGTTGGACCCGATGGCGCTCTCTACGTCAGCGACGACAAGGCCGGGATGATCTATCGCATCCGTTATATCCGGCCGTAGACCCCCGATTTTCGAAAGCGCGGCGTAAAGACTCCGGGTGACCTGCATTTCCGGGTTGAAAACCACCGCCGATTCTGATAACAACCGTTTGGGCACTGAACCTTATGGAGGAAGTACGATGGATCCGGATTTGAATCTGCTGGAGTACCTGGTCGGCAAAGGGGCGCATTACATCGAGGAGTCCGTCGAGGGAACCACCTACCTGCCGAGAACGGTAATCGGCGTTGCCACCCATCTGCTCGATATGGACGGGAGCGTCGATCTGCTGACGGCCAAGCAGAAGGTCACCTACGAAAAATTTCTCAAGCCGCTCCTCTTCGACGTGCCCTGCCAAGGGATTTCCGGAGCCGGAAGTTGCCGTGGCAACGGCCTGGTGGAGGCCGAAGTGCTGAAGAAGTGCTATTTCCACAGCGAATTCAGATGCCTCGCCTGCCGGGCGGCGCTTGCCGAGAAAACCGGGTGAACTCGATTCGCAACCGGGGACGGCGATTTCAGTAAAGCGGCCCGAACAGGTCGAGGTGGGTCAGGTAGAGGCGCACGTCGAATTCCAGTTGGTGGTAGGCTGGTTCCATGTGTTCGCAGAGGTTGTAAAAGGCTTTGTTGTGGTCTTTCTCTCTGAGATGCGCCAGTTCGTGGACGACGATCATCCGCAAAAATTCCAGGGGCGCCGTCTTGAACACGACGCCGACGCGAATCTCGTTTTTCGCCTTGAGATTGCCCCCCTGCACCCGGGAGATGAAGGTGTGCAGCCCGAGGGCGTGATGGATTACGTTGATCTTGCTGTCGAACGCCACCTTGCTCAGAGGCTGGGTTTTACGCAGGAACTGGTTCTTGAGCTCGACGGTAAAATCGTAAAGAGCCCGATCGGTTTTGATTTCATGGGCGAGCGGATATCGCCTGCGCAGCACCTCGCCCAATTGTTGTTCGGCAATGAGCCGCTGGACCTGCCCGGTCAGCTGTTCCGAATAGCCCGCCAGATATTTTAATTCCTGCATCCGTTTTCGACCTTCATAGGGAACGCACACAAAAAAAGGCGCCGAAGCGCCTTTTTTTGTGTGTCCCGCAAGCAGTTAAACGATCGCTTTCATGCCTTCCATGACGGCGCGCAGTTCTTCGCCGACTTCTTCGATCAGGTGGCCGCGGATCTCGGCGTTGATCGCCACCAGCATCTGATTGTCGACGTGGTTGTCCTTCAGGACGAGGCCCTTGCCGATCACGTCGGTGCCCACCTTGTCCATGAAGTCCTTCAGCAGCGGCACGCAGGAGTGGGCGAACAGGTAGCAGCCGTACTCGGCGGTATCGGAGATGACCTTGTTCATTTCATAAAGTTTTTTCTTGGCGATGACATTGGCGATCAGCGGGGTCTCGTGCAGCGACTCATAGTAGGCCGACTCTTCCTTGATGCCGGTTTCCACCATGGTGTCGAAGGCCAGCTCGACGCCCGCCTTGACCATGGCCACCATCAGGATGCCGTGATCGAAGTACTCCTGCTCGGGAATGTTCGCGGATTGCGCTGCCGCCTTTTCGAAGGGCTCGTTGTTGGTCTCTTCGCGCCAGCGCAGCAGGTCGGCGTCGTTGTTGGCCCAGTCCGCCATCATGGTCTTGGAGAAATGGCCGGACATGATGTCGTCCATGTGCTTCTCGAACAGCGGGGTCATGATCTCTTTCAGTTGCTCGGAGAGCTCGAAAGCGACCAGTTTGGCCGGGTTGGAGAGACGGTCCATCATGTTGGTGATGCCGCCGTGCTTGAGCGCTTCGGTGACGGTCTCCCAGCCGTACTGGATCAGTTTGGCGGCATAGCCGGAATCGATGCCGGAGGCGACCATTTTGTTGTAGAAGAGGATGGAGCCGGTCTGCAGGACGCCGCAGAGAATGGTCTGCTCGCCCATCAGGTCGGATTTGACTTCGGCCACGAAGGACGACAGCAGCACCCCGGCCTTGTCGCCGCCGGTGGCGCAGCAGTAGGCCTTGGCGATATCCAGGCCGTCGCCGTTGGGATCGTTTTCGCCGTGCACGGCGATCAGGGTCGGCACCCCGAACCCGCGCAGATATTCGGCACGGACCTCGGAGCCGGGAGACTTGGGCGCGACCATGATGACGGTCAGGTCCTTACGGATCTGCATGCCTTCCTCGACGATGTTGAAGCCGTGGGAATAGGACAGGCAGGCGCCTTTTTTCATCAGCGGCATGATGTGGTTGACCACCGGGGTGTGGTACTTGTCCGGGGTCAGATTCAGGACCAGATCCCCCTTGGGAACCATCTTTTCGATGGTGTCGACTTCGAACTTGTTTTCGGTGGCGTTCACCCAGGAAATCTGTTTTTCGTCGATCTCGACTTTACGCAGGGCATAGGCGACGTCCAGGCCGCTGTCACGCATGTTCAGGCCCTGGTTGAGGCCCTGGGCGCCGCAGCCGACGATGACGACTTTTTTCCCTTTGAGGTATTCGACGCCGTCGAATTCGCTGCTGTCCATGAAACGGCAGGTTCCGAGTTCCTGCAGCTGGCGGCGCAGGGGGAGGGAGTTGAAATAGTTCTGACCCATGGTGGTTCTCCTTTGAATTGGTTGAGGGGATGCGGAGGTGGAAGGGGAAATCTATGTGTGGAGCCCTTTTGGGGGCGGTACCGACGCGGTTGCCGTCAAAGCATAGCGTACCTTATCTGAATTTCCATATTGCGTAAATTGATTTGTTGTGCATATTGTATTGCTTAATTTGCAACACTCTCTTTGAGCATATTGCTCCCCCTCCTATTTTAGGAGGGGGCTGGGGGTAGTAAATCTCCTTTTTAAAACCGGCGGGTCGCGTCCCGCCAGACGCCTTACTTTTTGTAAGCCGACAAAAAGTAAGCAAAAAGCGGCTTCCACTAGCGTGGGGCATTTCTGTCGCGTAGCACAGTGCTTCGATCACCGGCTGTGCAAGTGAATCCGGCCCTGCTTCGTGGCACCCCCACGTGAACAAACGCGCGCCGAAGCGTCATCGGCAGTGTTGTTGACTACCTTTGGTGCAATCGCGTTGTTGATGAAAAAAATCTGTGCACGCCTCGGTTTTTGCCTGATCAGCACCGCCGGTGTTGGCTCCGCCTGGATGAATGTCGGCGAACCCGCGTTGCCAACGAAGCAGTGTCGACGTTGATTTTACCGGCAGTGATAAAGGCACCGAACCTTAGCGAACGCCATGCCCCACGCAGTGGAGAGTTTCTTTTGGTTACTTTTCTTTGCGCCCAAAGAAAAGTAACCCGGCTGTCGGGCCGGGACCCGACGGTTTTGCTTCTGTTTTTGGATTAAATCAACAAGCTATGGACATCCGCGAACTCGAAATATTCCTCACCGTCGCCGACCTGCTCCATTTCGGCCGGGCCAGCCAGGCCTGCAACCTCAGCCCTTCGGCGCTGACCCGCACCATCCAACGGCTGGAAGAAGAGGTGGGCCAGCCGCTGTTCGATCGCAATAACCGCACCGCCACCCTCACCGCCGCCGGCGAACAGTTCCGCAACTATGCCCGCCAGTCGCTGCAGGACTGGCAAGGGTTCAAGGCGACCCTGAAGGACGAGCAGGCGATCAGCGGCACCCTGTCGATCTACGCTTCGGTCACCGCCGTGCACAGCCTGCTGCCCGACCTGCTCGAAGCCTTCCGCCGCGCCTATCCCGAGGTGCAGCTCGAACTGCGCACCGGCGCCGCCGAACAGGCCGTTGCCCAGGTCCTTTCCGGCGAGATCGACCTGGCGGTGGCGGCCCAGCCCGACCGTCAGCGGACCCGCATCGAGTTTCTGCCCATCACCACCACTTCGCTGATCTTCATCGCCCCGGCCTCGAACGCCGCCGCCGTGGCTCGAACCGCGGACGGTCAGCTCGACCTGTCGCTCGCGCCGCTGGTGCTGCCGCAGATCGGGCTGTCGCGGCGCCGGCTCGACCAGTGGCTGAAGGAGCAGCGGATTACTCCGAACATCACTTCGGAGGTCTCGGGCAACGAGGCGATTATCGCCATGGTTCGGCTCGGCTGCGGAATCGGCATCGTGCCGCAGCTGGTGCTCGACCGCAGTCCGTTCCGCGACGAGGTCGCCGTCCTCGATCGGGCTCCGCGACTCGAACCCTACATCGTCGGTCTCTGCACCACCCGGCGCAATCTGCAGCGTCCCGGGGTCAGCGCCTTCTGGCGGCTGGCCGAGGAGCGCTCGGAGCGATGATGAAAAATTCTTTCGTCCGGCGCCGCTCTGCGTTAGGATACCTCTTCCCGAAATCGGTCCCGTTCATGACCCTATGGTCCAGGAGGTTCCATGAAAGACTTGCAGTCGATCAACTTCAACACCCGCATCTGCGCGGTGATCGGCAACCCGGTGTCGCACAGCTTGTCGCCGGCCATTCACAACGCCGGCTACGCCGAGCTGGATCTCGACTTTCTGTACGTTCCCTGCCAGGTCGAGGATGTCCAGGGCATGCTGGCCGGAATGCGCGCCATGCACAACTTTCGCGGTTTGAGCGTGACCATCCCGCACAAGGTCGAAGCGATGAAATATGTCGATGAGGTGGCCCCGGCCGATCGCGTCATCGGTTCGATCAACACCATCGTCAAGCAGGCCGACGGCCGGCTGCTCGGTCTGGGGACCGACGGCCCGGGGGCGCTCAAGGCGCTGGTCGATGCCGGCGTGGTTTTCGACGGCAAAACCGTGCTGATGCTCGGCAGTGGCGGCGCGGCGCGGGCGATCGCTTTCACCCTGGCGCAAAAGACCGCTCTCGCCGAACTGGCGTTGCTCGATATTAACGAGCCGATGCTGCAAGGGTTGGTCGCCGACCTCAAAGCCCACACCTCCGCCCATATCCGCAGTGCCCGGCTGGATGCGGCGTCGCTGGCCGCCGCAATGCTCAAGGCCGACGTCATCATCCACTGCACCCCGATCGGCATGCATCCCAAAGAGGATGCCTCGCTGGTCCCGGCCGAACTGTTTCGTCCCGGCCAGGTGGTGTTCGACATCGTGTATACCCCGCTGAAGACCAGGCTGCTGGCCGATGCCGAGGTGCGCGGGCTGAAGATCGTCTCCGGGGTCGAGATGTTCATCAACCAGGCTGTGCTGCAGTTCGAGCAGTTCACCGGGGTCGGCGCCCCGGTCGAGGTGATGCGGAAAGTCGTGATGGAGCACCTCACATCATGAATATCGTATTGATCGGATACCGGGGAACCGGCAAGAGCGAAGTGGGGCAGCGTCTGGCCGACCGGCTCGGCAGGCCGCTGATCGGCATGGATGCCGAGATCGTCCGGCAAGCTGGGATGAGCATCCCGGCCATGGTGGAACGGTTCGGCTGGAGCCATTTTCGCGACCTGGAAACCGAGGAAGCGCGCGCCCTTTCCGGGCGGGACGGGTTGGTCATCGATTGCGGCGGTGGCGTCATCGAACGCCCGGAAAATGTGGATATCCTTCGGCGGAACGCCCGGATCTTCTGGCTGCGGGCTTCGGTGGCCACCATCGTCGGGCGTATCCAGGGGGATACCGAGCGGCCGGCGCTGGTGGCCGGCAAAACCTTCACCGAAGAAGTGGCCGAAGTCCTCGACCGGCGCACGCCCCTGTATCGCAACGCCGCCCACGACGAGATCGATACCGATGCGCTGACCCCGGACCAGGTAGCCGATGCGATCCTGGCGCTTTGGCATCGGGAAAAGTAAACGGCATAGATGACAAGAATGGTCGTCTATGCTATCATTGAACATGTAAAAGCCTTGGACGTGTCAATTCCAGCTGAATTTCGTAGACCCTTCCGATGAAATGTCGGACATGTCCGTGACTTTTGGAAAGGAGAACGGCCATGACAGACAGATTTTCCAAAGCTACGCTTGAACTCGAAGAAAAAAATGCTTTCGTATGTGAATCCTGTGACGATTTCTACGGCCATGGAAAAAAAGACCGTGAGGACCGTGATCTGAAAATTGACGAAAAAATCGGCAAATCCGGTGAAGGGGAAAAACGGGACATCAAACGCTGAGCGGATTTGCTGATTGACCAAAAAAATGGACCGATCTCGTTTGCAGATCGGTCTTTTTTTGTCCCGGTTGGCAGGTCCGCGCAAAGTCGCGGCCGTTGCATTCCGGAAAAAATCCATTTAGTATCATCGCCGGTTAACGCACTGTGAAACGGCCCGTTTTCGGTCTGGGGAGGAGAATGGTTTTGAGCAAGGCAGCAGGGACAAAAGAAAGAGTCAAGGCATGTCCAACCGTCGATCTGAGCGGCGATGAAGGATGGATTCCATTCGATGCGCCGTCGCTGGTTGGCGCTTCGTTGCGCTTCGTTTCCGGCGAGCCGGACGGTAACCGCTATCGGGTTCGCTACTATCGCGATGAAGAACAACAACTGCGGGCGCGGATCTGGTTCGGCCCCGAAACCGAGGGTCCTCCGGGGCATGCCCACGGCGGTTCCATGGCGGCGGTGCTCGACGAGGTGCTCGGATTGGCGGCTTGGGCCGCCGGCTACCCGATCGTGGTCGGCAACCTCAACGTCAGTTTTCGCAACCTGTTGCCACTGGAAGATGTGGTGACCGTGGAAAGCAAGGTGGTTTCCGCCGAAGGTCGCAAAGTGATGGTGCATGGCCGCATCTGTCGCGGCGAGACCGTCTTCGCCTCGGCCGAATGTTTGTGCATCACCCTCCCCGGCAAGTGATGGTTGGCTGCTCGCTCCAGCATCAAACCGCCGGACGCCCAAGGGAGTCCGGCGGTTTTGAGCTTATGGAACTTTATGAATTCTAACCAGGCCCATGAGCCAGCTTTACTCTCGCTTCGCCGGCCGCTGCTGCAACTGCTGGCCGGTTCGGTCTGCATCAGCTTTTCGCCGATCTTCATCAAGCTGGCAGCGGTGGCGCCCGATGCCGCCGGCTTTTATCGCATGCTTTTTTCCGGTCTGTCCCTGCTGTTGTGGATGGCCTTCGCGCGGATTGCTTGGCGAATGCCGCGCCGGGCGGTGCTGGTGCTGGCGGGCGGCGGGCTTTGTCTCGGCATCGACTTCATGTGCTGGCACCGCAGTATCCATCTGGTCGGTCCGGGGTTGTCAACCCTGCTGGGGAATTTTCAGGTCTTTTTCACGGCGGTCTTTTCCTGGCTGCTGTTGCGGCAGCGGCTCTCTCCGCTATTTCTCGCCGCCGTGGGAATGGCGCTGGCCGGGCTGCTGCTGATTACCGGGCTCGATCTGGCGTCCCTGGATGCGGGCACCCGGCTCGGCATCGCTCTCGGTCTCGGCACGGCGGTCTGCTATTCGGGCTACATCCTGCTGATCAAGCAGGCGATGACCCATCCCGCCGTCAGCGGTGTCTCGGCCATGCTGGTGATCTCGCTGGTCTGCATGAGCTTCATGGGGGTGGCGACCGGCGTCGGCGGCGCCTCTTTCGCAATTCCCGATACCGCCTCGCTGCTCGCTCTGATCGCCGTCGGCGTGCTCAGCACCACCCTCGGCTGGTCGTTGATTTCGTCCGCCATGCGTCATGTGCCCGCGACCCTCGCCAGCCTGGTTCTATTGCTGCAGCCGGCCCTGTCTTTTGCCTGGGACGTCCTTATTTTTCACCGCCCGACGGCTGGCCATGAGGTGTTCGGCATCGGCCTGATTCTGACGGCGATTTTTCTCGGTTCCAGGCGCGGTTAGTCGGGGCCGAAACAGAGGGCGTAGTCGCTGCAGATCCCGCAGTTGGGCGATTTGCACATCCTGCCGCCGGTGCGATCGCAAACCTGCTTGAACAGGTAGCGCTTCCAGCGCATGCCCTGGTGGTTGGCGGCGGCCAGGCTGGGGAGGTGGCGGCGGATGGCGGCGGTCAGTTCGGGACGTTCGAACAGCCCCATGGCGACCCACAGATGCCCCGGATGAGCGGCACGGGCGGCGAGGATGCGGGCCAGCCAGAGGGCGCTCTGGATTTCCCGGCCGTTGCCATCCTTGGGCAGGTGGGAGAACAGGATCGCCAGGATGTCGACGTTGGCCGCCGGCGGTGTCTCCGGAACGGAACCGGGGCGGGCGGCCACCCGCGCGGGGTCGACGCCGGGGAAATAGGTTTTCAGCAGGGAGGCCAGTTCCTGCGGGGTCAGCCCGAGGGCTTCGGCGGTATCATAAGGTTCCGCCGAGGCCACGGCGAGCGGGCAGGCGAACAGGTGGCGGTCTTCGGGCGAGATTCCGGAGGGCGGGGGACTGTCGAGCAGGGCGCGGTAAACCGGGTCGTCGGCGGAGACGCGAGGACTTGGCTCCTCTTCGCTCGATGGATTCAGGCTGGCTTGAACGGTGCCGCCGTCGCGGGCGCTCCGTACCGAAGCGTGCAGGGCTGCCACCGCCAGTTCGGCGCAGTAGCGGCGCTCATCCGGTAGTCCGCCGAGGGTGCTGTTCACCGTGGCGGCGGCGAGGGACAGGGCGGCATCCAGCGGCTGGCCCTCGGCCAGTTCCGCGGCGGCGGCGCAGGCGGCGATGGTGAAGCCGCAGCCGAAAACCTGATAGCGGATTGCTTCGATCCGGTCGTTTTCGACCCGCAGGGTGAAGCGGACCGCCAGCCGGCGGCCGACCTGTTCCGCATCGAGGCCGACTTCGCCGGTGCCGTCGGCGGGATCCAGAATGCCGACCCGTCGGTCGTCGGCGGCG
>Ga0154449_1139_pt1 | contig 14426 bp, 11 predicted proteins | sample RifGroC2_FD_105642 | JGI IMG/M metagenome (GOLD analysis project Ga0154449, IMG submission 105642) | Pelobacteraceae bacterium GWC2_58_13
TGCACGGTCATCGACACCCGTTGGGGCAAGGGAGCGCACTCTACCCGCGCCCGGCGGGCATTGGCCACGGCCTGATCGATCCTGGCGCGCAGCGCCTCGGGAAACCAGTTGCGAGCAACGATCAGGCGGCGCAGGGTCTCCGGCGTCAGGCAGCGGCCGTCGACTTCGGCCAACACCCGTGCCACCCCGGCACGCACTTCGGCCTGGGGATGGAAAAGCATCAGCGCCGCCGTCTCGCGCACCACCGGATGCTCGATCTCCAGCATCAGCCGGCAGAGGTTCGTCTGCACCTCGGCGTCGCCAACGGCCAGCATCTGCAGAATCGCCTCGAACAGCTCGTGAGGGTTACCCACACCCTCTGCTTCGAGTTCACCCAGGAGGTCGAGCAGCGCCTGTTCGGGGTCGGCTTCGAAATTCGGGTCCGCATCGAGTCCCGCGAGCATCCGCCGACTGTTGGCTTCGTGCAGCAAAGGCAGAATTTCGACCCGGGCAGCGAGCAGTTCCTGGGTCACCATGGCCCCGAGATGGGGAAAGACGCCTTCGGCAAAAACATGCCGGGCCAGGGCCGCCTGCCAGAGCTCCATGCGCTGAGCCGCCCCCTCGCGCCGCCGTTCCAGGTCGACCCGCAGGATCTCCAGGGCATCGCGCAGCAGCCGCAGCCCCGCATCGAGCCGCTCGGTCCCGGACTCCTGTTCGGCCCAGCCGACGAGCTGTCCGGCAAGATCGTCCGCGGCGCCCTCATGGGCATGGAGGTAGCTGCGCAGTTCGGTCTGGCGGAGACCATGGCTTTCAAAAGGTACGTCGTCAAGATAACGTTCGATCCAGTTTTCCATCCCCCCTGAAGCCTCGTTCTCTTCGGGAAAGAGGGAAGCCTGGGCCGGGGAAACGCCTTTTCCCCTGCGTTTTCCGGCCGGCGGGGTGCGAACCGTCGCTTGCAGCAGGTTCAGAAAATCCTCGAACGGGTCTTCGTCCTCCGGCGGCGTGACGACCCGGGTCACAGCGCCCGGCTTGGGGAAGGGCTTGCCCCGGTAGGCGCGACCATCCACTTTTTTCCGCACCTGCCTGTAACGCTTGTACATCCCTTTCAGCCAGTCGGGATTGCGGTTGATCAGATCGGTGAACACCTGCAACAGATCCTCGGCGCCCGCTCCCTGCTTTTCGAACCCGTTGAGAAACGGGCCGGCGAGGGGAGCCTCGGGGTCGAACCCGAACTCGATGACCGCGACCCTTTTTCTCTTGTCGTTCACCACCTGCAGGGAGACGCGCCGGCAATCGCAATCCTCTTCGACGCAATAAGCCTCGACAAAACTGTAATCCCCGGCCTTGGCCTTGCCGACCTTGCGCGGCACGGTGACGGCAACCACCCCTTCTTTGGCGTCGGGAAATATCAGCGGATAGGGAATCATCCCCGGTACATCGACAAATTCATCCATGGTTCAATAAACTCGCAGTTCGCGGTACAACGTGTCCCGCTCCACCGGCACCCGCCCGGCCTTGCGGATCAGTGCCACGATCTGCTCCTTGTTCATGGCCTGGGGTGAGTCGGCGCCGGCGTCGTGGCCGATCTTTTCTTCGACCACCGTCCCATCGAGGTCGTTGACCCCGAAAACCAGCGCCACCTGGGCGATCTTCAGCCCCAGCATCACCCAGTAGGCTTTGATGTGCCGGAAGTTGTCGAGATAGAGGCGGCTGATGGCCAGGGTCTTCAAGGCATCGACCCCGCCCACCCCCTTGGCCCCCGGCACCCGGGTGTTGTCCGGCTGAAAGGCGAGCGGAATGAAGGTCTGAAACCCGCCGGTTTTGTCCTGCAACCTCCGCAGACGACCGAGATGATCGATGCGATCCCGATACGATTCGAGATGACCGAACAACATGGTGGCATTGGTTTTGAGCCCGGCGCGGTGGACCCTTTCGGTGACTTCCAGCCAGCGCTCGCTGGAGATCTTCTCCGGGCAGATCTGTTCGCGCACCTCCTCGGCGAAGATTTCGGCGCCGCCGCCGGGCATGGAATCGAGCCCGGCCTCCTTGAGTTCGGCGATCACCGCTTCGACCGTCTGCCCGCTGATTCTGGCGAAGTAATCGATCTCCACGGCGGTAAAGGCCTTGAGGTGCAAGCGCGGGTTATCGGCTTTGATCGCCGCCAGCATTTCCAGATAGAAGTCGAAGGGGAGCTCGGGGTGCAGTCCGCCGACCATGTGGATCTCGGTGGCTCCGGCCGCGCTCGCCTCGGCCGCCTTGGCCAGGATCTCGTTGAGGGCCAGGGTGTAGCCCCCTTCTTCCCGGCCGTCTTTGGAAAAAGCGCAAAAGGTGCAGCGGTTGACGCAGATATTGGTGTAGTTGATGTGGCGATTGACGTTGAAATAGACCCGGTCGCCGTTTTTGCGCCGGTTGGCCGCAGCCGCCAGCTCGCCGATGGCCAGCAGGTCGTTGCAGCGGAACAGCTCAAGGGCTTCGGCATCGGAAATGCGGGCGCCGTTCTTGACCTTGGCACGCAAATTTTCAAACAGCTTGATCATGACTCTCTTCTAGGCAAGGGGGGCCTGCTCGCCCCAGCGCGGAAATAGCTGATGTTCGATCCGCAGGCTGTCAAGGATCTTGCCGACCACGAAATCGACCAGATCCTCGACCGACTGGGGCCGGTGGTAAAAGGCCGGCATGGCCGGCAGAATATGGGCGCCGGCCCGGGACAGGCGCAGCAGATTTTCCAGGTGAATCTGGTTGAAAGGGGTTTCCCGGGGAACCAGAAGCAGCTCCCGGCGCTCCTTGAGGGCCACGTCGGCCACCCGCTCCACCAGATTACTGCCGAGTCCGGCGGCAATCCGGCCGGCCGTCCCCATGGAACAGGGGCAGATCACCACCGCATCGGGAGCCGAGGAACCGCTGGCCACCGGAGCGAACAGATCGTCCTCGCCGTAATGTATGAAACGGGAATCGGTACCGAAGTAGTCGCGCATCTGCGCCTGCCGCTCGGAAACGCTCCCCGCCCACGCCAATCCGGTCTCGTGGCGCAACACGTCGAGCCCGGAGCGGGTCAGCAGCAGGGATACCCGGCGCTCGGCCCGGAGCAGCTCCGCAACCAACCGAACTCCGTAAACCGAACCGGAGGCTCCGGTGATGGCGACAACGATCTGTTTCATAAACCCAGTGATTGGTTATTAGTTATTGGTGATTTGAACAAAACCGCAGTCAGACCAGGGCATCGATCAGGGTAAAGGTAAAAATGGTCACGCTGATGTAGCCGTTCATGTTGAAAAACGCCGCATCGAGTTTGGAAAGATCGTCGGGCTTGACCAAGCGATGCTCATACACCAGCATCCCGCTCACCGCCACAACCCCCAGGAAATAGATCCAGCCCAGTCCGGTGCCGACCAGCAGAAGCAACAGCAGAAAGACCATCATCCCGTGAAAAGCCCGCACCAGCAGAAGCGAACGCTCGACGCCAAGTTTCGAGGGAATCGAGTGGAGACCCTTTTGCTTGTCGAACTCCAAATCCTGCAGCGCATAGAAGATATCGAAGCCGGACACCCAGAACAGCACCGCCAGTCCCAATATCACTACCTGCCAACCGATATCGCCACGCAGGGCAATCCAGGCCCCGATCGGCGCGGCGGCCAAACAGATGCCGAGCACCAGGTGGGCCAGGGCGGTAAAACGCTTGCTGTAGGCGTACAGGGCGAAGAAGAAGAACGCCACCGGCGCCAGGTAAAAACAGAGGGGGTTGAGCATCCAGGCCGCCAGCAGCAGCACGGCGAAAGCAGCACCGACGAACACCCAGGCCTCGGTCAGGGAGATCCTGCCTGCGGGGATGTGCCGCTCGGCGGTCCGGGGATTCTCTTTGTCGATGCGGGCGTCGATGATGCGGTTGAGCCCCATGGCGCCGCTGCGGGCCCCGACCATCGCCACGCAGATCCAGAAAACCTGGGCAAAACCGGGAGCCCGGCCGCTGGCCAGGGAGGCCAGGACCACCCCCATCAGCGCGAATGGAAACGCGAAGATGGTGTGGGAAAACTTGATCATTTCCAGCAGGGATCCGATCTTATCCCGCAACGCCGTCATGTTCATATGCGCACCTCGATTGCCTCGATATCTTGTGTCGTTCCTGGGTCTGGAAGGCTGAGTGTACACTGCCGGTCCTGCCGGTTCAAGGCCTTTTCGGCGATTCTCCCAAGACACAACCGCAGCTGGCGGCTCCGGACCAGAATATGAAAAGGCCTGCGGGTGGCCAAGCCATCCGCAGGCCTTTAAGCCTGCAACGTATGTCCAGAAGCGCGTTAACCCCGCCCGGCCAGCCTTCTCGGTTCGGATGATGCGCCCCGCCGATCGGGACCTTTGTAGCCCTCCCCGCCGGTGCCACGGATGCTGTCGTAGCCGACATTCACCCACCCATTGAAGCGCTTGAACTTTTTGACCCGCTTCAGCGCCAGCAGGCGATCAAGAGCCTCGGCGCTGACCATATCCTGCCGCCAGTCGCTGTACATGACCCGAATCATCATTGCCTCACCTCCGGAACATTTTTGTCCATCCAGATTAGACAAGATAAACAATTAGAGTTTTTTTTGCAAGCCCGTCCTTGATCCGAAGCCTGGCCGAAATGAAAAAGCTCCCGGTGACGATGTCACCGGGAGCTTTTTCTGCACTATGCGGTTTCGGGGTTACTTCTTGGTTCCGCAATCCGCCTGCATTTCGGCCAGCTTCTTATACAGGTCGTAACGAGACGCGGTCTCCTTGGTGGCCTGCGCCATGAGGCGAGCGGCCACTTCGGGCTGGGCCTTCTTGAGTACCCGGTAACGGTTCTCACCGTAGGCGTACTCTTCGAAGCTGAGGGTCGGCTCCTTGGAGTCGAGCTGCAGCGGATTTTTACCCTGTTCGACCAGGCGGGGGTCGTAGCGGAACAGAGGCCAGTGACCGCAGGCCACCGCGTTCTTGCACTCGTCGACGGCGGTGGTCATATCGATGCCATGGGCGATGCAGTGGCTGTAGGCGATGATCAACGCCGGACCGTCATAGGCATCGGCTTCGAGCATCGCCTTGACCACCTGGCCCGGGTTGGACATGGAGACCTTGGCGACGTAGATATTGCCGTAGGTCATGGCGATCATGCCGAGGTCTTTCTTCGGCATGCGCTTGCCGCCGGCGGCGAACTGGGCCACGGCGCCGGTCGGAGTCGACTTGGAGGCCTGGCCGCCGGTATTGGAGTAAACCTCGGTGTCGAGGACCAGGACGTTGACGTTCTCACCGGAGGCCAGCACATGGTCGAGACCGCCGTAGCCGATGTCGTAGGCCCAGCCGTCGCCACCGTGGATCCAGACCGATTTTTTGACCAGGTAGTCGGCCAGCGACAGCAGCTGCTTGGAGTCCGTGTCGGGGCACTGGGCCAGGGCCGCCTTCAACCGGGCGACGCGGGCACGTTGAGCTTCGATGCCGGCCTGGCTGCTCTGGTCGGCGTTTTTGATTTCGGCCATCAGACCCAGATTTTCTTTGCACCCTTTGCAGTCGCAGGAGGAAACCTTGTCGATCAGTTCCAGGGCCTGCTGGTTGAACTTGTCGATTGCCAACCGGAAGCCGAAACCGAATTCGGCATTGTCCTCGAACAAGGAGTTGCTCCAAGCCGGTCCCAGGCCATCCTTGCGTTTGGTCCAGGGAGTGGTCGGCAGGTTGCCGCCGTAAATCGACGAACAGCCGGTAGCGTTGGCAACCAGCATGCGGTCACCGAACAGCTGGGAGCAGAGCTTGACGAACGGGGTTTCCCCGCAGCCGGCGCAGGCGCCGGAGAACTCGAACATCGGCGGCAACAGCTGGCTGCCTTTGAGAGTGGCCCGGTTGATCAGGGCCGGATCGGTGTCGGGCAGGGCCAGGAAGAAATCCCAGTTTTTCGCCTCCTGATCGCGCAACGGGGCCTGGAAGACCATGTTGATCGCCTTGTGGCTCGGATCCGCCTTGCTCTTGGCCGGGCAGTTGTACACGCAAGCGCCGCAGCCGGTACAGTCCTCGGGAGCCACCTGCAGGGTGAATTTCTTGCCGGCGGCCTCCTTGCCCTTGGCTTCGCAGGACTTGAAAGTCGCCGGAGCGCCCTTGAGCTGGTCGGCATCGTAGATCTTCATGCGGATGGTGGCATGGGGGCAGACAAAGGAACAGATCCCGCACTGGATACAGACGTCGGTATCCCAGACCGGAATGTCGACGGCAATGTTGCGCTTCTCGAACATGGCCGTGCCGGTGGGAAAGGTGCCATCGGCCGGCATGGCCGAAACGGGCAGCTTGTCGCCCTTGCCTTCGATGATCGGCGCGGTGGTACGCTTGACGAACGCGGGAGCGTCGGCCCCGACGGCAGCCTTCATGCGGGTAGCGCTGTCGGCCTTGGCCGCAACCGCTACTTCTTCGATGTTGCTGGTTCCGGCTTCAACCGCCTTGAAGTTCATGTTCAGAACTTTTTCACCGGCCTTGCCGTAACTCTTGACGATGGCATCCTTGATCTCCGTCACCGCCAGGTTGAAGTCGATGATGTTGGAGATCTTGAAGAAGGCGGTCTGCATGATGACGTTGATACGGGGACCGAGGCCGATTTCGTTGCCGAGGCGCACGCCGTCGATGACGAAGAACTTGAGTTTTTTCGTAATGATCTGCTGCTGAACCTCCAACGGCAGATTGGCCCAGACTTCGTCCTTGCCGAACGGGCTGTTGAGGAGGAACGTCCCACCCTGCTTGACCTTGGAGAGCATGTCGTACTTTTCGAGAAAGGAAAAGTTGTGGCAGGCGACAAAGTCGGCGCTGTCGATCAGATAGGGGGAACGGATCTCCTGCTTGCCGAAGCGCAGATGGCTGGTGGTCATGCTGCCGGCCTTCTTGGAGTCGTAGACGAAGTAGGCCTGCACCTTGTTGTCGGTGGTCTCGCCGATGATCTTGATCGAGTTCTTGTTGGCGCCGACGGTGCCGTCCGAACCGAGGCCGTAGAACATGGCCGCGTAGACATTCTGCTCCACCTTGAACTCGGCATCGAAATCGAGGCTGCATCCGGTGACGTCTTCGGTGATACCAACCACGAAATGGTTTTTGGGTTTGGCGGCGCCGAGGTTATCGAAAACCGCTTTGACCATTCCCGGCGTGAATTCATAAGAACCGAGACCGTAACGGCCGCCGACAATGACCGGATAGCCCTGGAAGCTGACCAGGCCATCGGCCATGGCTTCGCCGATGGCGGTGCGCACGTTTTGGTAAAGCGGCTCGCCGAGGGAGCCGGGCTCCTTGGTGCGATCGAGAACGGCGATCTTTTTGACCGTTTTGGGCAGAGCCTGAACGAAAGCGGCGGGCAGGAAGGGCAGGAACAACCGCACCTTGACCAGGCCGATCTTCTCGCCTTTGCTGTTGAGGTATTCGACCAGCTCATGCACGGTGTCGGAGCCGGAACCCATCATGACGATGACTTTTTCGGCGTCAGGGGCACCGACGTAATCAAACAGGTTGTACTGGCGGCCGGTCAGCTTGGCGAATTTATCCATCTGCGCCTGAACAACGCCGGGCACCTTATCATAATAGGTGTTGACCGTTTCACGGCCCTGGAAATAGACGTCAGGGTTCTGGGCGCTGCCGCGCATCACCGGATGATCGGGGGAGAGACCGCGGGCGCGATGAGCGCGAACCAGGTCGTCATTGATCATATGACGCATGTCGTCCTGCGAAAGCGCCTCGACCTTCTGAACTTCGTGGGAAGTGCGGAAACCGTCGAAATAATGCAGGAAGGGAATCCGCGACTCAAGGGTCGCCGCCTGAGCGATCAGGGCGAAGTCCATGACTTCCTGAACATTGTTGGAGCAGAGGAACGCCCAGCCGGTGGAACGGCAGGCCATGACGTCCGAATGGTCGCCGAAGATCGACAGCGCCTGGGCGGCGATGGCACGGGCCGATACATGGAATACCGTACTGGTCAGTTCCCCGGCAATCTTGAACATATTGGGGATCATCAGCAGCAGGCCCTGGGAAGCGGTAAAGGTGGTGGTCAGGGCACCGGCCTGCAGCGCTCCGTGCACGGCCCCGGAAGCACCGCCTTCGGACTGCATTTCCACTACTTTGGGAATGGTCCCCCAGATGTTCTTTTCACCGACCGCGCTCTTGGCGTCGGAGATCTCCCCCATGACCGAAGACGGGGTGATCGGATAGATCGCAATGACCTCGTTGGTAGCATGGGCCACATGCGCCGCAGCGGTATTGCCATCAATGTTTAACATCTCTCGCGACATGAACTTCCTCCTTTTTCTATTATGATTTCCCGTAAACGAGACGATTTGGGCGCCAGAACCAAGGCTCTGCCGCCACTGTTCATGAACCCGTTGCTGCCCGGACCATGCCCGGCAGCGTTTTAATGCCTACGTGGCGCTAGAAAAATATCGAACTATCCGCAGTATAGGCAACTTTGCCAAAAAAACAACACGATCAGAAATCTCTGCGTCCCTCCACCGCTCGATTCACGGTAGCCTCGTCGATGTACTCCAAATCGCTCCCCATGGGGATTCCATAGGCAAGCCGGGTGACCCGAATCCCCAGGGGACGTATTAACCGTGCCAGATACAGAGCCGTCGCTTCACCCTCCACCGAGAAATTGGTGGCCACCAAGACTTCATGAACCTTGCCATCCCTGAGTCGGGTGAGCAGTTCTGTTATCTTCAGATTTTCTGGACCGATGCCGTCAAGTGGCGAAAGCGCCCCATGCAGCACATGGTAGCGCCCCCGAAACGAATGGCTGCGTTCGATGGCAATGAGATCCTGCGGATCTTCCACCACGCAAAGGATGGCCTCATCACGCCCCGGATCGGTACAGAGAGGACAGGGGTCGCTCTCGGTAATATGAAAGCAGGTGGAGCAGAACCGAACCCGGGTCTTGAGATCAAGAATAGCTCCGGCCAAGGCCTCCGCCTCGGCTGTCGATTGGCGCAGGACAAAAAAAGCCAGACGAGCCGCACTCTTTCGACCGATACCGGGAAATTTGGATAGCTCAGCAATTAGCCGGGCCAAAGACGGGATGGAGTCTAACATGTTTTTCTTTTAAAATCCAAGAGTTTAAAATACTGTTTTATTTATTTTAAGGTTACCAAATTTTTATGCAACAAGGTTTAGAAAAAGTAAAATAAATTGGCCTGACCACACAAAAGTAATACCGCTTTTTCCCTTCTTGAATCAAGGTTTTTAATTTAATCATATTTTTTTGCCGAAAAAAATTATGCCGCCGTCAGTCCGTGCTGATGGCGGCATATTTAGACAACTTCATATCGGTCGGATCAAAACAGGCCGGGAATATTCATCCCGCCGGTAATCTTGCCCATTTCCTCTTGCATCAGATCCTGACTTTTCTTGATCGCCTCGTTGACAGCCACCATCACCAGATCCTGCAGCATCTCCACGTCTTCGGGATCGACCACATTTTTCTCTATTTTCAGCGAAAGGAGCTGCTGCTTGCCGTTGACGACTACTGTAACCATCCCGCCTCCAGCCGAAGCCTCGACTTCGCGGGCCGCCAATTCTTCTTGAAGGCGCGTCATTTTCTGCTGCATCATCTGCGCCTGCTTCATGATATTTCCCAAACCTTTGGACATTGCTTCCTCCATGTTCCACCACCGTGGCGGTGAGCGTTAAAAAAATCACGGCCCTTAAACGTCCGGCTATTTATACAAATCCCTTGTCGATCGGACGAACGTCCCGGATTTCACCTTCGAAAATCGCGACCGCCTTCTGCACCATGGGATGCGCCAAGGCATCCTCGCGAAGGCGCTTTTTGCGATCCGACTCCTGTGCTTTGCGTTCTTCGAGAAGCGAGGGCGGCGCTTGTCCTCCCTTGGCGTCGATCGGCACAATCCGGATGGTTACCGGTTGCGCAAAATACTCACTGGCATTCTCGGTAAGCACGGCAAGCGTCTCGACATCCCTGATCTGCTCAAGATGAAAAGAGCCCGAGGGAAAACCGATTTCCAGCTGCGGAAGCTCGTGCTTGAGCAGGCTGCCATGTTCAAGCAGTGAGGCAATCATCGGACGCCGGCTGCGGACCTGGGTGACCAGCCCCAGCCACCCTCCGTCACCAGCCGCAGAGGGAGCCGGAGCTTCAGGCTTTTTTGGCGGGACAAATTCCTCCTGCGCCACCGGAACCGGGCGGGGCGACCTGGTTTCTGCAACCGTGGGCAGAGCTCCGGTGCCGGCCAGCCGCCGCTCAAGGTCTTCGAGTTTGCGCACCAGGCTGGCCACGTCCCGGGTCGGCGGCAGGTTCGCCAGCCGCACCAGCGCCATCTCCACCGTCAGGCGCGGAAAAGACGAGCCGACCAATTCGGTTTCGGCCTTCATCAGTACCGTTTGGGCCCGCTGCAGATCGTCCAGTTCGGCGCTTTTGGCCAGCCGCTGCAGATCGGCCAATTCTTCTCCCACCACCTGCAGGACTTCGCCGGGTGCAGCCAGCACCTTGCAGAGGATGACCGAGCGATACAATTCAACCAGCTCCTGGCAGAACTGGCGAAACGAATGGCCGAGATCATCCACTCGGCGAACCGCCTCCAGAGCCCGACGACTGTCCCGCTCCTGCACCGCCTCGACCACATCGAGCAACAGGCGGCGATCGACCATCCCCAGCAGCCCCTGAACATCCCCATCCGCCACCTCTTCACCGCAGAAAGCGATCACCTGATCCAATGTCGATAGAGAATCGCGCATGCTCCCCTCGCCCCGCCGGGCCACCAGCGCCAGCGAGCGGTCGGAAATGCGGATTTTCTCGGCGTCGACGATCTCCCGCAACCGCGCCATCACCCGAGGGAGGGCGATCTTGCGAAAATCGAAACGCTGACAGCGCGACAGAATGGTGACCGGAATCTTGTGAGGCTCGGTGGTGGCAAAGATGAATTTAGCGTGATCCGGCGGCTCTTCCAGAGTTTTCAACAACGCGTTGAAAGCGTTGATCGAGAGCATATGCACTTCGTCGATGATGAAAATCTTGTACCGGGAACGGGACGGAAGGTAGCGGATATTTTCCCGCAAATCGCGGATATCGTCGACGCCGGTATTGGAAGCGCCGTCGATCTCGAAAACATCGATCCCCTGACCGGCGGTAATTTCCAGGCAGGAAGGGCATTCGTTACAGGGGGTGGGGGTAATGCCGGTTTCGCAGTTGAGCGCCTTGGCAAAGATCCGCGCGGCCGAAGTCTTGCCCACGCCACGGGCACCGGTAAACAAAAAGGCGTGATGAACCCGTCCGGTTCGGATGGCATTGGCCAGGGTCTGGCTCACATGCTCCTGACCAACCAGATCCTCAAAACTCTGGGGGCGCCACTTGCGGGCCAGTACCAGGTACGACATCAGCCTCAGGCATCTCCGGACAGAGAAAAGGGTTCAATCATCGGCAAACCAAAAAGGATTGCCGGCACAAGTGACAGCCAGGCGCCCCCGCGGCACACGGAAAATGCCGCTACCGCTGCTCCCTTCCGGGCCTGACGGGGTTTGCGGCCATCCGTTGCGCGGGACCCGGCTGTCACTTCTGTCGGCAATAATCAGAATTCTGCCCATTGATTTAATGAACTGGCGGAGAGGGGGGGATTCGCCCACTCTGTCACCGCCATCACGGCGGTTCCGGCGCGGGCCCCCCTGCGTTCGCTGTCGCGGCCCATCCGGGGCCGCTTTTCCGCCCCCGGCGGCGCTCACTCCGCTTCGAATCCCTGGAACCTTGTTTAATGAACTGGCGGAGAGGGGGGGATTCGAACCCCCGGTACCTTGCAGTACACATGATTTCCAATCATGCACCTTCGGCCTCTCGGTCACCTCTCCGCAGATTGGGCAGAATACACAACACGGCGTATCCTGTAAAGGATTTTTTAGGAATTCGCACGGCCCGCCAATACATCAACAGCCAGGGGCAAATCCTTAGCGACCAGGTATTTACAGGATTTTTCCGCCCTTGTCAATACATAGAAACAACTGAAAAAGAGTGACCGATCCAGCAGGAGCCGAACCCTTGTTGTTGAGGGATTTAGTGCGAAACGGTGAAGATATCACTGGGAGAAGAGGAGGCGGTTCGTCTTTCCGGGCCGTTATATGAGGGAGCGATCTGATTGCGGATAGGGTCGACCCCCACATGTACCCACCCACTACTGCGCCTGAACATTTTAATCCGATCTGATTCCAGCAAGAAGTTCAGATATTCCGGTACCACCGTATCGTGGATTCCGTTTTTGTAAACCACTCGGATCATCATAATAATTTTCCTCCCCTCATCGACAACCCACCGGCAGTTCAAATAAAAGCTGACAGCCACCCGTACTTCTATTTCAAACAGCAGAAGAACCGTACCCGGGTCAATCGAGACTGGTCATCCAGCACTGGCGCCGCTCCGGCCCTGGATACACACCACAGGGGCGACCCCGCACCGGATCCCGACCGACCACGACCCAACGGTCGCCACGGTTGAACAGACGAACCCGATCGGTCGCAATCAATGTTTCTAACATTTCCGGAAAAACCTCAACCATTTCCCCGGTGATAAGCTTTGCCCGAACACGCATCGTCGCCCTCGCCGCCATTTATTCACATTATCTAATCATAGAAAATGTGAATTTCAAGCATTACTATCCATTCACCCTATCCTTACCCAAAATGCCGCCTATATTCAATCATGAAATTGCCACTAATTTTTCAAATTGGCCGGTTCGGCGGGGGAAGGTCCTCCGTCCGCGGGAGGCGGCGCTCGGTGAAACACCCCAAAAGTGAACGGTCTTGCCCCCTGCCATGCACCGGATCTTCTCCATGTAACGCCCGAACAGGAACCCGCTCAACTGTCGCATCCGCACCAGCTTCCGGTCGTTGCGGAACGCGGTGTTGCAACTCTGCTTCGCGGGCAGCACCGGAAAGGACCTTGAATTCCTCCGAGGTTTGTTTGCGCTCCAGCCCCGGTCCGCCACCAAGGCATCAATTGAAAAGCCCGGCCGCTTACGCGGCCGGGCTTTTCAATTTGGCGGAGGGGGTGGGATTCGAACCCACGGTAGCTTGCACTACAACAGATTTCGAGTCTGTCACCTTCGACCTCTCGGACACCCCTCCGAACGGGTGTTTCTGAATGCAGGGCGGCATCTTACCCTATTCGGACGACGCTTGCCAAGCGTTTTATTCATCCGTTGCGGACGTTCCCCGGGCGTTTTTCTTTCGTGACCGCAGGTCCTGGAAAAAACCACTGAGCTGGGAACGGCACTCCGCCTCCAGCACCCCTTCGGTCACGGCAACCCGGTGATTGAAGCGGTCATCCTGGGAAAAATCGTAAATCGAACCCGCTGCCCCGACCCGGGGGTCGCGGCAGCCGTACACCAGCCGCGGAATGCGGGCCAGGATAATCGCCCCCATGCACATGACGCAAGGCTCCAGCGTGACGTAAAGGGTGCTGTCGAGCAGGCGCCAGTGCCCGATATGGGCCGCAGCCTGACGAATGGCGATCATCTCGGCGTGGGTGGTCGGATCGTTGCTGGTTTCGCGCAGGTTGAAACCGCGACCGATCACGCTGCCAGCCCTGACCAGCACCGCCCCGACCGGCACCTCGCCGATGCGGACGGCTGCTGCCGCTTCGGCTATCGCCTGGCGCATGAATATCCGGTCCTGTTCCACTACTTCCGCGTCCACCAATTCACTCCTGCACCGGTTTGCGCAGGTGGACCGGCGGAGCCTTGCGCTTACGCATCTTGAGGTTGAGCATTTCCACGCCGGCGGAAAAAGCCATGGCGAAATAGACATACCCCTTGGGAATGTGCATCCCCAGGCCGTCGGCCACCAAAGTCACCCCGACCAGAATCAGAAAACTCAGTGCCAGCATCTTGATGGTCGGATGGGCGTCGACGAACTCGCCAATGGCCCGGGCGGCAAACATCATCACTCCAACGGCGATGACGATCGCCAGAATCATCACCGGCAGATGCTTGGCCAGACCGACTGCGGTGATCACCGAGTCGAGGGAGAAGATGATGTCGAGCACCGCGATCTGCAGCAGCACCCCGACAAACCCGGCGGTCTTCGATCCGACATGGACCCCCTCCTCCCCTTCGAGGCTGTTGTGAATCTCCATGGTGCTCTTGAAAAACAGAAACATCCCACCCCCGATCAGGATCAGGTCCCGGGTCGAAACCGCATGGTCGAACAGCGTAAACAGCGGCTTGGTCAACCCCATCACCCAGGCCAGTGAAAGCAGCAGAATAATGCGGGTGGCCATCGCCAGCGCCAGCCCGATGGTGCGCGCCTTCTGCTGTTGGTGGGCCGGCAGCCGCCCGACCAGAATGGAAATGAAAATGATGTTATCGATGCCGAGCACGATTTCGAGGGCGGTCAGCGTGATCAACGCCACCCAGGCCTCCGGCGACCCCAGCCATTCCATATTCTTACCCCTTATCCGACTTGGCGTGACAAAGTTTTTGCAGACCGCCGAA
>Ga0154449_1145_pt1 | contig 13978 bp, 14 predicted proteins | sample RifGroC2_FD_105642 | JGI IMG/M metagenome (GOLD analysis project Ga0154449, IMG submission 105642) | Pelobacteraceae bacterium GWC2_58_13
CGGCGCCGCCGTGGCCGCTTCAAGCGAGCGGGCACGGGCAACGGCCGAAAGTATCGCGCTGGCGGTGGCAGAAGTCAGGGAGGGTCTCCTGGGCACCCTGCGGACCTTCCCGCAAGAGGAGCTGGCCCGTCGCCTCGATACCTGGCGGCAGGAAAACCCGTTGATCCGTAACGTGTTTATCTGGGCGCCGGAGGGCGGTTTGTCCCTGCCCGACCCCCGGCAGCCGGTCAGCGAAGAAGAGGCCGATTTCATCCGGCGCTACGATTCCCTGTTCACCGGGCGCCTGTCCTGGAACCCGCCGCCCCCCGACCCGGGGCCGGCTCCGGTTGCCGACCTGGCCGAATCCCTTTTTTCGACCCGCCGCGAGTTGCGGGAGCTGACCCAGTCGAAGGTGACCGTTGTCGCCGATGCGCAACCTTCGGCCGACGCTTCGTCCCCATCGGTCGGGACCGGAGGCTGGATTCCCTGGTTCTGGGAAAACCGGTTTTACCTGCTCGGCTGGGTCGAGTCCCCCGGCGTTCCGCGTCGCTACGGAGTCGAGATTGAGACCATGGCGCTGCTGTCCCGCTTGTTGGGCACCCTGCCGGCGGTTCCGCCGACCGGAGAGGTTTACGCGCTGGTCGACGGCAACGGCGAGATTTTTCACCAGAGCGGCGGCCTGGCGATCTCGGCCGAAACCCCCAGGATCGTTTCCCTCCCGATCGGTTCGGCGCTTCCTCACTGGCAGGTGGCGGTTTACGCGCCAAAGGGGGCGGCGGGGGTGGCCGAAGGGGATAGCTTCCTGATCCTCTCGACGCTGGTGGTCGGCACCTTCGTGGCGGCGATCCTGTTCGGCGGGTCGCTGCTGCTCTGGCAGGCCTGGCGCAATCTGACCGATGCCCGCCGCAAAACCTCCTTTGTCGCCAATGTGTCGCATGAACTCAAGACGCCGCTGACCACCATCCGCATGTATGCCGAACTGCTGGGCGAGGGGCGCATCGCCGACGAGGCGAAACGCGGCCGCTATCTCAAGGTGATCGTCGACGAAAGCCGGCGCCTTTCGCGGCTGGTCAATAACGTGCTCGATTTCGGCCGGCTGGAACAAGGCCGCAAGACCTATTCGCTGACCGAGCTGGATTTGTGTGAAACGCTTCATGGGGTGCTCGATTCCCAGGCGCTGCGTATCGAAGAGGCCGGGATGACCCTGTCGCGAAGGATTTCCGGCGAGCGCTGTGTTGTGCGTGCGGATCGTGACGCCCTGGAACAGGCGGTGCTCAACCTGGTCGACAATGCGCTTAAGTATGCCGGCGGTAGCCCCGAACTCGAAGTCGAACTGGTGCGGGATGGCAACCGCTGCCGTGTCCGGGTTCTCGACCGTGGTCCCGGAGTGCCCCCGGCGCAACGTCAACGGATTTTCGAAAAATTCCACCGGGTCGACGATTCGCTGACCGCTCGCCAGCCGGGGAGCGGGCTCGGCCTCAGTATCGCTCGCCAGCTGTTGCGGGATATGGGTGGCGAGCTGATCTGCGGCGAACGATCGGGAGGGGGATGTTGTTTCGAGATCCAGTTGCCCTGCGAAAGGAAATCCGAGAGGTGAAAACAATTCGAATTCTGGTCGCCGAGGACGAAACGAATTTGCGGGAAGGGCTGGTGGATACCCTCGAAAGCGAAGGCTACCGAGTCAGCGCCGTCGGTGACGGTGCCGCGGCCCTGCGGGTTTATGCCGGAGGCGGCATCGATTTGGTGCTGCTCGATATCATGATGCCCGAGAAAAGCGGCTATGATGTGTGTCGGGAGATCCGTCGCCAAGATGCCCGCGTTCCCATTATCATGCTTACCGCCAAAGGGGAGGAGATCGACAAGGTGCTCGGGCTCGAACTGGGCGCCGACGACTATGTCACCAAGCCTTTTGGGCTGCATGAACTGCGGGCCCGCATTGCCGCGGTGCTGCGTCGTTGTCGGCCGGAACCCGCCGCCAGGGTCGAGTTGCCGGACCTTTTTCGTTTTGGTGCGGCGGAGATCGATCGAAAAAGTTATCGGGGGCGTTCGCCGACGCGGAGTTTCAGCCTGACCGGCCGGGAACTGAAGCTGATCGACACCTTCCGCCGGCACCCCGGCGAGGTGCTCAGTCGCAACGAACTGCTCAACCTGGTCTGGGGTATCGATTATCTGGGGACGACCAGGACCCTCGATCAGCACATTGCTCAGCTGCGCAAGAAAATAGAAGACGACCCGGCCGCCCCCGAAGCGATCCTTACCGTGCATGGGGTCGGCTACCGCTATAACCCCTGATGCCCTGTGCCAAGGAGAACGTCATGTTCAGAATTTTCGTCGCAATCGGCAGCTTGAGCGCCATGCTGGCGGTCGGGCTCGGCGCCTTTGGCGCCCATGTTCTCAAAGATCGTTTAAGCGCCCCCATGGTTGAGGTTTACCAGACGGCGGTGTTGTATCACCTGGTGCATGCCGTCGGGCTGGTACTGGTAGGCCTGGTCGCCCATCTGTTGCCGGATTCCGGGCCGGTCCGGTGGGCAGGATGGCTACTGGCCACGGGAACTCTGCTCTTCTCCGGGAGCCTCTACCTGTTAACCGTCACTGGTATTCGCGGACTGGGGGCCATTACGCCGCTGGGGGGCATAGCCTTTCTCGCCGGCTGGGCCTTGCTGGCCATTGCCGTGCTCAGGGAGGCATGAAAGAAAAAAATGATTGACAGAATCGGGTCGCCATGTAAAATATGACGAAAAAGATCCTATATATCCCGAAACCCGAAGGAGGCACCAATGGCTCTCTGGAACTGCGAAAATTGCGGCCATGAAAAAGAAGGTCGCTGCAAACCCAAAAAATGTCCCGCATGTAACGAACCGACCAATTTCGTCAAAAAATAGCTGCTCCACCCTCCTCCTCCCTTAAGGCAGGTAACCGAGTTCGGTTCCTGCCTCTTTTTTTGCTTTTCTAATTAACTGCCCGGGCCGAGAGCCCCGTGAGATTGGACGTTTCTGGTCTTGGTGGTATGCCTAACCATGCCCTGAACCGAATGGGTATTACGCAGAGGAACTAACAGGAGACGGATTTTTTACCATTCTTCCCGGTTACGGCATATGTATCCACTGTTTACGGAAGTTGGCTAAAGCATGGAGGGACGCTGAATGATATCGATATGTACAAGGAGGTTGTTCGCCGGGACGTCGGTTTGAAGGAACGATTCGTGTTTCTGACGGCCAGCCAGAAGCCCGAGCACCGAAATTTTCTTGCCGAACAGGGATTGCCGGTGCTACGCAAACCGTCACCGATCAACCGGATTCGTCAGGCGGTCCTCGGTGTTTCCAAGGGCCAGCGGATTCATGGATAATCGGGGGAACTCCCCACCCGGGGAAAAACCCCTTGACATGCAACCTTTATGCAGGTATAAAGGCCGCCGCTTGCATAGGCACGTAGCTCAGTGGGAGAGCACTACCTTGACACGGTAGGGGTCGGCGGTTCAATCCCGCCCGTGCCTACCAGCTGAATTCCAGCCGGTATCCGCCTGCGAAAAAGACACCTCGAGGGTGTCTTTTTCTGTATGCCCCCCTTGCGGCCCCCGCGAATACCTCAATGCCCCTGTTTGAGCGCTTCAAGAATGGAAGCCAGGGCCTCTCGCCGTTGTTTTAACTGGTCCCGGTAATCTTTCAAGTCAGTATCGGAGATTTCCATGCTCAGGTCGGAGAGGGTTGTTTCCAGGACCTCGCTGAGTACCTGATGCTGTTGTTTCGTCAGTGCCAGTTGTGTCATGGTCCACCTCCTTGGCTCGGGTATTATGGGTTTGAGCGTTGCCGCAACATCCCCTCAATTACAAGTTTAGGCTGATTTACCCAGGGTGCAACCTGTCCGGTTGCCAATAATCCGTCCTGCATGATGGCCCGGGCGGAATCTTTGTTGTATTGTTTGTGGGCGATCCTGGCATATCATCAACGATGTCCCCAGACAACCGGCGGCGATCATGGGAAAATCGATCCGATCCGCGCCTCGGACGATGCCGAAATCGACTTTGAAGTGACCGACGAAATATGGTAACGCCATGTATTATTTCAACTATATTGAGCCTCTGTTCCGGCCGCCCAGCGAAGCACGCAGCCTGATTTTTCAGATCACGGTCGGTTGTTCGCAGAACCATTGCACCTTCTGCGGCATGTATAAAATGAAAACGTTTCGCATCCGTTCGGTGAGTGAAATAATTGACGAGATGCGATCGGTGCCCCTGGCTCACCGCCCCTACATCCAGCGGGTGTTCCTGGCCGATGGCGATGCCTTGGTCTATCCGCAGGCGGGGCTGCTGACTGTTCTGGACGCCTTGACGGAAGTTTTTCCCAACGTGCAGCGGGTCGGTGCCTATGCCTCGCCGGCCAGTCTGACGACCAAAAGTTGCGACGAACTGACCCTGCTACGGCAAAAAAAGCTGCGCATTCTGTATTTCGGTCTGGAGAGTGGCGACCCGGAGACACTGAGGGCGATCAATAAGGGGTTTTCCGCGGAAGAAATGCTGGTTCAGTGCCGCAAGGCCAAGGAGGCGGGGATTAAGCTCTCGGTCACGGCCATCCTTGGTCTGGCCGGGCAAGCCCGTAGCCAGGAACACGCTCGGGCTACGGCCCGGTGGATCACCGACCTGTCTCCGGAATATTTTTCCCTGCTGACGCTCTTTGTCCGGCATAACGACGACTTTCTTCGATCCATCCGACCGCTCTCCCGAGGGGGCATCCTCGAAGAGGCTCGCGAACTTCTGCAGCATCTGGCTCCGCGAAAGACCATTCTGCGCTCCAATCACGTTTCCAATTTTCTCAACCTGGCCGGCAGCTATCCCAAGGATCGGGAGCGTTTGACCGCCGAAGTCGATCTCGCCATTGCCAGGGCGCTCCGTCATCCGCAATGGTATCGGGAAGTGCCGGACTATCGGGAAGACCTCTTCTGAACATAAAAAAGCCTCCGTTTCCAGAGGCTTTTTTATGTTTATTCCGGATGTCTCCACTCAGTTTTCGGTCAGGACGTGATCGTCGTAAAGTTTTTCTACCTTGATCTTATGCCCTTTTTCGACGTCGGCAAAGACGGTCAGAACTTTTTTCAATTTGGGATCGTCAACCGACTCGGCCGCTGCCGAGTAGAGCTGGTAGGCGCTTTCCTCCGCTTTTATGGCGTAAGTGAGGATTTCCTGGTACGTCATGTTGGGTTTCAGGGGTACTTCCACGAGGTACTTGCCGATTTGCATGTCGGAAATCCGGATCGCCCTGTATTGTTCGGCCCGTTCCACGTTCATTTGGCCAAAAACCTCTTTGTGACCGGCTTCCTCAGCGGCCATCTCATCGAACATCTTTTTGGCCGCAATGCTGGTCGATAGGGCGGCGGCATTTTTATACAGTTGATAGGCTGTTTCTTCGCTCTTGACCGCAAAACTGATGACATCGTTCAGGGTTACGAAAGACATCCTCTTCTCCTTTTTCAATTCATGACTGCCTCGGCAGTAAAATTTATTCGTCGACTTCTTCAAAATTTTCCCGGCCGGCTCCGCACTCGGGGCAGGTCTCGGGAGGTTCAGGGCCTTCGTGGATATAATCACAGATAACGCAGCGCCATTTTTTCATTCTTTCTCCTTATCGATCAAAGTAGTCGTGGCTCTGGCCGGGAGGGATGAAACCTCGGCGCTGGCCAGGCATTCGGCACAGAGACCAGTGAACTGCACCGAGTAATTAAATATGCGAAAACCAGCCACCTCGGCGGAGTCGGGCATGAGCTCACCGATATCTATCCCCTTAAGATCACTGAGCTTGCCACAACCCATGCAGAGAATATGATGATGCCTTCGGGTATCGGCATCGAAACGGGCCCGCGCCTCCTCGGTGCCTATTCTTTGTACCACACCGATCCGGACCAGGGTTTCAAGTACGCGGTACACGGTGGTTCTGGATATGCCCTTGAGTTGTTTTCTGACTTCGTCAAACAGTTCGTCGGCACTGGGATGGTCGCTTCTTCCCGCCAGCGCTTCGAGTATCGCCTGGCGTTGCGGAGTGACGGGCAGGCCGTTAATGCGGCAGGCCTTGGTCAGTTCCTGCATTTTATGATAGCCGAAATGGTCTGATTTCATAGTCATGGATGAAACATTATACCAACGGATATAAATTGTCAACCAGGTGGTTTCAGGTTGCTCGAATCGTTCTCAGCAATTTGCAGAATTCATCGTGGGGGACTGGCCGTGAAAAATAATAACCCTGCACCTCATCGCAACCGTGTTCCTGCAGAAAATCCCTTTGTTGATTGGTTTCGACCCCTTCGGCGATGACCCGCGGGCCGAGATTATGGGCCATGCCGATAATGGTTTTGATGATCGCGGTCGAATCCTCGCTGCTCCCCAGCCCCTGGAGGAAGGAATGGTCGATTTTCAGACGATCTATGGGCAATCTCTTGAGATTTTTCAGGGAAGAAAATCCGGTGCCGAAATCATCGATCGCCAGGGAGACGCCAAGATTTTTCAGTTGTTGCAGAAGTTCCAGGGTTGATTCGATATTGTTGCTGATCAGATTTTCGGTAATTTCAAGCTCCAGCCATTGGGGGGACAGTTCGGTTTCGTCGAGGATCCTGGCAATGGTTTCCACCAGCCGGGAATGATTGAGCTGCCGTCCGGAGATGTTGACCGTTATGCGCAGGGGCGGCAATCCCGATTCCTGCCAGGATCGGTTCTGGGCGCAGGCGGTTCGCAGAACCCACTCGCCAATCGCAACCATCAGTCCGGTTTCTTCGGCCAGGTGGATGAAGGCGGGAGGGGCAAGAAGCCCCAGTTCCGGGTGCTGCCAGCGCAGAAGCACTTCCACGCCGGTAATTTTTCCGCTGGCCAGTTCGGTCTGTTCCTGAAAGTGCAGTTGGAGTTCGTTTCTCTCCAATGCGTGTCTCAGGCCGTTTTCCATGGCCAATCGCTGCATCATTTGCTGATTCATTTCTTCCGAGAAAAACTGGTATTTGTTGCGTCCGGTTTCCTTGGCGCGATACATGGCCATGTCGGCGCAACGGATCAGGCTGTCGACATCCCTGCCGTCGGCCGGATACATGGCAATGCCGATGCTGGTCGAGGTGAAGACCTCTTGTCCTTCGAGGTCGACCGGGCGGGCCAGGGCTTGGAGAACTTTCTGGGCAATCAGGGTGACATCCTCGGTCTGCGGCACCGACGGCAGGACAATGATGAACTCATCGCCGCCGAGACGGGCGACCGTGTCGCTCTTGCGGACGCAGTCATTCAGACGCGCGGCGACGATTTTCAGCAGATTATCGCCGGCGGCATGGCCAAGGCTGTCATTGATGAGCTTGAATCGATCGAGATCGAGAAAGAGGATGGCGGCCCGCTGCCGTTCCCGCTTAGCCTTGGCCAGCACTTGTCCGAGGCGGTCCTGCAGGAGCATGCGGTTGGGAAGGCGAGTCAGGGTGTCGTACTGAGCCAGTTGCTGGATCGCCTTTTCCGCCAGCTTCAACTCGGTGATGTTGTCGTGGGTAATGACAATGCGCAATGGTCCCCCGCCGGAAAATCGGGTGACCCGCCCGTTGAACCAGCATTGGCTGATCGGGGAATGACAGGCGTATTCCAGTGAAAACTCGATCAGGGTGCCGTTCATTACGGCCCGAATCCCCTGCGCATAGGCTTCGGCTTCCTGGACCCCCTCTCCCTCCTGGACATCGCAGGCATCCAGGTAATTGGCCCCTTCACAGAGTTCTTCCGGATGTTCCGAATTGGCGCGGGCGAAGTCCCGCCAAGCCTTGTTGACGGCGATGATGGACCCGGTTTCGTCGATGATGGCGATATGCTGGGGGAGGGCATCGACAATGGCCCGGGAAAAACGCTCGGATTCGACCTGGGCGCATTCCAGTTGTTTGCGAATGGTGATGTCGTCAATCAGGATCAGGACGCCAACCGGTTCGCCGGCGTTGTCCCGAAGCGGAGTTGCCGACCAGTTGACATCGAGAAGTTGTCCCTGCCGGGTCTGCAGGCGAAGTTCTTTGTTGGCTTGAGATTCGCCGGCCATGACCCGCTTGAGATAACGCCGGAGGGAGGGGCCGGATTTTTTCTGGAAATCCGAATGGAATCGACCGATGGTCTCAGCGGCGGTCCAGCCGAAAATCTGTTCTGCCGTTCGGTTCCAGAGGATGATTTTTTCATCCAGATCCAGACCGACGACTGCCAATGGCCAGCCGTCGAGCAGGGGCAGCAGCGCCGAATGTAATCCGGCAAGAGAGAGCGTAACGGAACCTGTCATGGGGAAAAGAAGATCTCCTGGGTCCTCCTTGGCCGTCCCTGGCCCGTGAACTCGTTAAGGTGTTGCTCCGGTCTCCCGGTAAAGGACGGTCCCCGTCCTCGCAATTTAGTATAGCATCCGCCGAGGGAATCGCACTTGATTGGGATGTTATCATGGTAAAACCGGCTCAAAAAGGGAAAATCAGCGGGATCAGCAAGGTCGCCAGAATCCACACCAATAGGTTGAGCGGGGCGCCGACCCGGGTGTAGTCGAAAAAACGGTAGCCCCCCGGACCCATGACCAGAGCATTGGATTGGTGGCTGATCGGGGTCATGAAGCAGGACGACGCGGCGATGGCCACCGCCATGAAAAACGGCTTGGGATCGACCCCCAGTTCGACAGCGGTATTGAAGGCGATGGGGGCGATCAACACGGCGGCGGCAGCGTGGCTCATTACTTCGGTTAGCAGCGACGTCAGGAGGATGATCCCGGCCAGCACGGCCCACGGTCCCCATGGGCCGATGAGGTTGAGCAGCAGACGGGCCAGTATTTCGGCGGCGCCGCTGTTCTGCATGGCCAGCCCCAGCGGCAGGGTGCCGGCGATCAGAACGATGATCCGCCAGTCGATGCTGTCGTAGGCTTCCTGAATGGTAAGACAGCGGGACAGGACCATCCCCAGGGCGCCCAGGGTGGCGCCGGGCATGATAGGCAGGACGCCGGAACCTATCAGCAGGATGGTCGCAGCCAGAATCGTCAGGGCGATCGGGGCCTTGTGCGGTCGGTAGGACACCGGCGGGACCCCGCCGAGCAGTAGAAACCCGTGTTCCTTACCCAGATGAAACACCTTTTCTTCCGGACCCTGCAACAGCAGCACATCGCCAAACATCAGGCTGACATGTTCGACCTTTTTGACCACCGGCGCCCCTCGTCGCCAGATGGCCAGCACGTTGAGGCCGTGGGTTTCCCGGAAATGCACCTCGGCCAGGGTTTTCCCCGCCAGGTCGCTGGTCGGAGCGAGCGAGGCTTCGACCACGACCATTTCCTGGTCGATGCCATCCGGCGCGGGGTTGTCCCGTTCCGGGACCATGCTGAGACCTTTGGCCTGCCGTACCTTGAGAATCGCTTCCGGATTGCCTTCCAGAAACAGGATATCCCCTTCTTTCAACTTACTGTTGCGTCTCGGCTGAGGGCGCTTGCGGCCTTCGCGCATGATGGCCCGCACTTTGAGATTAAACTGTTGTTCCAAACCGCTGGCGGCAATGGTCTGGTTGGCCAGGGAGGATTTCTCCAGAATTTCCACTTCGGTAATGTATTCCTTGACCTGATAGGCCTCGGTGAGGATTTCCGACCTGCGGGTCGGCAGCAGATGGCGTCCCACCAAAACCATGTAGAGAATGCCGCCGACGACGATCGGCACGCCGATCGGAGTGAAATCGAACATGTCGAAGCTTTGGCCGGCATATTGCTGAAGCAGGGAATTCATCAGGATGTTCGGGGGTGTGCCGATCAGGGTGCAGATGCCGCCCAGCAGGGAGCCGTAGGCCAAGGGGATGAGGAGGTGTGACGGGCTGATTTTCAATTTACGGCAAATGGACGAAACCACCGGCATCAGCACGGCGGTCGAGCCGATATTGTTGATGACCGAGGAAAAGGCCGCCACGCTGGTCATGATGGCTCCGATCAGGCGCGATTCGCTGCCGCCGGCCAGCCGGATCAGGCGTTCGCTCATCCGGCCCATGGCGCCGGTGTTGGTGATGGCGGCGCTGATGACGAACATGGCGGCCACGGTGATCACCGCCGGGTTGCTGAATCCGGAAAAGGCTTCCTCGGAGGAAACCAGCCCGGTAAGCACAAGAGTCAGCAGGATCATCATGCTGACCACGTCCATCCGGATCCATTCGGTGGCGAACAGGATGATGGCGATAACCAGGATGACGAGAACCAGGGTGATATCCATGAACTCCTCGGGGGACTGGAGGGTGTCAGGGATAAGTTTAAACCAGAAGCTTTTCCATGCAATCTTGAGAATTCAGATTGTTTCCCAGGATTTGAAACGATTAAGAAAATTGCCGGCGGCGGTTTCCGGCGAGAAGGCGGCCAGAATAGCCCCGATGCAGGCCACCCGCCGGCAGCCGGTTTCGAGCAATTCGGGGAGGCGGTCGGGAGTGACTCCGCCGAGGGCGAAAACGGGTAGGGTAGAAAGGACGCAGGCGTCGCGCAGGGCTGCGAGGCCGACCGGAGCGCCGTAGGGGGCTTTGGACGGGGTGAAATAAATCGGGCCGAAGGTGACGAAATCGGCTCCATGAGCGGCGGCTGCGAGAATTTCACTGCGGTGGTGGGTGGAAACGCCGATCAGCCGATTCGGGCCGAGGATGGCGCGGGCTTCGGCGGGTGGCAGGGAACCTCCGCCGAGATGAACACCGTCGGCCTCGACCGCCAGGGCTACATCGATGCGGTCGTTGATCAGCAGTCGGGCGCCGAAATCATGGGTCAACAAGCGCAGTTCCCGAGCCAGCGGCAGCAATTCGCGGGCGGTCAGGTCTTTTTCCCGCAGTTGAACCGCGCGCACGCCACCCCTGAGGGCGGAGCATACAGCCCTGACGAGATCGCCGCCGGAAACCTGGCGGCGATCGGTGATTAGGTAGAGGTTGAAATCGATGGTATCGGCCATTGGGGAAAGTCCGGTAGGGGCGAATCTTGTATTCGCCCTGTTTGGGTCATCACCGGGGGGGCGATCACAAGGGTCGCCCCTACATCGCCTTGCGGTTATCCAGAAACGCTTCGTCCCAATCCTTCCACACCGCTTCGTAACCACGGGAGCGGATCAGCCGGCAAACTTCATCGGGGCTGCGGTCGTCGTCGATGGCGAACTGCTGGGTGCTGAGATCCTTGTCCGCGTAGCCCCCGGGGGCGGTGCAGGAGCCGGCGCTCATCTGGGTGATTCCCAGCGGCAGCAGGTTGTTGCGCAATTCCGCACTCTCGCGGGTCGACATGACCAGCCCCGCATCGGGCAGCAGCAGCCGCAGGGCGCAGATCAGTTGGACGAAGTTGCGATCCGATACCGGATGCAGCGGTTGGAAGCCGCCATCGGCCGGGCGGATGCGGGGGAATGAAACGCTGACCTGGGTGCGCCAGTAGTGGCGGGAGAGGTGCAGGGCGTGCAGGCCGAGAAAGAAGGCCTCGCTGCGAAATTCCCCCAGTCCGAGCAGAAAACCGAGGCCGATGCGGCGAAGCCCGGCGGCACCGCCCCGTTCGGGGGTGAGCAGGCGGAAGTCATAATCGCGTTTTTTGCCGAAAGGATGCATTTCCTCGTAAAGAGCGCGGTTGTAGGTTTCCTGGTAGACGGTCAGGCCGTCGACCCCGGCATCGACCATCTGCCGATAGCCATCCGTTTCCATCGGGTAGACCTCGATGGAGATGGAGCTGAACAGGGGACGGATGCGTTCGACGCAGGCGGCCAGAAAATCGTTGTTCACCGCTTTCGGCGATTCCCCGGTGACCAGCAGGACGTGGCGGAAGCCCAGGTCATGCAGCACTTGAGCTTCTCGCCATAGTTCGTCAAGAGTCAAAGTGCGGCGCGGGACCTGGTTGCTGGCTGAGAAACCGCAGTAGCGGCAGCCGTTGGTGCAGAGGTTGGAAATGTAGATGGGAGCGTACATCAGGATGTTTTTGCCGAAGCGTCGCAGGGTCAGCCGGTTGGCCCGGGCGGCCATCTGCTCAAGATAGGGAGCGGCGGCCGGTGACAGCAGCGCCTGCAGATCGTCGGGGCGCATCCGTTCCACGGCCAGTGCCCGTTCCACGTCGACGGCGGTTTTTGCCTCGATGCTTTCACGCACTTGTTGCGGGTTGTATTCTTTGATGATGTCGAGGAATGTCATTTTGAGAACCTGTCTCCGGGTAGGGGCGCACCGATGTGCGCCCGATTTTTCCGGCATGCCCAGAGGGCGCACATCGGTGCGCCCCTACAATTGCGTTCAGTTCCGCAGAAAACCGGTCAGTGGGCTGGAGGCTTCGGCCTTCTGGCGCTGTTCGCCAAGGCCCGCGAGGAAGGCCTCGCGGCCGGCTTCGACCCCTTTTTTGAAGGCGGCCGCCATTTTCCCCGGATTAGGGGTGACCGCCAGAGCGGTGTTGACCAGTACCGCGTCGGCCCCCATTTCCATGGCCAGGGCGGCATGGGATGGGGCGCCGAGGCCGGCGTCGACCACCACCGGCACGATGGCTTGCTCGATGATGATGGCGATGCTGTCGGCGGTGCGCACCCCTTTGTTGGTGCCGATCGGCGCCCCCAGGGGCATGACCGTGGCGACGCCGATTTCCTGCAGGCGTTTGGCCAGCACCGGGTCGGCGTTGATGTAGGGGAGGACGATGAAGCCTTCCTTGACCAGAATCTCCGCCGCCTTCAGGGTTTCGATGGGGTCGGGGAGGAGGTAGTAGGGGTCGGGCGTGACTTCCAGCTTGATCCAGGGTTCGCAGCCGGCGGCCCGGGCCAACCTGGCCAGACGTACCGCTTCTTCGGCGTCGCGGGCGCCGCTGGTGTTGGGAAGCAGCAGGTATTTTTTCGGGTCGATGTGCTTGAGCATGTTGTCGCCCGGATTGTCGATGTCGACCCGGCGCAGGGCCACCGTAACGATTTCGCACCCGGACTGCTCCATGGCTTCGACCATCAGCTCGTTGGAGGCGAATTTGCCGGTACCGACCAGCAGTCGGGATTTGAATTTGCGTCCGGCGATAATCAGTTCATCCATTTTGTAACCTCGTATGATAAATATTTTCGGTTTTACAACCAAAACCAAGGTGTCAACGCAAAGGCGCAAAGGCGCAGAGAACGTCTAAAAACAAACTTGTTTTGTATCATGCTTTCTTTGCGTCTTTGCGTCCCTGCGTTTAAATTAGTCTTTGATTTTGTTGTTTTTTGGTTCAGATCTTGGACATTTCATGGAAAAGCGCCTTGTCGAATGTTTGTCACCCGCCGCCGACGAACTGGACGAGTTCCAAACTGTCGCCGTTTTTCAGGTTGGTTGCGGCGAACCGTTCCTTGAGCAGCACCTCGCGGTTGAGTTCGACGGCGACCCGCTCGGCGTCGAGTTGCAGGGCTTCGAGCAGGGCGGCGACGGTCAGGGGGGCTTCAAATTGTTTCGGTTGACCATTGATGGCGATGTTCATTTGTTTCCTCATGTCAGGCCGGAGATTCTCCCAGCAGCAGTCGCAGCACGGCGTTGGCCTGGTGATGGGCGGCAATGCCGACCCGGGGCGCCATCAATCCCTCGCCCGGGCGGGCGGCGGTTTCGCCATCGCCGATCAGGTACAGGTTGGTGGCGACCCGCTGGGTGACAACGGTGTTGGATGGGCCGAAGCCAGCCATCCCCGACCCCATGACCAGCGGGATGCCCGGTACCCGGCTGAGAAAGGTCTGGGCCAGCATGGCTTTCTGGTCGGCGGCATCGAAGGCTTCGACCATGACATCGACGCCGCCGAAGCGAGTCGGGATGTTGTCCTGAGTCAAGCGTTCGAAGTGGTGGGTGATGTGGACATAGGGGTTGATCCGGGACAGATTCTCGCGCAGAGCCACGACTTTTGGAAGGCCGATCTGGTCGACAAAGTACTGCTGCCGGTTGAGGTTGGACGGTTCGACCACATCAAAATCGGCGATGATCAGGTGACCCGCTCCGACCCGGGCCAGGGCGATGGCGACCGCCGAGCCGAGTCCGCCGCAGCCGGCGATGCCGACCGTGGCCCGCTTGATTTTGGCATGCACCCCG
>Ga0154449_1150_pt2 | contig 13961 bp, 12 predicted proteins | sample RifGroC2_FD_105642 | JGI IMG/M metagenome (GOLD analysis project Ga0154449, IMG submission 105642) | Pelobacteraceae bacterium GWC2_58_13
GTAGGAAACCCCTTGCGGACCGCGAACCGCGAGGGCGGTGCCAGCACACAGCACCGTCGCAACCAGGAGTCCGATCATTATTTTATTCATTTTATTCATGCGTTTCCCCGTTTTCGCGGATCATGTGCAAAAGCCAACTTTCCATTTATTTTCCTGAGCTTTTCCGTTCCGATTCCGCGGATTCTTCACTTATTGCAGCTTTGACCTCTTTATTTCCATTTCCGAGAACCGGAAACACTTCTCCCGTGACGGTTCCGACCAGCAAATCCTTGCCCTTTTCCCCATCGATATCGCAGACAAAGAAATGAGAGACTTCGGATGACAATAATCCCCCCTTGATCTCAATCTTTTCACCGGGAGCAAAATCACCGCCATCCTGGCGAAGAAAACTGAAAAACTGACCATCCACGGACACCAGCAGGTCGCGGTTGCCATCGCTATTCCAATCGGTCAAAAACGGCATCAGGGTTTGAACCGGTTTAAGTTGCAGAAGATTTCGTACATATGACAATTCAACGATCTTATCCGTACCAATGTTACGATAATAAACAATGGCTCCATTACCTGATCCGACAACCAGATCCTTGGCACCATCATTATCCAAGTCAATGACCACGGGAATCGCATTTTTCCCAACATCCAGCACACCGCCTTGATGTGCAAGGGGGACCCCTTCCCCCCAAACAGGCCGGGATTCCGTTCCCAGATTGAGAAAAAGCATCACGGTTCCATCGGCTCCGCCAACCAGCAGATCTTTTCTGTGATCATTATTCCAGTCGGCGACAAAAGGAACCGCTCCGGGAATGACAATCGGCAAATCAACGGGCTCTGCGGATGCAAACTCAAGTCGCTTGTCGGACAATCCGGGATAAAACAACAGAGTTCCGGCGGCGTTACCAACCAGAAGGTCAGTTCTCCCATCATTATCGAAATCGACGTAAAACGGCGCTGCGTCGGCACCCACCTGAATCTTTTTCTTATCCGCCTTCAAGGGGGAGATCTTATTTAGTCCGTCCGGTAATTTTGCGTTTATCAATGCTGCGTGAACCGAAACGTTCTGACGCTCCTGAAGATTGACCTGCGCAACGTATGTCTCATAACCGGCATGCTCAACAACAACCGAACCGGCTCCAACAGGAAAATCACGGAGAACCACAGGAGCGTTGCCGACATACCGTCCAGCAAAAGCGTGGTTTCCGGCAACGTACACCCGAGCATCGGGCACATTGGCCGTCACCGTTAATTCGGTCGTATCATAAACAAACTTCGAGACATCACTGGCGACCGACTCCAGCCCGGTGGAATCATTGGCCGTGACCCGCCAGAAATAAACATTGCCGTCGTCCAGAACCGGATATCCGGTACAATCGCCCAGCAACACAGAGGTCCCATCGAGAATCTCATCAAACACAATTCTTGAGAAACCGGCATCCTCGGACACCTGCAATACATAACTGATAGCGTCGAACGGATCGGGATCGGTGGAGGGCTGCCAAACGAAAGGGACCATGCCATCAACCACCTCCCCATCAGCCGGAGCAAGCAGCACCGGCGTACTCGGAGGTTCTTCTTCAGCGTTGACGTAAAAGGTCTGGGAAGGCGCCCAATCGGAGGCGACCTCACCGTCAAAAGCCTGGGCCATCCATGAATACATCCCATTTTCCCGCAAAACCCCAGGCACTGTGAAACCGATCTCTTTAATCCCCGCATGGGCAGAGGGCGTCTCGCCGACAAGCCCCAGCTGAACCCGGTACTCCACAGCGTCATCATCAGGGTCGACGGCTGCCAGCCAAGTCAGGTGCGGGGTAGCCGAGGCGGTTTCGCTTCCGGCGATGGGGGTGCACAGCTCCGGAACGGTGGGAGGATTGTTAATCTTCACCGGGTTGACCGCGCCATCGATGCCAAAGATCTCGACCCGGCCATCCCCACAAAGAACAAACAGACGGCCGGTTACAGAATCGAATACCGCATCACGGGGATCGGACAGCTGCCCTTGGGCGAAACCTGTCTTGGCATAGGTGGAAAGGTACATCTTGAGCGGATCGGTCCCTTGCAGATTGAGTACGTTAACCCGCCCGGAATAGCTGTCGGTAAAATCCCCCCGCCCCTGCCCGTCAAACGTCATGCCCCCGAAAAATGACACCTGCGGTGTTCCAAATGATTTACTGCCGAGGAGGATAAAGTTGGCGCTCCCGGCCTGGACCTTCTTCAAATTGCCGGCCAAATCGTAGACCTGGACCTTTGGATAGGAAACCGGCACCGTGGCCCCTTCGGGCTTATGGGTAACGGGATCGGCAATGTAAACCTCGCCCGCCGCGGCATTGACGTTCATAGCGGCAAGCCCCATCAACTGACCGGGGGCCACCCCCTTGCTTCCGAACTGATAATCGTACAGATAGGGGACGGCGCCTGAGGCTCCCGGACGGAAAACCTCGACCTTGAGCCGATTGGCATCGGCCACAAAAACGAAGCCGTTGGCATCGACATCAATGTCATAAACATAGCTGAAACGATCCTTGCCACCGAGGTATCCGAGGAGGTCCCCGGTCACACCGTTGATCACGGCCACCGATTTCTGCTCTGCGACGAACAGCAGCGAACCGTCCGGGGTGACGGCAAGACCGCCACCGGAGGCAGAAACCGCATCGAATACGTTTGTGCCCCTGCCCTTCTTGCCATACTTGTCGAACTTGGAAACCAACCTGGTGCGGGCATCCACGACGTAGAGGTTCCCCTGGCCATCGACATCAATCCGAGTGGGAGAGACAAAACCATCTCGAATCTGACCAAGCGAACTGATCTGCGGAGCCCCCGCAGCAACAGCCACCGTCATTGATGCCCCCCCGAGCAGCAGCATTGCCATCAAAGTCAGCTGGATGTACGTTTTGAACCTCTTCATAGTGACGTCTCCATGGGCAATCCGGTCCCGCGAATTCCTAGTAATAGACTCAAGTTAAATTCGCGATTCTGTTCTTCCAATTAAGAAAATATGCAATGGGGATACCAAGAAGATGATCAATTAGAAGCGGCAGCGGGAAAGGACTGTATACTGCCACGGATGAAGATGAAGCAAAAATGCCAGAAAAACATAATCAGTTAGCCCAGCCTAATCCAGGTCGGGTTTTCTGCGTTTCTACCGGTTTTCGGCGGTAAATATTTAAAAAGCGCCCCCTTTCAAATGCAAAACATCCAACAAAATATAAATTATTTTTCGGCCACAGATCGGTGAAACCCGGACAGGCCTGTCAAAAAACGGGAAAAACCCCAGCGTACGTCAAATGGCCGACACCCCTTTCGCTCTGAAGAGCACTCCCTACACGCCCCGATGACGACTTTCATGTGCGTTCATTTATTAACAAAATTCCGCGAGCGATGGCGGCAGAGCACTCAAAGAAAACCGAACTTTTTCATTCGGTAGCGAAATGCGTCGATTCCGAGATTGAGTTTTTTAGCGGCCTTGGATTGATTGCCCTCGGAGGTTTCCAGTGCCTGACGAATGAGTTCGCGCTCGACATCCTCGATATCGACCCCTTCCGGAGGCAGATGGAGGCTGAGAGGACCGGCGCTGGGGCCGCTGGCCTTGGAAACCAGTTCCTGAGGGAGGTGTTCCAGCAGGAGCGTTTCCTCGTTTTCAAGAATGATCGCCCGCTCGATAATGTTTTTCAATTCACGGATATTGCCGGGCCAGGCATATTCGACAAGAAATTTTTCCGCCATCTTTGAAACACCCTTGACCGTCTTTCCGAACTCGCGGTTGAAATGAGCGATGAAGTGTTCGACAAGCGGCATGATGTCGTCGCGCCTCTCCCGTAGCGCGGGGAGATAGATCGGGATGACCTGAATGCGATAGTAGAGGTCGGCACGGAAGGTCTTTTCTTCGATGGATTTGAGCAGATCCTTATTGGTCGCCGAGACGATCCTCACGTCAACCTGGATGTCCTTGGTTCCGCCGACCCGGCGAAACGAGCGTTCTTCGAGCACCCGCAGCAACTTGGCTTGCATGCCGGGCTCCATGTCGCCGATCTCGTCGAGAAAAAGAGTCCCACCATCGGCCATCTCGAACAAGCCCTTCTTCTGCACCTTGGCATCGGTAAAGGCTCCTCGTTCATGCCCCATCAACTCGCTTTCGAGCAAGGTTTCGGGCACCGCGGCGCAGTTGATGGCCATGAACGGGCGATCGGCACGGCTGCTTTCGTAATGAATGGCCTTGGCGATCAACTCCTTGCCGGTACCGCTCTCACCTTGGATCAGAATAGTGCTGGCATCGCTCTTGGCGACCTTTTCGACCATGGTGAGAACGTTCTGCATGTGCCGGCTTTTGCCGATGATGTTCCTGGCTCCGTATTTGCGCGACTGCTCGGAGCGCAGGTGAGCCACCTCGCGTTTGAGTTCACCGGTTTCAAGCGCTTTTTTGATGACGATTGCCAGCTCATCAAGATTGAACGGCTTGTTGATGTAGTCGAAAGCTCCCATCCGCATGGCTTTGACGGCGGTTTCCAAAACCCCCAGAGCCGTCACCATGATGACGATGATATCCTCTTCCAACTCCTTGACCCGTTCAAGCACCGCCAACCCGTCGATCCCGGGCAACTGGATATCAAGCAACATAAGGTCGGGGGTTTCGTCTTTGAGTAACTTCAGGGCATCCTCGCCGGATGCCGCCGTCATCACCTCGTACCCTTGTTTTTTGAGGTTCTGTTCCAGGGACCAGCGGATCAGGTGTTCATCATCGACGACCAGTATCTTATGTTGACGCACGGTTATCCTCTTTCTCGATTTGGGTTCCCCCGGCGACGACGGGGAGTTCAATTATAAATACGGTACCTTCGCCCTGATGACTGTCCACCCGGATGGTTCCCCCTTGCTGCTCCATCAATTTGCGGCAGATCGCCAGGCCCAAGCCGGTCCCCTGGGTTTTCGTGGTATAGAACGGAACGAAGATTTTCTCCATCCGGTCCGGGGGAATACCCTCGCCCGTATCACTCACCATGATCTGCCCATACTGCTGGCCGCCGCGCTCGACCAATAGGGTTTCAACGGTCAACGTCCCGCCATCCGTCATGGACTGGATGCCATTGATCATGACGTTGAACAAAACCTGCTGGATCTGCTTTTCGTCGGCCCAGACCGGGGGCAGCTCACGATCGAGATCCTTGACCCGGTGGATATTCTTGGCTTCGGGATGTTGAGCAATAAAAAACAACGTCTTTTTAATCAGCGCATTCAGATCGACAAACGAAAATTCAGGATCGCCGGGCTTGCCGAAAAAGAGCAGGTCGGTCGCCGTCTTGTTGAGCCGGGTAATCTGCTCCAACACCTCTCCGACAATGGCTTTTCGGGGATCGTCCTCGGCAAAATCGTCGGCCAGAACAGAAATGGCGCTACTGATCCCGGCCAGGGGGTTCTTGATCTCATGGGCCACCCCGGACGCCATCTCCCCAACCGACGCCAGTCGGTCGGCCCGCACCATTTGTTGGTAATGGTATTGCTCAAGCTCCTTCTTAGCCATTTCGAGGTGGTCCACCATCGAGTTGAAACTTCGGGCCAAACTCCCTATTTCATCGGAAAATCTTGGGGTAATCCGCACCGACAGATCCCCTTGCTCCACCTTGGCCATCTGGCCGGCGAGAGATTGAATCGGGCGGCGAACAAAACGCAGCAGCAAAAAGGAGCTCCCCACCGACAGCAGAACGATGATAAATATTGTCGAAAACGCAAAAAACTGGGTCGAATCCCTGAGTTTCTGGGTGGTATCGGACAGGGAATAATTAAGGTTGAGGACTCCAACCACCTTACGCCCGCTGCCGTGACAGAGAAAACACCGTTCATCGGAAACAATCGACTTGACGACGCCCAGGGTTTCCTGATCCCCGACCCGGAAAATTCCATAGTCCTGGTGGTTCTGAAAAATCGCGAGTTCGTTGGGGCCGACCCGGCGACCAATTTCTTCGGACCGGGCTGACTTGAGAATCGTGCCGTTGGGGTGAAAAATTCGGACATTGAGAAGGCGGGAGTTTTCTCCGACCATCTGTAGGATAGCCTGCACCTCTTCGCTCTGCCCGGTCCGCATGGCGTTGAAAATCGCCTTTTCAATGGTCGACAACAACAAACCGGCATTTTCCCGGGTCGACGAAACCAGGTGATTATGCTCCCGGCGGATATGAAAAAGCGTAAAGATCCCAATGCCGACTGTCAATAGCAGGATATTCAGTATAATAACGCGACTGACAAGGCTCTTAAAAAACAATGCGCACCCTGACTTTCATTGGTTGGTGAAAAAACCTGAACGTCTTGTCGCGGAAGCTCCAGGGGTGACTCCCTGGGTTTTCCTGGGAGGAGTATAGGAGAATTCCCACTCGCTGTACTTCGTGCGGTCCTTGAAATTTTCATAGTCTTCGGAGAAACCATCCTTCTTAAACGGTTCCTCCTCGCTACTGCTGCGAACTCCCCGGACCCCGCCGGCGGGATCCTTGATGATCACCCAGTCCCCACCGGAAAAGGGTTCTGGGTAGAGCCTGCGAAGATGGCGCACCGGCTGCAGGGAGCGCGGGTCGCGCAGCAGATCTTCAAGTCCGGCGGGATACCTCTGGATGCCGCTGTGATTCACACTGTAATAGCTGGCGATGGCTTTCCGGTACTGGTCACCCCGCCAGAGCAGCTCTGCTTCCTTGACTTGCTGCATGATCGAGCGCCAGGAAGTCCCCGCCAACCCGGCGGACAGGCCGATCAAAACCACCATCACCAAGACCACCATCAGGGTGACCCCGCGCTGATTCCTGATAAGCCGGCCCGGATTCATCGATTATTTTCTTCTCAACACCCGCTCTGCCGCTTCGACGAGATGGGCAGGGGTCAGACCGTAATGAGCCAGAAGCTCTTCGGCGAGGCCGGATTGCCCGAATACGTCACGCAATCCGACCCGTTCGACCGGCACCGGGCAGCTTTCGCAAAGCGTTTCGCAGACCGCACCGCCGAGACCGCCGATCACCGAATGCTCTTCGGCGGTGACAATGGCTCCGGTTTCCCGGGCGGCCTGCAGCACCAAATCAACGTCTAGGGGCTTGATACTGCCGAGATGAACCACCCGCGCCGAGATATTTTCCTCGGCCAGAATGGCGGCCGCTTCCAAGGCCTGCGCCGTCATCAAACCGGTGGTAATAAAGGTCAAATCACTCCCCTGGCGCAGGGTCGCCCCACGGCCGATGGTGAAATCACACCCTTCGGTGAACACCACCGGAACCTTGGAACGACCAAGGCGGATAAAGACGGGGCCCTGATAGGCGGCCGCGGCTCGGACGGCAGCTTCGGTTTCCGGACCATCGGCCGGGCAGAGCACGGTCATGTTCGGAAGAGCGCGCATGATGGCCAGGTCTTCCACCGACTGATGGGAACCGCCGTCCTCGCCCACGGTGATACCACCGTGGGTCGCCACGATCTTGACGTTCATCCTGGGATACGCCAAAGACTGGCGAATCTGCTCAAACGCCCGTCCCGCGGCGAATACCGCGAAAGTCGAGGCGAAGGGGATCATGCCGCCGGCGGCCAGGCCGGCAGCCATGCCGACCATGTTGGCTTCGGCAATCCCGGCGTTGAAAAACCGCTCCGGGAATTCCTTGCCGAATACGGCGGTCTTGGTGGAACCGGAGAGGTCGGCATCCAGAACCACCACTCGTGGATTCTCTCTGCCCAGTTCTAGGAGTGTCTTTCCGTATGCATCTCTCGTCGCGATCATTTCGCTCACAGCACCATCCTTATCGGTAATCAATCGATCATAGTTTAGAAATCAAGCCGCCACACCGTCGGGATATCCATCAGGAATGCCCAAGATGCTCGAGCGCCCGGCTAAGTTCGTCGTCGCTGGGCGGAACTCCGTGGTAGCTTGCCTTGTGCTCAAAGAAAGGGACCCCTTTACCTTTGACGGTGCGGGCAATGATCAAGGTCGGCTGCCCCTTGATTTCGCCGGCATTCTCAAGCGACTGGCAGATGGCCTGGATATCGTGGCCGTCGACCTCGAACACATGCCAGTTGAAGGCCAGGAACTTGGGTCCCAACGGAGCGACATTCATGACCTTTTCGACCTCGCCGTCAATTTGCAGGCCATTGTGGTCAAGGACGACGCAAAGGTTGTCGAGTTTGTAATGGGCCGCCGCCATGGCCGCCTCCCAGATCTGTCCTTCCTGCACCTCGCCGTCGCCGAGCAGTGAATAAATTCGCGCGCTGCGACCAGCCAGCTTCGACGCGATGGCCAAGCCAACCGCCTGGGAAAGTCCCTGTCCCAGGGAACCGGTGCAGACCTCGACGCCAGGTGTTTTGTTCATATCCGGGTGCCCCTGCAGGTGGCTGCCGAAGCGGCGCAGGGTCTTCAGATCATCGCGGGAAAAGTACCCGGCCTCGGCCAGACAGGCGTACAAGGCCGGAGCGGCATGCCCCTTGGAGAGAACGAAGCGATCGCGGTCTTCCCATTTGGGATTGCTGGGATCATGGCGCATCTGGTGAAAATAGAGGACGGTCAGCACATCGATCGCCGAGAGGCTCCCGCCGGTGTGGCCGGATTTGGCGGTATTGAGCATTTTGAGGATTTCGACCCGCAACTGCCGGGCCGTCTGTTCGAGAGCTCGAACGGTTTCTTCTTTCAGCATCTTGCAGATACTCCCTTTCCTCATCCCCGCGGGGAAGTTAATTCATGAAAAACCGCGATCGGCGGCGGACGGCAGAGCCCGGGCCGCACGGGCGCGAGCGAACAATTACGGAGCTATTTATCCTCTCCTATCAAGTAGGACAGGATGATATCATCCAGACTGGCCGCTGCCGCGGCAGGTTTGGTTTTCGGCGTTGCAGCGACAGGGGCTTCCGCGGGGGCGTCCGGCTTGGGCGCCGAAGGATGCGAATCGCTTGAAACAACTGCTGCTTTTTTCGGTTCTTCTTTAGGAGGAGACGTCGTGCGGGGAGGAGTGGCTTCTCCGATCGTGTCGGAAAGCATTTTATCGATAATCTCGTCGAATTCACCGTCTTTGAGCCGCCGAAGCATTTCCCGGTGCTGTTCTTTCATCAATTCTTCGACCAGGGTGGTCAGGTTATCCTTGCGGCAAAGATCGGCGTAGGAAGTCTTTTTCGAGGAAAGAATCGATCCGCCACGGTAAAGGAGAGTGACGACCTGGGGATTTTTCGCGCCCCCGTCTTCGGTCTGCACGTGAAATATTTCACCCTTGTACCTGAAATTGTGGTTGAAGCCAACGACCATGCGGCCCCCGAAAAATGGTGAAATGGCAGATCATAGTTACCACATTCCGCGAAATGGCGCAAGCGGTTCCGGTCGCCGACAAAAACCTCAGCCGACCAACAGTTTCTTGATCTTGGCGACCGCCTCGAGCGCGTCGGCGGCATAGAGATCGGCACCGATGCTGTCGGCGTAATCCTGGGTAACCACGGCGCCGCCGACCATGGTGAAGGTCTTGATTCCGGCGTCCCGCAATTGTTGCACCACCACTTCCATCTGTTGAATGGTGGTGGTCATCAGGGCCGACAGGCCTACGGCGTCGACCCGATGGACCCTGGCCTGATCCAGAATCCGCTGGGCGGAGACGTTTTTGCCCAGGTCAATAACTTCGAACCCATGATTTTCGAGCAGGGTGCAAACGATATTTTTACCGATATCGTGGATATCGCCTTCGACCGTGGCCATCAGGATCTTGCCCAGGCTCTGCGCCGCATCCCCTTGCAACTCCTGCTTGAGGCGGGCGAAAGCGGCCTGCATGGTTTCGGCGGAAAGCATGACCTGGGGAAGAAAGATCTGGTTGCGGCCAAACCGCCGACCGACCTCTTCGAGTCCCGGCAGCATGCCCTCGTTGCTGATCTGCAGCGGCGACAGACCTTCGCCCAGCGCCCGTTCGACCAGCGCCAGGATACCATCCCGGTCCCCCTCGATGATGGCAAACCCCAGCAGTTCGCGGATTCCCGGTTCCGGACCTTCACCCCTGGGAACGGCCGGGGCGGCGTGCTGCCCCCCATATACGGCAATATACTCCTCGGCCCGCTCATCCTTGCCGAGCAGCACCATGGCGGCACGAAAGGCGTCCATCATCCGCTCGTCCTTGGGATTAATAATGGCGGCGGACAGCCCGGCTTCGAGAGCCATGGCGAAAAAAGCCGAGGACAGGACCGGCCGGCAGGGAAGACCGAAGGAAATGTTGCTCACTCCCAACACCGTGGCCAAGCCAAGCTCGTCCCGCACCTTGCGCAAGGAGTGAATGGTTTCCATGGCCCGCTTTTGCTCGGCGGAAACGGTCAGGGTCAGGCAATCGATAATTACGTCTTCTTTTGGCAGACCGACCGAACTGGCCGCCTCCAGGATCTTGCCGGCCACCCGCAATCGTCCGGCGGCGGTCTCGGGAATACCGTTTTCGTCAAGGGCCAGACCGATGACCGCGGCGCCGTACTTGCGGGCGAGAGGCAGGATGGCCTTGAGACTCTTGATCTCGCCGGACACCGAATTGATCAAAACCTTGCCGTCGGCGGCCTTGAGTCCCTCCTCAAGGGCCATCGGATTGGACGAGTCGAGCACCAGCGGAGCGCCGGACACGCCACACACCGCGTAGACCGCCCGTTCAAGGGCGGCCGGCTCGTCCACCCCCGGAGCGCCGCAATTGACATCGAGCAGGGTCGCGCCGGCCGCCAATTGTTCCTGGGCTTCACGACGGATATAGGCGGTTTTCCCTTCGCGCAGTTCAGCGGTATAGGCTTTTTTGCCGGTCGGATTGATGCGCTCGCCGATGATGGCGCAGGGGGCGCCGCCCCCGACCGCCACCACCGTACTGCGGCTGGAAAGGAACCCGCACCGGGGGGGGGGCGTCCATAACTGGTCGCGCCCATCCAAGGCGTTGCGGATGGCCCGGATATGGGCCGGAGTGGTGCCGCAGCAGCCGCCGATCACTCGCACCCCGAGCCGGATCAGCCGTTCGTGGTAAGCGGTCATTTCTTCAGGGGTGCCCGGAAACACGGTCTTGCCGTCCCGTAATTGTGGCAGCCCGGCGTTGGCCTGGGAAATCAATGGTTTTGATGTGACCGAACGCATTTTTTCAAGAATGCCGTAAATGCCGTCGATGCCAAGACCACAGTTGGAACCGATCACCTCGACTCCCAGGGCATCGAGAGTCACCGCGGCGGCTTCCGGGGGAGTGCCGAGCACCGTGCGGCCGCCATCGTCGAAGGTCATCTGCGCCATCACCGGCAACGCCGAGAATTCCCGGCAGGCAATCACCGCCGCCCGCAATTCGCGAATGTCGAGAAAAGTTTCGAGGGTGATCAGGTCGGCGCCCGCGTCGACAAAGGCGGTCACCTGTTCGCCGAAAATCTCGACCATTTCGTCGAAGCCGGCATCGCCCACCGGCTTTAGAAAACGCCCCGTCGGACCGATCGAAGCCGCGACCAATCGCTCGCCGCCCGCCGCCCGCCGGGCGATTTCAACCCCGGCCCGATTGATTTCGGCGACCTGTTTTTCGAGCCCGTAGTGGGCCAGCTTGATCCGGCTGCCGCCGAAGGTATTGGTCACCAGGATATCGGCACCGGCATCGGCATACTCACGATGCACCGCCTCGACCACTTCGGCGGCCCGAAGGTTCATCTCCTCCGGGGAACCGCCCGCTTTCAGGCCTCGCTCCTGGAGCATGGTTCCCATGGCGCCGTCGAGCACCAGCACCCGGTCATAAATCAATCGCAGGAAATTCGCCATTTATTCTCCTCCCGGGCTTGCTGCGCCCGCATTGACTTGAGGCCGACCAAAATCGAAATCGGCGGGAATCGGTTCCCGCAGATCGACATGTCCCTTGAGCGTCTCCACCGGAGCGCCATCGATCAGGATTCGTACCTGGCGGAGATGGGGGAAATTTGCCGCCAGGGTGTTGGCCAGGGCGTACACGGTCAGCAATTCGGTCATGCTGCCGCCGGGGTGCCCAGTCACAAACTCCCGGCTGAAACCGACGGTGACCGTCGCGCCCTCGACCGAAATCCTCTGCACCAGGGCACTGGGAGGAACGACCGCCACCAGGTCGCCATCCGGCCCGTCGACCAGGGCCTGGATGGTCGCCCGAAGACATTCCTCCTCGACCAGACAATCTTCGATCTCCCGCGTTTCGGACTCCAGGCCGGTACCGTCCGCCGTGGCAAAGTAAAGGAGCACCTCACGCTGCTGCAGCGCTTCTTCCGGAGTGGCCGAGGGAACCGGCGCCGGCGGGGGCGTCAGCAGGAATTTGCGGGCCACCACCACCCCAAGGGCCAGCAGAATGGCCAGAAACGCATACAGAAGAAGGCGGTATATCATGGGTCCTTGCATAGGAAATCTCCGCTGCCGGCAGAAATCGACGGCGCCCTCCCCGATGTTGAAGAAGCCGTCGATGAATATAGGATATCAGCTAAAACCGGGATCGCCGTTAATCCAACGATACCTGGGTTACCCCCTGCAGGGAATGGCCGAGAAAAGCGCCGCCGACCCGGACGAAGCGGGTCGGGATATCGGTCACGAAAAACCTCGTCTGCCCCGGCAAACTCTGTCGCGGCAGCTTCCGCCCATTGAGCATGCCCTCCACGGTGCGGGAGGTTTCTTCGGCCGAGTCGACCAGAGCCACCCCGTCGCCTAGAACCAGACGCAGGGTATTTTTCAGCAGCGGATAGTGGGTGCAGCCAAGCACCAGGGTATCGATGCCGTTTTCCATCAGGGGCGCCAGGTATTCCCGAGCCGTCAGCACGGCCACCGGATGTTCGGCCCACCCCTCCTCGGCGAGGGGGACAAAGAGTGGACAGGGGGCTGAAAAGACTTCGACCGACGGATTCAGAGCCTGGATGGCGCGGGTATAGGCACCGCTGGCGATGGTTCCCTCGGTGCCGATCACTCCGACCCGGCGATTGCGAGTGACCGCTACCGCCTTGCGCGCCCCCGGTTCGATCACCCCCACCACCGGCAGGCTGAAACGCTCCTCCAGTTCGGTCAACGCCACCGAGGAGGCCGTGTTGCAGGCCACCACCAGCATCTTGACCCGCTGTTCAACCAGAAACGCCGCGGCTTCAAGGGCGTAGCGCAGCACCGTCCGCGGACTCTTGGTGCCGTAGGGAACGCGGGCGGTATCGCCCAGGTAAACCAGCTCTTCACCAGGGAGCAGACGCACCATCTCTTTGAGGACGGTCAGTCCGCCAACCCCGGAATCAAAAACTCCAATCGCTCGTTCGGACAAGGCTTAATCTTCTTTCCCGGAAATAAGAAATAAGTTTGTGATAGTAGTTAAGACCCGCAGGAAAGTCAAGGCCCGGAAGGGTTTTTGGACTTTGCCTTTAGGCAAAAAGCTGGTATGTTTTAGCCACAGGGGACAAAACATTAAAATCTCCGGGCTACAAGGTGTTTCCCATGGATTTCTCTACGATTATCGAATTTCTGCAGCGCTTTGAGACGGCCAGGGTTGTTGATTACCTGAGGAGTCTCGATCTGAATACCCTGCTGCATAACCCCTGGTTGCTCGGCGGAATCGCCCTGCTGGCGGTAGCCGCCCTGCTGCTGCGCTGGCGGGTGCTGCTGGTCACCCTGTTCACCGTCTCGGGCCTGACCGGTCTGGTTGTCTACACCCTGGAGCAAGAAAAATCGGCAGGAGCCCTCGGTACCGAGCCGATCGTTGTTTTTGTCATGATCGGTTCGGTGATCGTCCTGCTCGCCATCTATTTTCTGTTTATCAAGAACGAGTAGTCCCGACACCGCCCCTATTCCATGACATGATCGTACTGACCGACGAGGTCGCCAAACACCCGGTTTCCTTGCCCCGCCAAGCGCGGCAAACGGCGCCGGCCGCGGTACTCCCGAACATCCTCGGCACGCCGGCGCCATTCGCCGCGCCCGCGTCGCCGGCATCCGACCGGCTGTTCATCAACCCCCACGAGGTGACCATGTCCCTGAAAAAACGCGATCTGACCTTTCTCGCTGT
>Ga0154449_1149_pt1 | contig 13867 bp, 12 predicted proteins | sample RifGroC2_FD_105642 | JGI IMG/M metagenome (GOLD analysis project Ga0154449, IMG submission 105642) | Pelobacteraceae bacterium GWC2_58_13
CATTCCGCCGTGTCGTTTTCCATTGCGACAGCGGTTGTTTTTTCCGGCGCCGGTGTCGTACTCTCGCTGCTGGCCTTGATTCTGGCCGTCATGGTCAGTCACAGCCGGCTGCTGCTGGGAATTCATTCGTTCGCCGAGGTCATTGCCGGCGCCGCGCTCGGCGCCCTGACCACGATTTTAATTTATTTTTTCATCTGAGGGCAGTGATTCCACTGCCGTTCCACGATCCTTGTAAAAACGGAGGTAAAGGTTTTTGGACGACGACAGTACGGGTGGCAGGCAGATTTCCTGGTTTGAGGGCATAAAACGATCTATTCTTGGCCGTCGCAGGATTCTGACCGAAAAGGATCTGCAGGAAATTATCGAGGAATCCGAGGAAGAAGGGATCATCAACGAAGAAGAGGGGGATATGCTTCACTCCATCTTTGAGTTCGGTGAAACCATTGTCAGGGAAATCATGGTGCCGCGCACCGACATGGTCTGCTGCGGCACGTCGACGTCCCTCACCGATCTTCTCGAAGCGATCATTTCCTCCGGGCATTCCCGAATCCCCATCTATGAAGGGACCGCCGACCGCATTGTCGGGATTGTCTATGCCAAGGATCTGCTTCGGCTATGGGGGAATCGTCCCGATGAATTCAAGGTCGACCTGATCATGCGAACTCCCTACTTTGTTCCGGAAACCAAGCGGATCGAAGATCTTCTGCAGGAGTTTCGCACCCAACGGGTGCATATGGCGATCGCGATCGACGAATACGGTGGGACTTCCGGATTGATCACCATTGAAGACCTGATCGAGGAAATTGTCGGCGATATCCAGGATGAACACGATATCGAAGAGGACGAATTGTTCGAGGAAGAGCCTGGCGTGGTCCTGGTCGACGGGCGGCTCAGTATCGAAGAACTGGAAGATTATTTCGAAATCACCATCCCCCGGGAGAAATTCGACACCGTGGGGGGGTATCTGTTCAACCTGTTCGGTCATGTTCCCAAGGTCAATGAAGAGGTCCGCGACGGCAACCTGTTCATGACCGTGGTGGAGTGCGACGACCGCAAGATTCGCAAGGTTAGGGCGCGCCGGGTTCAGGCGCACGAATTGCCGGGCGACGGAGAACAATGAAACGCTTTCTCCCGGAAAGGGTCTCCTGCTGGGCCGTTCTGTCCGGCATTCTGCTGGCGCTGGCCTTTCCACGGGTCAATCAGGCCTGGCTGGCCTGGCTGGCGCTGGTCCCCCTGTTGCAGGTCATGTCGGTCCGTCCCTTCCGTTCCGGTTTCATGGCCGGACTTGGTTTTTTCGGTCTGGTATTGTACTGGCTCAACATCGTCATGACCACCTACGGAGGGTTGGCTCCCATCCTTTCCCTGGCGGCCTACCTGATGCTGGTCGCCTATCTGGCGCTATTTTTCGGTGCCGCCACCTGGGCCTGCTGCCGTCTTCAGGAAAAACTCGCGTTGCCACCGATGTTGACCCTGCCGGTTCTCTGGGTCTCGCTGGAATTTCTCCGATCCTTCCTGTTTACCGGTTTTCCCTGGGCAACCCTCGGCTATTCCCAGCAAGCTTATTTGCCCCTGATCCAGTCGGCTGACCTGTTCGGGGTTTACGGCATCAGTTTTCTGTTGGTATTCAGCAACGCTCTGCTCTCCAGACTTTGGGACATGGGCCGCCGCAAGCAGTTGCGCGAACTTCACTGGATCGGGCCCGTGCTCGGACTGCTGCTGATTGCCGGCAACTATGGCTACGGAGTCTGGCGTCTGGGTCAACCGCCTGCCGAAAATGGAAAAAAACTACAGGTGGCCTTGATTCAGGGCAATATTGACCAGTCGGTGAAATGGGATCCCGCTTTTCAGAAATCGACCGTGGATATCTATCGCGATCTGTCTCTGGCGGCCTCGGCGGAAACCTCCCCCGATCTGCTCATCTGGCCGGAAAGCGCCACGCCCTTTTATTTTCAGGAATCCGGTCCCTTGCACGATGAAGTGGTTGCCGTCAGTCGCGCGACGGGAAGGTACCTGCTGTTCGGCAGCCCGGCTTTCGAAATAGCAAACCGTCGTTACCGATACCTGAACAGTTCGTTTATCCTCGACCCCAACGGGGACATCCAGGGGCGAAGCGACAAGGTGCACCTGGTTCCCTTTGGCGAGTATGTTCCCCTGGGCCGTCTGCTGCCTTTCATCAACAAGCTGGTGGCCGGGATCGGCGATTTTTCTCCGGGGATGGTGAACCCGCTGCCGATGAATGGCGAACAGATCGGGGTCCTGGTCTGTTTCGAAGGGATTTTCCCTGAACTGGCAAGGGATTACGTAAGGCAGGGGAGCGATCTGCTGGTCAATATTACCAACGACGCCTGGTTCGGCAAGTCTTCGGCGCCGTTTCAGCACCTGGCCATGATCCGTTTCCGGGCGGTGGAAAACCGCATCTGGGTAGCCCGGGCGGCCAATACCGGGATTTCGGCGTTTATTGCGCCGACCGGGCGGATTACCGACCAGACCTCCATATTTACGTCGGGTTTTTTGCGAGGCGAAGTGATGACCGGGGCCCGATTGACCCTGTACAACCGAATCGGTGACCTGTTGCCGGTTCTATTCCTGTTCCTCGGCATTTTCTGGCTGATCAAAACCCGTCGGCGATTTATTTAGTCTCCGGATCAAAAAACCTCGCCCAGCATCCATTCCTTCGGGATGGACCCTTTTTAAATAGGTGCGGAAGGGGCTTGAGGAAAGCCTGCGTTGTCGCTATAATCCCACCCCACTTTCGGTACCGAGGAGAAAATTATATGTTTCGCGACGAAAAAGAAACGTTGAACCACCTCAAGGGCAAGCTCGATGAGCTGAGGAGGTATCTTTGACGTAGAGGCCAAGAAAGAACGGGTTTCCGAACTCGAGGCCGAAATAGCTCATCCGAACTTCTGGAACCAGGGCGACAAGGCCCAGGAAATCCTCAAGGAACGCACGTCGTTGCAGAAAATCGTGGAGAACTGGGAATCGTCTTTTCATGAACTCGAAGATCTCCTGATCCTGGTCGAATTGGGCGAAGAGGGTGGGGATGAAGAAATCCTGAAGGAAATTCGAGAGATTCTACCCACCCTCGAAAAACGGGTGGGGCAGATGGAGTTTGCCCGGATGCTTTCCGGGCCGCACGACGCGAACAACGCAATTTTCAGTATCAATGCCGGAGCCGGGGGTACCGAAGCCCAGGACTGGGCCGACATGCTTCTACGCATGTACCTGCGTTACTGTGAGCGCAAGGGATATCGAACCGAAATCACCGATTACCAGCCGGGTGACGAGGCCGGTGTGAAGGGGGTCACTTTCACCGTTGAAGGCGAATATGCCTACGGTTTTTTGCGGGCCGAAAACGGCATTCATCGCCTGGTTCGCATTTCTCCCTTTGACTCCAACGCCCGCCGCCACACCTCGTTCTGCTCAGTCTTCGTATTTCCCGAGTTGTCGGACGAGATTGAGGTCGATATTAATGAAAAAGATCTGAGGGTCGACACCTACCGTTCCAGTGGCGCCGGCGGTCAGCATGTCAACAAAACCGAATCGGCCATCCGGATTACCCATATCCCGACCGGTGTGGTGGTGGCCTGCCAGAACGAGCGATCCCAGCACAAGAACCGCGCCACGGCCATGAAACAACTCAAGGCTCGAATTTATGAACTGGAGGTGCGTAAGAAAGAAGATGAATCCGCCGCCATTTCCGGGGAGAAGAAGGAGATCGGCTGGGGCAGCCAGATTCGCTCCTATGTGTTGCATCCGTACCGGATGGTCAAGGATCATCGGACCGGTTACGAGGTCGGCAACGCCGATGCGGTTCTGGACGGGGACCTGGAAGATTTTATTGAAGCCTACCTGCTGAGCAAGGCCTGATCCCAAGGGCTTGCACCAAGGGAGGCTTCATCTGTTTAAGGCATGAATTCGGGCGGGATTGGTCTTGACTTGCTCCGGTCCGGGGTATAAGGTATCACGCCTGAAATAATGGGATGAAAGGTACTAATATCATGGAAGAACTTAACGATATACTGGTCCAGAGGCGGGCCAAGATGGAAGATCTTCGCAGTGAGGGGGTGAATCCTTACGCGAACGATTTTCCGGTGCAACATACCTCGGCGGATATTGCTGACGCTCATGAAAATGACGATAGCGCTGTTCTCGAAGGCTGTACGGCAAAATACGTGGTTGCCGGCCGGATCATGGCGCGCCGGGATTTCGGCAAGGCCGCCTTCATTCAGATCCAGGATCGGAAGGGGCGGTTGCAGGTTTATGTCGGCCGCGACAACGTGGGCGAAGGGGCCTTCGCCATCTTTCGCAAACTCGATCTCGGCGACATCGTCGGTCTCTCGGGCACCCCGTTCCGCACCAAGACCGGCGAACTTTCGCTACGGGCCGATTCGATCCGGCTGCTGACCAAATCGCTACAGGTCATGCCGGAGAAATGGCACGGCCTGACCGACGTCGAAACCCGTTATCGCCAGCGGTATCTCGACATGATCGTCAATCCCGGCGTTCGCGAGATTTTCCTCAAGCGCAGCCGAATCATCAGCCTGATCCGCAATTTCATGGTCGACCACGACTTTCTTGAAGTCGAGACGCCGATGATGCAGCCGATCGCAGGGGGGGCCACGGCCAAGCCGTTCATTACCCACCACAACACCCTGAAGATGGACCTGTTCCTGCGGATTGCGCCGGAGTTGTACCTCAAACGTCTGGTGGTCGGCGGTTTTGATCGGGTTTTCGAAATCAACCGCAATTTCCGCAACGAGGGGATTTCGATCCAGCACAACCCCGAATTCACCATGATGGAGTTCTATCGGGCCTATGCCACCTATCATGATCTGATGGACTTTACCGAAGAGCTGATCTGCCATGTCGCCAAAGAAGTGGTCGGCGGTCAAGTCATTCCGTACGGCGGCAAAGAGGTCGATCTGACGGCGCCCTGGGATCGGTTGACGGTCAAAGAGGCGATTGTCAAGTATGGGGAAATCGAGCCCGCCGTGCTTGAAGATCGCGCCAGCGCCTTGACCTATGCCGAAAGCCTCGGCCTGGAACTGGACCAGAATATCGGCTACGGCAAGCTGCTGACCGAACTGTTTGACGCGGTCGCCGAACCCAAACTCTGGAATCCGACTTTCATCACCGAATATCCCACCGAGGTGTCGCCCCTGTCCCGCAAGAACGAACAACACCCCGAATTGGTCGACCGATTTGAGCTGTTCATGGTCGGCCGCGAACTGGCCAACGCTTTTTCCGAGCTCAACGATCCCATGGATCAGAAGGAACGATTTCTCAAGCAGCTCGAAGAAAAGGAAGCCGGCGACGAAGAGGCACATGCCATGGACGAGGACTATATCCGCGCCCTTGAATACGGCATGCCGCCAACGGCCGGGGAGGGGATCGGCATCGATCGTCTGGTGATGCTGCTGACCGATTCGGCGTCGATACGCGACGTCATCCTGTTCCCGCAACTACGCCCGGAAAGTCGTTAATTTCCAACCTCATCGGCACAAGGACCTCATGGGCTACGAATGGTTTGTCTGTTTGCGTTACCTGCGGGCCAAACGCAAACAGACCTTTATCTCTGTTATCTCGTTTATCTCCATTGCCGGAGTGACCCTGGGGGTGGCCGCATTGATCGTGGTGCTGGCGGTCATGACCGGTTTTCACGATGGAGTCAGGCAGCAGATTCTCGGCAATGTTCCGCATGTTCTGATTCAGAAACACGGCGGTGATATCTCCGGTTATCAGGAAGTGGCCGAGAAGGCCATGTCCGTCTCCCCGCTCATCAAAGTGGCGCGACCCTACGTCTCCAAGGAGGCCATGCTGCTTTCGCGCAACAATGTGGCCGCCGTCAGCGTCAAGGGGGTCGAGGCGGGGAATAAGGTCTTTGACCAGAAGTTTCTCACCGTCGATGGCAGCGATGTCCAAACCCTGCTGTTCAGCACCCAGGATGGTTTGCCGGGGCTGGTGATCGGCATCGACACCGCCGCTTCGCTGGCCGTAGCGGTCGGTGACGTAATCAACGTCATTCCGCCCATGTTCACCATCACCCCCTTCGGCATGATTCCCAAAATGAAGCCGTTTCGCGTGGTCGCCATTGTCAGCCAGCGCGGCGGTTTTCTCGATACCTATTATGCTTTCATGACCCTGCCGCAGGCCCAGTTGCTGATCGATACTCCGGACCGGGTGACCGGGATCGAAATCGAGGCCGATTCCTTCGATCACTCCATCGCGGTGGCGCAGGATTTGCGCAAGGTTTTCGATTACCCGTATGTGGTGAGATCCTGGGAAGATCTTTTCGGCTCTTTTCTGTCGGCGCTGAAATTGGAAAAACTCGGACTTTTCATTGTTCTCGGGATCATCGTTCTGGTCGCCGCCTTTAATATCGCCACCACCCTGATCATGGTCGTGATGGAGAAGCACAAGGACATCGCCATTCTGCGCGCGGTGGGAGCGACCTCGAGAAGCATCATGAAAATTTTCGTGCTCGAAGGTTTCATTATCGGGACTCTTGGCACCACCCTGGGAACGCTGCTCGGCCTGCTTCTGGCCAAGAATGCCGATCCCATCATCAAATGGCTGGAGCATATTCTGCACGTCAAGATTTTCGACCAGGCCGTTTACGGCATGGATCGTTTTCCGTCGGTGGTCAACCCCGAGGATGTGATTGCCGTGGTCGTTGTTGCCATGACCATCTCGCTTTTGGCCACCATATATCCCGCCTGGCGAGCGGCCCGGATGGATCCGGCCGAAGCCTTGCGTTACGAGTGAACGAGGTTGTGATTAAGTGATAGAAGCGCGTGGCCTGATGAAAAACTTTGGAACGTCCGATGGCAGGGTCGATGTGCTGCGGGGCATCGATCTCGACATCGGTCGCGGGGAACGAGTTGGCGTGGTTGGAACTTCGGGAGCCGGAAAAACCACCCTGATGCATGTTCTGGGGGGGCTTGATCGGCCCACCGGGGGCACGGTCCGTTTCGATGGGACCGATATCTTCACTCTGAAAGGGGCCGCCCTCGATGGATTCAGAAACCGGACCATCGGCTTTGTTTTTCAGTTTCATCAGCTCCTTCCCGAGTTCAGCGCCCTTGAAAACGTCATGATGCCGGCCCTGGTGGCTCGCAAAAGTTTCCGCGAGGCGATCCCCATGGCGACAGAGCTGCTGGAGGAGGTGGGGCTTGGTCACCGCATCAAACACAAACCCGGCCAGCTTTCGGGCGGAGAACAACAACGGGTTGCCATTGCCCGGGCTTTGGTTCTTTCGCCACGGGTACTTCTGGCCGATGAGCCGACCGGTAATCTGGACAGCGGAACCTCCGGAGAGATTTATCGTCTGCTCGAACAGATTCATTCCACCCGGGAATTGACCATGGTTATCGTCACTCACAGCGAGGCTCTGGCTTCTCGCCTGGACCGGGTGGTGCTCATGGTCGACGGCAAGGTTCTAAGCTAGTTTTGGTTTGCACCCCGTTGGGGATTAACCTATAATACGTTCCTTTATAACGTTGAACGATTTACTGGAGACCGCATGTATTTGAGGTTATTGATAACGTTGCTTATGCTGCTTCCCACGGTCGCCTGGTCCGCACCCGCAACGATCGGTGAAGTCCGAATCCAGGGAAACGTCCGGGTCGAGCCGAGCGCGATTCATTCCGTGCTTTCCGCCCGTGCCGGCATGGCCTACGATGCAGCCGTTATCGACCGAGATATCAAGGCCATTTACGGCATGGGCCGGTTTCAGGACGTTTCAGCGGATATTGAGGAGGTCAATGGGGTCAGCATTTTGACCTATCGTCTGGTTGAGCGTCCCCTGGTCCGCCAGGTGGCCTTCAAGGGCAACGACGAATTTTCGGTGGAAAAACTGCGGGGGCTGATTGTTATCAAAACCCCGGACATTCATGATCCTGCCCTGATCGACAAGAGCATTGAGGCCATCAAGGCGGCTTATCGCGAAGACGGTTATTATGCCGCGGAAGTCAGTTCCAGCTTGGATGTTGATGATCGCAACGAGGCGACGCTCACTTTTGAGGTCAAGGAAGGCGATCAGGTCCTGGTCGATCTGATCCGCTTTGAAGGCAACACGATTTTCACCGACAAGGAACTGCGCAAGGCCATGGAAATCCAGGAACGCTGGATGTTTTCGTGGCTGACCGGGCGAGGCAAATTCAATGAAGACATCCTCAAGGACGACCTTGAGCGAATAGCCGATCTTTATTACAATGTTGGTCATATCAGGGTCAAGGTTCGGCAGCTGCACGCCAATATGATCGACGACAATAAATACATGGACATTCTGCTGGAGGTTGAAGAAGGTCCCCAGTTTCGGGTCGGCACCCTGGATGCCAAAGGAGACCTGCTCAAGGATAAAACCGATATTCTCAATCTGGTGCAGATGAAAGAGGGCGACGTATTCAGCCGCAAGCTGCTTCGCGACAGCGTGACGGCCTTGAGTGACCTCTATGCCGATCAGGGGTATGCCTACGTTAACGTAACCCCGGTTACCCAGGTGGATTCGGAACATTTGTCGATCGGGCTCGTGTTCGATATCGAACAGGGAACCCAGGTGACGATTGAAAGAATCAACGTTTCAGGCAACCTCAAGACTCGCGACAAGGTAATCCGCCGGGAACTGAAACTCACCGAAGGCGACCTTTACAGCGCCTCCAAACTCAAGGAAAGCCGCCGAAAGGTGAATAACCTCGGATTTTTCGAAGAAGTCAACCTGACCAATGCCAAGGGATCCGATGACTCCCTGATGGACGTCAATATCGAGGTTAAGGAACGTCCGACTGGAACTTTCAGTCTCGGCGCCGGCTACTCTTCGGTCGACGGCGTGGTCGGGCAAGGCTCGATTTCGCAGGATAACTTCCTCGGCAAAGGGTGGAAGCTGAATCTGGCGGGTTCGTTTGGCGGCAAAAGCTCAACATATCAGGTCGGCTTGCTGGACCCGTACTTTCTCGATATGAACTTGGCCCTCGGTTTCGATATTTACAACACCCGGCGCGAATGGAACGATTTTACCCGCAAAAGCAATGGCGCGGCCGTCAAGGTCGGCTTCCCGGTCGGCGAAGATAACCGGGCGTCTTTTACCTATCGGCTCGAACAGAAGGAAATCATCGACGTCGATGAGGACGCAACCCAGACCCTCAAGGATGAAGAAGCCAAAGGGAAAGTGCTCATCTCCTCACTCTATTCGGTCTTCACCCGCAATACGACCGATTACTATCTCGATCCCAGCACCGGCTACGTTGCCGAAGGTTCGATCGAGTTCGCCGGCATCGGCGGTGACGAGAAATTCGCCAAATATATCGCCGATTATCGCCATTTCTTTCCGTTTAAATGGAATACGGTATTCTCCCTGCACGGCCAGATCGGCTATATCATGGAAGTCGGCGGAGAGGAAATTTCCATTGACGAGCGTTTTTATCTTGGCGGTCTGCGGTCGCTTCGCGGATTCAAATCCCGCGAGGTCGGTCCCTACGATGTCGAAAACGACGAATTCACCGGCGGCAACAAGGAAGCGTTTATCAACGTTGAATATCTTTTCCCGATTCTCAAGGACCTTGGCCTCAAGGGTGTTGTGTTTTACGATTCCGGCAACGCCTGGGATGAAGATGAGGGCTACTTCTCAAAAATGCGCCACAGTGTCGGTGCCGGGCTGCGCTGGATGAGCCCAATGGGACCGCTTCGGCTCGAATGGGGCTATAACCTGGACGCTTACGATTATGAAAATACATCCGAATTCGAGTTTTCCATCGGTAAATTCTACTAACCCTGTAAGGAGATTGTCATGAAACGTATTGTCGGGCTGGTTCTGGTCTGCTTCCTTTTCTCTGTTTCTTCCGCCTTCAGTGCCGACAGCAAAATCGGGTTTGTCGACCTGCAGAAGGCTCTCAATTTCTCCATGGCGGGCAAGGCGGCCAAGGAAACCATATCGAAGAAAGTCAAAGATTACGAAGGCACGATCGAAGGCAAGAAATCCGAGCTGAAAACACTCAAGGAAGAGTTGGATAAACAGGTGGTGCTTCTTTCCGAGCAGGCGCGGGCCGAAAAAGAACGTGATTATCAGCAGAAACTTAAAGATTTTCAGCGGTTTACCAAGGATATCCAGGAAGAACTGCAACGCTCCGACGCCGATTACACCCGGCAGATTCTCGAGAAAGTTCTCAAGGTCGTGGGTGAGATGGGTGCAAAAGAGGGTTATACCGTCATTCTCGAAAAATCGGAAAGTTCCCTGCTGTATGCCGACGATAAGATCGATCTGACCGAAACCGTGATCAAGGCGTTCGACGAGCAGTATAAGACGGAAGGCAAGTAAGGGGCTGTGGCAACTCTCAAGGAGCTTGCAGAACTTCTCGACGGTACCGTCGTCGGCGATGAAAATATCCAGGTGCGGCGTGTCGCTCCGATCAGTGCCGCAATGGCTGGCGATATCACCTTTATCGCCAGCCTGAAGTATCTTGCCGCGCTCAAGGAGACCAAAGCCTCTGCGGTGATTCTGTTTCCAGGGGTCGAGGCGCCCGATTTGCCTGCGATCGTGTGCAAGAATCCCTATCTGGCTTTTGCCAAGGTATTAACGCACCTTCAGGTTCGCCGCCTTGAACCCCGAGGGGTCATGGAAGGGGCCAGGGTCGCTTCGGGAGCACAACTCGCCAAGGATGTAACGATACATCCCGGCTGCGTGATTGGCGAGCGGGTGCATATCGGCAGTGGCACCATCCTGTATCCGAACGTTGTGGTGTATGACGACGTGACCATCGGCGCCGACTGTACCATCCATGCCGGGGTAATCATCCGGGAAGGATGCCGAATCGGCGACCGGGTGATTCTGCAACCATCGGTGGTCATCGGGTCGGACGGTTTCGGTTTTGCTCCGGACGGCGAACGTTACTTCAAGATTCCCCAAGTGGGGATTGTCCAGATCGAAGACGATGTCGAAATCGGTTCGGCAACCTGCGTCGACCGCGCCACGCTTGGGGTCACCCGAATCCGCCGGGGAGCCAAAATCGACAACCTGGTGCAGATTGCCCACAACGTGGTGGTCGGTGAAGATTGCATCCTCGTTTCCCAGGTCGGTATCGCCGGCAGCTCCGAACTCGGTCGTCATTGCACCTTCGGCGGTCAGGCTGCCGTCGCCGGCCATTTGAAAATCGGCGACCATGTCACCATTGGCGGACGCGGCGGGGTGACGCATAATCTCGAACCGAACCAGATTCTTTCGGGTTTGCCGGCAATACCCCACAGGGAGTGGCTGAAAGCGTCCATGAGTTTTACCAAGCTGCCTGAAATCCGCAAGGAAGTCGGTCGGCTCAAGCGTCAACTGGAAGAACTTGAATTGAAGATCAAGGAGAGTTGAAGGATATGGTTCTGAATACAGTCGAAATCATGAAACTCCTGCCGCATCGGTACCCCTTCTTGCTGGTGGACAGAATCATCGAAGTTGAAGAAGGCAAACGGATTGTCGGTCTCAAAAACGTGACCATCAACGAACCGTTTTTTCAAGGACATTTTCCCGGCCACCCGATCATGCCCGGGGTGCTGATCATCGAAGCGATGGCGCAGGTTGGAGGGCTTTATGCTCTGGTCGCCGGTAATGTCGGTGAAAATAAAGTCACCTATTTCGTCGGCATCGATAAGGCCAAGTTCAGAAAACCGGTGGTGCCTGGCGACACCCTGCGTTTCGAATTGGAATTGATTAATTGCCGACGCGGAATTTTCTGTTTTTCCGGCAAGGCCTATGTCGAAAGCACCTTGGTGGCCGAGGCCGAGCTGAAGGCAACTTTTGCAGACCGCTAACTTATCGGGATATTTATGATACATCCAACAGCCATTGTTCATCCGTCCGCCAAGATTGCCGAAGGGGTGCACATCGGTCCTTATACCGTTGTTGGGGAAAATGTTTCCATCGGCGCCGGAACCGTCATCGGACCTCACGTCGTGATCGATGGCTGCACCGAGATCGGCCGGGACAACCGGATCTTCCAGTTTGCCTCGGTTGGGGCTCCGCCGCAGGACCTCAAGTATCGCGGCGCGAAGACGACGCTCAAAATTGGCGATCGCAACACCATCCGTGAATTTGTCACCATGCACTGCGGTACCGAGGACGGGGGGGGCGAGACGGTCGTCGGCGACGATAACCTGTTTCTGGCCTATTCCCACGTGGCGCATGACTGTCGAGTCGGCAACCGGGTTATCCTGTCCAACGGAGCAACCCTGGCGGGGCATGTCATCGTCGACGATCACGCGATTCTCAGTGGCCTTTGCGCGGTACACCAGTTCACTCGCATCGGCTGCCACGCGATGATTGCCGGTGGGGCGATGGTGGCGCAGGATGTGGCTCCCTACACCATGGCGCAAGGGGATCGGGCCAAGACCGTCGGTTTGAACCTGGTCGGATTAAAACGCCGGGGATTCTCCGAGGCCACCGTGCGGAGCATCAAAAAAGCCTACCGTTTGGTGTTCCGTTCCGAGCTTAAGGTTGAAGAAGCACTGGAGCAGATTGGGAAGGAACTCGAACGTTCGCCTGAACTGGATGTTTTTGTCGATTTCATAAAAAGCAGCGAACGCGGGATCGCCCGCTAGAGGATGCCGGTTATGGGCAAGTTGCGAGCAGCGGTTATCGGAGTGGGCTATCTCGGGCGTTTTCATGCCCAGAAATTTGCCGCCCTTGACGATGTCGAACTGGTTGGGGTTGTCGACACCTTCGCCGATCGAGCCGCCGAAGTGGCGGCCGAGGTCGGCACCCAGCCCTATGCCGACTACCGCGAATTGCTCGGGCGGGTTGACCTCGTTTCCATTGTAGTGCCCACCCAGTATCATTTTCAGGTGGCCAGGGACTGTTTCGAGGCCGGCTGCCATGTGCTGCTGGAAAAGCCGGTAACCCGGACCGTTGAGGAAGCGGATCGACTTATCGAACTGGCCCGGCAGAAAAAATGCGTTTTTCAGGTCGGACATCTGGAGCGTTTCAATCCTGCAATCCTGGCCCTGCAAGGAGTCATCAAGAATCCACAGTTCATCGAGTCGCATCGCCTGGCCCCTTTCAAGCCTCGCGGGACCGACGTCAACGTCGTACTCGACCTGATGATTCACGATATCGACATTATCCTGAGCATCGTCGGACATCCAATTAAAATGGTCAATTCGGTGGGGGTGCCGGTGCTGTCGGGCGAAGTCGACATTGCCAATGCCCGCCTGCAGTTCGAAAATGGGTGCGTGGCCAATGTAACAGCCAGTCGCGTCAGTCGTGAAGCGATGCGCAAGGTCCGGATCTTTCAGCCGGATGCCTATATCTCCATCGATTATCAGGAACGCAAAATTTCCATGTATCGCAAATGCGAGGGGGAGGCGATGATCCCCGGTCTGCCGAATATCGTTATGGAGGAAAAGAGCTTCACCCAGAGCGATGCGCTGATGGCGGAAATCCGTTCCTTTGTCGATGTTATCAGAAATGGCACTCAACCCGTGGTATCCGGAGAGGATGGCCGGCGGGCTCTTGAGGTTGCTCTCCAGATCAACACCCGGCTCTAGACTGGAATCCTGGTCGAAGAGGATGGGAGACGAAGTGGCGATGGCTCATGCGATGCGGGCCTCGCTATTCGTTTTTTTACTCCGCATTTTAAGGATGAATTCGTGATGCTTATACCTATGGTTGACCTCAAGACTCAGTTCAAGGACCTTCAGCAGCAGATTGAAGCAGGGTTCCGTGATGTTTGCGAGACCACCCAATTTATCCTCGGTCCCCGGGGCAAGGCCTTCGAAGCGGAAGTTGCCGCTTATTGCGGAGTCAAGCACGCCATCGGCGTGGCTTCGGGTACCGATGCCCTGCATCTGGCTCTGCGGGCGGCCGGTCTCGGCGAAGGGGACGAGGTGA
>Ga0154449_1026_pt1 | contig 13761 bp, 18 predicted proteins | sample RifGroC2_FD_105642 | JGI IMG/M metagenome (GOLD analysis project Ga0154449, IMG submission 105642) | Pelobacteraceae bacterium GWC2_58_13
GGCGGAAATGACCAAGGCAAGCGTTTTGCAGCAGGCGGGGGTCTCGATTCTGGCCCAGGCCAACCAGTCGCCGCAGGTCGTTCTGTCCCTGCTCCAGTAACTCTTAGTCAGGAAGCTTGGAGGGCGGGTTGCCCGCCCTCCCTGTTCATCAATCAATGCACTCTTCTTGCTTAGTCAGAACCTGGCCATGGGAGCGCAAATCAGGGAGTCGACATCATGAAAATCGGGTCATATGCTCCGACAAATAATAATTCACAGCAGTCCTCTGCTTCCGAAAAGGTCGAACGCGAGCGCAAGGTCGGCATGCTTTCAGTTGAGCCAAAACAGGATGAGAAAAAAATTGCTCCGGAAGAAATTCTCGATAAGATCAAAACCCTGACCGACGGTGGCATGCACAGCGTCCGTTTTGAGATGGACCCGGATGTTAACACTTTGGTGGTCAAGATTTATGACCGGGATACCGAAGAACTGGTTCGCCAGATTCCAGCGGAAGAGTTGCTCGGTGTTGCCAAGGACCTGAGGGACTATCGCGGCCTTCTGGTGGATCAGAAACGCTGATTCAGATCACAATCGCAGTAAGCGGAGGTTGTCATGGGACTCACCTTAGGTGGTTTGGCCACCGGTATGGATACGAACGCTATCGTCGATGCGCTGGTCGATGTGCGACGGGGATCGATCCGGCGGCTGGAAAGTCGCAAGGAAACATCGAATGCCCGGCTGGAGGCGCTGAAGACCTTTGATTCAAAGCTGGATTCCTTGATGACCAAGGTTGATGGTCTGGATACCGCTCGCGACCTGCTGGCCAACAAGGCGACTCCGAGCAGCGAAGACTATCTTAAGACAACGGCTTCCAGTTCCGCCGTTCCCGGCAGCTACGAGATCAAGGTGGGTCAATTAGCCCAGGTTGAAAAGGTCGTTTACCAGGGCGTGGCCGACAAAGCTACCACGACCTTTGGAACCGGCACGATTCGCCTTGATCACGATGGGCTGGATGTCGCGGACTATCCGGATGGTTATGTCGACATTACCATTGATGAAACCAACAATACCCTTGAGGGCATCCGCGATGCCATCAATGCCGACAGCTCGACGCACGGCGTGAGTGCTTCAATTGTCAATGATGGCAGCGGAACCCCGTATCGTCTGGTATTAACCGGGAAATCGGTCGGCGATGCCAATATTTCCCTCGATGCCGGCAATCTGACCGGTGGGGCGGTTTTTCCAACCAAGGATGTTTCCGTTTCCAGAAACGCCCAGCAGGCAATTGTCCAGGTCGACGGGATTACGATCACCAGCGACACCAATACCCTGACCGAAGCGATTCCCGGAGTGACGCTCAATTTGTCCCAGGCGGCATCGGGATTCGATCCTCTGGCTCCGGACTGGTCGTCGGTTCCTTCGACCCAGCTTGAGGTCGTCACCGATACGGATGGCATCAAGAAAAAAGTCGAAGACTTTGTCTCCGCGTTCAACGACCTGGTCAAGGCTTCGAAAGATGAGGCCCTGGACAATGATAGCGGAGTACAGGCGGTGCTCCGGACGTTACGCGGCAAACTCTACAGCACAACTGATGGAACCGGGCTCTATCAACTCGGTGTAAAGACGCTCAAGGACGGAACGCTTGAAGTAGACAGTACCAAGTTGGCCGATGCCGTTACCAACAAGCTCGATCTGCTACAGAGTCTGTTGGCCGGCGATGGAACTACCGGCATTGGTGGACAGCTGAAAAGTTCGCTGACCAGCTTTACCAGCCCGACCACCGGACTGTTGGCCGGTCGGCAGTCGATCATCGAAAGTTCCATTCGCAGCATCGATAAAGAAATTGCTCGCAGTGAAGACCAATTGACCGCGTACGAACAGGGCCTTTATCAAAAGTTTTCGGCGATGGAACAGTTGGTTTCATCGCTCAATTCTCAGGGGTCGTATCTGTCCCAGCAGGCCAGTGTGTGGTCTAACCTGAACAATAATTAAGGAGGCTTCTAGATGAGCGCCGCTTATCTCTCTCAGTATTTCGAGAATCAGGTCAATACCGCCACTCCTGAACAGCTGATGATCATGCTGTACAATGGCGCCATCCGTTTTATTGGTGAAGCCGAACAGGCCATGGTTGAAAAGAAGATAGCACACCGGGGTTCTCGGATCGGCAAAGCCATGGCCATTCTTTCTGAGCTTTCGGCGACCTTGGATCATGAGGTCGGCGGGGAGATTGCGGACAATTTGGCGCGTCTGTACGATTACATGCTTCGAACCTTGCTGCAGGCCAATCTCAAGGACGATCCCGAAAAACTGGCCGAAGTCAAGGGAATGCTTGTCGGGCTCAGGGATACCTGGCTTGATGCCATCGACAAAGTTCATGCCGCGATGGTTTCTGAATCTTCCGAAGGTATCGCAAAAAAGTCTGAGGCGGCACCTGTGGGATACCGACCCTTGGCTGTCGCCCTATAGCACTGAAGAGGTCGCCATGAGAAATCTAGAAACATTGCTGAAGACCGCAGTCGATCAATATCGCCGGATTTTGGACGCTTTTGATGCCCTTGAACGTCCATTGGGGCAAGGCGAGCACAGGGTTCTCAGAGAACGAGTTGAAGCTCTGGAAATCTGTCAGGCCGAGGCCAGGGAAACCGACCAGTTGCTGCTGGCAAAAGTCCAAGAGGGGCGTACGCCGCCTCATGTTCTTCCCTTGATGCGGGAATACCGTAAAATGCTCGAAGCCGCTGCCGAGCGCAATCGCGATCTGCTCAATAAGGCTCGGGTTCACCAGGCGTTGGTGGCGGCCGAGATGGCCGAGATCAAGGGAAACAAAACCGCCCTTGCCGGATATCGGATGCCTGCCGAGTCGCGGGGAACCGTCCTGACCAACAGGTATTGAACGCTCGGTGGGTTGACGACCGATTGCAAGCGGGCTCCGCCAGGCGACTGGCGGGGTTTGCACAAAGACCCCTTTTCTTAATTCGCCGCCAAAAGTATTTTCCCGCTCTTTTCTTCAAGATTCCATCGATTTCCGCTTAAGAAAATGGCTCCATCTGCCGATAACTACTGTAAGAAGGGAAAAATCCTTTTTGCCGTCAGCATAGGAGACCAAACATGAGCGCACTCCAGAAAATACTCCAGTGGAATTCAAATTACGGCCAGGCGTCCAGTTGCGAAAACGTTCCGATGAAGACGTCAGGCAACCTGGCTCAGTCAGGATTTGAACCCAGGGATGACCGGGAGTTTTTCCGGATCGATGTCGAGATCACTCTGCGCTACTGGCCCCTGGTCTCCGGGGTGCGCACCGGAAGGGCCAGTCACCAGAAAGTGAATCTCAGTGGCGGCGGCATTCGGCTCGTCGTTTCCGAACCGTTGCATGTTGAGGAAAGTCTTTGGATCGAGTTGGTTCTCCCCGGAGAGAAGCCCGATGTTGTGACCTGTCTCGGTCGGATCGTGCGGTTGTTCGATGGTGAAAACGATGAACGGCAGGCTGCTCTTGAATTTGTTAAATTAACCGCTCGGGAGCAGGATCGGATTATCGCGTTCTGTCTGGCTGAACAACGCAAGCAACTACGCCGGAAAGTCCGGGTGGCTCACATCGCTCATTCATGAGATAAAAAATCCCCTAAATTATCGCCCACAACATCCCCCAGTGAATATGCCTGGGGGATGTTGCATTATGATGCAATAAAGGTTGCACGAGGAAGCCAAAGGTGTAAAATTCATAATTTAAATGGATGTTTTCGGCGTTTTTGTTGATTTTTGAGGAGGATTCGATGGACAGCGGTGATCTTCTGGAATACATGCGAGAGCTTCCAGCCGTTAAAGTAGTCATTCCGACTGCCACGACCTCGTTCTTCATGGAATGCAAAATTGTCTTGATTGCTCCTTCCTTTTTTGAAATAGAACTGTTGCCTCACCAAGCCGGATTCAGTGAAATCGATTTTGGAGGGAGCTGCGTTGTCTCCTGCGTAAAGAAGGGCCAGGTTTTTTTTGTCAATGCTCGGATCGATCTCGTCCTCAGCGAAAAACGCCTACGGTTGGTTGTCCGGGAAGTCGCCAGCCAGCCCCAACAACGGGGATATTTTCGTATCGATGCCGTTGTTTATCTTAAGTTCTGGCTGGTTGAAAAAGAAATGGAGGGCCATCCCAAAGTCGTCCATCAAAAGATAAACCTCAGCGGTAACGGGTTGCGTTTTACCACCGAAAATCCGCTGCATGTGGGCCAGTTGATCGGTCTTGAACTTAGTCTGCCCGATTCGGGTACCGAAGTGGTTCAGGGTGTGGGAAAGGTGGTGCGCGTTGCTGCCACGGGCCGGAACGTACAGGACGCCGCCCTCGAACTGGTTGAACTCGAAGAGAAAGAGCAGGACAAGATCATTGGGTTCTGCCTTGCCGAGCAGCGCAAGCAATTGCGCATGCGGGTCCATGTCGTCTGACGGCGGCTTTTCATGCCGGGAATCCGCTGCATCGTGAGGGTCTATGTTTTCGTCGGAAGTTCTTGAGCTGCTTGAAGATTTCCGGGTTGCCCGGGTATTGCTGCCAATTCGCGATGGTGGGGATAGTTCGCTTGAATGCGTCGTCCGGGTCACCGCTCCTTCCTGTCTTGAGGCTCGCTTTCTCCCCGAACAGCTCCCCTCGGACCTGGAAGAGGGAGGCTCCTGCCGGTTGATCTGCGAAGCGGGAATGTCGGTGTTGTCGATTCAGGCCCGGATCGATGCCGTTGTCGACGGCCAGTTGTTGAATCTGCGTATCGAAGGTGGAAGCAGCCATGGGGATCCACGGCATCATTTTCGGGTCGACGCCCGGGTATCATTGAAATATTGGGCCGTGGATGAAGACGAACCGGCGGTCGCCAACCAAACGGATGTCAATCTCAGTAGCGGAGGTGTGCGTTTTATTACCGATGCGTCGTTTGAACTCGGTGAGGTTTTGTCCATTGCCCTGGTGTTGCCCGGGGCGGTTCCCAAGACGGTAAAAGGCACCGGACGGGTGGTCGGTGTTTGGCGGAAAGAGGGACAAGGGCAGGAAGTGGTTCTGAAATTCATCCGAATTGCGGCGGATCATCTCGATCGACTCACCGAATTCTGCCTTGGGGTCAAATTTCGCCAGATGTGCAGCCGGGCAGAATTTCTCGGTTCGATTCTTAAACCCCGCCTGCCGGGATCCGACCAGGAATAATTCGCTGGGCTACCAACAAAAAACGCCGGTTTTCCCGGCGTTTTTTGTTGGTAGCCCAGGTGTTTCAGGCAAAACCGAAGGCGGGATGTGGAAAATTGGTATATTCGCGGATCGGCACCACGGGCGTCGCCGGCCGGAATATTTCCGAGCGATTGCGGCCCTTCTGCTTGCCCAGGTAAAGTGCTTGATCGGCTTCCCGAACGAGATCGAAGGCTTGAACCGAGCCGAGGCCCCGGCTACCACTGATGCCGATGCTGGCCGTGAGCGAGATTGCGTCTGGTCCGAAAACCAGGCACAGGGACTGAATGGCCCGACGTATCTTTTCCGCGGTGGTGTAGGCGTTGGACACCGACGTATCCGGAAGGATGATGGCGAACTCTTCACCACCGTAGCGGCAAACCACGTCCGAGCAGCGGGTCACTTGGCTCAGGGTGTGGGCAACGGTCCGCAACGCCAGATCCCCGCACTGATGGCCGAAGGTGTCGTTGATGTTTTTGAAATGATCCAGGTCGAGCATCAGCAGCGCCAGCGGCTGGTTGGTGCGGCGACAGCGGGAAATCTCGTTATCCAGGACGCCATCGAAATGGGCGCGGTTGTAGATTCCGGTCAGGGTGTCGGTGCGGGCGAGCTGGGCCAATTGTTTTTTTTCTTCCCGCAACAGGCGGGTGCGGTTCTTTTTCCCGATCTGCATGCGCATCCTGGCTTCAAGTTCGCGGGGCGAGGCGGAAAAATCATGACAGTCGACGATCCCGTTTTCCAGGGCCAGAATTTTAAGGTCCAGGTCCTGTTTTTGACTGAAGGCGATTACCGGGATGTCGGCCCATTCTTCGTTCTGGGCCAGCAACTTGAGGGTTTCGATGCGGAGTTCGGTTGTTTGTTGACACCAGCCGCAAAAAATCATGTCGACGGGATGCTGCTCCAGAACTTTTTGGGTTTCCTCGGCGTCGGAACTGAACAGAATCGGATTGAAAAGCCCGGTGTCATCGGCGATACGCCTGAGTTCGCCACGAACGGGCAATGCATCTTCGATGATCAGGGATGTGTATGCCATTTGAACCTCCTCTGAGTTCCTCTGTAATGAGCTTATCGGCGCCGGAGTGGTAAAAGTTTAGAAGAAATCTAGCTAATGAAACGGGGTGTACCGGTCGATAAAATGGGGGGGATGCGGATATCCGGAGATGACTCGATGACCAAGGAGAAAACGATCGATAAAGCGGTGGCCCTGCTCTATGACAAGGGACGGGGAGCCCCCCAGGTGGTGGCCAGCGGCAAAGGCGCCCTGGCTGAAAAAATTGTCGAAACGGCGCGCGAGGCCGGGGTGCACGTCATGGAAGATCCCGATCTTCTCGAACTCTTGGCGAAGGTGCCGGTTGGCGACGAGATTCCGGAACAGCTTTACCAGGCGGTTGCCGAGGTGTTGGCCTTTGTCTATCAGATCAACGGCCGGTATAAGGAGCAGAACCGGTCCAGTTAGCGGCAAACTTTCAGTGCGTGAACAGAAGGGGCCTGCTTGTTACAGTGGTCCCGTTTTTGGCAGCCAAGTTTGGTTTTTCAGTTCGCGTTTGCTTTTTATATAAACATCGAGCAAAATTAAATTCTGTTTATTGATCGCATGTTTGCTCGTCGCCGGAGTCTATTGTGAAGATTGGTTTGAAAATCACCATTTTGGCGATTCTCCCCATCCTGTTGACGGCGATTATCGCATTTGGCGTGGCCTTGTACCAGAAAGGGGTGCTTGAAACCTTTTTCAGTCACGAGATAGATTCCCAGGCCCGCATCGAGGCGAGCAAGGTTGCCCAGGCGGTTTTCCTGATGTGTCGATCGGCACAGGAGTCGGTGCAGAAAACCGTCGATTCCAACCTGCGGGTTGCGGAAGACGTGCTGACCCGTTCTGGCACGGTCGGCTTCGGCCAGGAATCGGTGCGCTGGCAGGCGATCAACCAGTTCACTGGCGAGACGGCCGAAATTTTTCTACCGCCCCTCCTGGTGGGAGGGCAGTGGCTCGGACAGAACTCCGACCCAGAGGTTTTTTCCCCGATTGTCGATGAAATTCGCAATCTGGTCGGCGGCACGGTGACGATATTTCAGCGAGTCAACGAGGTTGGCGACATGCTGCGGGTGGCGACCAATGTCGAGCAGTCCGATGGCCTTCGCGCCATCGGTACCTACATCCCCTGTTGCAATCCCGACGGCGAAGCCAATCCCGTCATTTCCGCGCTGCTGCGGGGAGAAACCTTTCGCGGCCGCGCCTACGTGGTCAACGACTGGTACGTGACCGCCTACAGCCCGATCCTGGATCCCGTCGACCAGCGGGTAATTGGCGCCCTGTATGTCGGGATCCGGCAGGAAAACCTCGAAAGCCTGCGCATGGGAATCATGGACATGGTGGTCGGAAAAACCGGCTATGTCTACGTGCTTGGAGGCAAGGGAGATCAGCGGGGCCGCTACATCATTTCCCACAACGGCGAGCGGGATGGTGAAAATCTTTGGGACTCCGAAGATTCCGACGGCCGTCCCTTCATCCAGGCCATCATCGGCAAGGCATTGTCGCTTCCCCTGGGGCAGCGCGACGGCAATCTCCCCGTGGCGTTCGAGCGTTATCCCTGGAAAAACCCGGGCGAAACCGAAGCGCGTTACAAGGCCGTGGCAATTACCTATTTTGCTCCCTGGGATTGGGTCATCGGCGCCGGTTATTACGAGAACGACTTGCGGGAAAGTCAACAACGCATGGTTTTCGCGCTGCGAAACATGGGAACCTGGCTTGGCATGACCGCTTTGGTGATGGTGCTGCTCTCGGTACCTTCTGGCTACCTGGTAGCCAACGGGATACGCTACCGCGTGGACAGTGTTCTTAAGTCGGTCACCGATGTACTGATTGTCGTCGACATTCGCAACCGGGTAATGCTGATGAGCCAGGCCGCCGAAACGTTGTTGAAAGTGCCGATGGCAAAAGCCAGTTTCCGCCATCTTCATCAGGTGTTTCAAGATCCGGTTCTACGCCAGAAGGTCACGCAGGCCTTGTCGCAGAAACAGGCCGGGGTACGGTTCGATTACGAAGTCGTCGGGCCCAGGCTCGAAGCGTCACGGATCCTTGAAGGGCGCACGTCGTTGGTTCTCAGCCAGGCCGGAAACCTGGTCGGGATGATTATTCTCATGCATGATGTGACCAGCGAGAGGCGGATCGACCGGATGAAAAGTGAATTCATCTCCACTGCCGCCCATGAACTGCAGACCCCTCTGGCCACTATCATCGGATACTCGGAATTGCTTCTGACCCAATCCCAACGATTGGAAAAAGGCGAAAAGGATTCCCTGGCCTACATCAATCGCAAAGCCTGGGCCTTGTCGAAAATCGTCGATGAATTGCTCGATGTCAGCCGGATCGAGTCGGGCCACGCGCTGCCGCTGGAAAAAGAGAGCTGCGACATCAACGATATGTTGCAGCAGGCCGTGGCGGTGGCCGGTAATCTGAATACTCGGCATTCTTTTGTGCTGGAAGTGGCTAAAACGCCCGTTATGCTGACCGTCGACCGTGGGAAAATCGAGCAAGTGATAGAAAATATTCTCAGCAATGCGGTCAAATATTCACCCCAGGGTGGCGAAATCCGCGTAACGGGTGTCCTGACTCCGGAAAGCTATGAGATCTGTGTCGAAGACCATGGCATCGGCATGACTGCCGAGCAGGTGGAAAAGATTTTCGACAAGTTTTACCGGGTTGATTCATCCAATACGGCTGTCGAAGGAACCGGTCTGGGAATGAGCATCGTCCGCCACATTGTCGATGCTCACGGTGGTCGGGTCTGGGTCGAAAGCGAGCCGGACCAGGGAACCCGAGTCTATGTGAGTTTTCCGATGCCTATTGAAAAAATACAAGGGGATTAGAAAAAAAACTTGCTTTCCAGCAGGCACCCGTGGGATAGTTCTAAAGTAATAGAAAAGTTTGTGCAGAAACAGTCTCCAAACGGATTGATAGTCAGTCAGTTTAAGAGCAACCGCACAGACCCATGTCTGGGCGGTTTTTTTATCGGTAGGGGTTTCGGCACAGCGCACAACGCTTCGTAAGAGCGGACAAAAGGAGCAGAAGAGCAATGGCAGAAGGTACTGTAAAGTGGTTTAATGACGCAAAGGGTTTTGGATTCATCGAGCAGGACAACGGTCCCGATGTATTCGTACACTTTTCTTCAATTCAGAGCGAAGGCTTCAAGTCTCTGCAAGAAGGCGACCGCGTTCGCTTCGAGGTGACCCAGGGCCAGAAAGGGCCCCAGGCCGCCAACGTCACCAGAGCCTAAACGTTTCTGGACATAGTTGAGCAAAAAGCTCCCCGGTTTTCGGGGAGCTTTTTTTTTCAATTGCAAGCTCTTTTCAGAGCTTGCCCGAAAGTTTCAGTATTACTTCGGCGCCGATATAGGAAACGGCGATTACGGCGAACCAGCCGACCACCAGAATGACAGTCATGTCTCTCTCCTTTTAGTAAATTTCGTTGTGCCCTTCTTGTTTCACATCCTCAAGCGACATCTTGCCGGCATCCATCGAGCGCCAGACATGACTGATATATGCCAGCACAAAGGGAACCGCGAGGGCGATGTAGGTCATGACCGTCAGGGTGTAGTGGGTGCTTGAAGCGTTGTGGATGGTCAGGCTGCTCTGCAGGTCGACTTTCGACGGATAGAAGGCGGTGTCGTTGAATCCGGCCAGAAACAGCAGAGCCAGCACCACCAGGACGGTTCCCGGCCCGGACAGCCAGATTCCCCGGGTGCTCCCCTTGAAGCGGGCGAGAAACACCCCGCCGACGACCAGCACCAGGCCGGCCAGGAGCAGAATCAGGTTCAACGGCAGGGCCAAAAGGTTGCCCAGGTATTTGCCTGGTTCCATGAACACGGCGCCGGTGGCGGGGTCGACGGCGTAACCGTCCATGGTCACCAGGCTTCCAAGAACAATCAGCAGGAAAGGGAGGGCGCAGAGCAGATTGTTAAAGGCAGCCCGCTGCGAGCGGGAGACCAGATCAACGTGATTCAGGTTGTTGGCCAGATACAGGGCGCCGAGCACCCGGGCATGGAAAACCAAAAACAGGCCGAGAGAAATGTTGAAAAGATTGAAGGCGGCCTCCAACCCCCTCAGAGGGTGCTGCCATTTGACAAAGTTGTAGTCGTTGAGCAGAAAATTGGAGCCGGTGAAAAAGGTGCCGACGGCTGCACCGATCAGCAGCAGGCCGACGCTGCCGTTGATGAACAGAAAAATTTCGTAGGTACGGGCACCGAGGAAATTATTCGGTTTCTTGCGGTACTCGTAGCTGACCGCCTGGATGATAAAGGTGAACAGGATCAGAACCCAAACCCAATAGGCGCCGCCAAAACTGGTGGCGTAAAAGAGCGGGAAGGCGGCAAACAGGGCGCCGCCGAACAGCACCAGGGTGGTGAAGGTCAGTTCCCACTTGCGGCCGAGGGAGTTGATGACCAGGGATTTTTCGTCTTCCGACGAGGTGAGCGTAAAAAGCAGGGTCTGTCCTCCCTGGACGAAGGTCATGAAGATAAAGAGGGCGCCGACCAGGGACGCGATGATCCACCAGATTTGCTGTAATTGGGTAAGTTCGAGGCTGCCGATCATGTTATTTCTCCTCCGGCCCGATGGCGATCTGTTTCAGCATGATGCGAATTTCGGCGACAAGCAGGACGGTGAACAGGAACAGGAACATAAAGAAAGTTCCCGCCACCGTGGCCGAGGTCAGGTTGGAGCGGGCGACGCCGACCGGCAACAGTCCCTGGATGGCCCAGGGCTGACGGCCGACTTCGGCCACGATCCAGCCCGCTTCCGAGGCGATATAGCCGAGAAAGATCGAAATGACCCCAATGCCGAGCAGCCAGCGTTTGTTTTCGAGGGTATCGCGCAGGGTAAAGACGAGCATGAGGATGAAGAGGATGGGAAAAAAGGTTCCCAGGCCGACCATCAGCCGGAAACTGTAGAACGAAAGAGCCACGGGAGGGACGGCCTCTTCGGGGGTTTGCAGGTAACCGTAGCCCAGGTTGCCTTCATGTCTTTTGAATTCGGCCAAAGCGGTTTCCGCTACCAGGGCATTGCCTTGCTTGCGGGCGCCTTTGTAAAGGGCCAACTGCTCGACGGCGATGCGTCCCGAGGCGAGTTTTTCGGTGACTCCGATCACCCCTTGCTCGGCGTTGCCGTAAACCAGATCGTTGATGCCTGGAACGAAGCCGTCAAAGGTGCGGGTGGCCAGAAACGACAGGGCGCCGGGAAGTTTGATGGCGAACAGGTACGGATCGCCGGTGTCGCCTGGTTTCTGGTCGGTATTCAGAATGCCGACGGCACAGAGGGCGCAGTTGGTGTCGCCCTGATAAAGCCCCTCGATCGCGGCCAGCTTCATGGGCTGTTTCTGGGCCACGGTGTAAGCTGCTTCGTCACCGGTGAAGGCGACAAAAATCGAAGCCATGAGGCCGAACACCGAGGCGACGACGATACTTTTCTTGGCCATTTCCTGGTGCCGCTTCCGCAGCAGGAACCAGGAGGAAACCGCTACCACGAAAAGGGAGGCGAGCTGGAAACCGGAGCTGGTGGCGTGGGTGAATTTGCTGATGGCGACGGGCGACAGCAGTACCTCGAAAAATGATTGCATCTCGAAGCGGGCGCTGTCGGGATTGAACGCCATGCCGACGGGGAACTGCATCCAGCCGTTGGCCACCAGAATCCACAGGGCCGAAAGGTTGGAGCCGATGGCCACCATCCAGGTCGAAACCAGGTGGAAGCGTTTAGAAACCCGGTTCCAGCCGAAGAACATGACGGCGAAGAAGGTCGCTTCGATAAAGAACGCGAAAATTCCCTCGGCCGCCAGCGGGGCGCCGAAGATGTCGCCGACCATCCACGAGTAGTTGGACCAGTTGGTGCCGAACTCGAATTCAAGGATGATGCCGGTGGCGACGCCAATGGCGAAGTTGACGCCGAAAAGTGCCATCCAGAACTTGGTGATGCGTTTCCATTCTTCATTGCCGGTACGGACATACAAGGTTTCGAAAAAGGCCAGTAGAAACGAGAGCCCCAGGGTCAGCGGGACAAAAATCCAGTGGTACATGGCCGTCAAGGCAAACTGAGCTCGGGCCCAGTTTACCATTGAAAGATCAAACGATTCGATCACAGCTACCTCCTCAGGGTTAATTACCGTTCGGTTTCAGGGAAACGGTCAGATTGTCGAGAACATGTTCAGCGCGTTGTTGGTCAGTCGAAAAATTTTTGTTCAAGTAGTTGGGCAGGACAAAGTTGGCCAGCATCAGGAGCACGACCACCTTGATCAGGACGATTTTCCAGAGGGTGCGACCGAGCACCATCGAACGGAAGCCATCGACATAAAAATGGCAGATATTTTTAAACATGGCCGTTTCTCCGGGATGTTAGGGATTGGTCAGTTCAGCCAGGGTAACGTTGTCAAGAATCTGCTTAACCTGCTCCTGCACCTTGCGCCAGACCGGATGCACATTACAGGTGCCGCTTCGTTCGCAGGTTCCCGCGCCGGTCAGGCAGCGGTTGGGGCAGATCGGGCCTTCAACGGCCTCGACCACCTCGCGCAAGGTGATTTTTGCCGCCGGTCGGGCCAGGGAAAATCCTCCGCCGGCACCGCGGCTTGAGCGGACCATGCCGAGACGGGTGAAGCTCTGGAAGATCTTCGCCAGAAAACTCTGCGGAACGTCAACGGCGGCCGCGATCTCGCTGATCAGGATCAATTTGCCCGGCTCCTGTTCGGCCAGGTAAACCATGCCTCGAATGGCGTATTCTCCCTTGCGGGTCAGTCCCATCATAATTAGCACCCAAAAGATCGTTTTTATCTCTTTTACCGCTTGGGATGCTTATTGTCAAGGACCATTTTAGTCTTAATTCAACTTTTCGAGAAATTCCCCCTGATGTAGCGGATGTCGTCCGCCAGCCGATTTTGTCGCAGACTGTCTTTCCAAAAAAAGTAAGTTATTATAAAGACACGTGATTCCAAGCGAAAATAATTGTAGATCATAAGACGGGACATGCAACCGATGAAGGGAACCATGCATGGAACACCTCGACCAGATTATCCAGATCATCGCCCTGACCATGGGGGTCGCCTGGGCCAGCGGCATCAATCTCTATGCCGCCATCCTCATGCTCGGCCTGCTCGGGGCCAGTGGCAACATGGTCCTTCCGCCCGGCCTTGAAGTGCTGACCGAACCGATGGTGATTTTTGCCGCCGGACTGATGTATCTGATCGAGTTTTTCGCCGACAAGACCCCCGGAGTCGATACCGGCTGGGACATCATCCACACCTTCATCCGGATTCCGGCCGGGGCGGTTCTGGCCGCCGGTGCCGTCGGCGAGGTGAGCCCGGCGGCGGCGATCGCCGTCGGGCTGGTCGGAGGTGGTCTGGCGGCGGGAACGCATGCCGCCAAGGCGGGTTCGCGGGTGATGATCAACAGTTCGCCGGAGCCGTTTTCCAACTGGATCGCTTCGGTCGCCGAGGACGTGACGGTGATCGGAGGACTTTGGGTTGCATTGCATTACCCCTGGCTGTTCGTCGGCGGGTTGATCGTCTTTATTCTGCTGCTGATCTGGATTTTCCCCAGGATATGGCGGGGTGTGAAA
>Ga0154449_1104_pt4 | contig 13696 bp, 12 predicted proteins | sample RifGroC2_FD_105642 | JGI IMG/M metagenome (GOLD analysis project Ga0154449, IMG submission 105642) | Pelobacteraceae bacterium GWC2_58_13
CAGGAAGATGTCCGAGCGGCGGTTCAGATCCATGAGTCCATTAGTTGCGGGTCCGGCAGCATTGCGCGTCCGGCAATTATACATGAACAGCTGTTGCTTTCGCCAGTAATCATTGTACCTTGGCTTCAGTCACCCTGGCCCATTTTTCAGCGGGGAAATTGGTTGACCGGCAAGAGCCCATCGGGTATAAGTATGCTTTAAATTCAAACCACGTTCTAGGGGAGGTAATTGACATGCATTTGGTTGACCAGATCAAGGCCAAGGCCCGTGCTAGCCTGCAGACTGTAGTGTTACCCGAAGGATACGACGATCGCATGGTTCAGGCCGCCGGTCAGATTGTCAAGGATGGCTTGGCAAGGGTGGTGCTGCTTGGCAGCCCGGACACCCTGCAGAAAAAAGCCACGGAGCTCGGTGCGTCCCTGGCGGGCGTGACTTTGCTCGACCCCAAAAATTCTCCCAAACTTGGCGAATATGTCGACGAACTGGTGCAACTGCGAAAGAAAAAGGGTCTTAGCCGCGAGGAAGCGGAAAAACTGCTCACCGGTGAGGACAATCTGTACTATGGCGCCATGATGGTTCGCAAAGGCGATGCCGGTGGGGCCGTGGCCGGTGCCTACAACACCACCGGCGACGTGCTGCGGGCCGCTTTCCAGGTCGTCGGCACCGCTCCAGGGATCAACACCGTCTCTTCGGTTTTTCTGATGGTGACCAAAACCCCCGAATTCGGCGAGAACGGCGTCATCTGCTTTGCCGACTGCGCGGTCAATCCCAATCCCGATGCCCAAGCCCTGGCCGAGATTGCCGTTAGCACCGCCAGCAGCTGCAAGAGCTTCCTAGGCGTCGACGCCCGGGTGGCGATGCTCTCCTTTTCGACCAAAGGAAGCGCCAAGCACGAGGATGCCGACAAGGTGCTCAAGGCGCTTGAGATCGCCAAGGGGATCGCTCCCGATCTGCAGATCGACGGCGAACTGCAGGCCGATGCCGCGCTGCTGCCCAAGGTTGGCGCCAAGAAGGCTCCCGGTTCAACCGTGGCGGGCAAGGCCAATACCCTGATCTTCCCCGATCTCGACTCCGGCAACATCGGCTACAAGCTGGTCGAGCGTCTGGCTGGCGCCGAAGCGGTCGGCCCGATTATCCAGGGGCTGGCCAAGCCGGTCAACGATCTCTCCCGTGGTTGTTCGGTCGACGACATTGTCAGTGTTTCGGCTATTACCGCGGTGCAAGCTCAGGGATAATCTTCGAGAAATTTGTTGCATAACGCAAAAAGGCCGGCGGTATTCCCGCCGGCCTTTTTGCGTGAAAAGATAATTAAATGCTACTTGACCCGCTTCAGCAGCCCGCTGGCCCAGGAAAGTCCAACGCCGAAGCCGCAAATAACGATGCTGTCGGCTGGGCCGTTGAGTTCGTCGACCAGTAAAATCGGCAGGGTCGAGGAGACCGTGTTGCCATAATCGTAGGTGGCGTAGGGCGCTTTTTCACGGGGAATCTGCAGCTTGTCGGCGATCGTTTCGACGATGATTTTACTGCCCTGGTGAAGCAGGAAACGGTCGACTTTTTCCAGGGTCAGGCCATTCTTGGCCACCATCTGACGGATGTCCTCGGGGACAACCTTGGCGGCAAAGTTGAACACCGCTCGGCCGTTCATGAAAAGGACGCCGTCGTTGCAGATCAGTTTTTCGTAGTCGCCGCCGAGGGTGCCGAAGGTGAATATACCGGAAACCAGTTTCGGGTTTTCCGAAACCAGGGTGACTGCCGCAGCGTCACCGAACAGCAAGGAGGTGTTCTTATCGTTGGGATCGACGATTTTGCTGTACGGATCGGAAGTGAACAGCAGTCCTTTTTTCATGCCGTTGGCCGCCATGAACCCCTGGAACACCGAGAGGGCATAGACGAAGCCGGAGCAGCCCAGCGAGATGTCGAAGCAGGCGCAACGGGACGGTAAGCCCAATTTGCCATGCAGCATGGCCGAGGCGTGGGGGATGTTGCGGTCGGGATTCTGGGTCACCACGATCATGGCTTCGATGTCGTTGAGATCGATATCTGTTTTGCGGCGGAGATCGGCAAAGGCCTTGACACACAGGTCGGAAGTGTCCTCGTCGGCGCCCTTGACGGAAACCCGGCGAACGCCGATTTTCTGCTCGATGAAATGATCATCGATGCCGAACTGTTCCTTCCGGTCGTAGTTGGAAATTCGTCCTTCGGGAATGTAATAGCCTATTTCTTCGATGCCGAGCATGCAAATACCTCCGCGATGCAAAACCAGGTGATGGTCGGGTAAACGCTGTACTTGTTGGTGTTGCGCTGCTATCCAAGTAACAACTATGCCGTTTTAAGATAACACCCCGCCGGGTAGGGGGGCGCTAAAGAAGAAGACCGACGGATGATAGCCGCCGGTCTTCTTGCTGTCAATGACGCAATCGCCGGCAACCCGGCATTTATTTTCGCTGAAATTCCTTGGTGGCGAACGAGTATTGGAACTTCATGTGATCGGTATAGGTTCCTTCGAGGATGGCAACCACGTCTTCGGTGAAGACCAGTTCCTCGTCGGTCGGGATAACGAATACCTTAACCGGCGAGTCAGGGGTGGTAATAAGGGTTTCCCGCTTACGAGTCATGGTGTTGCGATTGACTTCCTTATCCAGATAGATGCCCATGAAGTCGAGCCCTTCAAGCGCCATCTCCCGAATCAGCCAAGCCATCTCTCCAACTCCGGCGGTAAAGACCACGGCGTCGATTCCGCCGATGGCCGCAGCGTAGGATCCAATATACTTTTTCAGGCGATAGGCTTCGATTTCAAGGGAAAGCTTACAGCGCTCATTGCCTTTTTCCGCCCCCGCGATGACATCGCGGCGGTCGGTGTACTGGCCGGTAATTCCGAGCACGCCCGATTTCTTATTGAGAATCGAATCGATTTCCTTGGGATTGTAGCCTTCCTGTTCCATGATGAAGGCCGGGATGGCCGGATCGATGTCGCCGCAACGGGTGCCCATGAGGGCACCTTCGAGCGGGGTCAGACCCATGGAGGTGTCGACGGAGACGCCCCCCTTTATGGCCGAGTGGGAGACCCCGTTACCGATGTGCATGGTAATGATGTTGCATTCCTTGGGATCCTTGCCCAGCAGCACGGCGGCCCGTTTGGAAACGTACAGATGGCTGGTGCCGTGGAAGCCGTAGCGGCGCACGCCGTATTTTTCGTACCACTCGTAGGGGAGTGGATAAGTGTAGGCATGCTGCGGCATGGTCTGATGAAATGCGGTATCGAAAATGGCGATATGGGGAGCGTCGGGAAGTACGTCCTTGGCCGCCTCGATTCCGGCAATATTCGGTGGGTTGTGCAGTGGAGCCAGATGCTGTACTTCTTTGATGGCATCCAGCACCGACTCGTCAATCATCACGGAACAGGTAAACTTTTCCCCCCCGTGCACCACCCGGTGTCCGACGGCGGAAATTTGACTCATATCTTTGACGACACCGTGTTTGGGGTCGGTCAGGGTTTTGATAATCAGGTGAATCGCAACTTTGTGATCGGGGCATTCATATTCTTCCCGGTAATTATCCCGGCCGGGAACCTCATGCACGATGTACGAATCACCGATGGTGACCCGTTCCACCATCCCCTTGGCAACAATCTCTTTTTTCTTCCAGTCAAAGAGTTGATATTTGACCGAAGAGCTGCCGCAATTCAAGGCGAGAATATCCATTAAAATTTACCTCCTCCGCGAATTTTTTGTTTCAATTAAATGTTCACCATTCTTGCAAAATATTGTTTTATTGCTCTTGCATGTGTCCCCGGAATGCAAGATGTACAGCGCCGGAAGGGCGGCACTATGTACAAAGAAAGAATGGGAAAATGTTATAGAAGAGTAAAGGAAGCAAGGGTAAATTGCAAGAAATTTGTGCTGATTTAAGCAGCTTGTTTGGTCTGGACAGACACTCGACCTTGGTGTAGTCTCCGAATCATCTAGAACGGCGTCTTTAATCCACCGCGCAAAAGGGTTGCGGCCAGGGCTCCTCCGATGGCCGAAGAGTGCATTAATTGCGGGACCTGCGAACCGGTTTGCGCCGTCGATGCTATCCGTGAACCGGGGGATGTCCGGGGTCGACGGCCCCGTCCGCACCGATGGCGGTGCTGGTGTGGGCACCTTCCTGGTTGATGCCATTAAAACGCTCTGATTGCCCAAAGGTGTGAAGTTGGGCTTTCGGGAGAGCTTGGAGGTTGATATGTTTGGGCTTGGTGCCACGGAAATGATGATTATTCTGGTGCTGGTTCTGATTATTTTCGGAGCGGGCAAGCTTCCGGAAATCGGGAGTGCGCTTGGCAAGGGACTGCGCAGTTTCAAGAAATCCGTCCGTGATCGGGATGAAATTGACATCACGCCGAAAGATGAGGACGAAAAAGACAAATAGATACGGTTTTCACGGCAGATTTGTCTGGTCCGACAAGAAGAGCGCCGCACGGTACCGTGCGGCGCTCTTCTTGTCGGGGATGTCGGAAGGAAATTTAGTGCTGGCCGCCCGGTTTGGAATCCACGACCTCCACGGTAAACTCGGTTACGTTGGTCGGCAGGGCGCGGAATACGATCATGTAGGAGATCTCCTTGCCGGGTCCTACATTGAGGTTGGATAGGGCATTGCCAAACTGGTTGTTCATGGCTTCTTCGATCTTGGCGAAGCTCGCGGTCTGCAGGTCTTCGTAGCTCAGCAGATTGCCGCAGAAGACGGTCTGCTGCATCAGCACGTTTCCCTGGTCGTCATGGAGCATTCCCTTGACGGCAATGGCGGAACGGTTTTCCGAGTAGCCGTTGACCGCGTCTCCCTGAACCACGAACAGTTGGCCGACCTCCTGGTTCATGATGAAAAAACTGTTGGGAAGGGGCAGCCGGATCTGGGCTGCCGGGACGCTCGGTTCCTGGTTGCCCCGGAGTTGATCGATGATCTGCAAAATGTCGGTGGTGCCGCCCCGCCAGAGCAGATATCCTGCGATAGTTCCCAAAACCAGTAACAAAACCAGAAAGATGCGCAGTACGCTGGACATGGGGGTTTTGCGTTTCTGCTTGGCCGGTGTGGGCAAGCCGATTGCCAGCTCGGCCAAGGGATCCGGGAACGAAGCCGGTTTTTTAACAGGTTTGGACCTTTCCACCGGGGCGATGGTCTCCTGGCTTTCGACCGCTGCCGGGCCGACCGTCTCGCTCTCCCCAAAAGAAATGCCGTCAAAGCCGAAGTTATCGCTTGCGGCTGCTTTGGAGGGAGGGAGATCGAATCTGATCTCGGCGGTTTCTTCCGAATCGGAGGCTGTCTGGTCGTCCGAAGCGAAAAGGTTGCTCTCGTCGAAAGCAAACGCATCCGCCCCATCGCCGCTGTCGCGTTCAAAAGAAAATTCGTCGGTGACGGTTTCATCGAAGGAAAAGCCGGGAAGGTCTTGCCCGGTTCCTTCGGGAGTCTCTTCTTCGAAGGAGAATTCGTCCAGGGACAGATCGTCACCGGCAGGCGCCGGCAGGTTTTCGCCAGATTCCGAGTCTTCCTCAAATTCGAATTCGTCGTCGCTCTCGGCGCCGATGGTTTCATTTTCGAAGCCAAAGGCATCGCCGGAAATTTCTTTTCCCGGGCCCTCACCCCAGCCGAGATCGGTTGGAGCGGACTCCTCTTCAGCGGGTGCTTGAGCCGGCTCGGGCGCCGGTTCTTCCCCCCACTGGTCGTCCGGGAGAAATTCGGTGCCTGGTCTGACGGTTTCGACGGGGATGTCATCGAGGGATGAAAGACCGAGGTTCGATTCGTCGATGCCGACGTTCCACTCCTCAGCGCCAGCCGGGGATTCTTCCGTTGTTGCCGCGACCGGGGAACCTTCATCCGCAAGGGAAAGATCGAGATCCTCCTCATCAAGGCTGGTGTCCCAGGCTTCCGCAGCCGCGGATGGTTCCATGGCCTCGACGGTGGTCGCTGGCTGCCGCTCAAGGGCGGGTTCCGACTCCAAAAGGTCGGCCCAGTCGCTCTCGCTGGCCAGGGGCGTCGCCGTTTCATCCGGTGCCGCGGGCATTTGCATTTCCCGGCGGATGGATGGGCCCTGTGTTTCGGTGAAGCCGAGGTCCCAGTCGTCATCGGTTGACGAGATCTTGTTGGCGGCGGCAGTGGGCTGGTGTTCACCGGGGACGGCGTCGAGATCCGATTCTCCAAAACCACTGTCCCAGAGATCATCGGTGGCGGAAGGCGCTGTTTCCGCGTCGACTGGCCGCGATCCCGCCGCTGGCTCTGCCGCAAAAGTGCTGGCGGCGGGTTCCGTCACAGGCGGTTCCACTGGAGCTGGCGTGATTTCCGGAGCGGCTTCCGGCACGACGGTAAAAATGTGACGACACTTGGCGCAGCGAACCTTGACTCCCTCCGGCTTGATTTTTTCGTCGGAGAGCTTGAAGCGGGTGGTGCATTCGGGGCATTGGATGACCATGCAAGTCACTCCCTTTCAGGCCTGATCAGAGACCCTGTACCAGGTAGATATCCGGAAGGTTTCGGTATTTCTCATCATAATCGAGACCGTAGCCGATGATGAAGCCATCATCCATGGAAATGCCGATATAATCGGCCTGGATGGGCACTTTTCTGCGGGAGCTCTTGTCGATCAGGGTGCAGATTTTGAGCGAACGAGGTTCCCGCCGTATCAACCTGTTGTAGAGGGATTCAAGGGTGTAGCCGCTGTCGATGATGTCCTCGACGATGACCACGTCGCGTCCCTTGATGGGCATTTCAAGATCTTTACGCATTTCGACGAGTCCCGAGGACTGAGTCTCGGAACCGTAGCTGGCAAGCCGGACAAAATCGATGACCGCGGGAGTGGTGACGGCACGGACAAGATCAGCGAAAAAGAGGAAAGAGCCTTTCAGTACACAGACCAGCAGAATCTCGGTATCCGGGTAGTCGCGGCTGATTTCCGCTCCCAGCCGCTGGATCTGGCGGGCAATTTCATCCTTGGAGTAAAGTAACTGCAAATTTTGTGCGGTCATACGCATCCCGTGAAAAATTGAGCATAAATGTTGTCGGGTATTCTATACAAGATAATCTGTATGTGTCAATTTTTTCAGCAATCTACAAAGCTATGGCCAGCTTCTTTGGGGGTGTGTTATACTTCCGCGGATCGACCGGAGGTTAAAGCGAAGGAATCATTGACAGGGAAGGATCATCGATGAAACGGATAAATATTGTCCTGCTGGCGTTGGCCTTTTGCCTTACAGCGCTGCCGGCGCTGGCTGCAGGACCGAAAATGGCCATGGAGAAGGCGGATTTTGATTTTGGGCAGATTTTTCAGGGCGAGAAAGTGGAGCACTCCTTCAGGTTTCAGAACGCCGGGGATGAGCCGTTGATTATTGACCGGGTTCGCAGTTCCTGCGGGTGCACCGCCACCCTGTTGTCGACCAAGATCATCGCCGCGGGAGATGTCGCCGACCTCAAAGCCACTTTCGATTCGACCCGCTTCAGCGGAGCTGTGGTGAAAACCATCTACCTTTATTCCAACGACCCTGTGCAGCAGGTGACCGAGCTGCACATGCGTGGCACGGTCAAGCAGGAAATCATCCTGACCCCGCCGCGTCTCGACCTGCAGAATCTGGTTGTTGGCGCCCCCAAGGAGATCGTGGTCCGACTGTCCAACCGGGGTAAAATGCCCCTCTCGCTCTCCGGTCTGCAAACCACTACCCCGGAACTGGTCGCGACGTTGTCGGCAGAGCAGGTTGCGCCGGGCAGCGAGGTCGATATCTCCATCCGGGTTACTCCCAAGGAAGGCGCCGGCCGGCTTAATGGCTATGTGATACTGCATACCAGCAGCGAACATGTGCCTGAACTGCGATTGCCCGTTTACGGGACGGTTGCTCCTCCGGCGACCAAATAACCGGCCTCCTGAATTTCGATCTAAAAAGCCCTCGGATGTTCCGAGGGCTTTTTAGATGGTGCGTCCGGCCGGGCGCGAGGTTTCCACTCCCCCTCGATTCTTGCAACGCCTGGAAAGCCGTTTATACTATGAACCAGTTTGCGCTCCGGGCATGGCCTGCTTCGGACGCCGCCAAAACATGTATTGTTTTTGGGAGGAGCCATGGCCAACGACAGCCTTCCGCCGAACCAGCGGCGGTTTTTTCTGACCATTGTGCTAGGCGGGATCAGTGCCGTTTTGTCCGTTGCCGCCGGCTGGCCGGTCTTCCGTTTCCTCTCTCCCGCCAGCGGCGGTGGCGAGGTGAAGCCGGTTGAAATGCCCCGGGCCAAAATCGACGTCGGTGGAGCACAGTTTTTCACCTACCACGGGAGCCCGGCGGTGGTTTTGCAGAAATCGGCTGGGGAGTTCGTGGCCTTTTCGGCGGTCTGTACCCATCTCGGCTGTATCGTCAAGTGGATTCCCGATAAGGAGGAGTTCCTCTGTCCCTGCCATGCCGGCCGGTTTTCGACCGACGGCGCCGTTCTTGGCGGCCCGCCCCCCAAACCCCTTAAGTCGATTCCGGTGGTTCTTGCCGGCGACCTGCTTCGCATCGGATAGGAGGCGGCGATGTCCCTGTTCAAAGGCCTGATGGATTATTTGGATGTGCGGCTGGGAGTCCGTGACCTGATCCGGCAAAATCTCACCGGTTACCTGGTTCCGCGTCGCGCCAATTTCTTTTACACCCTCGGCGCGGTTCTGTTGGCCCTGTTTTCTCTGCAGTTCGTCACCGGCCTTCTGCTGTTGATCCACTATCGTCCCGACGCCGCCAATGCCTTTGCCAGTGTTCAGAGTATCATGAATGACGTGCCCTACGGCTGGCTGGTTCGTTATGCCCATGTGGTCGGGTCGAACATCATCGTCATCGCCCTGCTACTGCACATGCTTTCGGTTCTTTTCATGGCGAGCTACAAGAAGCCGAGGGAACTGACCTGGCTGGTCGGATTCATTGCCTTCAATCTGGCCCTGGCCCTCTGCCTGACCGGATACCTGTTGCCCTGGAGCCAGCTGTCCTACTGGGCGACCACCGTGGCGACCGATGCCGCCGGGGCCATTCCGGTGGTCGGTGAAATGACGGTTCGTTTCCTGCGCGGAGGGGCGATGGTTGGCGAAGCGACCCTCGGTCGGTTTTTCGCCCTGCATGTGATGGGATTGCCACTGTTGCTCGGCGCGGTCATCGGCCTGCACCTGTTTCTCATGCGGCGCGCCGGGATTTCACGTCCGCCGTTCGGCCCGGATTACGAGCCCCCGGCACCGTTGACGACCTTTCGCCACGAGGATCATCCCGACGGCATCCCGTTTTTCCCCCATTACGTGACCAAGGATCTCGCCGGCGTCTTTTTCTTCCTGGCGGCTTTGGCCTGGGTGATTTTTTTCGCCCCGGTCCTGTTCATCCCTCCCACCGCCCTGGAGCCCGCCGATCCCTTCGTCACCCCGCCGCACATCAAGCCCGAGTGGTATTTCCTCTGGGCTTACCAGACGCTGAAAATTTTTCCCAGCAAGGTCGTCGGGCTGGGCGCGCAGGGAGTGTTTATGACGCTGCTGGCGGTCTTGCCCTTTCTGGATATCGGTCCCGAGCGGCGCCCGGCGCACCGGCCGCTGTTCGTTGCCTGTTATTCCCTCGGCATCCTGCTGATGGTTGCCCTTTCCATCTGGGGGCATTATTCATGAAAAAATATTCTGCCGCCCTGATTCTACCGATACTGTTGTTGCTGATTCCCATTATAGCGCCGTCTTTTGCCGCGGCCGCCGAAGAGACCGTTTGTCTGCAATGCCACGGTGGCCAGACCGGCCACCTCGGCGAACCGGTGCCGCTGTGGCGCGAGAGCGTCCACCAGGCCAATGGGATCTCTTGTCATCACTGCCATGGCGGCGACCCGACCGATTTTGCCATGGCCATGCGCCCGGAACGTGGCTTTATCGGAGTGCCGGCCGACAACGATATCCCCGCCTTCTGCGGGCGCTGCCATGTCGGGGTGCTGGAGGATTATCAAGCCAGCGCCCATGGCCGGGCACTGGGCTCCGGCGGTCCCCAGTGCGTTACCTGCCACGATAATCATCGGGTTCTGCGGGCTTCGATCGACCTCATCAATCCGCAGGACTGCTCCCGCTGCCATGATTACGGGCGTGCCGAAGAACTTCGCCAGGCGGTCTCCGGCACCGATGCGCTTATCACCGGCCTTGAGAACGACTTGGCCGAACTCCATCGGCTCGGGTTTGACACCAAGCCAATGTCCGGGACGGTCTTTTCCCTGCGCAATGATTTCCATCGCCTGTTTCACAGTGTCGACGTAGAAAAAGTCCGTTCAAAAACCGCTGTTTTCGCCCAGGATCTGGACAAGGTCGAAAAGGAGGTCGCCGCTATCCAAAGCGATCTCGGAAAACGCAAGTTGTGGGGTGGGGCCATGGTAGTGCTGCTGGTTCTGGCCGGGCTCTACGCCCTGCTCATCCACAAGAGCTACCAGGAAGAAACCGGCGAAGACTGAGTCTGTTGTCGGACGTTGTTGATGCTTTTTGCAAAAGCATCTTTTTTACTTCAGGAAGTTTTCTTTCAGATCAAGATAGGCTCGGCGGACATTGAGCCGGAGGAACTGATCGTAGCCATTGTAGTTGCGGTACTCCGGCAAGGAAAAGGTCCGCAGGGTCTGCTCCAGGCTGTCGCCTCGCTCCAGATGTTTCAGAACCGCGGTGACCATCTCTCGGAAAAAGTCTTTAAAGCGGACGATTTCGTCGGTCGAACTGATCGGTCCGAATCCGGGGATGATTTTTCTGGCCCCCAGCCGTTCGATGAATTCGAGGGTCAGCAGCCAGTCCTCCATGTGGCCGTCACCCATGTAACCGACGCTTTTGACGTAAACCAGGTCGCTGGTGAACAGCACTTCCGATTCAGGGAGAAAAACCAGGGTGTCTCCCTCGGTGTGGGCTCGGCCCATATTCGTCAGGATGATGGTTCGCTCGCCCAGCTTGAGGGTCAAGCCATCGCTGAAAAACAGGATCGGCCGGTTCACCTCGCGAATCTCGTCATCCATCGCTTTCCAGGTCTGCCAGGAAATGATGAGGTCCACTCCCGCCGGGAAGTCGAAGTCGATGTGGCTGTAGCCGATGTGATGGTGGGCGAGAATGAAGTAACGCAGGGGCTTTGGGGTGACCGTGCGGATGGCCGTGACCAGATCGTCCACGGCCTGCTTGGTCATGTGGGCCCCGCCGGCTACGACATATTCGGGACCGACCACGAAAAAAGCGTTGGAAGTCGCGCTGCCGCCAGGGCTGGAGAGGGCGGCGTAAACCTCGTCGGCGACCCACTCGACCCGATAGCTGGCCTGGGTGCCCGAGGCGGTCCGGTCGGTTTCGTTTTTACCGCGGGGGATTTCCATCAATGCTTCGCCCTGGCGAGGCAAATCACGTTCTTCGGGTGGGACTGGCGGCTTAACCACGGGGGCCGGTGCCGCGGGCTTGGCCGGTGGTGGCGAAGGTTCGACATGAACAATTGCAGTTTCGGGTGGCCTTGATGCCGGCGCCGGTGGTGCTGTAACGAGAATTTGCGGTTCCGGCGTTTTGATTGCCAGGGTTGGTTCGGTTGCCGGCGCCGGTTCCGATTTCGGTTCCGTTGGGATCTCAGGTGCCTTTGGCAGCAGGTCCGCCAGCTCTTTGGGAGAAAGCCCCGGCGGCACGATTGCCAGCACCTGAAGTTCGTTCAAAATGTTCAGGCCCGTCGGGTTATCTCCCATGGTGAACAGGATCTTTTGCAGTTTCTGCAGTTGCCAAGGGTTGAGCCCCTGGCGGGCGACGATCAACTCGGGCGAGGTCTTTTGTGGGGACTGCCGCAGGACGTAACCGGCCAGGGGAAAAAACTCACCGGGGGCCTGACTGGCCAGATAGCTGTCGCTGAGAATCGCCACGTCGACCAACCGGTAACGGCTGAGCCAGGCGTGGAGAGTCTTCTCGCTGCTGAAGGTCTGCACCGAAACCTCCTCCGCCAGTTGGTTCGCCAGATAATTGGTGAGAAATCCGGCTTGTTTTTCCGACCACAACAAACTGTTGGCGCTGGTTACCACGCCAAAGGTGATCTTGGCATGGGCCGGTAGAGCGATCAGCAGCATCAGGAGAAGGAACAGCGAGATCCTGGATTGTAACATCGGGGGTTCCGTCGGCAGGAGTTAATTCTTCAATTGACAAGCCGTCCGAGTATACCAGCAAGGCAGGGATTACGGCAAGTTCAAGAAAAGTTTGAGGTTGCAAAATAAAACGCGTTGCGGTATATAACCCTTCTCTTTGCGCGATTAGCTCAGCTGGATAGAGCGCTGCCCTCCGGAGGCAGAGGTCACAAGTTCGAATCTTGTATCGCGCGCCAGTAAAATCAACGGGTTACGACTTTTGTCGTAACCCGTTTTTGCGTCTGTGCCCCAATTGTGCCCCAATTGTAGAAATTAAAAACATGCCAACTCTTGCGCTGATGGATTTGGCAGGTCCTTTTGCTGCAGTTTTGATCTTTAGTCAAAACTGCATTCCCTACGCACTACTCATTCGTTTCCCTGAGGGATTCATCGTCCGGGAGGGAAGGGTTGGTGTTGTGAATTCGGAGAGCTTCGATATGCTTAAGATGATCCATGGACCGGCGGATCTTCATTGAATCCACAATCGGGACCGGGCCATCCCGGGGATGACCCGCGGCGGAAGACGCCAGCGAAGAGGGCGAGTGTTTATGGCCAAGAATAAACTGGTGGTGATCGGCGGAGATGCGGCCGGCATGAGTGCCGCGTCCAAGGTGCGCCGCGAAGATTCCGAATGCGACATCGTCGTGTTCGAACGCAGTCCGCATACCTCCTATTCGGCCTGCGGCATCCCCTATCTCATCGGCGGCCTGGTCGAGGAGGCCGACCGGCTGATCGCCCGCACACCGGAAAAATTCCGTGAAAAGTACCGGATCGATGCCCGCATTCGCCACGAGGTGGTAGGCATCGAGCCGGACCGCTCCCGGGTGCGGGTCAGAAATCTGGAAGGGGGCGCCCAGAGCTGGGAACCGTATCGGCAGCTGCTGATCGCCACCGGGGCCCGTCCGTTCTGCCCCGGGGTGCCGGGAGCCGAAGTCAACGGTATTTTCGGCCTGTCGACCCTGGAGAGCGGCATCCGGGTGCGGCAGGCATTGCAGGAAAACCAGGTGCAACAGGTGGTCATCGTCGGCGGCGGCTATATCGGCTTGGAGATGGCCGAGTCCTTCATCCGGCTGGGCCTCAAGGTCTCTCTGGTTCAGCGCGGCCCGCAGGTAATGGCAACCCTCGATCCGGATATGGGGGCGTTGATTTCCGACGCGCTGCGGGACATCGGCGTTAACCTTTTGCTGTCGGAATCCCTGACCGGCTTCGAAGGCGCCGCCGGCAGGGTCAAAATGGTGGTGACCGACCAGCGTTCGCTCCCCGCCGATCTGGTCCTGCTCGGGATGGGAACCCGTCCCAACAGCGCTCTGGCCGAGGCGGCCGGCATCCGGCTCGGGGTCGGCGGCGCCATCCCGGTCAACACCAGACAACAGACCGAACGGGAGCAGATCTGGGCCGCCGGTGACTGTGCCGAATCGTTTCACCTGGTTTCCCGGCGGCCGGTGCATATTCCCCTGGGGACCATCGCCAACAAGCAGGGCACCATAGCCGGAATCAACCTGGCGGGGGGCTACGCGACCTTCCCCGGGGTCGTGGGAACCGCCGTCAGCAAAATCTGTAAATACGAGGTGGCCCGCACCGGGCTGCAAGAAAA
>Ga0154449_1022_pt1 | contig 13505 bp, 10 predicted proteins | sample RifGroC2_FD_105642 | JGI IMG/M metagenome (GOLD analysis project Ga0154449, IMG submission 105642) | Pelobacteraceae bacterium GWC2_58_13
ACGCCTGCGTTTACGACTGCGCCTACTGCGTCAACCGGCGCAGCAACGATATCCCCCGCGCCACCCTCAGCCCGGCCGAGATCGCCGAGCTGACCATCAACTTCTACCGCCGCAACTATATCGAAGGATTGTTTCTCAGCAGCGGGGTCTGGCGCACCCCGGACGACACCATGGAGCAACTGCTGCAGACGGTCCGGTTGCTTCGCGAGACCCACCGGTTCGGTGGCTACATCCATCTGAAGGTCGTGCCCGGCGCCGATCCGAAGCTTATCGAGACAGCCGGCCACCTGGCCGACCGCCTCAGCGTCAACATCGAACTCCCCAGCGAACAAAGCCTGCGCTTGCTCGCCCCGGACAAAAACCGCAAGGCGATTCTCCAACCGATGCAACAGATGCACGGACTGATCGCCGAGCGGCGCGGCGAGCGAAAAATGAATCGTAAGGCGCCGGCTTTCGCCCCGGCCGGCCAGAGCACCCAGCTGATCGTCGGCGCCAGCCCGGAGAGCGACTTGCAGGTGCTGCGTCTCTCCGAATCCCTCTATCGCAAAATGGACCTGAAGCGGGTCTACTATTCGGCGTTTGTCCCGGTCAGCGCCGACAACCGCCTGCCGGCCCTGTTGCAGCCGCCGCTGCTGCGGGAACACCGGCTCTACCAGGCCGACTGGCTGCTGCGTTTCTACGGCTTCGAGGCCAAAGAGCTGCTCGACGAGGCTAATCCCCATTTCGACCTGCAGCTCGACCCCAAGGCCTGCTGGGCGCTGCGCCACCGCGAACTGTTTCCGGTGGAGGTCAACCGGGCCGACTACCAGACCCTGCTGCGGGTGCCGGGGCTCGGGGTGCGTTCGGCCCAACGCATTCTCAAGGCCCGCCGGGTCGGTTCCCTGGGATTCGACGAACTGAAACGGCTGGGGGTGGTTCTCAAGCGGGCGCGCTATTTCCTCACCGCCAGAGGCAAATACATGGGCGAAGCCGACGTCCAGGCCGTTGACCTCAAGCAGCGCCTGCTGGCTCCGCCGGAACCGGAACAACGACGGACCGAGCAACTCGAACTCTTTTCCGCCATCAGCGGAGAGCTGTGATGATCTGCCGTTACGATGGCAGCTACGCCGGTTTGCTCACCCTGCTCTACCGCCTGTTCGCCCGGCGCGAGGAGCCGATCATTATTTCATCCCACCCCCTCGCTCAGGACGATCTGTTCGCCGAAGTGTTCGAGTCGACCACCGATCCCGGCCTGGCCGCCCGCCTGACCCGGGCCGTGGCGGACCGCCTGGGAGAAGAGAGCGTCCGCCACATCCGCTACGCTTTTCTCGCCGAGCAACCGGGGATAGAAATGGCGATTTACGCTTACCTCAAGCTCGGTTGGTCCCTGCACCGGGAGTTGGACCAACACCTGGGGAACGCGACGGTGGCCTGCGTTCACAAGTGGGCCCGCCGCACCCTGCACGAAGGGCATCGGCTCAAGGGACTGCTGCGTTTCCAGGAAACGGTCGACGGGGTCTTCTATGCCCGGGTGCGCCCCGACGCCAATGTCCTGGCCATTCTCGCCGGCCATTTCGCCCGCCGCCTCGGCGACCGCCCCTGGCTGATCCACGATGTCCGCCGCGATCTCGGCGCCTTGTTCGACGGCGGGAAGTGGGTCATCGGCGAGCTGCGGCTGACATCGACTCCGGTCTTCACCGCCGAAGAGCATCAGTGGCAGCAACTCTGGCGCACCTTTTTCGACCGGATCGCCATCCCCGAACGGATCAACCCGCGTCTGCAGAAAAACTTCATGCCGATGAAATACTGGGAGTTTCTGGTGGAGATGAATCCCTCCCGATGAAAGCTAACTGAAAAAATCATAATTAAATTACGCAATATAACAAAAACAGTGTTTGATTTTTTCGGGCCTCATCGGATATCATCATGAAAAACCACTCGCACAGCGACCATCAGCCTCAACTCCGAGATCATCATGGCTCTGTTCAAAGAACTCTATGCGACTCTGGAAAAAGCATTTTTTAAAACCCTGTCACGCAAACTCGGCGGGAATCTTCTGTTTCTCCTGCTGCTGCCAGCCCTGGCCCTGGCGCTGCTCTGGTTCGACCTCGACCAGATGCGTCAGATCCTGACCGGATCGCAAGCCGCCCCGGAAACGGCCGCCCGCCTGAATGACCTTCTTGACCGGATATTGCTGAAAAATTACGTGATTTTCGGCCTCCTGGTGGCCGCGTTTCTGTTCACCTTCGGCTTTCTGCGACACCTGTTCATCCTGCCGGTCCGGCGACTGCGCGATCATTTCGCCCGCATGGGCGGCAAAGAGGGCGACCTGTCGGAAGACATGGTGGCCACCACTCACGACGAGTTCCGGGAACTGGTGAACAACTGCAACCACTTTCTGGGAAAACTGCGCAAGACCATCCTCGCCGTTCGCCAGATGGGGGTGGCCATCGCCACCAATTCGGTGGGTCTGGCCAAAAAGGTCGAGGACGCCGCCGGCCATGCCCGCGAACAAAACTGCCTGGCCCAGGAAATTTTCGTCAGTAGCGAGGAGTCGAAGTCGGCCCATCACAATATTTCCGACAACACCCAGGGGGTCTGCGCCTCCACCTCGAACAGCGTCGACATGGCCCGCCGCTCCTATCGGGATCTGCTCGACGCCAGCAATAACCTCGACACCATGGGCGGGAAAATCTCCCATTATGCCCAGAACATCCAGGTGCTCGACACCGAGTCCAAGGACATCCAGCAGATCGTGGCGCTGATCCGCAGCATCTCCTTCCAGACCTCACTGCTCTCGCTGAACGCCGCCATCGAGGCGGCCCGGGCCGGCCAGGCCGGCAAGGGTTTCGCGGTGGTGGCCGACGAGGTCAAAACCCTGGCCGAGCAGGTCGGCAACGCCAGCGAGGATATTGAAAACAAGGTCCGCTCGATTCTCAACAACATCCAGAGCAGCCTCAAAGAGACCAAGGAAATCGTCGCCTTCGCCAAAATCACCGAACAGGCGGTCAACAGCTCCCGTCAGAGTTTTGCCGACATGGTCGGTCTGTTCGAGGACAACGACAACCGTCTCCAGGGGATCACCGCTGCCATCGAACAGCTCTCGGCCACCAACGAGGAAGTTCACGCCAAAGTCACCTCCATCCACGCCACCAGCGATGAAGTGGCTCACTCCATGGACGAAGCCAAAACCTCGTCCCGGCAGTTGAAATCCACCACCGAAAGGTTGCAGGAACTGGTATCCGGTTTCCGGGTCGGAGAAGGCAAACTCGAATTCATCATCGAAAAAGCCAGGGCGTTCTCCAGGGATTTCGAACAGCGGCTGGCCGGCTATCAAAAGGAGGGAGTCAATATTTTCGACCGCAACTACCGGCAGATGCCCAACGTTTCGCCCGCCAAGTACAAAACCGCCTACGACGACCGCCTCGAAAAGGAATTCCAGCCGCTGTACGACCGGCTGGTGGCCGAAGTGGACGGCGCTACGTTTGGCCTGTGCGTCGACGAAAACGGTTACGCTCCCACCCACAACAGCCGGTTCTCCCATCCGCTGACCGGCGACCCCGAGAAGGACCTGGCGGGGAGCCGGGACAAGCGGCTCTTCGACGATCCCACCGGCATCCGCGCCGCCCGCAACACCCGGGAAGTGCTGTTGCAGACGTACCTGCGGGATACCGGCGAAATTCTCTGCGACCTTTCCATGCCCCTGATGGTTGGCGGCAAACACTGGGGCGCGTTGCGAATCGGCTTCGATCCCCGTTCCCTTTAACGCCCCGGCCCCTTGACTTTAATCCTTCCTCCGGGGTATAGATAAATCGAACTTTTTAATCAGGAGCATGATTTGCCCTTCACTGGATTCCATCGCTTTTTCGCCGCTCTGCTGGTGGCAATCTACCTGCTCGCCGGCGGCGGGTTGGCCCGGGCCGTCATCTGGTGCGTCAACGAAAGCGGACACAGCCACGTCGAATTCAATCCGGCCGGCAACTGCCAGGTCTCCTGCGACTCCGCCGGGGATCGGCCAACCGCGCCGGAACGAACGACACTGAACGAAAATTCCGGGGAACAAACCTGTCAGGACGTCGTCCTGCTGTCCAGTCAGGCCAAGGACTCCCGGTTGTCCAAGCTGACGCCGCCACCCTCCTCGGCCCTGAGTCTCCTGCCCCCGGCCCGGCGCACCCTCACCGCCTTCAATCTTCCCGCAGCCAGGCTTCGCGTCGCCGAGTTACCGCCCCCCATGGCCCTCGCGGCCCTCAGATCCGTTGTTCTGCTGAATTGAGACCCTTCTCTTTTTTCCTTTGAAGCACCTCCCCGGTCACGCCGGGAATACCCAATTTTTATCCACAACAGGAGTTTCAAACCATGCCACGCATGATGTTCATCTGCGTCTGGACGCTGCTCGTCTTCGCCCATAATCCGTCGGTCTATGCCGAAATGCCGGCCGCCGCCGGTCCGCCGCTCACCCTCGACCGCGCCCTGGCTCTGGCCCTGGCGCACAATCCCGAACTGGAGGCCGCCGCCGAGGAGGTCCGGGCCCGCGAGGCCGAGACGGTGCAGGCCGGGCTGCGCCCCAACCCCGCCTTGGAGCTGGAGCTGGAAAACCTGGCCGGCAGCGGCGAATATTCGGGAACCGCCGCCGCCGAAACCACCCTGAGTATCCGTCAGGCCATCGAACTGGGCGGCAAACGGAACCACCGCCGCCGAGCCGCCGAAGCCGAAACGGCCCTGGCCCGCAACCACGGCGAGATCGCCCGTGTCGACCTGCGGGCCCGCACCACCGGCCGGTTCATCGCCGTGCTGAGCGCTCAGGCGCGGTTGCAGCTGGCCGACGAGCTGGCCGACCTGGCCCGCCGGGGGCAGGCCAGGGTGGAAGAGCGGATCGACGCGGGCAAGGCCCCGGCCACCGAAAAGCTCCGGGCCCGCATCCTGGTCGCCGAACTCGAAATCGCCCGGGCCAGGGAAGCGCACATCCTGGCGGCACAGCGACAGAATCTGGCCGCCCTGCTCGACGGCCGGATCGAGGTCGGGCCGGTCGCCGGGGAACTGAACCGGCTGCCCCACCTCCCCGCCCTGGCCGAGCTGGAACCGTTGCTCGCCCAAAGTCCGCAACTGGTCCAGTGGGAGGCCCAGGGGCAGCAACGGGAGGAGGCCCTCGCCCTGGAAGAGTCCCGTCGGCTCCCCGATCTCGAACTGGGCATCGGCATCCGCCATTTCCAGGACACCGACGACCACGCGCTGGTCGCCGGCCTGAGCATCCCTCTCCCCCTGTTCGACCGCAACCAGGGAGCGGTGGCCGCCGCCCGCAGCCGGCGGGAACAGGTCCGGGCCGAACAGCGCAACGCCGCCCTGCAGGCCAGGGCCGCTCTGGTCGAAGCCTGGCGCCGGATGAGCGCCGCCCACGAGGAGGCCGAAGCCCTGCGCGACCGGGTGCTGCCGGCCGCCGAGGAAGCCCTGAGCGCCGCCGAATACGGCTACCGGGCCGGCAAGTTCGCCCTGCTCGACGTGCTCGATGCCCAGCGCACCCTGATCGAGACCCGCCAGAGCCATCTGGCGGCGCTGGCCGGCTTCCACCAGGCGGTCGCCGAACTGGAGCGCCTGCTCGGCCGCGCCCTCCCCGGAATCGCCTTCAATTCTGCTCAAATAAAGGAGAATACTCCGTCATGATCGTTCGCCATCACCTCCGTTGGGCGGTCCCCGCCCTGACCGTCCTTGCCCTCGTCCTCGGCTTCCGGGCCTATACCGGCGCCGGAACTCCGATCGCCACCGCCGCCGCCACCCAAGCCCAGGATGATTATGATCATGCCGGCCCCGGGGAGGAAACATCCGACCCCCATGCGGGCCACGATCACGCTACCCCCAAAACCGATCTCGACGAGCTGTTCCCCGACGAGGCGAAACACGAAGCCGACCGGGATGACCATGCCGGTCACGGCGACGAAAAGGCCAAGGTCGACGACCACGCCGGCCACGATCACCGGCCCATCGAAGGCGACTGCCCCGAACACGGCATCCCCGAAGCCGAGGACGCCCTCTGTCAGCCCCAGTTGATGGCCGACCTGCAACCGGGCCAAGGGCTCAAGGTCCGGCTGGCCGCGGCCGATGCCGCCGAACGGATCGGCATCACGGCCAGTATTCCCCAGCCTGCCGTCGACCGGGGCGCCGCCCTCCCCGGCCAGGTGGTCTTCAACCGCAATCGGCTGGCCCGCCTGTCGACCCTGGTGCCGGGAGTGGTGAAGCAGGTCCACGCCGAGCTCGGCGCGAAGGTCGAGCCGGGCCAGGTGCTGGCCGAGATCGCCACCCCGGAGATCGCCTCCCTGCGCGCCTCCCTGCAATCGGCCCAGAGCCGGGCGGTACTGGCCGAAGAGATCTATCTGCGGGAGCAGGAGCTGCTCGGGCGCGGCATCAGTTCGCGACAGGAATTCCAGCAGGCCGATGCCGAACGGTCCCAGGCGAAGAGCGCCGTCGCCCAGCTCCGCCAGCAGCTGCTCGACTACGGCATCGCCCGCCAGGACCTGCAGGCGGCCGGCTCGACCCTGCCGATCCGGGCTCCCTTTGCCGGCACCCTGGTGGAACGCAGCGCCGTCACCGGCGAAGCGGTGAGTTCCGGTTCGGCCCTGTTCACGCTGGCCGACCTGTCCACCCTGTGGGTCGAACTGTCGGTTCCGGAAACCCGCCTGCTCGAAGTCCATCCCGGCGCCGCAGTGAGCGCCACCTTCTCGGGCCTGCCGGGGCGCGCCTTCCCCGGCACGATCTTCTGGGTTGCGCCCGGCCTCGATGAAAAAACCCGCCAGCTCAAGGCAATGGCTGAAATTTCCAACGAAAGCGGCCTGCTCAAAGGAGGTCTGTTCGGCGAGGTGCAGCTGGTCAACGAGCTCGGCGGGGAGGCCCTGGCGGTCCCAAGCGATGCCCTGCAGATCATCGACGGCGCGGCTTACGTCTTCGTCGCCCTGGAACCGGATCTGTTCGAGCTGCGCCGGGTCGAAGCCGGCCGCCGGGATCAGGGCACGGTGGCGATCAGCCGGGGTATTGCCGCCAGCGACCGGGTGGTCAGCGGCCAGGGGTTCGCCCTCAAATCGGAAATTCTCAAGTCGAGCCTCGGCGCCTCCTGCGCGGATCATTAATGGCGGCGCAAAAATTCCGCCCTGCGGCGTTTCGGTGGTTTTTCGGGACTTCGACCTACCTGATGTAGGCCTTCGCCCCCGTAAAACCACCAGGCCATGCAGGTCGAAATTTTTGCTTAGCCATCCGAGGATTTTTCTGCTCTCGGATGTGCAAAAAACCTGGGCAGACACGCAGGTCTGCCCCTTGTCATTTTCTTACGGAGATTCCACAATGCTGGAACATCTGATCGACCTATCCCTGAAAAACCGCCTGCTGACGGTGCTGCTGTTCGCGGTGGCGCTGGCGACCGGGGTCTGGGCGCTGACCCGGCTCCCCATCGACGCCTTTCCCGACACCACCCCGGTGCAGGTGCAGATCAACACCGTCGCTCCCAATCTGGGTCCGGAAGAGATCGAGAAACAGCTCACCCTGCCGGTGGAGCTGGCCGTCTCCGGTCTGCCGGGGCTGGAAAACGTGCGCTCGATCTCCAAGTTCGGCCTCTCCCAGGTGGTGGCGACCTTCACCGACGCCATGCCGATCTACGATTCGCGCCAGTTGATCATGGAACGGCTGGCCAGCGTCGAGCTCCCCGCTGGAATCGAACGGCCGGAGTTGGGGCCGATTTCCACCGGCCTCGGCGAAGTCTTTCACTACGTGCTGCGATCAAGCAACCCCGACCGCACTCTCGACGAACTGCGGGTGCTGCACGACTGGGTGGTCAAACCCGAGCTACGCAAGGCGGCCGGGGTGGCCGAGGTCAATTCCTGGGGCGGCCTTGAGCGTCAGTACCAAGTCATCGTCGCCCCCGAGGCGCTGATCAAATACGATCTGACTTTCCACGATATCTTCACTGCCCTGCAGGAAAACAATGCCAACGTCGGCGGCGGCCAGGTCACCGCCGGCGGCCAGACCCTGCTGGTGCACGGCATCGGCCGGGTGGCGAGTCCGGCCGAAATCGGCGGCATCGTGATCGCCGCCTATGAAGGGGTGCCGGTACGTATCCGTGACGTGGCCGAGGTGCGCATCGGCCACGAACTGCGCCGCGGCGCCGTCTCGGCCCAGGGGAAGGGCGAGGTGGTGCTGGGCCTGGGCTTCATGCTCATGGGAGAGAACAGCCGGGCGGTGACCACCGCCCTCAAGGAACGGCTGGAAGCGGTGCGCGGCGCCCTGCCGGCGGACGTGATCATCGAACCGGTCTACGACCGCACCGAGCTGGTGGAGCAGGTCATCGACACGGTCAAGCATAATTTGATCGCCGGGGCGATCCTGGTCATCGCCGTGCTCTTCCTGCTGCTCGGTAACCTGCGGGCCGGACTGATCGTCGCCGCCGCCATCCCCATGGCGGTGTTGTTCGCCGTCCTCGGCATGCACGAAATGGCCATCGCCGCCAGCCTGCTGTCGCTTGGGGCGATCGATTTCGGCATCCTGGTCGACGGCTCGGTGGTGATGACCGAAGCCAACCTGCGCCGGCTGACCCAGCGCCAGCTGGAACTCGGCCGGCCCCTTAGCGGCGAGGAGCGGCTGGCCAGCATCGCCGCATCAAGCAAGGAGGTGGTGCGGCCCATCGTCTTCGGCATGGGGATCATCATCCTGGTTTTTCTGCCGGTGCTGACCCTGCAGGGGGTCGAGGGAAAAATGTTCAAGCCGATGGCCTGGACCTTCATCTTCGCCATGGTCGGCGCCCTGCTGGTGGCGGTCCTGCTCAACCCGATCCTCTCCTGGCGGTTCCTGCCACAACGACCGAGAGAGAAGGAAGCCCGCCTCAGCCTGTGGCTGAAGGATCTCTACCTCGGCCTGCTGCGGCCGGTGCTGCATCACCGGCTGGCCTTGCTGAGCCTGGTGACGGTGCTGCTGGCCGGCGCCACCTTTCTCGGTTTTCGCCTCGGCGGCGAATTTCTGCCGCGCATGAGCGAGGGATCGCTGGTGGCCAGCGTGGTGCGTCTGGCCGGGGTTTCCATTGACGAGTCGGTGGCCTACAACACCCGGCTGGAACAGTTGCTGCTGGAACGATTCCCCGATGAAATCAAGGCGGTCTGGAGCCGCATCGGCAGCGCCGAGGTGGCCACCGACCCGATGGGGACCGAGCTGACCGACATCTTCATGGCCCTGCACCCGCGCGACCAGTGGACCCGCGCCGCCAGCCAGACCGAACTGACCGCCCGGGTCGAAGCCGCCCTGCACGGGCTGCCCGGCATCCGCACCGTGCTGACCCAGCCCATCGAATTGCGGGTCAACGAGATGCTCTCGGGGATCCGCGCCGACGTCGGCATCAAGATCTATGGCGACGATTTCGACAACCTGGTGGCTCTGGGCGACCAGGTCGAGCACCTGTTGCTCAAGGTGCCCGGGGCGGCGGATGTCTCGGTCGAGCAGATCACCGGCCAGCCGACCCTGCAGGTCAAGGTCGACCAGCAACAGCTCGCCCGCTTCGGCGTCCCCGCCAGGGATGTGCTCGACCTGGTGGCGGCGGTCGGCTCCACCAGGGTTGGCGAGGTGTTCGAGGGGGAGCGGGCCTTTCCCCTGGTGGTACGCCTCCCCGAAGCCCAGCGCCGCGATGTGGCGACCCTGGGCGCGACCCTGATTCCGACCCGCGCCGGCGCCATCCTCCCCCTTTCCAGCCTGGCCGAGCTGAGCGAGGTGGAACGCCCTTCGACCATCAACCGCGAATGGGGCAAGCGGCTGATCAAAGTACAGGCCAACGTACGCGAGCGGGATATCGCCTCCTTCGTCGCCGAAGCGAAAGAGGCCATCGCCGCCGAGGTCAAGCTGCCAGAAGGTTATCTCATCGAGTGGGGCGGCCAGTTTGAAAACCTGGAGCGTTCGCAACAGCGGCTGATGCTGGTGGTGCCGCTGACCCTGGCACTGATCTTCTTTCTGCTATACTTCAGTCTGAAACGCCTGCGCGACGTGCTGATCATCTACACCGGCATCCCCTTCGCCGCCATCGGCGGGGTCCTGGCCCTCTGGCTGCGCGGCATCCCCTTCTCGGTGAGCGCGGCAGTCGGCTTCATCGCCCTGTCGGGCATAGCCGTGCTCAACGGCCAGGTTTTGGTGGCCGCCATCCGCGGCGCTCTCGACGAGGGCCGTTCACTGGTTGAGGCGGTCACCGAGGCTGGCCGCCAGCGGCTGATGCCGGTGCTCGCCACCGCCATCACCGACGCCGCCGGTTTTCTGCCGATGGCGCTGTCGGTCGGGGTCGGCGCCGAGGTGCAGCGGCCGCTGGCCACGGTGGTCATCGGCGGGGTGCTGACCTCGACCCTGCTGACCCTGTTCGTGCTGCCGGCGCTCTTTCTGGCGCTGGGGAAAAAACCATCGGACCACCAACCCAAGGAGACAACCCAATGAAAATAATTCAGATTGTGCTCTTTTCCCTCCTGGCGCTGGCGCTTTCCGGGTGTGCCGCGACAACCGGCAATCGCCGAGATTATCCAACCGTTTCGGTTCCCGGAGGTTCGGTGACGATCCTCGCGGCGCGGGCCTATCAAAAAGTCGATGGGCTGGTGGTTTCCGGCCGGATTAAACGGATGCATAAAATCCAATTGCCCGGCCATGTGGACCTCGCCGTCTGCGGGTCGGACGGGACGCTTCTGGTTCGGGAAATGGTCAGGGTTCCCGGGCTGTCTTCCAATCGCAAGGGGGTTATCGAACTGCCCTTCCGGGTGAAATTGGCCATGGTCCCGCCCGAAGGAACCACGATCCGCCTGCGGTATCACGCGCCGGCTTCGACCAACGGGGATTTCAGCTGCACGCTTTCCTAGTTTTTTATCAATAACCGCTTGAGGATCAGCCATTGACATAAAAGCCCACGTCTAAAGACGTGGGCTTTTATGTCAATGGCTGATTTTCCACCTCTTTTAAACCTTGCCAGGCCGGCGAGTTCCCCGTTATGCTGCTATAGTTTAATCCATTCTCCGCCCGGACGGGAAATCACGATGGGTTTTCGTCGGAAATTGTCGTTGATTCTGCTGGTGGGCGTGCTGTTCTTCGCGCCTGGAAGCGAAAGCGCCATGGAACATCATTTCATCTACTTTCCCGACCGCTCGCTGGTGGCCACCCCCGCCCTGTTCGAGTTGACCTACGAGGAGGTCAGTTTTGCCGCCGTCGACGGCACCAGGCTGCACGGCTGGTATCTCCCCGGGGAGCCCGACCGTCCGCTGATTCTTTTTTGCCATGGCAACGCCGGCAACATTTCGCACCGGCTCGACAACTTGCGGCAATTGCGCCGCCTCGGCGTCAGCGTTTTCATCTTCGACTACCGGGGCTATGGCAACAGCGACGGCAAAGCCAGCGAGGCCGGCACCTATAGCGACGCCAGGGGCGCCCTCGCCTGGCTGAAAAATCGAGGGTGGTCCCAACAGAAGATCATTTATTTCGGTCGCTCGCTGGGAGCGGCGATCGCCGTCCAACTGGCCCTCGAACATCCGCCAGCCGGGTTGATCCTCGAAACGCCCTTTACCTCCATCGCCGCCATGGGCCGCCACCACAACCCGATCCTCTATCTGGCCCTGGGTTGGCTGCTCGACGCCCGCTACGACAACCTGGCCAAGATCGCCCAGATCCGGGTGCCGCTGGTGATTTTCCAGGGTGACCGGGACAGCATTGTTCCCCCCGCCATGGCCCGCCAACTCTTCGATACCGCCAATGAGCCCAAAATCTGGCACCTCATTCCCGGCGCCGATCACAATAATACCTACGAAGCCGGCGGGGAGGCTTACTGGACGGCCTGGTCGGAGTTTCTTAGCCAATGTTCAAGGTAATGCCGGGGGATTGGTTCGTTTGGGGCAGGTTTTCATGAAAGGGAGTCAGCGGCGCTTGATCCCTTCGGCTTCGCCCGTTTTTCGGCTGTCATAGCCGGGAAGTTTCGAGAGCAAGTTGCGGTAGGAGGAGGATCGAACCACCTCGGTCAGGGCGCGAACGCGGGGGTCCTGCTGGGTAGACTCGGGGATGCAGAGATCGTAGGCCTCATGGCGGATGGCAACAAAATCGACACCTTCCTCCTCGCAAACCAAGCGTACCGAAACGCCCGCCTGAGCCAAGCCGCTCCGGATCGTCTGGGCCACGCTACGGTGATCACGAGCAATGTGCACGGGTGAGAGCCGCCCTTCGGAGAGTTCGTCGAGTACCTGACTGGCCCCCGAGCCAGGCTGCCGGCCGATCCAGCGCAAGTCGGACCGCATGATGGAACCCACGCCCATGGCCGCCAGGCCCGGAGCCAGGGCCAGCCCCTCTTCCCAATCCGTGATTCGCAAAAGTTGGTAGTCGGATCCAAGGAGTTCGGAGGCCGCCGTTTTATTCCCGTCGGGATGCAGGCCTCCTCCCAGGTGCAATCCGGCCGCATGCACCAGCCCTGCGGCCAGAAGTTCAAGCGCAGCGCGACTGGCCCGCGACAGCACCAGCATGCGAAACGGGGTCTGTCGAGCATACTCGCTGGCCAGAAGCCCCACGGCCGGGTCGCAGCATGCCACCACCAGGGTACGCACCGGCTCGGCAAAAGGGTGGTCATGAAACTGGCCATCGCGCCAGACACCGTCGTGGGGAACCGTCCCGAGCGGACTTGATTCGACCGGGTAGATCAATTGACGGGAACCGACCAGCGCCCGCCAGTAGCGGCACGGCTGTTGGGGCGGCGGCCAAACCCATTCGGCGGTTTCGTTGCCCGCCAGGGCAAAGAGGTCTTCGACCCGGCAACCAAACGCTGCCGACAGCGCCAGGGCGGCAGCGGTCGAAGGGACCAGACGGCCGGCCTCAATAGCGCTGATGCCGGTGCGCGACAGCCCGGCCCGCTCGGCCAGTTCCTGCTGCGACCAGCTCCGTTCTTCGCGGGCCTTGCGAATGGTATTCTGGAGAACGAAATTTTCTTTTGACATGATAGTAACGATATGCCATCATCGTGTCGTTGTCAAGGGATGCTTCCCGCCAAAAACGTCGGCAACACCCCTCCTTCGGCTAGGATAGCCACCCCAAATATTCCCTGTTTGTTCAGAAAGGAATCCTTTATGCGTACGCTGCTGATTGCGCTACTGCTTTCTTTTTTTCTTGGTTCGCCTGTTTTTGCCGCCGAGGTCCACCTTTCGGTGGCGGCAAGCTTGACCGATGCGGTCAAGGAGCTCATCGCCACTCATGGGAAAAATGTCGAAGACGTCAACTTCCTGCCCAATTTCGGCTCTTCGGGCTCGCTTGCCAAACAGATCGAACAAGGGGCGCCAGCGGACATCTTCATCTCCGCCAACTCCAAGTGGATGGACTATCTGGTGGAGAGTAAACACATCCTGGCCGCGAATATCCGACCTTTTGCCTCCAATTCTCTCGTTTTCGTCGGAAACAAAAAACTGGCGATCGCCACGCTCGCGGATGTCGCCGGACTCCAGCACATCGCCATTGGCAGTCCGAAAAGCGTGCCGGCCGGCCAATATGCCGAGCAGGCCCTCAAG